>Ga0213879_10000013_pt1 | contig 118627 bp, 124 predicted proteins | sample VelepicoBEBS_R03_FD_161046 | JGI IMG/M metagenome (GOLD analysis project Ga0213879, IMG submission 161046) | Vellozia epidendroides bulk soil microbial communities from rupestrian grasslands, the National Park of Serra do Cipo, Brazil - BS_R03 | ecosystem: Environmental > Terrestrial > Soil >...
CTGCGCGTTGAGCTGGTCGGAGAACGTCGCGCTGATCCCGCGGGTGTGGCTGCTCAGCCCGTAGTCGGACGCGGCGAAACCGAGGAAGTTCATGTCGGTCGACTGCGGCGCGTTCTGCACGAAGTCGGAGTAGTACGTGTACCCGTACACGCGCAGGAACGCTTGCGTGCCGAAGTTGCGCTGGTACTGCAGCTTCACGATCGACTGGTTGTTGGTGATCGCGTCGCGGCGGTCGGGCGCGATGTCGGCGCCGATGAGACGGCCGCTCGGCGACCCCGGGAAAAGATACGGCATCACGCCGCCGCCGCCGTAGCCGGGCGGGAGCAGCGTGCCGACCGGCTGGCCCGCGAAGACGTAGCCGTCGACGTAGTTGTGCGCGACGCCGATGCTGTCGAGGAACGCCGCGCCGCCCTGGTCGTTGGTCGACGAGAAGCCTTGGTTGTCGATGAAGTCGTTCTCGTACAGGAGCTGCACGTCGTCGCGGTTCCCGTCCCGGCGCGGGATCCCGAAGTGGACGTTGCCGACCGTGTTGCGCACGCGCACGGCGGCCAGGCTCGTCGGGCTCAACGTCCCACTGTTGACGGTGTACGGGCCGAGCACGTACGACTGGGTGGTGCCGCCGTTCGTGTAGTCTTCGCCGTGCGGACCGTGGCAGCCGACCGGCGTCGCGTTCGGGCACGGGGCGAGCGGCGCGCCCCACAGCGACTGCAAGCTCGCGCCGTCGTAGTTGTCGTAGTAGCGGAAGCTTTGGTCGTACGCGCCCGCGCCGACGTAGTACGAGAAGGTGCGCGCCGGGTTGGCGCCGCCCGCCTCGAACGCGACTTTGTTGTAGAACGTCGGCGTGCCGAGCGCGAGCGTGAGGTTGCGCGACGCCGGCGCGGTCCCGGTGCGGATCACCTGGTTGATGTAGCCGGAGAGGCCTTCGCCCTCCGAGTTCGCCGGCGTCGCGCCGGTGTAGACTTGCAGCTCCTGCTGGCCGAGCGAGGAAACCGCACCGGACGGGTAGTTGTCGAACGCGCGGTTGACGGGAACACCGTCGATCTCGTAACCGATCTGGTCGTAGTCGCCGCCGCGAATCGACACGGTCGCGCCGTTGGTGGAGCCGGAGCCGATGTAACCGGCCTGCCCTGCCGCGACGTACACGCCGGGCACGGTCGAGATCGCCGACCACGCGCTGTTCAGCGTGCCGCCGCCGCCGGCGACGGACGTCTTGTCCTGCACGAGCGCGTTGACCGAGTAGACGTCGGCCGTCGTGCCGGCTTTGACGAGTGCCGACGCGGCGCGCGCGGTGACCCCGCCGATCACTTTGAGCTTCGGCGCCTGTTGCAGCGTCAAGGTGAGCGTCTGGTCGGCCTGCACCGTGACGCCGTTGACGACCGCTGGATCGTAACCCGGCGCCGCCGCGACCGAGATCGCGTACGTGTCGGGCGCGAGCGAGATGAACGAGAAGCGGCCCGACGCGTCGGACGTCGTGCGCGCCGTTTGCGAGGGGCTCTGCGCGGTCACGGCCGCGCCTGCGATGGGTTTGTTCGATCGAGCGTCGACGACGCTGCCGTTGACCGTTCCGGTCGTGCCGGCGAGAGCCGCTGCCGGCCCTCCGAGCACGAGCGCAACGAACAACAGCACCGCGACGAAGCCCTTCGGAGTCGATTTGATGACTCTCACGGACATCGATCCTTTCGAATGGCGAATGTCGCTGTCGCCGCCGGATCGCGCTCGCACCTACGCTATCGTATCGATGCGGCGAACGAGCCGGCGCGCGCACATTGAACATAACGCGCGTGCGGCACGGCGTCTTCGAAAGTTTCTGCCGTCTTTGTTGCGAAACGAGACCATTGTCGCGCGCGCGCATGAGTCCAATCGCGGCTCGGCGGACCCCCTTGACGGACGCTGGTCGCGGTGCTAGCCTTTCCTCATTCGGCAACGATTGTGATTCTCATTCTCACGAACGATTGGAGACGGGACTAATGCTCGAAGATGAGCTCCAGAAGAACGGCGGGTGCCCGGTGCCGCACGGAACGCCGCGCGGGACGCATCTGGACGCCGGAACGATGACCATTCAAGACTGGTGGCCGGGGCAGTTGAACCTCAAGGTCCTCCACCAGAATTCCGAGCTGTCCGACCCGCTCGGTCCGACGTTCGACTACGCCGAGGAGTTCAAGAAGCTCGACTACAAGGCGCTGAAAAAAGATTTGGCCGCGCTGATGACGGACTCGCAGCCGTGGTGGCCCGCCGACTACGGGCACTACGGCCCGTTGATGATCCGCATGGCGTGGCACGCCGCCGGCACGTACCGCATTCACGACGGCCGCGGCGGCGCCCACTCCGGCCAGCAACGCTTCGCGCCGCTCAACAGCTGGCCCGACAACGCGAACCTCGACAAGGCGCGCCGGCTGCTGTGGCCGATCAAGCAGAAATACGGCAACAAGATCTCGTGGGCCGACCTGATGGTGCTGGCCGGCAACGTCGCACTCGAGTCGATGGGGCTCAAGCCGTTCGGCTTCGGCGCCGGCCGCGCCGACGTGTTCGAGCCCGAAGAAGACGTGAACTGGGGCTTCGAGCGCGAGTGGCTCGGCGACGAGCGCTACAAAGGTGACCGCGAGCTCGACAAGCCGTTCGGCGCCGTCCAAATGGGTCTGATCTACGTCAACCCGGAAGGACCGAACGGCAATCCCGATCCGCTCGCCTCGGCGCGCGACATTCGCGAGACGTTCGCGCGCATGGCGATGAACGACGAAGAGACCGTCGCGCTGATCGCCGGCGGGCACACGTTCGGCAAAGTCCACGGCGCGGCCGATCCGAAGCAGTACGTCGGTCCCGAGCCCGAAGGCGCGCCGATGCATGAGCAGGGTCTCGGGTGGCGGAACAGCTTCGGCAGCGGCAACGGTGACGCGACGATCACGAGCGGCCTCGAGGGCGCGTGGACGCAAACGCCGACCAAGTGGGACAACACCTACTTCAACAACCTGTTCAACTACGAGTGGGAGCTGACGAAGAGCCCGGCCGGCGCGAACCAGTGGAAGCCGAAGGGCTCGGACGGCGAAGGGACCGTTCCGGACGCGCACGACAAGTCGAAGCGCCACGCGCCGATGATGCTCACCTCCGACTTGGCGCTCAAGGTCGACCCGCAGTACGCGCCGATCGCGAAGCGCTTTCACGAGAACCCGAAAGAGTTCGCCGACGCGTTCGCGCGCGCGTGGTTCAAGCTGACGCACCGCGACATGGGGCCGCGCTCGCGCTATCTCGGACCGGAAGTTCCCGCCGAAGAGCTGGTGTGGCAAGACCCGGTCCCCGCGGTGACGCACCCGCTGATCGACGCCGGCGATGCCGACGCGCTCAAGAGCAAGATCCTCAAATCAGGGCTCAGCGTGTCGGAGCTCGTCGCGACCGCGTGGGCGTCGGCCTCGACGTTCCGCGGCTCCGACAAGCGCGGCGGCGCGAACGGCGCGCGCGTGCGGCTCGCCCCGCAAAAAGACTGGGAAGTCAACCAGCCCGCGCAGCTGGCGAAGGTGCTGCAGGCGCTCGAAAAGATTCAAAGCGAGTTCAACGCCGCGCAGAAGGGCGGCAAGCAGGTCTCGATCGCCGACCTGATCATCCTCGGCGGCAACGCCGCGGTCGAAAAGGCGGCGAAGGACGCAGGCCAGTCCGTGACCGTGCCGTTCACGCCGGGCCGCACCGACGCGACGCAGGAGCAGACCGACGTCTCGACGTTCGACGTGCTCGAACCGCTGAACGACGGCTTCCGCAACTACCTGAAAGCCTCGCCGTACCACGCCACGACGGAAGCGCTGCTGGTCGACAAGGCGCAGCTGCTCACGCTGACGGCGCCCGAGCTGACGGTGCTCGTCGGCGGGCTGCGCGTGTTGGGCGCGAACACCGGCGGCGTCGACCACGGCGTCTTCACCGACCGCGTCGGCAAGCTCACCAACGACTTCTTCGTCAACCTGCTCGACATGGGCACGACGTGGAAGCCCCGGGACGGCGAGGAGCTCTTCGACGGAACCGATCGCGCAAGCGGCAAGGCGAAGTGGACCGCGACCCGCGCCGACCTAGTCTTCGGCGCGAACTCGCAGCTCCGCGCGATCGCCGAGATCTACGCCCAGGACGACGCGAAAGAGAAGTTCGTGCGCGACTTCGTCGCCGCATGGACCAAGGTGATGAACCTAGACCGCTTCGACGTCGCGTAATTCGCGACACAAGGCGCGCGCGGACGCCGGCGCGACAGAGATGGCCCAGCTTCGGCTGGGCCATCTTGCGTTGCCCGATCAGCGCTCAGCGCGGCGTCTCGGCAAGATCCGCTTCGGGAATGACCGCGGTTGGTTCGTTTCCGGCGGCCGGCTCGCGCGCACCGGCGGCGAGGAGTCGTCTGCGCGCGGAGAACATTCCGCCGCGCGCATCGAGCGCCGGCGCGAACTTCAGCATCCCGATGGGAGCGCGGACGTCGTCGTAGATCGCTTCGATTCCGCCCGCCGCGCGATAGGTCTCGTGCCAAAAGCCCGTTCCGCCCGAATCGCGCAAGAACTGCTTCCACCACTCGCGGTGCGGTTCGGAGCGAGTCCACGCTTCGAGCGGCGCGAAGTCGCGCCAGTACTGGCGCATCCCGGCGTGCGGCGGGATCAGCGAGAACAGGTAGTTCTCGTGCAGCAGGAGGCCGTCGGGCATTGCCTTGTGCGCGCGCTCGATCTTCGGCCCGAAGCCGAACAGCGTCTTGAGCCCGATGAATGTGTTGACGCGCATTCCGAGGTACACGACCACCAAATCGGGATACGCGCTCAGGTCGACCGTGCGGCGCGTTACTGCCATTGCAAGTCTCTCCTCTTGCGCGTCGGTTTCGCCGCCCAGAGGAGCGAGCCTAGCGAGCCTTATAGGGCTTGGGGCAAATAAGGGACTGGGCGAAGGCTTGTCGCATCTAGCTAAGTCTGATAGACTAAGGCCAATGAAGACGGTCAACATGCACGATGCCAAGAGCAACCTGTCCAGTTTGGTCCGCGACGTACGTGAGGGCCGGGAGCGTGAGGTCATCATCTGCCTGTCGGGGCAGCCAGTGGCACGGCTCGTTCCGGTTGCCGAAACTCCGCGCCGGCAGCTTGGCGTCGATCATGGCCTGATTGCAATCGCACCTGATTTCGATGCGATCAATCCGGAGATCACCGCCCTCTTCGAAGGGGCATAGCAGGTGCGGCTGCTGCTCGATACGCACGCATTTTTGTGGGCCGCGGCTGATCCAAAGCAATTGAGGCCAAAGGCACGTACGGCCATCGAGGACAGCACGAACGAGATTCTGGTCTCCGCAGCCGTTGCGTGGGAAATCACCCTCAAAGTTGCGCTCGGCAAGCTCACGGTGCCGGGAGACCCTGCAGTGTGGTTTCCGGCGCGCGTACATTCGTTGGGGTTTCAAGAACTCGTCATCACTGCGACGCATGCCCTTGGCGTCGGCGGACTACCCAATGTTCACCGAGATCCGTTCGATCGCATCATGATTGCGCAGGCACAGATCGAGGGGTTGACGTTCGTGACGCGCGATGCCGACAATCAAAAGTATCCCGTGCGCGTGCTACCAGCATAGCCGACGTGATGGCTTGAATGACAAAAACGATGTACGGCCGGTTCGTCTTCGGGGCATTCGCGGTGATGTTCGGCGTCGTCTCGCTGATGTGGCGCGGCTCCGATATGTGGGCTTACCTGCATCCGATCCCGGGAGGCCTCGGCACGATCGTCGCTTGGATACTCGCAATCGCCCAAATTGCCGGTGGCGCCGCGTTGCTGCTTCCCCGAACTGCGCGCTTCGGGGCGATCGTTCTCGGGTTCATCTTCGTGCTGTTCGCATTGGCGGCCATTTTCGGTATCATCGGCTCGCCGACTGCCTACTTCCAGTACGGGAACTTCTTCGAAAAGCTCAGCGTCGTGTGTGGGGCACTCGCGGTGTACGCTGTCACAGAGCCGAATCTGGCCCGGTCCTCGGCGTTGGGTCGGGTGGCGCGCTTGGGACTCGGACTGTGCGCCGTTTCATTTGCTCTGTCACAAATCTTCTATCTGCAATTCACGGCCAGTCTGGTGCCGAAGTGGATCCCTCCTAATCAGGTGTTCTGGGCAAATGCCACCACAGCCGCGTTCCTGCTTGCGGCGCTCGCGATTCTCATCAACCGGGACGCGCGGCTTGCGCTGCGCCTGATGGCCGCGATGCTGGCGCTCTTCGGCGTGCTGGTCTGGTTTCCGCAGCTCATCGCTCATCCGGCGGCACTCGGCAACTGGAGCGAATTTGCAGACACGTTCCTCATCGCCGGGGCGACCTGGGTCGTCGCGGAGGTGGCGCCGGTTTGATTCAGCCGCTCAGGCGCGCAAGGACTCGACCATCGAGCGGATGTTGCGGCTGCCGGAGCGCAGCATCTCCGGGCTGCGCGAGGTTTTCGCCAAGCTGAGGATCCCTTCGACCAGCGTCACCAGCAGGATCGCGGCGTCGCGCGAGACGACGTCCTCGCGCACGATGCCGGCTTTCTTGCCGCGCTCGAGCGCGGCGGCCGTCGCCTCGATCCACTCGGCGAAGACACGCTCGACGCGAACCTTGAACCCCTCGTCGAGCGCGGACATCTCCTGCGCGACGTTGTTGAGCGGGCAGCCGTGGTGGGCCGGCATCTTCTCCAGCTCGGCCGCGCCGGCGTCGAACGCGCGCGAGATCGTCTCGAGCGGATCGGGTGCGTCACGCAGCGGGACGACCCATTGCTGCCGGATCATCGCCGCGACGACGTCGTCGACCACGGCGTATCCGAGCTCGTACTTCGTCGGAAAGATGTGGAAGAGCGCGCCCTTCGTCAGCCCGGTCCGAGCGACGATCTTGTCGATCGACGTGCCCTGAAAGCCGTGAACGTAGATCTCCTCGAACGCGGCGCTCAGAATCGTCGCGCGGGTCGCCGCGAGATCGCGGTTCCGAGGCGGGCGCCGCTTGCGCCGCAGGGGTTGACGGGTCGACATACCATCTAGTATGTTAGACGTCGGAAGCGGCGATCCTTGGCAACCGACGGTGGAGAGTCAATGAAAACCTACGGGAAGTCACGCGCGACGAACGCGTCGCCCGAACGCGTCTGGAGCGTTTGGTCCGACCCAAACAACTGGAGCCGCTGGAACAGCGGCATCGCCTCGGCGACGCTCGCCGGACCGCTCGTCTCCGGCGCGACCGGAACGACGGAAACGTCGCGCGGCGGCAAGCACGCGGTCACGTTCACCGACGTCGTCCCGCAGCGCGGATTCAAACTGACCACGGGAGGGCCGCCCGGCACGACGATGACGTTCATCTGCGAGATCGAGCCGCACGGCGTCGGCAGCATGGTCTCGCAAAGCGTCGCGCTGAACGGGCCGCTCGCGTTCCTGTGGGGGCCGTTGATGGGCGCGCAGATGGCGAACCACTTCGTCCCCGTGCTGGACGACCTCGCGAAGGCCGCCGAAACCGCGCCGAACAGCTAGCGTCCGCGGCGCGCCAGGCATCGCTCCGCCGCGGAAGAACGGTTCCGCGTCATGCGGCGGAGAGCATCGGCGTGACCTCCCACGAGAGCGACGTTCCGCGGGTCGTCCCCGTGTGGCGCGTCCGTGAGTTTCACGACGAGGATCTCGACCGGGCGATTCGGCTGCTGGAGGAGTCGCACGACACCGAGGCCGAGCCCGTGGTCTCGCTGGCCGAAGTCGTCGCCGCGGTGCGCGGCAGCCAACCGGCGCTGGTCGCCGAAGTCGGCGCCGAAATCGTCGCCGCGATCGTCAGCACGATCAGCGGCGAACGCGCGTGGATCTTGCGGTTGGCGATCGCCGCCGAATGGCGCCACCGCGGCATCGGCAGCGCGCTGCTCATGCATCTCGAACGTCGTCTCATCGGTCACGGCGTGCGCCGGTTTTCCGCGCTGCTGCCGGCCGGTGAAGTGGGGACGGCGGCGTTCACGAACAGCGGTTTCGTCGCGCGCCAGGGCGTCGTGTTGTTCGAGCGCCTCGCGCCGCTCGAACCGGCGGAGATGTCGCTGCTCGAGCGCCTCGGCGGCCAGGTGCTCAATCCCGGGCGCTGGTTGGCCGTCGCCGGCATGGACGGCGAGAAACACCTCATCGAGAGCCGCGTCGTGCTGCCGCTCGAACGCTCCGACGAAGCCGCGCGCTTCGGCGTGCTGCCGCCGCGCGCGATCGTCTTGTTCGGACCGCCAGGGACCGGCAAGACGACGTTCGCCAAGGCCGTCGCTTCGCGGCTCGGCTGGCCTTTCGTCGAGATATTTCCGTCGCGGCTGGCGGCCGACTCTCCGGGCGGGCTTGCTGCAGCGCTTCGCGAGACGTTCGCGCAGCTCGAGAGCCTGGAGCGCCTCGTGCTCTTCATCGACGAAGTCGAAGAAATCGCGCCGGCGCGCCACGGGCAGGCGTTCTCGCCGGTACACGCGGTTACCAACGAGCTGCTAAAGCTGCTGCCGATCTTTCGCGAAGGCGATCAGCGATTGCTGGTCTGCGCGACGAACTCCGTGCGCTCGCTCGACGCCGCGTTTCTGCGGCCGGGGCGGTTCGACTACATCATCCCGATCGGCCCGCCGGACGCCAAGGCGCGCGAGGCGATGTGGACGCGGTTCCTCCCGCCCGCGGCCGCGCGCATCGACGTAGCCGCGCTGGTGATGGCAAGCGAGTCATTCACGCCCGCGGACATCGAGTTCGCCGGCCGCAAAGCGGCGCAAGCGGCGTTCGAGCGCTTCGTGGGCACGCATCGCGACGGCGCGGACGTCACCGTCACCACTGAGGATTACCTCGAAGCGATCGCCAAGACGCGCCCGACGCTGACCTCCGCGATGGTCGACGCGTTCAACGCCGACATCGAGAGCTTCGCGCGCCTCTAAAGCATGAAGAAACTTTCGCCCGCGTATTTCGGCTTGGTGATGGCGACCGGGATCGTCTCCATCGCGGCCCTGGACTTTCATCTCCCGGCGCTGGCCGTCGCGCTCTTCGCGCTCAACGGCGTTGCCTACGCGGTTCTGCTCGTGCTGAGCGTGTTGCGAGCGGCGCGCCACTGGCCCGAGTTCCTTGCCGATCTCACCGACCACGGGCGCGCTCCCGGATTCTTCACGACCGTGGCGGCCTCGTGCATTCTCGGCGTTCAGTTTCGGTTGATCGCGAACAACGTGCCGGTGGCGATCGCGTTCTTGGCGATCGGCCTCGTCCTTTGGTTCACCGTCACGTACAGCGTGTTCACGGCGCTGATCCTGAAGCCCGAAAAGCCGCCCCTTCAGGGCGGAATCACCGGCTCGTGGCTGCTGGCGGTCGTCGCGACCCAGTCGGTCGCCGTCCTGGCGGCGCTCATCGCCCGCGAGTGGCCGCAGCCGTACCGGCTGGAGCTGAATTTTTCCGCGCTCTCGATGTGGCTGTGGGGCGGGATGCTTTATATTTGGATCATCTCGCTGATCTTCTATCGTTACATCTTTTTCAGTTTCGTGCCCAGCGACCTCACGCCGCCGTCCTGGATAACGATGGGGGCGATGGCGATCTCGACGCTGGCGGGTTCACTGCTCGTGCAGAACACGCCGGACGCACCGTTCTTGGCGTCGCTGCTGCCTTTTCTCAAAGGGTTCACGGTATTTTACTGGGCGACCGGTATGTGGTGGATCCCGATGTTGATCACGCTCGGCACCTGGCGATACGTCATTCAGCGGTTTCCGCTGCGCTATGACCCGCTGTACTGGGGCGCCGTCTTCCCGCTCGGCATGTACAGCGTCGCCACGCGGCACATGGCCTCCGCCCTCGAGTTGCCGTTCCTGGGCTTCCTCCCCGAAATCATGTTCGCTGCAGCGCTGGTCGCATGGACGGTCGCCTTCGCCGGATTGCTGTTGGACTTGCGCAAGCTCGTCACACAGAGGACTCGCTGACGAGTACGGCTTCTTTGATCCGCCAGCCCGCGGCCAACAGTCCGATCTGTTGCCGTCTATTGCCAATCCCAGCTAAAATTGCCATATGTCGATGCGAAAGGAGCTATTTTCGCACGATGTCAAGGATTTTGCGTACCACTTCATCCAAGCTCGCGCTGGTATCAATTTCATGATGGGCGAGCGTCCTTAACCGCGGCTCAATAACTTCGCGCTGAGCGAGCACGCGTGCTAACTCCTCAGGTCGTTTGCCGTATTGGTTGTTGTCCCGCGTCAGCAGCCGCTCTACGGTCACGGTGGCGGGCGCCGTGAGAAGAACGATGTGATCAAATTGAAGACGGAATTCCGCCATATTTGATGCGCAGCCGGCCGCGAATAGTATTCCGGTCTCTTGCAGCGATAAGAGCGCCTGCACGCGCTCCTCACGCCAGACCCAGTCTCGGTTTCGCTCGACCGGAGAGTCGCCTGCCGTCGGTTCGCCGTCAAAATGGACCTCAACCCATTCAGACCATTCGTCGGAATCGAGGTCCACGGCTTTGTACCCGAGTGCGGCAAATTGCTCGATGAGCGTCGATTTGCCCGTCCCAGATAAGCCCGTAAGCAGCACGCGACTCATAACGGCACGGTATCAAAAAAAACCGTTCATTGAGCTTGATCGCTCTATTTGCCCAATTCGCGATAACGAGGATCGCGTGCGCGCGACAGCGCGGTGTGTACCGTCATCCCGTCGCGGTCTTCGAGATAAGGGTTCGCACCGTGCTCTAGGAACATGCGGATATGTTTCGCATCGCTGCGCTTCTTGACCATGTAGTGCAGCGCCGTCTTCCCGCTGCGGTCCTGAACATTCGCGTTCGCGCCGCATTCGAGCAACGCTTTGGCAGCGGCAAAGCGGCTCCATTTGACCGCGAACATCAGCGGTGTGTCGCCTCGAGCGGGATCGATCTCCGCGGCGGCCGCAACCAGCAGCCGAATCGCCGCTGGACTGTCGTTAAACGCGGCCGCCCACATACAGTATTCCGGGTTCGCCCCGCGTTTGAGCAAATATTTGGCCAGGAGCAGATTCTTGCCGCGGCCGACGGCATACCAGAGCGGGGTCGCCTTCCAAGTCCCCTCGCGGAACGCTTCTCGATCGATATCGAGGCCGGCATCGAGCAGAACCTGCGCGGTCTTGATGCTATCCGCCGGCCGCAGACCGCGCTTCGCGATGTCAATGCCGCAGCAGACGTGCAACAGATTTTCGCCTCTCTTGCCGCAATACTTCAGCAACTCCGGCCGGCCCGCCAAAGCCGCTTTGACCGCCGTCCAGTCAAGACTCCGAACGAAGGCGAGCAACGCGGTTTTGGTAACCGGCATCTTCGTACCCCGCAGGCTCACGAACGCCGGCCACCTTCTCCAGCCGGCGCCGGATTTCAAGGAAAACAGGAGTCATAAGATTGCCGTGTACTTGCAAATATGAAGTAATCCTGCTACGATCCGGACGCAATGGTTCGCGCTTACGTTCTGGCGGCAGCGTTCTTGTATTCTGTGGCAGTCGGCGAAGCCGCCGCGCAGCCGCCGCTTTCGCAATATTTGATGAACGCGCAGTCAGAAATTACGCTCGCGCGCACCGCGGCGCCCAGCTCCATTTCGGCACACGCGACGGTCCTCGTGCTCGGCGTGCACGGCTATACCGTAGCCGTCAAAGGCAAGAACGGGTTCACCTGTCTCGTCGAGCGAGCGTGGATGCAACCGTTCAATAAAACGCCGTTCTGGAACCTGAAATTCCGTGCCCCGGTTTGCTATAACGCTTCCGCCGCCCGAAGCGTGTTGCAGTATACGGCGAAGCGAACCGCCTTGGCGCTCCGCGGGGCGACGGAAGCGCAGATCGAGCAAACGATGCTCGCTGCGATTGCCGCAAAGACACTGCCGATACCGCAGCCCGACGCGATCGGGTACATGATGTCGAAACAACAGTATCTGGACGACCAGCAGAAGTCGTGGTACCCGCACGTAATGTTCTACATGCCGCGCGCGGACATGGCGAAATCCGGCGAAGTGTGGGGCGCCAATCGCCTTCGTTCCCCCGTCGTGTTCGATAGCGTCGATATGATGCCGGAACCGTGGGCGCAGTTTTTCATCCCAGTCTCGCACTGGTCTGACGGATCGCCGGCTCCACCCTACACCGGAACGTAACGCGCGCGGAAGAGGACGCGAGCTGATCGCGACAGGCGAGTCTTTCTGTCGCGAGACTGCCGCATACTCTTGAATTTATAGTTGTTTACGTGGTATCGTAAGGAGGGCTGGGATGGCGGCAAGGGTCCGAAACGCGTCATCGCCGAGCCCGCGAATCATGCGCTGGCCGGCGTACCGCTCGAGTACCTCGCCCGCACCGACACCGCCGCGGCGCCGACGCAATCGGCCGCGCTCGGCGTACGCCGGCTTCCCGCCGGGGATCACGCCGACGTCGGGCGCGTCGCGAAGAACCCGGTCGAAGTGATGTGCGTCGATTCGCAGAACCTGTCCGTGACGCTCGCGCTGTCGCTCAGCGCGCGGCTCTCCGGGTGGTCGATGAGCGAAGCGGAGCTGAAACATGAGGCCGCTCGCGCCGCCCGGCAAGCTGCGAACGAGTGCGCTACCACGGCGCGAGAAGCCGTGCGTGCCGCAGGCCGCTGATCAATATACTCCGGCCGCGCTCGCAGTGCGTCCATAGTTCATGTTACGCTGAAGTGTGGCCGTGGTAGGATGCATGCATGACGCGTCGCCTGCCCGGCCGCCATGCGGCGGACCCGAACGTTGCCGAGATCGCGGCGTTGATCGGAGACTCCGCGCGCGCCGCGATCCTCCTGGCGCTGCTCGACGGCCGCGAGCTGCCCGCGTCGGAGCTTGCGTTTCGCGCCGGCGCCTCGCCCCAAGCGGCGAGCGCGCAGCTCGCCAAGCTCGCCGCCGGCGGTCTGCTGGTCGGCCGCCGGGCGGGGCGGCACCGCTTCTTTCGCCTCGCTTCGGCCGACGTCGCGCACGCGCTCGAAGGGCTTGCGGCCGTCGCGCGGCCGAGGCCGATCGTCGCACTGAGCCAGACGACGACGCTTCAACGGCTGCGCGAGGCGCGCTCGTGCTACGACCATCTTGCGGGACGGCTCGGCGTGGCGGTGACGGACCATCTCGTCGAGCGCCGCGCGATCAGACCGGCCGGCCAAGACTTCACATTGACGCGCCGAGGTGAGACGTTCTTGCGCCACGTCGGAGTCGCAGTCGAGCGCGCACGCGAGGGACGGCGCGCATTTGCGCGCTCGTGCATGGACTGGACGGAGCGGCGTCCACATCTCGCGGGCAGCCTTGGCGCGGAGGTGCTCGAGCGCTTTCTAACCGCCGGCTGGCTGACCCGCAATCGCCACGACCGCGCCTTGCGCATCACGGCGGAAGGCCGGGCCGAGCTCACCCGCTGCTTCTTCGTCGAGGACCGTTCGTTTCTGAGACGCGAATAGGCACGGGATCAGTCGAGAGGGTCTATCGTTACGATGTCGTCCCCATAACGGTGTCCGCAGCCGGGGACTCAAGCGGCGACGGAACGGGGGCCTTGAGCCGCCAACCCACGATCAATAGCCACAGCGGTAAGAGCAGCTCACCGAACGACAGGATGAAGAACCATCCGAAATTCGCGCTGGGGAAAAGAAACGGCCGCAGCGGAGTGATCACCCATCCGGTTCCGACGACGAAGATGACGATCCCGAGCCACTTCGGAAAGTACCCCGATCGGAAAATGAGATAGCCGACGAGCACGAGATGGATCCCGAAAAGGATAAGAATAAAGCTCCAGTCGTAGCGATGCGATCGCAACAGCAAATCGACCTGGGCTTGAAGTTGCGTCGTCCCGAACGTCTTCACATAGCTTCCGGCCCGGACCACACGAAAAACATCGACGAGCTGGAGGACGCCCTGAAAACCGAGCACGGCGTAAACCCACTGGAACACCGCTGCCAATAGCGAGAGCGCCCGGTTGACCGGCGCAAGTAACAGGTATAGTGCCCACGCGATGATGATATCCCCGACGTAATTCGAGAGATAGCACACGATCTGCCGCGCGAACACGTCACCGTGCGTTTGGATGTTCTGCACCGTTTGCGCGGTGTTATTCGCCACGATCTGCGGGTCGAGTACGAACTCAGCATAAATGACGGGTTGAAGCAGAACGTACCCAACGACCGCGGCGAACGCGGCCTGGCGCAACGAGATTCCCTCGGTTTGACGAACGGTGACTGCGGTCATCGAACTCCCTCCACGCGAAAGCCTGCGGACTCCGCCATTCAGGCGATCCGAAACGCGGTCCTCCTCGGCGGTCAAGGGGCAGTTTCGACCCACCGCGACGGCAAACAAGGACTATCGAAATCGACCACAGCGTCGACGCGCTGACATACTCGGCGTTCGCATCGTGGTTTGCGAAGATTCGTCATGGGCGGTGCTTGAAAGGCCTGACTTGGCGGATCAACGCTTGACAATCCGACCAAAATCTGGCCAAAATGTGCTCTAGGATGGGACGGAGATATCCGTCCATGCGAGAGCACCCTCGGGAGCGGCGTGGTTCAAATGTATAATGTCGTCTCGTATAAAGCCAGCATTGCACATACTGGCTCGGGTGAGGATGTAGCAGCCGCTCTTCAACAGATCATCGAGCGCGAAACCGCGAATGGTTGGGAATTCGTTCAAGTTCAAGAACTTACAACTCATGTCGCAGGTAATATGGGCTGCTTCGGACTCGGTGCCACGCCGAGCTTTGATACGTCGCTGGCTATATTGATTTTCAAGAAATGAAGTGGCTCGTTCAGAAGCCGATCGAACTCTATTGGCGCGTCATCGAACCTTCACGTCGTCGACGATGCCTGTATCGCGAGAGCTGTTCGCATCACGTACACAGGATCACCGGTGAACATGGAGCGCTGAAAGGGCTACTTGCTCTGTTCCATCGAGCGCGACGGTGTCGGAAGGGGTACCACGTTACTTTCGATGCGTATTTGAAACCACATCTGACCCTCGCGGACGGGACAATGATCGGAGTTGAGGAAGCCTCTCCTTCAGCCGTCACGATGCTGAATGACGCCGATGACGTGATTCGGCTACACCTCTCGCCGTCAAAATAGCCGGGTCGTCCCCCACCGCTGACACTACGACGCATTGTCGCTGGAGATCATCGACACGACCTCCGCCGACCCGTCAACCTCGGCGCACGCCCTTGCCGCAAGCATCACCGGCTTCGCGGCATCGCTGCGCTGAAGTATGGTTAGAGCTTGAGTGCGGACGTTATGAATGCTGCCCGCGCTCGAACGGCGTATTCCGCTGTTAGATCCGGGCGCCGGTCGATTGACCACCGTACGAGATCGAACGCGGCGAGGAGCGCGAACGTCTCCACCTCGGCACGCATCAGCGAGAACTCCGCGGGCGTGAGCCCGTAGCCTTCGACGAACGCGTCTCGCGGCTCGCCGGCCACGAGCTCACGCATGTCGTAATGCGGAACGACGTGCGCACACGCTGAGCCCCAATCGAGCAGTGCGACCTCGCCCGAGTCCAGGACGATCGTGTTGTCGGCTTTGAGATCGCCGTGACACAGGCCGATCGGCAATGCGCGTTCCGACAGCCGCTCGAATCGTTCGCGGACGACTGAACGCCGATCCGCGGGATAGACCTCAAGCCCGATCAAGGGGTCGTCCGCAGTCAGGCTCTCGATGTTGTAGCGGATGAAAGCTGGCCAGTCCGGCGCGTGCGCGTCATTGAATATTGCGCCGTTTACCGGCTCGCTGAGATCGCGACCGAATCCGGAGACCGGGATCGCGTGGATTCGTTTCGCGTATCGGCCCAGCTGCCGCCACAGGTCGACTGAGTCGCGAAGTTCATCACCCGGAGTGCCGTCGATATGCGACTCGATCATGTACGGGATGCCGTCGGTCGTGCCGATCTGCAGCACGGTCGGCCCAAGGATCCCGGTCACCCGCGCCCGATCGAGGCACCAACGCTCTTTGCGGTACTCCATGAGCGCGTCGCCTTCGTCGCGCATGCGCACGATGAACGCTCGCGCGGCCGTCGTCACCCGCACGATTGCATTCATTGCTCCGCGTCCCAGGATCGAGGCGGCGCTTTCGGCGCGCGTGCCGGCGTAGCCGAAGACGACTGCCGCCGCGAGCTGCTCCGCCCGTGCGGGAGCGATCGAGTTGGCCGCTCCGGCGTGCTGTGACTCCAAACGGTGTTCCCTCGCATCCACATACGAAACGAGCGCCGGGCGAGTTTCAGGAGAGACGCGCGGCTCGGGGTACGAAACGTGTGCTTTCGTATGGCGAAGTTGATCTACCCCGGCCGCCTTGCGACGGAATCTCGAACTCCTCGAGACGCGCCGTGTCGTGACCGGACTCATCCACCTGCACTATCGCGTAAGAGGCGGTAACCGCTTCACGGGATCAGCCGAATCGCCCGAGTTAGGTATGTTCAGCGCGCAAGCACTTTGCTAAAATATCGGTGGGCCGACGCGCGTTGTAGACCCGCGCTCGTCACCAACAACAAGCGGCCCGATCGGTGCTGGAACACCGACCGAGCCCGTCACCCGATGAGGTAAACATCGAATGACAACCCGCATATTCGGCGCACCGCCCACGATCCCGCCCGCAGCTTCCGCGGAGGAAGCGTCGAATCGCCGCATCGCGCGAGGCGCATGGCTCGTCGCACGACTCGTCCGCCAAGAGCCGGTCCGGTACAAGGAATTCGAAGAGCGCTTCGGCCGCCCGGGCCGTTCGTTCTGCTGCGAAGTCGCCGCACTACGCGTCGCCGGCATCTACCGCGCGAGTGAGCTCCTCAGCTCGCCAAACGCGAAGCGGAATCGGAAGAGCGCGAAGTGATAAAGAACGTCGTGCCGTTCAAGGCACCGGAACCCTTCGCCCGCCTCGGCATCGACTGGACGAGAGCCGCCACAACCGAACGCGAGCGCTGCGTGCGCGAGGCCTTCCTCACGCACGAAACCTCATGCGGCATGAGCGGCCTCGTGTCGCTCCTCCTGCTGGCCACGGTATCTCGCCGCCAAGGCACCATCGCCGAAGATCTCAAAGCCGCCGCAGACTTCGCCGAAATCATCTTGGCGATGGAACTCCGAAAGCACCAAGACGACACGCTAGCTGCGGCGCAGTCGTACTTCGAGACAAACGGGCCGATTTGGTCATAGTGGGCGAAGCTGGAAACCCTGCGTAACTTACTCCGCTTCGCTCACTTTGGTGAGAACTGTATCGCGTTTTGACGGATAGCCTCGCCGTCACCCTTCGATGTCGTCATGCGCTTCCAGCGCTGCGCAGATATTAACGAAACTAGCGTCATCCGGGAAGTCCTCTCGGAGTTGGTTCACCAATTCCGAAATGCTGTCGGCTTCGATGCCACCGGCGGAGACGGTCCAGTTGTCGCAGAGGGGGCCGTCGTCGGAGTTATAGTTCTCGACCTCAACGTCCGGGTACGCTACTTCGTGGAGAAGCCGTGCCGCAAGCTCCGCTTGTTTTTTCGTCATGTGCTACATACCGTCCATCCGATTTTTTCCGCGCGGCGCATCACCAGGATACAATTCGCGCGGCTTCGCGCATCCCGTCCCTCACGACTCGTCTCGGATGAGACCGTTGACCGCAGCCGACATCTCGGCCAGCTCCTCCACCGCCTTCTCGAACTTAAACAGGACCGCGCCGTCTGGAAAGACACTGAGGATTTCGTTCACGAGGCGGGCACTATTGTTCGCCGCCCTGGCCACGATGGCGATCAACATGCAAGGGTCCATCTTCGTCGTGGCGGTCACCGAGCTGTCCGGATTGACGGCGCGGAAGAACGTCTTCGCATGGAGCACGGATGTGTGCGGCGTGAAACTGTGGAAGTCGAAGTCGACCAGATAGTCGTCCTGGTCCAGGCCAATGGCCGCCGCCAATCTGATGAACGACGGCATCCGCAGCGCCTTGGCGATAGCCTTGTAGTCCGGCTGACCCGTATTCGGATCGACAGCCTTCTTCAGGTTGAGGAGGTCCGGGCACTGTTTGACGGCGGTATCGCAGTCCCGTAGGATCTCGTTCCAGCGGTTCGATGCCCGGACTGCCGGTGTGGCGTGGGCGAATCGCTCGAATGGCTCCGACTCAAGGTAGTCCCGCGCGCGCTGTCGATCTTGCCGCATCCAGGCAATCTTGACGAACGCCTCCACGATTGTACGGGCGTGCGGAGCCAATGCGTTTCCGTGGTCCTCGTCGGCGAGGACGAGGATTGCGCGGGCGGCATCCAGACCGCTCAGGGCGTGGACCGCCGCCGCGAGACAAAGGTCGTTCTCCAGGTCGTCGCGCACGCGGTGGAACCGCCGTGTGGGCTCGAGCGCGTCGTCCAGTACGTTGGTGATGCTCTGGAGCACCGCCCTAGCGCGAGGCAGTTGGGCCGTGGGCGGCAGGATGATGCGCAACTCAGACATCGTCATCCTTTCTATCGGGGGTCCTGCGCCGCAGGATGTTCGCTTCCGCGGGGTGCTCCTCCGCGAACTTCGCATCTTCGACAGCTGGATCTCCAGAGTAGACCCATTTGCGATCCGTCGCCCAATTCAGACGCACGAACCATGCCTTCGTGTATGCCTCGCTGGCCTTGGCGATCCGCCAACGCCGGATCCCGAGTACCGCAGCGAACGCGACACCAAAGCTGGCGGCGAGGATCGTGACGATGCCGTGCTGCGAGGCTGCAGCAGCCTCTACGGCGGCCGCAGCAGCGAAGTAGGTCGAGAGCGACTGTACCGCACCGGCCCGGACGCCGAAGACATTCCGAACTGACCGGTCGTTGACTTCTTCTTTCTGGTCGAAGTCCGTGTGGAAGACATCCTCACCACGCCAGCGCTCCGGCGGCTGGGCTGATATGGAGAGTCGGAATGCGGCTTCGGCGTACCCCGCAGCACCGATAGCCAGCGCGGCGGAGATGAAGGGCGCCGCGTTCGCGACAAACTCGGTAAACTGGTTGACTGTCATCACGCTACCCATAGTATTTCCGGCGCCTAAATGATGCCGCCGTCAGGTGCCAACAGGGTGTCACTGCACCACTATGATGCCAAATCTTTGCAAAATGTTTATCAGCCCAACATGCAGGCGCGACTTTGTCGAGTCCGCGGCGGTCCTCAGCCTCAAGATGAGCGAACAAACACAGTCCGGCTCCGAAGTGACGTTCGTTCGCAGCGAGGTTGTGCAGATCGGCGAAGAGAGCGTCAGTCTTCTGGAGGGCCTACGGAGCTTGTAATCGGGGTCGGCTGCGCAGTCGTACGTCCAGTCAAACGGACCTATTTGGTCTTAGTATGCCGGGAGGTCTTACCCGGCTACGGGAATCGGCATGATCGTTATCGTGACGCCGAACTGCTCCTGAACCGTGCATGCGAGGTCCACAATGCGCTGATCCATCTCGTGCAAACGGTCGGCGGGTACGCGGATGAAGTAATCGTATTCATCGTCGCCTTCGCTCAGCTCCGTAACGTCGACGATACTGGCGAGATTCCGCATGAAGAAAGCCGTTGCCGGCACCAAGATGCGGACCGCCCGCGCGACTTCCTTCGACATTTCGTAGTCATCAGTAAATATTGTCATAGAAGTGTTTTCAGATCGACGACGAGGTGTTTCGCCCAAGCGATCCGCTCGTCCGTGATGGTCACAGGGTACGGCTCCGGGGTCGTTCCGTAGCCATAATCGGCGCGCTTGCGATCGATTTGGAGGACGTTAGCATATCGAACGGCTTCGCCGTCTGTCAATCGCCCAGTCCGAGTAACGCCTAGGCCCCCCTCCGACCACTGCACCCACGTTCTGTCCGGTGTACAATGCACGCACAATATCCGGCAATACTTGATGCGTGAGCTGACGCGCATCGTCGATATCGGCACCGCGGCGAAAGCGAAGGCCGTGTCTCTCCGCGGCTTGCGCCGCGTACGTGTACACAAGGTAGTAGCGCCGAGCGATGGCCTGAAGCAGCGACCCTCCATTTCGCAGAAGATCCGCGGCGCGCTCCAGCCGCTCTACGAGCGCGATAAATTCATCCTGTCGCATGGTCCCAGGGTATGCGACGACTATGCCACATGCATGTCACGATGACTTCAGCGTCTCGTCTCGCTCGAGCACTTGTAGATCGGAGGCGTCGGCGAACTGTTTGAACGTCACCACGCCGGCAGCCTACTATGCTCGGCGACGTCCCTTTGGTCCGTGTGGATTAATGCGCGCGAAGTATGGCATCGCAGCACCCTACTGCGCGATGATCGGGACGCGCCTGACGACACGGCGTGCCGCGTCCACGGATCTTCCGGGGGTGTGCGGCACGCAGCCAAGCAGGCGTACTCCGTCACGTCGGCCATCCTGCGAACCCGCGCCGGTCCCGGTGCCACACCCGGGACCCGAGCAGCGGTGTTCGTCTACACCCCGGGATGGTCGGCGTGGCGGGGTCTTTCCCCATGCGCCGGGCACCTTCCCGGCGTGTTTTTGCCATGCTCGGCAGGTGGAGGCCATAGGGTCCGTGCTAGTGCGACCGCACTTCACCATCCTACAGGAGCCTCGTACACCATGCTGTCAGCATTCCTCGTTGCGGCCGCGATCGTGCTCGCGTCCGTCAGCCCCGGCGGCCCCCTAGCCTCGACGAAGAGCGTCTCGGGAGGTGGGCCACTAACCGCATCGGCGAGCGTGAGCGGAGGCGGACCGGCCGCCCCGGCCAACTCGTCGTCCACCGACAGCGTTACCCCGAGCGGTCCGCTCTAGGCCTCTGAGCGAGCGGGGAGGACGTTCGTAGTCTGCTGCGGCATTCCGCAGGCCAGGGTGACTCAAACACGCCATGCCGGCCGCCTGAACTCCGGCGCCTCCCCGTTCCAGCTCAACGCCGCCCGTGAAGCCTATTTCCGGAGCGACTATGCCGCCGTGTTGGACCACCTGGCCGCGGTCCGTATCGGCGAGCCGGCTCCCGTCGAAGCGTGGCTGCTGCGCGGCCGCGCGCTCTTGCGCCTGCACCGCCCGGACGACGCCGTCGCCGAGCTGACGCCGCTCCTCCCGACGATCCGCGACGTCGACGAACGCGCAACCGCCGCGATGCTCCACGGCACCGCGCTGGCCCGCCTCGTTCCCGCGCGCGGCATCGCGGTGCTGGCCGCGATTGCCGACACCGCGCAGCGCGAACGCGCACATGCCGCGGTGCGCGCCGAGATCGCGTACTACCGCGCCGTCGCCCACTGGAGCGCCGACGAACTGGACCGCGCCGAAGATCTGGCGCGCGACGCGCAGCGCAACGGCCGCGACGTGTTGGCCGTTCGCGCGATGCAGCTGCGCGCGTGGATCGCCGCGGCTCGGCCGACACCGACGCGCTTCTCCGACGCGCTGACCATCTGGCGCAACGCCGCGCGGGCGTACGCGCGGTGCCGCGAGCGCGACGCGGACCTCGCCGCCATGATCGTGCACAAAACCGCGTCGCTGGAGCAAACGCTGCGCTCCTCGGAAGTCCCCGGCACGCACCGCTCAGCCCGCGGCTCGCGCACCGCACCCGGGAGCGCGTTCCCTGCTCGTACGCCGTCCGCCCTGTACGCGCTCCTGTGTTACGACGACGCGTGGCTCTTTGCACTCGATGGCGACGTCGCCGCAGCGCTCGCGAAGATGTGCGAAGCAGAGGACGCATCACCGTCGCCGGCATGGCGCGTATGGGCTCGAGCGGGGTCGGCGGTGATCGCCGCTTTCTTCGGCGAAAACGGTTCCGCTCGCGCGTCGGCCGACCAGGCGGCAGCACTGGCGCAGGCGATAGACTGGAACACGGCGCCCGACGCGCGTGTCGCCTTTCTTGATCTTGCCGAGACGTATGCGTACCTCGGGAACGCGCATGCGGCCACCGCTGCGCTCCGTCGATTCGACGAGCTCGCGCCCCCGACGGACGCAACGCGCATGCTCCACCGAGCGGATCGCGATCCGCGCTTCGTCGGCTGGTACGCACACGTGCGCGCCCTGGTTCGGCGTGGCGAGGGAGACATCGCGAGCGCCGCGGCGTCGTTTACGGCAGCGGTGCAAGCGTTCCGGTCGTGCGGCTATCTCTGGCGCGAAGCCGTGTCGCTCATCGAGCTGGACGCGCTGCCCGGCCCGAGCGATTCGGGCGCGCATCTCGACCGCGCGGTCTCGCTCGTCCGCGAACACTTCCCCCACTCGTTCGTCGCGCTGCGGCTGGGACCGTGGGCTCGCGCCGCGGCCGACCCGGTCATCGGCGCGCTGACGCCGGCGGAACGAGAAGTGCTGCGCCACGTCCTGGAAGCGCGCACGCAGCAGGAGATCGCCGACCTCACCGGGCGCGCGTACAACACCGTGCGCACGCAAGTGCAGGCGCTTCACCGCAAGCTCGGCACCAGCAGCAACGCGCAAATCATTGTCGCTTGCGCGCGCCGCGGCATCGGCGCACCGTCCTGGCGGTTCGACGAGACGAACGTAGGATCAGGCTAAGCGGATTCGGCGATCTCCTCGTCCAGAGCGCCGGTTTGCAGCAGGCGTCGCAGCTCCCCCGTGCCGCGGATCTCCAACTTCGCGCGGGCGTTGCGGATGTGCGTTCGGACGGTCAGCTCGGAGCGCTTCAGCCCCGCCGCGATCTGCGAGAGGCTCAGGCCGTCGCGCATCGCGCGCAGCACCGCGCGCTCGGTGGGCGTCAACTTCTTCGCGCCGTCGCCCGCAAACGAAGGCAATCTGGGTTCCCGACCGGGCACGCCGGCAGCTACGCGGTCGGTCTACGGGTCGTCCCGCATCGGCCCGCCTCGCGACGGGCCGCCGGGTGACCGCAGCATTCGATTCCGTTCGTCTCCACGTTGCGCCGGATCGTAGCCGCCCGCCCCCGTCGTTGGCTATACTTCGCGCAGACTAATCATCGCACCGGGTCCCAGGTTCGGCACCGCCCTGCGCACAAACACACTGTGCGATGAACGTCCAAGTGGTTTCACCACGGATTCTCGCAGCGGTGAGGCGGAAAGTCGCGATCGGCGATGTCGGCACCGTTTGGCGTCCGGCGCTCGACCAGGTTTGGTCGTTCCTGCGCACGCAGCCGGACCTTCGGACCGATGGACACAACATTTTCCTCTATCACCATCCGTCCCGGCGCGGCGATCCGATGGATGTTGATTTCGGGGTCGAGGTCGTACGCGAGTTTGCGCCTTCGGGCGACGTCCGGCCAGTGAAGACGCCGGCAAATCGTGGGAGATTTACGGCGACTGGAGCGACGACCCCGCAAAGCTCGAAACGACCGTCATGTATTTACTGCGTTGAGCGGTATGACGCCTCGGCGCGCTCAGCGCCAACAAACCACTCGTGAACGACGGGCTCTTACTTACTGCGCCACTTCGCAGCGTACGGCAGGACGAACATGTATAGGCCGGTGACCGCGAGCAAGGCGAGCGGGAGCAGCGGCGAGAGGTACACCCACATGGGAGGCTTTCCTCCGATGCCCTGGGCGATGAAGATGGCTACGACGACTGCCACGAACGTGATCGACACCCAGCGGTGTATTTGCCGGATCCAAGCGTTCAAATTCATGCAAACCTCCGTTTAGCTCGTTTCCGGTCCGGGAGCAGTCCCGCCTCGTATGCGGTAGTGCAGGTGGATTACTCCGGTGGCGACACGGCGCGGGGCTCGAAATCCTGCGGTTACCGCTGGAGCAGCGGCTTGAGGTCGCTGGCGATTTGGTGTGCGACGGAGCGTTGCGCGGCCAGGGTCGATACGTCGTCGACCGTGTAGCTCTTCACCCGGCGCTTCCGTCCCGACGTCGCGTCCATCAGAAAGGCGCTCACCTGTTTTCCGCGGTCGGCGTCGCGCACCGCGATCACGACGAGCGTCGACGCGCCGACCTCGGCGGCGATCGACTGGGACGAGCGGTGCGCGGTTTGATATCTGAGCATGACGGGCCAGGCGATGACCGGCGCGACATCGCCGTTCGCCAGCTCACCGTCGACGGCTTCGGCGATGCCGGCATCCGACGAGTCCAAGCCGTACCCGTTCGAGATCCATCGCACGGGAAGCACGGCGACCGTTTGGGGTCGTAGCGCCGGCCCGAAACGGTACGCCGCGAAAAGGACGGCGGCGAGGACGATCGCACCGGGGATTGCGAGCCATCGCAGACTCCGCGGACGCGACGGCAGCGGGTCGGCGACGACCGGACGGGGCCGCGTGACGATCGGAACGTAGCTTCCGCGCGGGTACTCGAGCCGCAGCGGCTCCGTGCGCCCCGGTCCCGCGTAGTATTCCGCCAGCTTCGCGCGCAGCCGCCTCGCCTCGACGCGGACGATCGGATCGAGCCGCGGATCGTAGCCGTCCTTGCGGTCGAAGACCTCACGGCCGATTACGAATTCCTTGACCTCGTCCTCGCGGCCGCCGATCTTCGATTCCACCGTAAAGCGCAGAAAGCGGCAAAGGCGCGCGGCACCGGAGAACAGGTCGTCGGCAACGATCCGCTCGAGATGATCGCGTACCGCCTGCACGGGGACGCCGTCCATCTCGTTCACACTGCCACGGCGCTCCTTTGACTTCAAGAATTCAGGCGAACCTTACGGTAAGGTTACCGCTGCGCGCCGGTCATTACTCCGCCGGCGCGGCCGCCCCGTGCGATCCTCGCCCTGAGCGGACGATCTGGTCCGCCGTTCCCGAGGAACCACCATGTTGAAAAAGCTACTCCTGCCCCTCGCCTTCGCGCTGGTCGTCACCGCGGCCCCGGCGCTCGCCGGTCCTCCGCTCATCTGCCACCCCATCGACATCGGCACGGCGCAGTCGCTCCCGTGGTCGAGCGCGCCGGGCTGGAACGGCGCGCTGACTTCATACGACCTCGCACATCTGGGCGACGAGACGGTGTCGCTGCTGACGCCGCAGACGCCGGTCAACGTCCGCCGCGAGACGGTGCGGCGCGCCGCCATCTACGCTACCAGACAAGCTGGCCTCGCAGAATCGTTGGCGACCAGGCTCATCGCCCGAGCGAACGCGGCCGGCGATGCCGAACCGGCGGCGTGGTTCGACGCCGGCTATTTCGTCGAGACGATCCGTCAAGCCGCGTGGTTAGGACAAGTGCTGCGCCCGGACCAGCGCGTCGGCTGGAAGCTCACAGCGGATCCGACGCACGTGGACGGGCTCGCGCTCATCGAGAAGGCGATTCGAATGGGCGGCCGCGACATGCAACCGGCGGCCGCTTTCGTCGCGGCCGCCAGAACGCCGATCGATCGATAGCGAGTGACGCGTCCCGCGCGTGGAGGCGGTATCACGGCGAGTCATCACGGTGATGTAGGTGGTCCGAACCAAGTGGTGAGCGCGTCGGTGAGTCCCGTCTGCGTTTCATCTCCGACCCAGGCGACATAACCGTCGGGCCGAATCAACACGGCCGTGGGAGCGCTGACCGCGCCGAGCGCCGGAAGCTCCCACGCACCGTCGTATTCGGCGTCGATCGACTTCACCCGATCCGACCATTGCGCGATGTCGAAGCCGCCGGGCTCACCGAGGTTGAGCAGCACCGGCCGGGCCTCGTGCAGCAGGGTGAAGACTCGCAACGGGCCGTTGGCGGAGATCACGTCGAGATCGGGCATGCGGCGTCCGAGCAGCGGGTGTCCCTCGCCCAGGTCGTAATGAACGTCCAGGCCGGACATCATCGCGGCGAAGCGCCGCCGCGGTTCGTCCATGCTGAGCAACTCGGAAAGGGCGTCGCCCAAGGCCTTGATGCGATCGTCCGCGGCGCGGCGAAACGGAATTTGCGCCAGCGTGTTGCGCAGCACGCGCGCACCGACCGGATGGCGCTCGGCATGGTAGGTATCGAGGAGGCTTTCCGGCGAGGTCTGCTTGACGACTTGGGCCAGCTTCCAGCCCAGATTCACCGCATCTTGGACGCCGATGTTGAGTCCCTGACCACCGACCGGGTTGTGCACGTGCGCCGCATCTCCGGCCAGCAGCACCCGCCGGTCGCGATAGGCTGCGGCTTGTCGAGCCATGTCGGTGAAACGGGAAATCCACGCGAGACGGTGGACTCCGTAATCGGTCCCACGAACGGCGACGAGCGCTTCGCTCAGATCACGCAAAGTGGGTTCGTCGTCCGTTCTGAGGTCTTGTTCGGTCACGACAAGCCGCACCGGTCCCTTGCCGTCCAGCCCGTTGATGGCGAGAAAGCCGCGCGCGTCGTGGTGCATGCCCAATTCCGGTTCGTCGGCCATCTCGACTTCGGCGATCAACCAACTCGTCGTCGGATCCCATCCGGGGAATTCAATGCCGGCTGCTTTGCGGATCAGACTGCGTCCGCCGTCGCATCCGACGAGATACTGCGCGCGAAGCGACCGGCCGTCGGACAGCTCGACGTCGACGCCGGTGTCATCTTGCGCGAAGCTCGTCACTTCACATTGGCGATAGAACGGCACCGCCAGCTCCTCGACCCAGCCCGCCAGAATGCGCTCGATGCCGTTTTGCCAGAGCGCGAGACCGTAGTTATGCCGGGTCGGAAAGTCGCTGATGTCCAACGAAACGCGGCGAACCCGGCGACCTGAGCGATCTGTCCCTGCGAAAGGAACCGCTCGGCGATTCCGCGCTGATCGAGCACCTCGATCGTGCGCGCGTGCAGACCGCCTGCGCGCGAGCCGACGAGATCCTGGCCGGCGCGCCGCTCGACGACGGCAACGTCGATGCCCGCCAGCGCCAACTCGCCCGCCAGCATCAGCCCCGTCGGACCTCCTCCGCAAATCACCACGGCATGCGCGGTCATCCCCCACCCTCCAAACGCTTCGAGGGGCGATTATACGGCACGACCCGGGACTTGCCACAAGCCCGGGGTCCTACGGTATAATGGAAGTGGGAAGAGGGCTCGCGATTCTCAAACTGTTGAGAGCGCCCTTGCCGCCACATCGCGGCGGCAATTGCGAGCTTGTGATCTTTGTTCCACGGCGGCCCGACTGCGCGGTCCCACCGGTGCAGCGCGAAGGCGGGCGCTTCGAGCGAGGACGTCTCGGCGATATCCGGCCGCAAAATGCCGATCGGTGAAGCGCACGCAGGTTAAGACGACCTTACGGTGCGATGTCGCGCATGGCCCGCATGGGTCGCGGGAACACCGACGGCATGAGCGATACTCCCATTCCTCGACTCGATCCCGATGCGCTGAAGCACGAGCGGCACGACCCCGATCTGGGCTCCGAAGCGGACAACGCGGAGTTCGATCGCGTCGCGCGGGGCGACGACGCGATGTCTGTGCCGCAGACGAACAATCCGCCGGAGCCGACGGCGGGGGCCACTCCCCCGGCACGCTGACGGCGTCTCGGCAACCGCTACGCGGCGACGGCGTCGAAGGGCCGGACGCGTGATCGGAGGCTGCCTCAGTAGTCCGACGGGCCGGAGTCGACGCCGAGCTGGAAGAAGAAGCTGATGCCCACGTGCAGCGTCGCGATCGGCTGGTATGCCGGCGGGGTTTGCGTGAAGTCGAAGCAGTCCGCGAGATCGTCGGCGCGCACGTCGGTGGTGCCGAGCGACGGAATTCCGAGCGCGCGCTCCGTGAACTTCAATACCGACCCGAACTCGTGCTGCACGTGCGAGACGTAGCCGTGCCGCGCCCACTTCGAGATGACCATCAGCGGTACGCGCATGCCGAGGCCGTCCCCGTCGAGCTGCGGCGGGTTGACGTGGTCGTACCACCCGCCGTGGTCGTCCCACGTGACGAGGATCGCGGTGTCGTCCCAGTAGCGCGAGCTTGCGAGCTGATTGGCGAGCATCGCGACGTAGTCGGGTCCGAGGTTTGTCGTGTTCTGCGGGTGGTCGGTCGCGACGATCGGCGGGTTCACCCACGACACGTCCGGCAGCGTACCCTGCTGCATGTCGGTGAACACGCGCCAGCCGGGTCCGACGATGCGCGAGTTCCAGTCGGGGCCGTTGCGGATATGGTTGATCGCGTCGTACGGAAGCGTCGCGGCGGCCGATTTCTTGCCGGTTGCGCGGTAATCCAGCAGAAACGTGTAGTACAGCCACTGCTTGCCGACGCGTTCGACCGCATCGCCGAGGGTCGTCGTGTCGAAGCACGGAAATTCCGCGCCCGTAATGTTCGATGGCATCGCGCTATCGTGCGTGGGAACCGTCGTGCCGGCCGGTGCGTCGCAGCCCCAGATCAGCGGATCGGTCGGGTCGTCGGTTTCGTTGTGCGACGTTCCCGCGATCAGGAAGAGATGGCCGGGATAGCTCGGGCCCGTTTGTGACGCGAACATGCGATCAGCGAGCGTGAAGCGCGACGCAACGTCCCAGTACGGCTGCGTTTCGGCCCGCGGCACGTATCCGTAGGGGTAGAGCGGATCGGGCGGAGCGCCGAAACAATTCGCGGGTGTCGTGTCGAAACCGTCCATCTTGCCGCCGTCCCAGTCCTTGACCCAAGCGGCGTGCGAGTGGTCGGGATCGCAGGGCGCTTCGAACGGCGTGGGCCGCAGCGGCACCGTCACGCCGAGGTGCGTCTTCGCCGAAGCGACGCTGTCCGCGCCGGGATAGCCGTTGAAGAGATTGTCGAAGGTGCGGTTCTCCATGATCACCACGATCACGTGGCGGATCTTTCCACTGCCGAGCAGCGCGGGATTCGGTGTCGGCGCCGGCGCCGGCGTCGCACCGGGCGGCGGCGTCGGAACACCTGGCGGCGGGCTCGGCGGGGCGCCGGGGATGGGCGTCGACGTCGCGCCCGGCCCCGGCGTACTCACGCCGATCGCACCGGCCGAACTCCCCGGCGGTACCGAGTACGACGAGCCGCCGCCGCACGCGGCAAGCAGCATCGACGCGAGCAAGACGGCGAGCAGACGCACGACAACCTCCAGCGAAGCGCTGGCGCTGCCGTACCCAGCGCCGGTGAACGAAACATTAAGACCTGCTTGAGCTCAGAAGTCGTACTCCAATTGTGCCCGGTTGTACTTGAAGTACGGCGCGCCGCCGTATTGCGCCGTGTTCGCCTGCTCGCGGTCCGCGTAGCGGTACCGGAACAAGAGCCCCTTGTACGCGCCGGGACGCGGCTTGTTCGCGAAATACTGCAGGTCCGCGTCGAACTCGGAGGTCTGCTGCTGTCCCAGCCGGTTGCCGTAGTCGTAGTAGGCGCGGCTCGTCACGAACACCAGCCGCTTGTCGGGCGACGTATAGCCGGCGCTCAGCTTGACGCCGTTGCCGGCGGCGCGCCGGTCGGCCATCCCCTGTGAGATGCTCGTCGTGAACAGCGGGTCGGTCGCGTAAGAATCGGTGTACGGGCTGGCAAACCCGCCATACAGATAGGTCGTCGTGCCGTTCGCGTTGGCGATGCATGACGGCGCGTTCGAGCCGATGAAATACGGCAGGCTGAATCCCGCTTTCGCGCCGGCGACGTGCGCCGCCGAGCACGTCGTGCCTGCGGGGGGCGTGACCGTCGCGCTGTGCTGCGGAATTTGGTCGTAGCCGAGCGCGAGGGTGATCGTCTTGGTAACGTTCGCGCCGACCTGTGCGCCGAATGCGAAGGCATCGATCTGCCCGAGCAGAGCCGAGCCCGTGCTGGTTTCGCGCCCCGCTTGCAGCGCCAGGTACGGTTTGCTCTTCTGGCCCTGGTCGGTGTAGCGTGCGTCGAGCCACGTCAGGCTCGCGATGTCATCGAAATGGTACAGGTGCAGGTTCGTCGTGAGACCGTGCTGGCCGGCGAAGCCGACGCGGCCGTACTGGAACCCACCGTTCGAGACGCCGTGTCCGCCCGGGAAGTAGCGATAGGCGGGCAGGCCGGGATTGCTCCCGAGGTTGTTGACCGCCGTCAGCAGCGTCTTGTCGTCGAACGCGGAGTTCGTGCGGCTCTCGAACCGCGTCATGTCCATCAGTTCGAGCGAAACGCCGCCGCCCGCCGTGTACGCGACGTCCGCCCCCTGGAACGCGACCGGTTTGAGCCGAGAGTCGGACGCGTTCGCCCACGGCGTGTTGATCACTTGGTCGCCGACCTTCGCGTACAGGTGCGGGTCCTTGTACTGCACGTACGCCTCATACAGCGTGTTGAGAGCGTAGCCAGGCAGCGTGTCGTCGGGGTTGAGCGATGTCGTCGGAGGCTTGTAGCCGCCGCACGGCGGCTGCAGGTGCGTCGCGGGATTGGGGCAGCCGTTGAACGGCGTCGCGTAGAGATACGACGCACCGGCTGAGAACGGAGAGCTACCGAAACGGTAATCGGCGTGCAAGCTGAGCCCCGGTTCGATCGATTGCTGATTGACGGCCTTGACGCCCTTGATCGCATTGAGCCGCGTGAAGTCGTACACGCGCAGATACCCGCGCACGCTCAGCGCGCTCGGATAAGGCGAGGGCGCAGGCGTTGCGGCAGCAGCGGCCGGCGAGGGTGGCGCTGGAATAGACGGCGACGTCTGCGCATGCGCGGCAGAAGGAAGGATACTCGCGACACACGTGAAGGCAAGCGCTGCTGCGGAAGTGCGCAGCGTTGATGATGAGATCGGCACGGCGAGCAGCATATGCGCGCGTCGTTAACGGATGGTTATTTATGTGCGCATAACGTGAATCAGCCGGCCTTGGCCGCCGCCCTAACATTCGATTAAGGCCACCCTGGTGGCATCGTCGTGTGTGCTTCTGAAGGCATGCTGATCGCGCAGATATCGGACATGCACATCCGCCGTAAGGGCGATCTCCTCCACCACATGATCCACACTGGCCGCGAGCTGCGGCGTGCCGTCGCGGCGATCAACGATTTCGTGCCCAGGCCGAATTTCGTGGTCGCGACCGGCGATCTCGTCGACCGCGGAAAGAGCAAGGAGTACCGGCGCCTCCGCGCCATCCTCGACCAGCTCGCGATGCCATACTACCTCGTGGCCGGCAACCACGACGATCACGCCGGGCTGCGCGACGAGTTCGCGGATCATGGTCACCTCCCGCGTTCGGGATCGCTCTCCTATGTCGTCGAGACGCGTCCCGTCCGTCTGGTGGTGCTCGACACGACGCGTGGCCGTAGCCACGGCGGCGGGCTCGACGCAGCGCGGCTGCGCTGGCTCGACGAGAAGCTGAGCCGCGCACCAGCGACCGCGACGCTCGTCGCGATGCATCACCCGCCGTTCGACACCGGCATCGCACCGCTCGACTCGCATCCGCTGCGCGGTCGCGAGGAACTTGCAGCGATTGTTGCGACTCATCCGCAGGTGGTGCGCATGATCGGCGGTCATATCCACCGCGCGTGCGAGGCCGCGTTCGGCGGAACCGTCGCGTCGACGGCGCCGAGCACGGCGCACCAGCTCATTCTCGATCGCCAACCGTCGGGGGGCTACATGCTGCGTCTAGAGCGTCCGGCGTTCGTCATGCACCGCTGGACCGGTCGAGCCCTGACTTCCGAAATCCACCCGACGACCGGCCGCGCCGCACCGCACTTGCGCGCCGTCTGCTGACGCGGACCGTTCGTGGACGTGGCCGAGCAGAGATCGTGTCCCGCGGAGTGTGGTATGAACGACTCTCGACGGTCTACGACAGCTCGACCCACGTCGGCGCATGATCGCTCGTCTTCTGTCGCGCTCGCACGTCGCGATCGACGCTGGCGGCAACGAGGCGCGCCGCGACGGCGGGACTCAGCATGGTATGGTCGATGCGCAGGCCCGCATCGCGGCCGAATGCGTTCCGGAAGTAATCCCAAAACGTATAGATCCGCTCGCCCGGGTGCAGCGCCCGTAGGGCGTCGGTCCACCCCTGCGCCGCAAGCCGCTGAAACGCGGCCCGTACTTCGGGGCGGAAGAGCGCGTCGTCGACCCAGCGCTCCGGCTTGTACACGTCCAGCTCGGCCGGCATGACGTTATAATCGCCCCCCAGAACCGCCGGAACGCCGCGCGCGAGCAGGCTGCCTGCGTAGTCGATGAGCGCATCGAACCAGGCGAGCTTGTAGTCGAACTTTGGGCCAGGCGCGGGGTTGCCGTTCGGCAGATACAGGCACCCGACCAGTTAGGCGTCGGTCGGGCCTTGCCCGAGCCGGCCCGGCGACGCCCGGCCGTTGCGGCGGCTCGGCTGCCGATCGCGTTAACCGTGAGGGGCGCCCGGTACCTGGGAATAGATCGAACCCCCAGTAGGAAAGCGAAGGATCGCCGCCCAGTGAGACTTGTAAATCAGAACGAGATTGCCGAGCGCCTCGAGGCCTATGCCGAGCGCATCGGGCCATTCGGGTTCTCCGGCGCCTTTCTGGTGGGCCGCGGGGCCGATATCGTCTACGAGCGCGGCGTGGGCTATGCCGACCGCCGGACGGAGTCGCCGATCACCCCGGAGACGATCTTCGATACCGGCTCGATCACCAAGCAGTTCACCGCGGCGACGATCCTTGCACTCCAAGAGGCCGGACGACTGCGCGTCACCGACACGCTGGCGACGTTCTTCCCGGAGGCTCCGGAGGACAAGCGCGCGATCACCGTTCACCACCTGCTCTCGCACTCGGCCGGCCTGCACTTCACCTTTGGCCACGACTACGATCCGCTGACCCGCGACGGGCTCATCGCAGCGATCATGGCATCCAAGCTGGGAAGCGTTCCGGGCACGGCGTTCAATTACTCGAACGTCGGATACACGCTGCTCGCGGCGATCATCGAGCTCGTCGAAGGCTGCAGTTACGAGCAGGTGCTGCGCGAACGAATACTCCGGCCTGCCGGCTTGAACGAAACCGGATACGTGCTCCCCGATTGGGATCGCGCGCGCATCGCACACGGATACGACGGAAGCGCCGATTGGGGAACCTCGCTCGACCATTTGTGGGCGAGCGACGGCCCCTACTGGAACCTGCGCGGCAGCGGTGGACTGCTCTCGTCGTTGCGCGATCTGCACCGGTGGCACCGTGCGCTGCGCGACGGATCGGTTCTCTCCGAGGAGAGCCGCGCCGCCTTGTTCCGCCCGAACATCCCGATGACGAACGAGGTCTCATACGCGTACGGGTGGTCGATCTCGAAAACGCCGCGCGACACGACCGTGGCTTCGCACCATGGCACCAACGGCGTCTTCCTCGCCGACTTCCGGCGCTACCTTGACGAAGACGTCGTGGTGCTGATGTTCACGAATCAAGCGACGCCGGGGTCGGCGATCGTTCACCCGCTGCAGCAATTCGTTTTCGGTCCGGTCCCCGAGCTGCCGCCATCGGTCGATGACCACTCCGATCACCTCGAGCGCTTCGCGGGTGACTACGGTAGCAGCATCATCGTCCGGGTCGCTGCCGAGCGCACCGGACTGCTCGTTCAGCCACGCGATCAGCCGGCGTTTTCGGTTATCAGCGCCATACCGCCGAAGTACGCCGCAACCGCCGCGCAGCGGAATGCCAAGCAGCAACAGGCGCTCGCGGATGCAGTCGTGGGCGATTACCGCCGGTGGATGGCGCTGCAGCTCGAGGACACGCCCGACGTCCGAGCTCGCCAGCACGTCTTTTGGGACGGGGTTCGCGACACCGTCGGAACGATCACCGCAGTCAACGCGCTCGGAGAGGTCGCCGGCGGAAACGGTGTCGACTCGTATGCCTGCATCACCGGCAGCGAAGGCGCGTTGCTCGTGCGTATTGCCTGGTCGCATGACGAGTGCATCCAAGACGTCGATGCGGCGCCGCAGCTCCCGGAGTTTCGCTTCGCCCGGGCCCTCGACGGAACGTTCATAAACTACGACCTCCGCAACCAGACCGTGGTGCGTCTCCGCTTCGGCGGCGACCTCACGATCGAAGGTCCGGCCGGAACGTTCCGCGTCGTGCGCGCAATGCAGCGGCGCCCGATGTGACCGCCGAGTCCGTAAGGACCCCAAGGCGTGATTTTACATTCTCATATCCATTTGGGCGCCCGATTGCATCATCTGAAGGTGCCCGAGCGCTGCGCTCCAGTCGGCTGACGAGATACCGATGCTGCTGCGAAACGGATATTGCAGTTCGAAGAGCAACACGAGCGTTGAAACGGTGACGACCGTTACGGCTGACGTCATTAGCAGATGAATACGCTTATTCGAAAGCCCGAAGAGCCAGCAAAATCCGATGACGCAGAATGCACCGATCGCCAAGACAAGCCACTCGAACGAGGATAGCCCGCACGAATTATCGGACAGCCTGCGTTGCCGGACGTCGTGCAGGATCACGAGCTGTCCGACGGTCGTGCTTTGGGCATTTGCTTGTTCCCAATTCGACGGTGCAAAGGCCTCGGCAGCGCTCAGCGCATCCATAACGATGACGTCGCCGTGCCGATCGAATGTACCGCTGCGCATGCGCTCCCACTCACTACCGACCATTAGTTTCGAATATTCAAGAACATCTTCGCGAATCCGCGCTCTCCGCGTCGGCGGCAGGCCCACAGCGGTATGCCAGATATCTGCAGCAGCCGAGGCTTCTTGAGAAACCAACTGGCGTGCATCAGAGAAATGTTGCCACGTCACGACCGTGAGAAACCCGAGCACAACGGCATAAAGCGTGCCCACGACGGCAACGATGAAGCCTCCAACTTCGTTGTGTTTGACAAAGTCCTGTTCGCTAAAACGGCGATGAAGATATCGCTGCACGCCTCCTACCAGGACGAGGCACGACCACACAGCAAGAGCAAGTAGGCTCGGCGCCGGAAGGCTGATAAGACGGTCCACGAAGGCCGGAGCCTTAAACTGTTCTACCGCCGCCGCGATGGTGCAGAGAACGATGAGGCCGGCGAACGATTTCAAGAGGGCGAAGCGATCAACTCGCGCGTTTCCCGTTGCTGGAGAATCATTGCAAGCGCGGCCCCCATCCATGGAAGAGCGAACCGCCGCGCCAAATGCGAGGGAAGCGGCGCTCGTTGAGAGCGGTGTGGCCCTGCGGCGCATTAGCTGAAAGTGGTTGTCTATTCCGCCCCGTCTTTTCGGGCTCATCGGATGAAAGCGGTTCTCTCTTCCGCTCCGTCTTTTCGGACACGTTTGCCTTTCTGTTGGTTGCACGAGCAGCGGCGGGCGCCGCAACGGCGAAGATACTGTCAGAAGCGGACGGGGGAGACCACCGATATCTGTATAAACTAGCCGTATAATCGAGGTGACAGCATGTCATTCGGTCCGCTTTTACGGCAATTCCGGGTTGCGGCGGGGCTTACTCAAGAAGCCCTTGCGGAGCGCGCGGGGGTAAGCGCTGACGGAATCGGCGCACTCGAGCGCGGCACGAATCAGGCGCCGCAGCGAGACACGCTGAAGCTCTTGATCAAAGCACTAAACCTCAACATCGAAGAAGAGCGCGCACTCGCATCGCTTGCGATCCGATCGTCGCGCCCTCGCGACTATTCGCGAAGGCGGCGGGCAACTCACGATCTTCCGCGAGCATTGACGCCGCTTCTCGGACGCGAGCGTGAAATCGAAGAGGTCGCGCGGCTGCTGTCCGCGTCACCGCTGGTAACATTGATCGGAACGGGCGGCGTCGGCAAGACGCGACTCGCGATCGGCGTCGGGGAACAGCTCGCACAGTCGTTTCGCGACGGCGTTTCGTTCATCGACCTTGCTCCGCTGCAGGATTCCGACCGCGTCGCAAGCGTGGTCGCGTCGAAACTTGGCATCCGGGAATCCCTAGACCGTCCGGTCCTTGAAACCCTGACGGAGGCACTAAGGGAAACACAACTGTTGCTGATACTCGACAATTGCGAGCACCTTTTCAGTGCGTGCGCCGCGCTAGCCGATGCGCTCGTTCGTGGGTGCGACGGAATTGTCATGTTGGCGACGAGCCGTCAACCCCTGGACGTACCAGGTGAACAGACATATCGCGTAGCGTCGCTCGCCGTTCCGGACGACTGCGAGAGCATCACGGCAACGGAAGCGTTGCGGCACGCGTCGGTGGCGCTCTTCGAAGGGCGAGCAAGACGCGCGGTTAAATCGTTTTGCATCACGGACGCAAATGCCGCACCGATTTCGAAGATCTGCCGCCGGCTCGACGGCATTCCGTTTGCAATCGAACTTGCGGCGGCGCGTATGAAGCTTATGACGCCGCAACAATTAGAAGAGCGTCTGTTCGAGCGATTCGACCTCTTAGTGGGAGGCAGCCACCTGGAGCTGCCGCGGCATCAGACGATGCGCGCACTGATCGACTGGAGCTACAATCTCCTCACACCTGAGGAGCAAGAATTCTTCACGAGGCTCGCCGTCTTCACGTCGGATTTCTCGTTCGAGGCAGTTGCGCTCGTCTGCGCGGATGCGGCAGAGCCGCGGACGGTGGAACTTCTCGCTTCGCTCGTCGACAAGTCGCTGGTTACAAGCGAGCCGCGGGGCGCATTCCAACGATACCGGCTGCTCGAAACGCTGCGCGTATACGCATCGGAACACTTTTCCGGCGACCGCTTCGAGCTCGATCATCGGCACGCGCAGTACTACGCGGCGCTCGCGAGAGACGTACGGCCAGCCGACGTCGCGCGTTTGGATCCTGATGGCGAAAATTTGCATGCTGCGCTCGATTGGGCACTCGAGCGCCGTGGAAACGTGGGTTTGGGCATTACGCTTCTGGTTTCGATGCGGGATTTCTGGCTTCGGAGCGGACTCGTCGCTGAACCGGCGCATCGCGCGGAGCGCGCGCGGAGCTAAGGAATCTTACACCGGAACTCGAGGCTGCATTGTGGGGCATTTTGGCTTCGATGCGAGGCGAGCTCATGCTTCCGGCATCTGCGTTGGAGGCTGCGACGAAAGCACGTGACCTCTTCGAACGAACCGGCGACCGAAAGGGTCAGGCTCGCGCACTTCGCGATGCCGGCATCGCGCGAATGCGCCTTGCTGATTTGGCCGTCGCCGAGAGCGATCTCACTCGCGCATTTGAGATCGACGAATCCATCGGCGACGCTGACGAGACAGCGCGTGCACTCGGCGCGATCGCGTTGGTCTGTCAATTTGCCAATCGGCTTGAAGAATCACGATCGTTGCTGCTGCGCGTGCTCGAGATGAATCGGAGCGAGAGGGACGATCGAGCAACGCTCGTGACCCTGGTCAACCTTGCAGAAACGGAATTTGCTCTGGGGGAGACGGCGAACGCCGTCGCACACGCTCGCGAGAGTTTAGACAGCCCAATGTTGCGGCTGAACATGAGGATGCGAGCGAATCAGGAGGCTAATCTCGCGGCGTATCTTCTCGCTCTCGGTGAAGAGAAGGAAGCACGAAATGTCGCGTCGCGTGCGCTACGCCATGCCCTCGAGTTCGCCGACCATAGCGTAGCGACGAACACGTTGCAACATCTAGCAGCGATAATTGCGCGGCGCGATGCGCATCGTGCGGCCCGGCTTCTGGGCTACGTCGAAGCGCAGCTCGCTCGGACCGGTTACACGCGTGAATACAGCGAGCAATTTACATATGACCTCATGATAAGTCGGATGCACGAGGGGTTGAGCATCGACGAGATCATTGCGCTTCGGCGCGAGGGCGCATCAATGTCCGAAGCACAGGCAGTGCAACTTGCGCGCCAGCCACGGATACCGCAGAGCGTCGGCTAGAGGTTGTAGCACGGCTTCACGGGTCCCAAGTCGGTCGGTACGTTCGACGCCGCCGATCGTTCACTCACCGAGCTTCACCGTCTGCGGGAGTTGACTACAGCCGAATAAAGAGCCACACCACCGCCACATGTAAGAACTCTGACAAGCGCAAGGATGAGCACGGTGAGGTCCGGCGCATACGCGAAGCCGACGCTGGGAGACCATCCCCACTGCGGCAACACGTACCACGCTATCGCCGCGACCCAACGAGGTTGGCCGCAGCGATAAGGGTGTTGTGTAGGCGCGTCGGCAGGCGGCTCCGTAACCGGAGGCAACGCTCGGGGCAGTATATCGTGTACGACCGGGTACTCGTGAGCGCGCGACAACCAGCGTGTTTTGTTACGCTTGGGACGGGGTGGGGAACTCCGCGCTGGCGATCTGCTCGATCTGTTTCCACTGCAGCGTCTGATGTCGAAGCTGAAGAACGAGCGTTACCAAAGCAGCCGCGATGCCGCAGCCCACATCAAGAAGGAGCCCAGCCTTCACAGTGACGGCGACGAGCAGTGACATGAACGCGCCGACAAGCACCGCGTTGACGACGTTAATCATCCCTGACGCGGTAAAGAGCGGCTGCATTCGCATCCCGCGAATCGCCTCGTTCTGGGAAGTTCCCGCGAGATCGTCATGGACTGATAAGACGAAGTAGCGTTGAATGTCCGGGACAGTTTCGACGAAAAAGTGACGGATCCGATTCATCCCGCGCTCGTACATGGCCTCCGCCACAGCCGTTTGCTGAACGCGAACGTAGGTCGCCAGACCGATAAATGCCAGCGTAGCAAGGACGACGAGGCTGAACGCGAAGAACGGCTCGCCAAATCGGGACGTTTGTCCCACGAAGGCGATCGCGACAACGCCGCTCGAGACCGCAACAAGGAAGAGATTGATACGTCCGGTCGACTCGCTTACAAACGCACTTCGCGCAGTCTGAAGCGTGAAGTGCTCGGTCGTCAGGATCTGGAGCGCTAGGCTCTGCTCCTTCTCGGTCATGGAACGTTTCCGCCTCCGCAGCCGACCGTCAAACAAGCGTTCGGCGTAGCGAAAAAGCGCAAAGGATAGGTTGCCGCAATACACGCAGTCATGGCACGGTTGCTGTTTCCAAAATAAGTCCTCCGGCCGATTCTAACGCACGGTCCCAGACCGAGGATCTGCCGTCCAAGGGGCCAGAGCCGTAGCTTCTTGAGCCTGTGCGAACTCCCTCGGCGTCAGGTATCCAAGCGCCGAGTGAGGCCGTTCTCGTTGTAATCCCGGCGCTGCTGTGCGCGCTGGGCGACCAGCGCGAAACGCTCTACCACCTGCCGCTCGGCCGCTTGGCGGCCCCGGGGCGAGGGCGATGTGCTGGCCAATGCCACCACCCGCGACCGGCTTCGGGTCTTCAGGAGCATGGACAGTAACACGGGGGTGTTAGCCCCAGACCCCGGTGGGGCGGTGGCGACGGTGCAGCGCGCGAGCGAGCGCGCTTTTTTCGACTTCGGCTGGCTACAGACGCACCACAGCTTCAGCTTTGCCGACTACTACGACCCCGAGAACCTCAACTGGGGCGCGCTGCGTGTCTTCAATGACGACACGGTGCAGCCGGGAAAGGGCTTCGGCACGCACCCGCACCGCGACATGGAGATCGTAACCTACGTGCTGCGCGGCGAGCTCGAGCACCGCGACTCGATGGGGCAGCATGGCATCGTGCCGCCCGGCGGTGTGCAGTACATGAGCGCCGGCACGGGGATCACGCACAGCGAGTTCAACCATTCCGGGGAGCGCGACGTGCACTTCGTGCAGATGTGGGTGCTGCCCAAGCGCTACGGGGAACGTCCGCAGTACGGACAGCACGAGTTCACCACCGCGCAACGGGACGGCACCTGGCTGACGATCGCCAGCGGTGAGGGGAGCGTCACGGCGCCGATCGCGCTGGGCCAGGACGCGACGCTGCGCGTCGCGCGTCTGAGCGGCGGAACGCTGCCGGTCGAACTGCGCGAGGGCCGCTACGGCTTTCTGTTTGTCGCCGACGGCACGGTGACGGCCAACGGAGAGCGCCTCGCCGCCGGCGACGCGCTGCGCTTGCGCGGCCAACAGCGCTTCGGCGTCGCGGGCAACGGCGAGCTCGTCTTTTGGGACGTCCCGCCGACCAACGTTCGTCTGGACGACGCATAGCGGCATGTACGCCCACCATCGCACCTCAGTGCCTCGAGCCTCGAAGAATTTCGCAATGAGCGCGTTCAGCGATCCTGACGCGGTGACGAGCCTAGGCCGCCGCGGCGAAACACGAGAGAGGGCCCGCCATAGGCGGGGCCTCTCTCGCCTGAACGGCGCTGAATTTCACATTGAATCGAATTTATCACTTTGAATACCGCCCAAAGCAGATTCAAAGTGAGACAGCACTAAAACGGAATCTCTTCCTCGTCCAGGGCGTCGTCATATCCGCCGCCACCGGTTCCGTTTGCCGGTGCTGCTGCGCGCGGGCGCTCGTAGCTGCCGCCGTCGCCGGCGCTGCGGTTCGCGCGATCGAGCATTTGCATCGTGTTGACGACGACCTCGGCGGCTTTGCGCTTCTCGCCTTCCTTCGTCTCGTAGCTGCGGATCGAGAGGCGGCCGTCGACCAGACACGACATGCCCTTCTTCAGGTACGTGTTGCAAGTCTCGGCGAGCTTGTCCCAGGCGACGCAGTCGATGAAGTCCGTCTCTTCCTGCTGCTTGGCGCGGCGGTTGACCGCCAGCGTGAACTTGGTGACCGCGGCGCCGGAACCCACGTACCGAATCTCGGGGTCGCGGACCAGGTTGCCTACCAGGGTGATGCGATTGAAGCTGCCTGCCATTGTCGTCTTCCTTCTGCTTGCTGTGCGTGGCTTGGTGCCGCGTCAAGAATATGCGCTTAGTGTGCCAGGTGCCCGGCATTGTGCGGGCTTAGTTCTCCGCCCGCTCGCCCTTCGACAGGCTCAGTCCGACACGCTCGTCGCGCGCCGAGCCGGCCGGCAATCTGTGGATTCCGGGTGCAGTGTGGACGACGCCGTTCGCGATGTGGGGGCGGGCTGGCCCGCGCGGGCTCAGTCGTCCTTGCGGATGACGATGTGGCGCAGGACGTTCTCGTTCAGCCGCAGCCGGCGCTCGAGCTCCTTGGCCTCCTCGGCCCCGCTCTTGAAGTGCATGACGACGTAATAACCCTCGCGGACGTCGTCGATCTCGTAGGCGAGACGGCGCTTGCCCAGCTTCTCCAGCTCGCCGACGACCTCGCCGCCGCGGGTCTTCAGCTCCTCGGCGATCGCGTTCGACCGCTCGTCGACCTCGGTCTCTTCGAGGCTCGGGCGCAGAATATAGGTGACTTCGTAGTCGGTGGTCGTGACAGCCATGATGCCCTCTCTGGACGCCGGCGGGGCCGGCGGCCCGGCGCCAATCGGCCGGGCAGCGGGGAATCTCCGGGCCGGGTGAGGCGCCCGAAGAACCCCCGGATACTATCACGCCCGATCCGGCGCCGACAAGCGCCTTAGCCGGACGGCGTCCGCGCCGCAGCGGTAGACTGCGGCCGCTGGGGTTCGGGCCAGCGATAGGCGGCAACGTATTGCAGGTAGCGGTTGCCGACGAGCGTCTGCGTGTTGCAGATCGACACGACGAGGCCTCTGGCGACGGCCGCAGGAGCACACGGCACCTGAAGTTCGCCGCCGTCGGTCGTTCGGACGAGGGTTTGCGTCATGTTCGGTCCGTTCATCGTGTCGAACCGGACCACGTCCGGCATCTCGCTCGCATCGTACCCGATCACCACCGCCCCCGTTTCCGGTCTTCTCCACAACGCTTCAATCGCTCCGTTGCGGATTCGGACGACTTGATCTTCGACGGCTCCGCCGGCGACTTGCACGCGCAGCGCCAGAAGTCCGTGCCGCAGCAAAACGGGAAAGTCGACGAGCTCGCCCGGGATGCGCTGCGGGCTGCTCAACAGTGAGCGCGGATCGCCGTATCGGTACACGGTTCGGTCGACGACCAGATACAGCTCGTTTCCGTCGAGCATGGCTGCCGAACCTTGACCGAGCGGGCGGTGATTCGCAGGATAGCGATCGGGCTCGGGCCTCAAGTCGACCGCCGGCGATTCCTTGCCGGTCGCGAGGTTCGCGAGAATGATCGTCGCCGGCTGATAGACGTCGGGCCGCCCGTTGCAACACAGGTCGTCGAGCACGGCCGTGTTCCCGATCGCACCGAGAACCGAGAGATCACTTCCCTGAGGTACGATCGCGCGCAGCTGCTTGCAGTCGACAATCGCGGACTGCGAGACCAGGTGCGCCCCGTCCGTTGTTCCCGCCACGGCGAGCGCGCACCGGCCGAGCGGCCGAATTGAATCGACCTTGGTGACCGCGAACGCACTGCGGGAACGCGCGCGAACGCTGCCCGATGCGGCGGAGATCCGCACCATGTCGCCTCCCCAGCAGCCGGCAATCAAATCGTCACCGTAGCGTACGACGATCGTCGGGCTCGAGAGATTTTTCGCGTACTCCGGAGGTGCGGGACAAGCGCCGTCCCGTTTCCAATTCAGGCGTCCGTCGCTCGATCGGCGAGAAACGAGCGCACCACCGGCGGTGCCGTAGACCACGTCCCGGCCGACGAGGATACCACCCACGGCGCCGTCGCGCCGCCATCGAAGCCGTCCCGAGGCGGCGTCCAACACCCGGATCTCCGAGTCGCCGCCGACCACGATCGCGTCGTCGCCCGCGCGCACGTGCGTTATCGTGAATCGGGCCGGGAGCACATATCGCCACACCTGCCGGGCAGGGGCACCGGAGCCCGCAGCGCGCGGCGGTGAACCGGCCGGCTGAACGGCGGCGCACCCTGCGAAGAGCCCCAGCGCGCCGATTACAGCCAGCATCCGCGACGGTGCCATGCAAGTGCACCGCTTCTCCGCGCGCCGCGGCTCCGACCCTCCCTTCGCGCGGAAACCATGGACAAAGCAGCCGAGCGGGCCCGACACGCTCCCGGCTCGCCCCCTCGGCAAGGCCCGCCGAACGGGTACCTTCTCCTGAGCGCCCTCTCAGGGAAAAAACCGAAACTTTGCGGAGGTCGCGCCCGCCCGGAGAACGTTCTTGTCGATAGCCGATTTCGCGGTCACCCGCCGAGTCACGGTAGCCATGATGGCGTGCGCCATCGTCGTCCTGGGGATCTTCGCGATCCCGCGGCTCCCGATCGCCCTGCTTCCCAGCTTCCAGCCGCCCGTCGTCTCGGTGACGGTGAACTACGGTAACGTCGCGCCGGAGACGATGGAGTCGACCGTCACGCGGCCGCTCGAGAACGCGGTCAGCCGCGTCTCCGGGATCGACTACCTGCAGTCGAACTCGTTCACCGGCCAGAGCACGATCCGCGCGACCTTCAAGTACGGCACGAACATCAACGTCGCCGCGACCGACATCCAGCAGCAGGTCGCGCGCGCGGCGACCTCGCTCCCGAACGACCCGCTGCTGCAGCAGCCGGTCATCCAAAAAGCCGACCCCAACGCGCTCCCCGTCGTGCGCCTCTCGGTCACCGACACCAGCCGCCCGCTGCGCGACCTGTACGACCTCTTCAACAACCAGCTGGCCGACGAGTTCGCCGGCGTCGGCGGCGTCGGCTCGGTGAGCGTCTTCGGCGGCGAGCAGCGCGCGATCATGGTCGAACCGGACGAGGCCGCGCTCGCCGGCTACGGGCTCGACACCAACACGATCGTCAGCAAGATCAAGAACGAGAACGTCGACGCGCCGGCCGGCGTGCTCGCGATCGGCCCGAACGAGTATGTGATCAGGGCGAACGCGCTCTACAAGAACGCCGACGAGATCGCCAACACCGTGCTGACCGTCAAGAACGGCGCGCCGATCTACATCCGCGACGTCGCCACCGTCACCGACGGCGTCCAGGAAGTCCGCAGCTTCTCGCGGCTCGACGGAACGCCCTCGATCTCGCTCTCGATCACCGCGCAGCCGGATGCGAACGTCATCGCCGTCTCGGACGGCGTCTACGCGAAGATTGCCGACTTCCAGAAGCGCTACCCGACGATGCACTTCGGCGTCGTCTTCGACCAGCAGGGCTTCATCCGCCAGGCGGTCGACGCGCTGGTCCACACCGCGATCTATGGCGCGGTGCTGGCCGTCCTGATCATCCTGCTCTTCCTACACTCGCTGCGCTCGACGCTGATCGTCGCGGTCTCGCTCCCGATCTCGGTGATGGGAACGTTCTTCGCCTCCTACATGCTGGGCCAGTCGCTCAACATCATGACCTTGGGCGGTCTCGCGCTCGCGGTCGGGTTGATCGTCGACGACGCCGTCGTCGTCATCGAGAACATCTACCGGCACCTCCACGAAGGCGAGTCGCCGCGCGAAGCGGCGCGCAACGCGACCGCGCAGATTTTCATGGCGGTCCTCGCCTCGACGATCACCGTCGTCACCGTGTTCGTCCCGCTGCTGCTGATCCCGGGGCTCCAAGGGCTGATCTTCGGGCCCTTCGCGCTGGTGATCATCGTCGGCGTCGGCATCTCGCTGCTCGTCGCGACCACCACGGTGCCGATGCTCTCGAGCTTCATGCTCGACCGCGAGAGCGCGCACGTCGCCGAAGGCGCGGTCAGCCACGGCAACGCCTACCAGCGCTTCAGCGCCGGGTTCGACCGCGCGTACGCGCGACTCGAAGGCGGCTACAAACGCCTGCTCGGCAACGCGATCGACCGGCCCGCGCTGGTGCTCGGAATCGGCGTCGTGCTGCTGATCTTCGCGCTCGGCGCGGTGAAGCTCGGCGTGGTGAAGACCGAGACGTTCCCCGCCTCGTCCTCGCGCTTCATTCGGCTCAACGTGCGCACGCCGAACGGCACTGCGGTCGCGCAGACCAACATCGTCTCGCAGAAGGTCGAGCAGGCACTGCTCGCCGACCCGCGCGTGCAGGACGTCTCGGTCTCCGTCGGCACGGCGTTCGGCGGCGGCAGCACCCGCATCGTCACCAACCAAGCCTCGATGGCGGTCGCGCTCAAGCCAGGTCTGCGTGGCGCCGCGGCCGACGACTTCGTGACCGAATGGCAGCGCCGGCTCGGCGGGGTCGTGCGGCGCGCCGGCGCCTCGCAGCAGCAGACGACGCCGCAGAACAATCTCACCCCCGAGCAGCGCGCGCGGTTCCGGGATCTGCGCAAGGCGCTGGTCGGAACGCAGGCGTTCCTGAGCAGCATCGACATCGTGCAGCAAACGGTGAGCCAGGGCTCGGACGCGATCGAGGTTCAGCTCTACGGTCCCGACATCAACCAGCTCTACAAGATGGCGCAGCGCGACTTGATCCCGCAGATCGCGCAGGTCAAAGGGATCGTGCGCCCCGACACCAACATCACGCCCTCGCAGCCGGAGGTCGACGTCGCCGTGAACCGGCGCGTCGCCGCGCAGCTCGGCGTGACGACCGGCGACATCTCGAACATCATCTCGACCGCGACGAGCGGCACGATCGCATCGTACTGGCAGACCAACGGCACGCAGTACCCAATCATGGTGCAGCTCCCGCCGGCGGAGCGCCGCACCTACGCGTCGCTGAGCGATTTGCTGATCAACCCAAGCTCTTCCGGAGGGGCCTCGACGGCCGCGAGCACCGGGCCAACGTTCGTGCCGGGCCAGAGCACGGGCAGCTCATCCTCGTCGGCGAGTTCCGGCCCGACGGAGACGGGCAGCGGGTCGTCGTCGGTCTCGCTCAACGCCGTTCCGCTCGGGGCGGTCGCGACGCTGGCGATCAGTCAAGGACCCTCGCAGATCCCGCGTCAGAACAAGGCGCGCTACGTCAGCATCACCGCGCCGGTCATCGGCGCGACCCTCGGCGAGGTGCTCGACGAAGTCACCACCATCATGAACTCGTACACGTTGCCGTCGGGTTACCGCTGGCAATACGGCCCTGCCGTCACGCAGAACACGAACCAGTTCCAGGCGCTCACACTGGTCGTGATCCTGGCAATCGCGCTGATCTACATGTTGCTCGCCTCGCAGTTCGAGTCGTTCCTCGACCCGCTGGTGATCATGTGCGCGGTGCCGTTCGCGGTGATCGGGATCATCGGCGGGCTGTGGATCACGCACCGCGCCTTCGGGCTCACCGCGTTCATCGGCTCGTTGATGCTGGTCGGCATCGCGGTGAAGAACGCGATTCTGGTCGTGGAGTTCACCAAGCAGCTGCGGCGCGACGAAGGGCTCGACCCGCGCGAAGCGCTCATGCACGCGGGACCGATGCGCCTGCGCCCGATCCTGATGACGACGCTCGCCACGCTCGGCGGGATGCTCCCGATCGCGATCGGCATCGAATCGGGCTCGGAGACGCAGGCCCCGCTCGGCACCGTCGTCATCGGCGGGCTCGTCACCTCGACGATGCTATCGCTAGTGCTGGTGCCGACGATCTACCTGTGGGTCGCGCGCCACATCGAGCCGCGCTTCGCGCCGAAGCCGCCCTCCTTCCGCCGCCGCCCGCCGCAAGCGCCGGAGCCGGAACGCGAGGTCGCGCCCGCCCCGGCAACCACGTAACGAACGCCGTTCGTCGTCCCCAATGGACATCACCCAGTTGATCCTCGATGATCACCACGAACAGCGGCGGCTTTTCGCCGTGCTCGAGCAGGTTGGCCGCACCGACACGAAAGCGCTTTCCGCGATCTGGTCGAGGCTGGCAGCGTTCCTCGAAGTGCACGCGGCCGCTGAGGAAGAGCTCTTCTACCCGCAACTGCTCAAAGTCGGGAAGGGAACCGGAGGCGGCGAGACGCCGGAAGCCGAGACGAAGGACGCGATCGGCGACCACAACGACATTCGCGACGCGGTCACCGAGGCTGCGCGGTACGACGCCGGCAGCGACAAGTGGTGGGCCGCGGTCGCCGCTGCAAACAAGGCGAACGGCGACCACATGGCCGAGGAGGAGCGCGAAGGCCTCACCGACTTCCGCCGCAATGCCAGCCTTCAGCTGCGCCACGACATCGCCGTCGCGTTCGCGACTTACGAAGCAGTCCACTTCGCCGGCGTCAAACCGGTCGACAAAGACCCCGACGAGTACATCGCCGAACACCAATGAAGTCGAGCCCGAACCGGTCGTCCAGGCGGTTCGGAATCACCCGCGTCTGAGGAACGACCGGTCCTCGACCAAGATGCAGCGCGTTTCTCGCGCGTGCTTGACGTTCGCTTGCGCGTCGGGGTCTTCGAGGAGGCGCCGGCGATAGATCTCGTAGGCGGCGAGGCTGTCGAATTCGATGAGCGCGAGCGCGACGTTGTTGGCGCCCTCTTTCGGCAAGAAGTATCCGAGCAGTCCGCCGCCGCAGCGCTCGATGATCGGCGGCCAGCGCCGCGCGTATTCTTCGAATGCGCCGATGGCATGCGGGTCCAGCGTGTAGCGAATGCAGCAGGTGATCATCGTTTCCTAGATTCGGATTCGGAAGCAGCGGTTGAGTTCGGCACGGTCATACCGCATTCTACCACGGCGACACTTCAGCGCGACATGAAGTATGGACGCGCGGGCGCTACGTGCCGGCGTCGCCGTTCACGTGGAAGACGAATTTCAGGATGAAGCGATGGAGCGTGCTGAACGCGGCCGGCGTGCCGTAGTTCAGGAACAGCTCGTCGCCGTTGGCGAACCGGCGGTGATAGGCGAAGGCGAGGTTCGTGCCGGCTTGAGGCGCGAAGCCGCCGAGCCCGTTGATCGAGCGCAGCGAGACAGAGAGATTCGACTCGGCGCCGAGCGGCGCGCCGAGCGAGATGCGGCGCAGCCACTGCGAGTCGAGCGCGCCGGTCGTCAGCGAGCGCTCCACGGTGCCGTCGTATTCAAGTCCGAGCGAAAGCCGTCCGAGCGGGCGCGACGTCGTGAGCGAATAGAGGCGGGTATCGTTGCCGCCGAACGGGCCGAACGAGACGGAGAGATCGATCGGGCGCGGCGTGCCGTCCCTGTAGCCGACCGCGGCTTGAAAGAGGTCGAAGCGGGTATCCTGCCCGTTCCGGTAGCACGGGAAGCCGGTGAAGAAGGCGCGCCCGACCACCGGCCCCGAGCACGTGCGGTTGTCGGCGACGACGTCGTAGCTGCGCAAGGTGCCGAGACTCGGGCCGAGCCCGTTGATCGACAGCCCGTTCTTGAACGTCGCGGTCGCGTTGATCTGCAGATCCGCTTCGTGAACGGCGCCTGACTCGTCGAACCAGCGATCGGACGCGAGCGCGATCTGAAAGTTCTTCATCGCTTTCGTCGCGCCCGAGGTCGACAAGAACCCCTGAAAGCCGTGCAGGTCGGAGTTGAACGTCAGGCCGTCGATCGGGTTGAAGTTCGGGCTCAGGTCGTTGTAGCCGAACACCGCTTGCCAGTTCGGCTTCTGAACGCCGACGAAGTTGTTGGTGATGTGCGCGACGCCGGGCTGCTGCACCCAACTGCCGTGTTCGAACGTCTCACCGGTTCCCCAGAAAAATCCGGTCTTCGCGTTTTGACCGTCGGCCCCGAAATCGGTCGTCACGTCGTCCCCGGCCACGCTGTGATGTGCCATCACGCCGTCCACGAAGTACCGGAACGACCGATTCGGTGTTGCGTGCTTGTAACCGTAGGCGATGTCGTCGAACGTGTTGCCGGTGGTCTGATCGAATCCTCGCACGCCGAGCACGCCGAACGACTGCAGCCCGAAGGAGCCCTCGAGCTTCGCGCCCCGGTCGAACGGTCCGATCCGCGGTGAATAGAACAGCAGGATGTTCGGGCTGGTAGGGCTCGAAAACGTCGAGGTCAGGTTCGGGTTGACGAAGGTCGCGCCTTGTGCGAAGAACGGCCGGTACTCGGAGAGTTGCCGCTGGAACTCTTGCGGCGCGATCGTTTGCTGGTCGACCTCGACGTTCGAGAAGTCAGGGTTGACCGTCCCCACGAAGTTGATCGTGCTCGTGATCGGTACCGTCACGTCGGTTCCTACGGTGCGGACGCGCTGGGTGCGGAACGTGCCGTCGGATTGCTGGAACTGCATGCGGTCGCTGCCGATGCTGCCCAGCGCAAAGATCTCGGCGCGCGGCCTGGGACGCGCGCCCGCACCGCTCGCCGTTATCCCGTCGACGGCGATTCGCGGCCAATACCGCGCATCGTTGGTCGTGGGCCAGCTCGACGCGATCGGCCCGTCGACCATCAAGCCGTCATATGCCCAGGTGAGATGCTCGGCCTTTGCGGCGACGTTGCGAATGAAGTTGAACCGCCAGGACTTGTGCGCGCCGCCCGGCAGGCGCATCGCGCTCAGCGGGACGATCAGCACCGCGTTCCAGGCCGTTCCGTCGACGCGCGCCGCGCTCTGCCAGCGCGGGTTGTAGCGCGCGTTTTCACTCGCCTGCTGATAGCGCACCGCGGCCGGCGTCGTCTCGAACAGGTAGACCGCGTTGCCGGCGCCGCTCGTGTCGATCCCGACCCCGACGAAATCGTCGCTGCCGAACCCGACGTTGTGCGTGGTCTGCCCGGCGACGATCGTCGCTCCCGGCTGCTCGGCGTGAAAGCCGGCGTACAGGTTGCGGTCATCGTAGAGGAGATAGATGCTCGTGCTCAGCCCGGCCGGCGCTCGGGTCGTCTCGTTCCACAGACCGTCGGGTTGAATGCGGCCGGCCTGCCACGCCGGATCGCTCAGCGACGGATCGAGCGAGAGCGGATGCGGCGCGCGCACCGCGGTGAACGAAGCGCCGGACGAGACCGCGGCGCGCGCACCGGCCGGCGCCAGCACGAACGCGGCCGCGAGCATGATGCACGGAAGAAAGGCTCGCATTGCGGCGCCAGCGTAGGCGTCCGCGGCGCGCGAATAAAGGCTTGTGGGACGAACCGGCCGAGGCGCGGGACGGGCTCGCACGGCGAAAGAAATACGCGCCGCGCGAGCGGGAACCGTGCGCCGCGGGCGCGGAACCCTCTCGGCGATGCGGACGCGAACCGCCATCTGGCGCGACATCCTGCTCTACACCGCCGTCTGGACGGCACTCGGTTTGTTTTCGTTCGCCGACTGGCTGGCGAGCAACTCGACGCGACCCGTCCACCGCCCGTGGCCGCCGATGTTCGGCTCGATCATGCTCGACTACTACACGACGGGACTCGCGACGCCGGTGTACGTCTGGCTGGTGCGGCGCGTTCCGATCGTCGCGCCGCGCATCGGCCGCACCATTCTGCTCTACCTGCTCGTCATGGCCGTGTGCGTCTTCCTGAAGTGGTCGATCGACGTTCCGCTGCAGAACGCGCTCTTCCACGAGAACCACTCGTTCTGGATCGTGCTGATCGCCGATTCGTCCGGCGCCGTCCTCTCGCTGGTGATCTTTGTCGTCCTGCTGATCGCGCTCGAATGGTACCGCACCGCCCGCCAGGCGGAGGTCCGCGCCTCGACACTGGCGGCGCAGCTCTCCTCCGCGCAGCTCGACGCGCTGCGCTCGCAGCTCGACCCGCACTTTCTGTTTAACACGCTGAACGGCATCTCGGCGCTGATGCACCGTGACGTGCAGGCCGCCGACACGATGCTGACCCGGCTCAGCGACATGCTGCGCGCCACGCTGGAATCGTCGTCGGCGCAGGAGGTGGCGCTCCGAACGGAGCTCGAGACGACGCGGCTCTACCTGGACATCATGGACGCGCGGTTCGGCGACCGATTGTCGTGGAGCTTCGACGTCGGCGAGCCGCTGCTCGACGAACGCGTGCCGAGCTTTCTCCTGCAGCCGCTGGTTGAGAACGTCGTGCGCCACGGCGTGCACGAGTCGAGCCGGCGCACGACGATTCGCGTCGGCGCCGAAGCCTCCGGCGACGCGCTCGTGCTGCGCATCGCCGATGACGGGCGCGGGCTGCCGGCCGATGCCGAGGTCACCGAGGGCATCGGTTTGCGAAACACGCGCCGGCGGCTCGCGGAACTGTACGGCGCGGCGGGACGGCTCGACGTGACGAATCGCGACGGCGGCGGAACGGAGGTCGTCGTGACGATCCCGCGCCGGGTCGGACTGGTCGCGACCTGAGGTGGCGCGCTTGCGCACGGTGATCGTCGACGACGAGGCGCTGGCGCGCGAGCGAATTCGCACGCTGCTCGCGGGCTGGGACGACATCGACCTCGTCGCCGAGTGCGCAAGCGGGCGCGAAGCCGTCGCGGCGGTGCGCAAGCTGCGGCCGGCGCTTCTGTTTCTGGACATTCAGATGCCGGAGCTCGACGGCTTCGGCGTGCTGCAGGCGCTCCCGGCACCGTATCGGCCCGAAGCGATCGTGTTCGTCACCGCGCACGACCGCTTCGCGGTGCACGCCTTCGACGTCAACGCGATCGATTATTTGCTCAAGCCGTACACCGCGGAGCGCTTCAACGCCGCGCTCGAGCGCGCGCGTGCGCGGCTGGGCGACCGGACCCGGCGCGCCGAGATCGACAAGCTGCTGGAAAGCGTCGCCGCGCGGACGGCCGTTCCCGAACGGCTGACGATTCGCTCGCGAAACGGGGTGCAGTTCGTCCCCGTCCACGACGTCGACTGGCTCGAAGCCGACCGCAACTACACCGTGCTCCACCTCGGCACGCAGGCGCTCCGCATCCGCGAGACGATCTCGGAACTCGAAGACCGGCTCGGCGCGGCGGGATTCGTCCGCGTGCACCGCTCCGTCATCGTCAACGCCGACCGCATCTTCCGCCTGGAGCCCTGGGCCCACGGCGAGTACGTGATCGTTCTCCGCAACGGCACCAAAGTAATCTCCGGCCGCGGCTACGGCGAACGCGTCCGCAGTCTCTTCGCGTAGCCTCGCACCCCGGTAACGCCGCCTCCTAATCGCACACTAAAACGACACGCCCGAGACGTCTTCCATACTGCGCGGTACACGAGCACCGCGTCTGTCGTAGGTATAGAGACGGCGCGGGGGAGCCTCGCGCGTGCTAGCGTTCGTTCTTATGAGCCGAGTTGGCTTGACTTCGCCTTATTCGGGTATGGTGTGCATTGACTAGCGCGGGCGCCGATCCGACTCCGTCACCGACGAGTGACCAGAAGCACACTCGGGTGCCACGCTCTCGGTCGACGAAAACGTCCCGGCTCCGAATGCGGCATGCCTCAGCGGCGCATTTGGGTTGATTTCTTCGCGGAGCCATGGGCGGCCATTTACGACGCAGAAGGTCCGCATGCGCAACAAATCGAGAAATCCCGCACTCGCACACTCTGATCGTGGCAATGTTTGGCGTCCGCGCGACACAATGACGTCGCGCTATCGCTGGCGCCTTCAGGTCAATGTATTCACCGTCTTGGCTCTCGCCTTGATGCTGGGGGCGGTTTCAGTCGGCTGTGCCGGAGGCGGATCGAGGACGCTTCCACCGGCCGGAATGACGACGCAGAATGGCTCAACCGGGCGATCACTACATTCGGATCCCACACCGCTTCCTTCACCGACGTGGTGGGCCGGAAACTGCGATGTCGGCCACAACAGCGGCTCCTATCCCCTTGGCGGCGCAGTCCAGGGAGTGCCCGCTTGCGGACCCGGTCCCAATATGGGTGGCTCAGATTACGAAGTGCATTTCTATTCCGGCGCGTGGGGCGAGTTCGAGTGGGAGTGCGTCGAGTTGAGCATGCGATACATGTACCTCGCATACCACATCGCGCCGTATCCCGCAAATGGATGGAATATTGCCGACAACTACACCGGCTCGCTTCTGGTCAAAGTCGCGAACAACGGGTTGGGACCTCTACCTGCGCCGGGTGATATCCTAAGTTATGGCAACGGTTCAGCCGCACAACATGGAGGTCATACCGCTGTCGTTTCATCGGTTACCTTCGACGCGCTCGGCCGTGAGAGCTCCATTACAGTTGTTGAACAGAATAACAGCGCAGGCGGCGTCAGCACTCTGACCGTCATCGCCGGTATCGTGACCGGTGGTCCGTACCATGTGCGGAACTGGCTGCACTATCCTGGCGGACCTGTCCCGACGCCGACTCCTTCCCCAACGCCCACGCCTACGCCAACACCCGTGATTACGGAGTTTTCGATTCCCACGGGTGGAAGCAACCCCATCGGCATCGCCTCTGGACCGGATGGTGCCTTGTGGTTCGCTGAGTCGAATGCCAGCAAGATAGGTCGAATGCCGACGAGTGGTACGGGAACGAGCGAGTATCCGATTCCGACCAGCGGAAGCAGCCCATACTTCATCGCGGCCGGTTCCGACGGTGCGCTATGGTTCACGGAGTATGGCGGGAACAAAATTGGACGCATTCCGACCAACGCAAGTCCAGGTAGTGGTGCGCAGATTACCGAGTACGCGATCCCGACGAGCTACAGCGAACCTATGGGAATCACCAAAGGGCCCGACGGCGCAATGTGGTTCGTGGAGTACTACGGAAACAAGGTCGGGCGCATCGCGACCGACGACACTGTCACCGAGTTCCCGATTCCTACGGCGGCGAGCAACCCGTACGGCATCGCTGCGGGCTCCGACGGTGCGCTGTGGTTCACAGAAGCCGCTGGCAACCAAATTGGCCGGATCCCGGCCAACGCGACTCCAGGCAGCAGCGCTCAGATCCAGGAGTTTCCGATTCCGTCAGGCGGCAAGGCGCCGTACGGCATCACCGCGGGTTCCGACGGAGCCTTGTGGTATACCATGGTTGCTTCGAGCATGCTCGGTCGCATAACAACGACTGGTACGTCGAGCATGTACTACGTCTACACTTCACAGAGTTACCCGTACGCGATTACTTCGGGCGCGGACGGAGCGCTTTGGTTCACGGAACAGAACGGAAACAAGATTGGGCGAAGCGCTACCGACGGGACTATCTCCGAGACCGCAATACCAACAAGCGGGAGCTATCCGAATGGCATCACCTCAGGACCGGACGGTGCGATTTGGTTCGCCGAAGGCTCGGCGAACAAGATTGGTCGAATAAAGTAAACTTTACCGCTCATCGCTGGCGGGTTCGACGGCGACGTTGACGGATAGTCCGCCTTCGGCGCGGCTGCGGAAGAGGCCGCGGGTGCTGACATCGACGTAGTTGCGGCCGCGGGCGACCAGCGCGACCGAGTCGTTCACGAACTTGCCGTTGGTCGGATCGGCGCAGAGCCAGCCGTGTACGGGATGCGCACTTCGGTCCACGTGCGACGCTTCCGCCGCCGACGATCGCCCTCGCATGCGAAGACGTAACCCTCGCGTTGCGTGCGATCCGAAGCACGCGGTGCAGCACGAGCGCAAAGTGCTGGCTGGCCCGCCCCGCCTAGCTTCTCAAGCGCTTCGTGAACAGTCGTGCGTACCGACATCGACCTTCACGTAGAGGAACGAGCCGTGGGCGTACTTTCCGACCGTGTCGAAAAACGACGGACCTCTGGGCCCTTACCTTGATCACACCTTTGTCGTGCGTAACTTTCCTAGACCGTCCCTTACTAGATTCATCTGATAGATGCGAATTACGTAGTCCGCGGCCAACTTAAGTTGAGACGAGAATCCGCGACCCCTCTGTTCTGGTGGAAATCCCGACAAAAATTCAACTGCGGCGACCGTTTTTCCGCGTTCCTTCATATACTTAATGGACGGTATGCTATCAGCATCACCCGATATCACTACTGCAACGTCGTAACTATGCTCAAAAGCAAGCATATCGACGGCAAGACTGGTGTCCAGCTGTTTTTCGGTAACCTCGTTATGTAAAATATCGACTTTCCAATGCCCGCATTCGACGATGTCGATAAGATCCGTCGATCTGCGCACTGAATGCGAGAACTTCCGGTACCCAAGCAGAGTCTCTCGCCTTTTGTTATACCAAGCCTTACCCTTCTCAAAACATAGGTCCCAGGCTCTCTTCAGAAGCTCTTGGTGCTGTAGACCGGGATTCGTCGGACCGACCAACTGGAGATACTGATCGCGAAGTTCTCGGTCGTTTACAAACCTATCATAAAGCGCGTCGACCGCCTGCTGTTGATCAAGGTCCCACTCATCGATCGAACCAACGCGATACCAGTAGACTCTCGTCAAAATTCCCGAGACGGGAGGGATCGCAAACGTCACCTTCTCGAAATCGGCTAATCCCTGCTTAAAGATCGCTCCATAAAATTGTTCGTAGTCGTCGATATTGAGGTTCATCGCGGTCAGGGAGCCGCTCAAATTTGAGCCATCGACAAACAGTGCGAATCGCAGCATTCTGCGGGCCCCTACTGGTCGCCGGCGGGTTCGACGGCGACGTTGACGGAGAGCTCGCCTTCGGCGCGGCCGCGGAAGAGGCCGCGGGTCGGGCTGACGTCGCCGTAGTCGCGGCCGAGCGCGACCAGCACGAACGAGTCGTCGACCACCTTGTCGTTGGTCGGGTCGACGCCGAGCCAGCCGTGGCCCGGGATGTGCGCCTCGGCCCACGCGTGCGAGGCTTCCCCGCCGACGACCCCGTCGCCGGCGAAGACGTAGCCGCTCGCGTAGCGCGCCGGGATCCCGCGCGCGCGGGCGAGCGCGATCAGCACGTGCGCGAAGTCCTGGCACACGCCGCTCCGCTTCTCGAGCGCTTCGTGCACGGTGGTGCGCACCGACGTCGCGCCCTTCACGTACACGAACGAGTCGTGCACGTACTTTCCAGCCGCGACGAAATACGCCGCCGGATCGTCGCGGGGCACGCCGATCTCGTACTCGGCGATCGCACGGACGTCGTCGGTCAGCGCGACGTACGGGCTCGGCTGCACGAGCTCGTACAGCTCGCCCGGCCGCCGTTCGGCCTCGGGCTGCGGCTCGCCGCGCGACATCGTCAGCACGTGCGAGCGCGCGACGATCTTCAGCTCGTCGTGCTCCGGGACGATCGAGAAGTATTGCACCTCGTTGCCGAAGCGGTCGACGTACTCGAACCAGCGCGCGCCCGGCTGGATCTCCAGCTCGTAGCGCGTGCAGAACTGGTGCGGCGTCGTGCGCGGCTGCAGGTGCACGACCGTATAGCTCTCGGTGACCGGGCGCGAGTAGCGGTACGTCGTGACGTGCTCGACGTTCAGCTCCATCAGGCGCTCACGATCTCGGCCGGGTTCAGCGGCGCGGTCGGGACCGGGATGCGCGGGAAGTACACCGCCTGGATCGCCGCCATCAGGTCTTCGACCTCGCCGCGAATGCGCTGCAGGAACGAATGCCCGCCTTCGGCGAGCACGTCGGCGACGTCGGCGAAGTTGAACTCTGCGCACAGCCGTCCGGCGAGCTTCTCCGCCTGGTTCGTGTAGCCGCGGCCCTGCGGCGTCTCGGAGATGCGGTGCAGCGCCGCATCGACCTCGTTCACGCAGAACCCGACGCTGCGCGGAAAGGTCTGATCAAAAAGCACGAAGTCGACCACCTCGCGCGAGGCCGGCAGGTGGCTGGACGCGCGCGCGAACGGCATGCTCGCGCTCGCCATCTCCAGCAGCGCCTGCCACTCCGGCCACGGCTCGTCGAGCGAGTCGAGCGTCGCGAGCATCCGCAGCGCCAGGTATGCGCGCTCGGCGAACCGGCCCAGCTGCAAGAAGTTCCAGCCGTCGACGTGCAGCAGCGTCGCGTCCGTGACGCCTTCGATCGCCTGACACCGGTCGCGCACGCGCCGCAGGAAGCGCGCCGGTCCCTCGCGCGTCAGCACGTCGAGCCGCTGCGCGCGCACGTCCAGGTACAGCTCGTTGACGTTCTCCCACGTCTCGGTCGAGAGCTCGGCGCGCACGTTGATCGCGTTGGTGCGCGCGATCGCCACCGTCGAGGCGATCGAGGAGAGGTTCGTGGGATCGAAGATGCAGCGCTCGAACGTCGTCTCGGCGTCGTACGGCTCGACGTCCGCCGGCTCGTTCAGCGTACCGATCGCCAGCGCCGTGCGCCAGGCGCGGTGCGCCCAGACGTCGTGCTGAAAGCGGTCCATCGAGCGCGTGTAGGTCACGTCGAGGACGCGGCTGACCGTCTCCGCGCGCTCGACGTTGCGCGCGAGCCAGAAGAACGACTCGGCGTGCCGGCTAAGCACCGCTCATCCTCCGAGCACCCAGGTGTCTTTGCTGCCGCCGCCTTGCGAAGAGTTCACCACCAGAGAGCCTTCGCGCAGCGCGACGCGCGTCAGCGCCGCCGGAGGCACGTCGATGCGCTTGCCGTACAGCACGAACGGACGCAGGTCGATCCGGCGCGGAACCAATTCTTCGCCGGCGAGCGTCGGGTGCGACGAAAGCTGGATCACCGGCTGGGCGATGTAGCTGCGCGGCTCGGCCTCGATCGCGCGCGCGAACTCGGCGCGTTCCTCGGCGGTCGACGCCGGGCCGATCAGCATCCCGTAGCCGCCCGAGCCGTCGGTGCGCTTCACCACCATCTCCGCGAGCCGGCCGATCACGTGCCGGCGCAGGCGCTCGTCGGTGCAGTCGTACGTCTCGACGTTCGGCAGCAGCGGCTCCTCGCTCAAGTAGAAGCGGATCATATCGGGGACGAATCGGTACAGCGCCTTGTCGTCGGCGACGCCCGTCCCGATCGCGTTCGCGAGCGTGACGTTCCCGCTGCGGTACACGTTCATCAGGCCGACCGCGCCGAGCACCGAGTCGGACCGGAAATACAGCGGGTCGAGGAAGTCGTCGTCGATGCGGCGGTAGATCACGTCGACGCGCTCCAGCCCGCGCGTCGTCTTCAGAAAGACGGTGTTGTCGACGACGATCAGGTCGCGTCCTTCCGCGAGCGGGACGCCCATCTGGCGCGCCAGCATCGCGTGCTCGTAGTACGCCGAGTTGTAGACGCCGGGCGTCAGCACGATGATGTTCGGCTCGCCCGCGGTCGGCGGCGCCGAGTCGCGCAGGGTGCGCAGCAATCGGCGCGGGTAGTCGTCGACCGGCCGCAGCGGATAGCCTTCGAACAGCCGCGGGAAGGTGCGCTTGAGCACGTCGCGGTTCTCGAGCACGTACGAGATCCCCGACGGCGTGCGGACGTTGTCCTCGAGGACCAGCATCGTGCCGTTCTCGTCGCGGATCAAGTCGATCCCGCTGACGTGGATGTAGATGTTGTGTGGGACGCGCACGCCGATCATCTCGCGCACGTACAGGTTCGAGGAGAACACCGCCTCGCGCAGCGCGGCGTTCTCGCGCAGGATGCGCGCCTGGTGGTAGAGGTCGTAGAGGAACGTGTTCAGCGCGCGCACCCGCTGCGCGACGCCGGCCGCGATGTGCTCCCACTCCTCCGCCGCGAAGATGCGCGGGATCGGGTCGAACGGGAAGATGCGCTCGGTCCCGGCGTCCTCGGCGTAGACCGTGAAGGTCACCCCGCGCCGCAGCAGCGCCGCGTTGATCGCGCGCACGCCGCCGGAGAGCTCGCCGGGCGCCATCGCGCGCAGCGTCTCGGCCAGCCGCTCGTAGACCGGCCGCGGCGTCTCGGCGTCGTGGAAAAACTCGTCGAAAACGCCGGAGGTCTCCGAACGCCGGGGAACGCTCAGCATCGTTGTCGTTCGCCTTATACCCCAGCCGCAGCGAATGACCGTTGGCCCTCTGTCGAAAGGCGGCGCGCGGGCGGGCGGCCAACGCTCGCCCCGAATGATGTCTACCGCCGCGCGGCTCGTGGTCCGTGTCGGGTGCAGGTTCGAGTACGATTCGCCGGGTCCGACGCCGGCGGTCGTGCTGGTGCGGCCCGAGGAGCACGGCCAGCGCGTCCGGCACGAGGACTGGGCGACGGAGCCGGCGATCGCGTCCCACGACTACGCCGACCTCTTCGGCAACCGCTGCCGCCGGCTGACGATCCCCGCCGGCCGGTTCGTCATGCGCTACGACGCCGAGGTCGAGACGTCGCCCGAGCCCGCCGAGACCGACTGGAACGCGCGCGAGATCCCCGTGGAAGAGCTTCCGGACGAGACGCTGGTGTACACGCTGCCGAGCCGGTTCTGCCTTTCCGACGAGCTCTCGGACTTCGCGTGGGAGACGTTCGGCGGCGTGCAGCCCGGTTGGGCGCGCGTGCAGGCGATCTGCGACTGGGTGCACGAGCAGATCGTCTTCAAGTACGGCACGAGCCTCCCGCACACGACCGTGCAGGACGTGCTGCGCGATCGGACGGGCGTCTGCCGCGACTTCGCGCACGCCGCGGTGACGTTCTGCCGCGCGCTCAACATCCCGGCGCGTTATGCCTTTGGCTATCTCCCCGACATCGGCGTCCCGCCGGTCGACGTGCCGATGGACTTCTGCGCCTGGTTCGAAGCGTTCTTGGGCGGACGCTGGTGGACGTTCGACCCGCGCAACAACCAGCGGCGGATCGGGCACATCCCGATCGCGCGCGGGCGCGACGCGCTCGACGTCGCGATGATCACCACCTACGGGCCGGCGCGGCTCGAGAAAATGGCGGTTTGGGCCGATCGTGTCGAGTGAGACGATGATCAGGACGATCGCCGGCACCGACGTCGTGCGCGCGTCGTATGCGCTCAACCAGCACTTCCGCTACGAGTACCCGGGGCCGATCCACCATCTGCGGCACCGGCTCGTCGTCGCCCCGCCGGCGTTCTACGGCGACCAGCTCCGAATCAGCCACCGCCTGCGTGTCGAGCCCGATCTTCCGGTGCGCTGGATCGAGGACGCTTTCGGCAATGCGGTGGTGGAGATCGAAGCCGAGCGCGTCGAGCACGCGATCCAGCTCGACTACGACGCGGTCATCGAGCGCTCGCCGGCGGCGCTGCCGCAAGTCGACCCGAGCGCAGTGAGCGACGCGCGCTACCTCGAGCCGACGCGTTTGACGATGCCGAGCGCCGCGCTGCGCGACGCGGCGCGCGCGCTGCTCGACGGCACCGAGGATCCCGGCGGCGCGCTCCCCGACCGCATCAACTCGTACGTCGCCGGCCACATGCGCTACGTCTCCGGCGCGACGAGCGTCGAGACGACCGCTGCCGAAGCGTTCGCGCGCGGCGAAGGTGTTTGCCAGGACTACGCGCACGTGATGCTCGCGCTGTGCCGGCTGTGCAACGTTCCGGCGCGGTACGTCTCGGGCCACCTGCTCGGCGAAGGCGGAACGCACGCGTGGGTCGAGGTATTGCAGGCCGCACCTGCGCCGTACTACGCGGTCGCCATAGGCTACGATCCGACGCACGCGCGCCGCACGAACCTCGACTACGTCTTCGTCGCCGCCGGCCGCGACTACACCGACGTCGCCCCCACCTCGGGCTGTTTCGTCGCCCCGTACGTCGGCCGCTTCACCACCGGCCGCCGCGTCGACGTCCTCGACGTCGAATACGCCGCGTAGGCCTTCGGCGGATGCCTCCGGCCCGTGGTCGGCACGTGTCAATCGTTGCGCTTCTCGTGTTGGCGGGATGCGCACCCTCGCCGTGTACGAGCCAAAGGGTTGTGCAGGCACGCCCGGCGGACGGCCTCACCTTGGAACAACTCGCACAGGCGGACGACCATGGCGACCACTTCTTCGACGTCGAGTTGGACGACGGGCACGTCTACCCGGGGCGAGTTTATCGTGCAGTTCTCGGCCGGGGCCGACGTAACGCTCTGCGCCATTCGATCCAAGATCGACGGCGTTTATCACTATTCAATCCAGGGCGAACACTCGCGACGCGCAACAGACGTGCAAAGGATGCCACCTCTGCCGAAGGGTGCGGTTCCGTTACCACAGCACTAGGGCCTCGCTCAGGCTTCGGTTGGCCGTCTGGTGCGTCAAGTCTAAAGTTCCCGTCCTCTCAGCCATTGCTGAGTTGCTTGGGCTTCAGCGCGTGAAGCGCCCGCAATCGCGTCGCGTTATACGCAGTGCAACTTTCCGTAGTCGAGAGACCCCAATTCGTCGTGGGCGTGACAAGCAGGTTTATGCCGCTCGCCCCGGGCGGTACCCGGTGCCCTCGTGGGCGGCGACTCCGCCCGTTTCAGGAGGATGCGCGCCGCGTTCAAATCCGCGTCGGCCGCATGACCACAGCGCACGCAAACGAAACGTCGGCGCTGCCGACTCCCTCGCGCCGTGTGCCTACATGCCGCGCACGTCTGAGAACTATATCTGGCGTCGACCTCGATTACTTCGCGAGCAGCATATGCGGCTTTCTCACGAATTAATGTCGCCAGCATCCCGAATCCGGCGTCTAAGAGCGCCCGATTAAGACGTGACTTCGCAAGCACGTTCTTCCCTGGTTCTCCAATCGTCCCTTTGGCGCTACGCGTCATGGCGCTAAGGTTCAAAGCTTCGAGCGCAATTAAGTCGAAGCGGTTCACGATGAAGCGACTCGCCTTATGCAGCCAGTCGCGACGTGCGTTTGCCTCGCGCTCCTTGGCGCGCGACAGGCGCCGCACCGCCGCTGCGCGAGCGGCATCCTTTACGTTGACAACGTGGCCGGCGGCGCCTTTCTGGGTTACCGCGTCGAGCGCGCGCTGATGGAACTGCACGAGGGTGCGCCAGCGCGAGCCAACACGCGGATTCTCAATCGCCGTGCCGTCGGACAGCATAGCGAGCACGTAGATTCCCCGGTCGATCCCGATGCGCCGCCCGTTCTTCGGCAGCGGCACGTCTGACCGATGCGATTCAAAGACTGCATACCATCGACCGCTCTTGAAAACGACGAAAGCGCGTCCGAACTCCGGAACAAGGCGGCCCTTTCGCAACCGCACTGCGCCAACTCCAGGGATCCGGACCCGCTTCTGTGAGTGATCAAGCTTCAGCGCTCGATCCCCATGGGGAAACTCGAGTTGATTCCAGCGCGACGCGGGCTTGTAGCGGGGATACCCTGGTGTCTGCCCGCGTTTGAGCCGTCGGAAAAACGCAGCGAAGGCAAGGTCTAGCCGGTGCAACACTGCGTCTTGGCTCTCGCGATAGACCGCGGCGAAGCGCGGCTCGACAGCGCGCAGCGCCGTGAGCTCATGGTACTGGTCGTGGCTCGTCACGGTGTAGTGGCGCGTCGTCCATGCGTCGCGCCGCTGCTGAAGCAACGCATTGTAGAGTTCACGCGTTACGCGCAGCATTTCGAAGAGGACGCGTTCTTGGGCGCACGTCGGATAGAGTCGAACTTTGTGCAGCCATCGAAGCTGCCCTTCGAATCGAGAAGCCACGGACATATTCTCCCACGTCGGAGTGCCAGCGTCATGGCCTTCAACGGCGAACAGTGATCTTTCAATGAGGACTCGACCGGCAACGCGCCGCGCGAGCCTAGCTAACGCCCATCGCAATGAACGATGCCTTGTGCGCTCGTCACGTTTAAGCCTCACCTAATTCGGTTCGCCTGATGTCGCCCACGGGGTGGGGTTGACACGAAGGCGTACAATTCTGTTGGACATCCTCGTTAGGCGAGGCGTCCGTACGAGAACAGGCTGCTGCGCGGAAAGGTCGAGAGACCCCAACGCGTGACCAGGCCCCGCCGAACCCAAGGCGGGATCTAACGCAGCTGAGCAGGGGGCCCGCTCTCCGCTCTACGGCGTACGGTGCCAAACCCCGGACGTTGAGGAGACGCGACCGGCCCCATCGGCCGCTCGGCCCCCGAACCGCCGTGCGAGGAGCTCCGGCGGTTTTTTTACTTTTTCGAACGTCCCGGCCCGAAGGCCGCAGTGAAAGGTGGTGATGACCCGCGATGGACGGCAGCAGTAGTTCGCCTCAACCTCCGCCCGCTTGTCGGGCGCGTTTGCGCACGCGCCGCACGTCGCGGCGCAGCTAACAGAAAGTAGTCCGATGAAAGTCTTTGTTCTGCCGCGCCTGCTCGCGGCCACGTTCGCCACGTTTTTCTCTTCGCTTCCGGCAGACCGCCGCACGCCCGATCAGCCGTCGTTCTGGATCCTCCACGCGCGCTAATCGGAGGCTGCAATGGCAATCGCGGAAGCCGTCCTCGACGAACAGCACGTCGGAGACATTGAAGGCGCGCTCGGAACGATCGCGCGCCACGACCTCGCCCCGCGCCGGGGCTGGCGTCAGCATCTGCGCACGCTGCTGGCGATCCTCGGCCCGGGTCTCATCGTCATGGTCGGGGACAACGACGCCGGCGCGTTCGGCACCTACGCGCAAGCCGGCCAGAACTACGGCACGACCCTGCTCTGGACGCTGCTGCTGCTCGTCCCGGTGCTGTACGTCAACCAAGAGATGGTCTTGCGGCTCGGCGCCGTCACCGGCGTCGGGCACGCCCGGCTGATCCTTGAGCGCTTCGGGAAGTTCTGGGGCGCGTTCAGCGTCATCGACCTGTTTCTGCTGAACGCGCTCACGCTCGTCACCGAGTTCATCGGCGTCGGCCTCGCCGCCGACTATCTCGGCGTTCCGCGCATCCCCGCGATCGGCGTCGCGGCCGCCGTCGTCATGGCGGTCGCCAGCACCGGAAACTTCCGCCGCTTCGAGCGCTTCTCGGTCGCGCTGTGCATCGTCAGCCTGCTGCTGGTGCCGGTGTTCGTCGCCGTGCACCCGCCGCTCGGCCAAACCGTGCACGACTTGGTCGTGCCGGGGCTGCCCAAAGGCGCCGATCTCAGCACGGTTATGCTGCTGATCGTCGCGATCGTCGGCACGACGGTCGCGCCGTGGCAGCTCTTCTTCCAGCAGAGCTACGTGATCGACAAGCGGATCACGCCGCGCTTCTTGCAGTACGAGCGCGCCGACTTGGCGATCGGGATCGTCTTCGTGATGGTCGGCGCGATCGCGATCATGGCGCTCGCCGCGGCGACCTTCCACGGCCGCCCGGAGTTCGGCAACTTCGCCGACGCCGGCGCCGTCGCGGCAGGGATCGGAAAGTACGCCGGGCACGTGCCGGGCGTGCTGTTCGCGCTGGCGCTGATCGACGCCAGCATCATCGGCGCTGCCGCCGTCTCGCTCGCGTCGGCGTACGCGCTCGGCGACGTGCTCTCGTTCAACCACTCGCTGCACCGCAAGGTCACCGACGCGCCGGCGTTCTACGCGGTCTACCTGGGCCTGATCGGACTCGCCGCGGCGTTGGTCGTCATCCCCGGCGTTCCCTTGGGCTTGCTGACGAACGCCGTGCAGGCACTCGCCGGCGTGCTGCTGCCGAGCGCGACGATCTTCTTGCTGCTGCTCTCGAACGACCGCGCGGTGCTCGGCCCGTGGGCGAACACGCACCGCGTCAACGTCTTCACCAGCGTCGTCATCGTGGTGCTGGTGATGCTCTCGCTGATCCTCACCGCCTCGGTGCTCTTCCCCTCACTCGGCAGCGCGCACATCCTGACGATCCTCGTGGTCGGCGGGGTGGTCACGTTCCTGACCGGCGTGCTGATGTCGTTCGTCGGCCCGCGCCGGCGCGTTCAGCACCGCCTCGACCGCTTGCGCCGCGGCACGTGGCGCATGCCGCCGCTCGCGCAGCTTCCCTCCGCCCGGCTGGGGACGCTGAACCGCGCCTGGCTGATCGGATTGCGTGCATATTTGATCGTTGCCGTCGGCCTGGTCGTCTTCCGCGTCACACAGCTCGCGCTTCACGGCGGCTGACTGCCATGACGCTCCTCGACTTCACGATCCGGCTGCTGATCGCGCTCGCGCTCGGCACCGTGGTCGGGCTCGAACGCCAGTACCGCCAGCGCATGGCCGGGCTGCGCACGAACGCGCTGGTCTCGGTCGGCGCGGCGCTGTTCGTGATGCTTTCGCCGTTCGAACCCGGCGCCGATCCGACGCGGGTCGCGGCGCAAGTCGTCTCCGGCATCGGCTTCCTCGCCGGCGGGGTGATCTTCCGCGAAGGCTTGAGCGTGCGCGGTCTCAACACCGCGGCGACGTTGTGGGCGACCGCGGCGGTCGGAACGTTGGCGGGGCTCGGCCACCTCGAGCACGCGGCGATCGGCGCGGGCGCGATCTTGGCCGCGAACGTGATGCTGCGCCCGATCGCGCGGCGGATCAATTTGCAGCCGATCGACGACACCGAGGTCGTCTCGACGTACGAGCTGCGCGCGGTCTGCCGCCAGGACGTCGAAGACCGCGTCCGCCAGACGATGGTCTCGGCGATCCGCGGGACCGGAATCACGCTCCATGCGGTCTACAGCGAGGACATCAACGGCTCGAACCGGGTCGAGATCGTCGCCGACGTCGCCGTCGCCGGCCGCGCGGACGCGCGTTTGGAGAAAGTCGTCAGCCGGCTCGGCGTTGAGCCGGGGGTCACCGCGGTGAGCTGGAAGCTCGTCCCGACGGCCGACGAGGAACAGGCGATGCTGCCCGAAGCATGATGGAGCCGATGAGCCTCGTGTTCGCTGCAGCGCTCTTCGCCTGTACGCTCGCTCAAGCCGCCCCGGCGTCGCCTTCGCCTTCGCCCTCGCCGACGCCACGGCCCGGGACGGTGCGGTTCGCCGTCGACGCGCACGTCACGTTCGTCTCGCAGGGAACGCGCGGGCCGGGGGTTTCGCCGCCCGAAGCAAACGGTTTCGCGAACGGTGATCCGCTCTCGCCGCTCACGCCGTACGACGTCTTCTCCAGCGCGCCGCTCGTGCCGGGAAATGCTGCGGAATCCGCGCTCTACGTACGACCGGCGTTCGCGGGACGCGCGTTCGACGCCTCGCTGACGCTCGGTGCGGGGTATGTGCGCGGCAGCGTGACGAACGCCGTGTACTGGGGCGAGTCAGCCTTTGCGACGCTGAGCCCGCATCTCGGCGCGCAGCACCTTCCGTACCGCGTCACGTTTCCCACCCACGCCGGCAGCGACGACGGCACCGGATTCGTAGCGTCTATCCTCGCCGGCAGCATCGCGACGAAAGACGGCAACCTCGCCTTGCGCGCAGGCTGGTTCGATCTCACGCAGACCGCGCAGTTCGTCTTCGTTCAGCCGGCGGTCACCAACGCGCCGCCCTCGCTCGCGATGACGACGCCCGAATCACTCGGCGACGGCGCGCCGGCGCTCGACGCGTGGCAGCCGCCCGCGCAATATCTTCCGCTGCACGGCGTGGACCTCGTCGCGAAGCGGGGTCTCGCAACCGTAGAAGTGACCTCGGCGGAACTCCCCGCGTTGCCCGGCACGTCGGCGCGGATGAACATGGCCTCGGTCGTCGTCGACCACGGCGAAGGGACGAAGTACACCGCGCAGTACCTGCACGTCGCGACCGGCGGCGATCTCGTTTCGACGACAATCCTCTACGGCGGCGACAACGCGCTCGAATTTTCTCCGCAAGGTCCGTTGCCGTCCAGCACGATCGGCGGCCAGCGCCAGCGCATCTTCGGCCTCGGCGCGTCGTTTCACGCGACGAAAGCGCTCGACGCGGTCGCGGAGCTCGGCCACTCGACGTACGACGCCGACCACGTCGCCGAGCCGGGAACGGGCAAAGCCGGCAACTACGAACACCTCGGCCTCGCGCGCGCGATGGGCCGCGCGACCGCGTCGTTCGACGTCTACCGAAACGAGGCGTACTACGCGCAGGCGCTGCTGCCGTACGGCGAGCCCGAGGACGTGTGGAGCGTCGCGTGGTCGTGGCCGGGCCAGTGGCTCAAGTCGAACTACCAGCTCATCAACGACTTCCCGGTGAACATCAACCGCCAAGGCTATCGCGTCAAGCTCGTCGTGAAGGGTGGCAACGGCCCGCTCGACGTACGCGCGTCGTACGCAAGCTTCGGTCAGATCGAGCCGATCACGTATGCCAACGCGCTCAAAACCGGCTTCATCGACGGCTTCTTTCTCCCGCAGCCGAACGACGCCGCGACGCTCGGCCGCCAGCACCAGTACGTTCTGTTCGCCGGCTGGCACCCGGCGTTCGCCGACGTGACGGTCGACTACGCCGAGGACACGATGCGCCGGCGTGCCGTGCTTGCACATCCGGAAGATACCGTCTCGTACGACAATCCGGAAGTCGTGCTGACGCTCTCGCGCAAGCTGAACAAGACCGCTCTCGTCTCGGCCGGCCTCGCGCGTTACGGGATGCGCGGGAGCTTCGGCCAGGGCTACACGAACGTCGACTTCGCGCAGCGCACGGCGTTCGCCGGCCTGCAGCTCGCCGAGAGCGCGCACGCCACCGCGCTGCTGACGCTGCGGCGCAGCGCGTTCGCCGGGATCCCGAGCCGGCTCGGCGGCCCGCCGCCCGATTTCACCGGCACGCTGTTCGTCTTCGAACAGCGCTACCGACTCTGATCAGCCGACCGTCGTGATCGGCTCGAGTAACTTGAGCCGGACGACCGCGCCGCGCATCAAATGGATTTGCTCCTTCGGATCGCGCGCCCGCAGCGAAACGCCGGAACCGGGCCCGACCGGCGCGCCTTGCGCCATTCCCGGCTTCTTCGCGTCCCTTCTGCCGATGACGCTTCCGGTGATGACGACGCCCGTGTCGCGGAGCTTGTGCGACGGAGCGCGCTCGCGAACCCACGTGATCGTCGCGTCGAGCGGGGCCGTCGTGCCGTCGGCCAGGACGATGTCATCAAGGATCAGCTTCACCGTCGCCCGGTGATCTTTGCGAGCCGGCGAGACGTGCTCGACATGCCCCTCCACTCGCGCGTGCCTGAGCGCCGGCGGCGCGCCGGCGAAGGTCGTCCGGTCTTCCGTCAGCGTGAAGCGGTCGCCGTCGTGCATCGTCTTCGAGTCGAGCGCGCGGTCGAAGCGCGCTTCGAACTGCGCGCCGGCCGGCGCGTAGGACGCTTGGGCGAGAACGGGGCCGGCGAGCGCGATCGACGCCGCCGCAAAGGCGATGACGGTCAGGTGCATGCGCCCGAGCTTTTACGCGCCGAGGTAGAGTCCCTCGAACATCTCGTCGACGGGATATGCGAATCCGGGTAGGTCGTCGTGCCTAACCGTTTCGCCGGGCCCGAAGCGCGTGTCGCCGGCGCTGGAATGCGCGATCACCGTGCGGCGCGGCGGATCGACCACGAAGACGACGCGGGTCCCGGCGTCGAGGTAGGCGGCGATCTTCCACGCGAGCCGCCGCTCGTTCTCGCCGGCGGAAAGGATCTCGACGACGATCTCCGGCGCGCGCGGCGGCTTCTCGGAGGCAGCCGGCCCAAGCTCGTCGAGCGCCTCGCTCGATTCGTACGCGACGTCGGGGACGAGCGATGCGAAGGTGCGCCCCGGCGCGGTGAACTCGTGCCGCCATTCGTGCAACGCCTCGCCTCGCGCACCGCCCCACGCCTGAAGCGCGAGCATCCAGCGCGCCTCCAGCTTCTGGTGGCGGCGCTTCGGACTCATCTTCTGCACCAAGCGGCCGTCGATGAGCTCGGTCGCGGGCGTGGTCTTCGGAATCCGGATCGGCGCCAACATGCTAAACCTCTCACGCGAGTCTATCACTCGCCGAGTCCCTACCGTCAAGCCCTGGGCTAGGTTAGCACCCATGTCGGCCCCGTTTACTATCGGGCCGCGGTAGAATCGGTTCGGTAACATTTCGGCCATCCTGCCGGGAGCCGGGATGCTTCAGACTAGGCGCATGCACACGAGGCGGCGCAGACGCTTACAGCGCCTCCAACGAAATCGCGCAGTTTTGCGCCGGTTCGGCGTCTTGGCGATCTATCGCTTCGTCACCCTATTCGTCGTAGGCATCATGCCGCTCGCGGTTCATACTCTCATTAGCGTGCAGACCGATGGACCGGAAAGCAGGACATGGGCCACTCCGGAGCTCTGGCTGCTCTCCCTTGTTATGTGGGGAAGCTCGTTTGCTGAATCGCTTGCTCAAGAATCAGCCGACTTTCGCTGTTACACCATCCGCTGGGGTGGCTTTGCCGGCGTAGTCGGCAGCGCATATGCCTACGGGTCGCTGACGGCTAACGCGCCCGCTGCGAGAGCCCTGAATGAGGTATTCCAACGGTTGCCCGTCTATGCTACCATCCTCGCCGTGTTCGCGTTCATGATTATTCAATGCCCGGAGATTTTTTCGAAAGCGAAGCAAGAGATCGCTAAGGAGCGCGGTATATGAGCTTGACCATAATCCCCATTGTCGCGTTTTCGATGGCCATCCTCTGCACGTTCGTGTCGCTGATCCTGTCGATCAAGACGTGGCGCGAGGACTCGGAGAAGGCGCTCGAACGCGAACGCGTACTGCGCCAGTTCGAGAAGCGCTGGGCCGAGCGGCGAAAGGTTACCCGCTAGCTCGGGCTTCGCGCTTGGTGACGCGCCAGACGTTGCGGACGTCTCTGATCGCGTTCAGCTTGCGGAGCAGCTTCTGCAGGTGGTCGAGGTCGCTGATCTGCACGGTCAGCGAGATCAGCGCCAGCTCGCGCTTGGTGCCGGCTTTCACCGAGCTGATCTGAGTCTTCAGCTCCGCCGCGACGCCCAGGATGTCTTGCAGCAGCCCGTTGCGGTCGTTCGCTTCGATCTCGATGTCGACGGCGTGCGTGAGCGAGCGCTGGTCGAGCCACTCGGCTTCCAGGATGCGCTCGGGCGCGGCGTTCATGTAGGCCGTGTTCGGACAGTCGGCGCGGTGCACGGAAACGCCGCGGCCGATCGTCACGAAGCCCATGATCGGATCGCCCGGCACCGGGCTGCAGCACTTCGAGAGCCGCACCAGGACGTCGTCGACGCCAGCGATCCGGATCCCGCTCGCGTTGCGCGCGACGCGGCGCGCGCTGGTCGGGCGCGGCAGCGCGGCGATCGCGACGACGTTGTCGGACTTGGTCTCCTCGCGAATCCGCTGCACCACGTTGCTCGCCGTCACGTCGCCGAACCCGATCGCCGCCAGCATGTCGGTCGGCGTGTGATAGTTCAGCTTCTTGGCGACCTTCTCGATCACGTCGCCGCGCGCGACGTCGACCCGCAGGCCGGCCCGCGCGAGCTCCGCTTCGACTGCCTCCTGGCCGCGCAGCGTGTTCTCTTCCTTCTTCTCCTTGCGGAACCACTGCTTGATCTTGTGCTTCGCGCTGCTCGTCTTGACGATCGAGAGCCAGTCGAGCGAGGGGCGCGAGGTCTTGTTCGTCAGGATCTCGACGATGTCGCCGTTCTTGATCTGCGAGTCCAGCGGGACGATCTTCCCGTTGACCTTCGCGCCGACGCAGTGGTGGCCGACGTCGGTGTGCACCTGGTAGGCGAAGTCGAGCGGCGTCGCCAAAGCGGGCATCGAGAAGACGTCGCCCTTCGGCGAGAAGATGAAGACCTGGGTGTCGAACAGGTCGAGCTTCAGGTTCTCCATGAACATGCGCGAGTCGCGCATGTCGTTCTGCCACTCGAGCAGCGAGCGCAGCCAGTGCAGCTTCTGCCCGGTGTCGTCGTTCTTCGAGCCTTCTTTGTAATGCCAGTGCGCGGCGATCCCGTACTCGGAGGTGCGGTGCATCTCCCAGGTGCGAATCTGCACTTCGAGCGGATCGCCGCCCGGCCCGACGACCGTCGTGTGCAGCGACTGGTACATGTTCGGCTTGGGCATCGCGATGTAGTCCTTGAACCGCCCGGGGAGCGGCTTCCACATCGCGTGCACGACGCCCAGCGCGCCGTAGCAGTCCTTCACGGTGTCGACGATGACGCGCACCGCGGTCAAGTCGTAGATCGTCGAGAAGTCGCGGCCCTTGAGCATCTTCTTGTGGATCGAGTAGAAGTGCTTGGGGCGGCCGGTCGTGTCGGCCTTGACACCGACCTTCTCGAACTCGGCTTTCAGCTCGGTGATGACGCGCGCGACCGCTTCCTCGCGCTCGACGCGCTTCTTCGCGACGCGCTCGGCGATGTCGCGGTACGCGTCGGGATCGAGATAGCGCAGCGAGAGGTCCTCGAGATCCCACTTGACGCGCCAGATGCCGAGCCGGTGCGCGATCGGCGCATAGATCTCGATCGTCTCGCGCGCGATCGCCTGCTGCTTCGCCGCCGGCAGCGACGAGAGCGTGCGCATGTTGTGCAGGCGGTCGGCGAGCTTGATGATGATGACGCGGATGTCCTTCGCCATCGCGAGGAACATCTTGCGCAGGTTCTCGACCTGCGCGTCCTCCTTGGACTGGTACGGGATGCGGGTCAGCTTCGTCACGCCGTCGACCAGCGCGGCGATCTCGGGGCCGAACTCTTCGGCGACCTGCTCGTTGGTGAGGACGGTGTCCTCGACGACGTCGTGCAGCAGCGCCGCAGCGATCGTCGCGCGGTCCATCTCCAGGTCGGCGAGCACGTCCGCGACCGCCAGCGGGTGCGCGACGTACGGCTCGCCCGAAGCGCGGCGCTGTCCCTCGTGGGCCCGGTCGGCGACCTCGTAGACGCGCTCCAGCCACGCCCCGTCCAGCGACGGGTCGTACTGCCGGACTTTGGTGACGAGATCGGCGATGGTCATCGACTATGAAGCCTTATCCTAACGGAGACACCGTCTCAGATGCAAAGGCTTCGGTCAAGTGAGCCGCGCAGCCGGGGGCGGAGCGCCTTAAAACTTGATAAAGCTGGTCAGCGGGGCGCCGTTCAGGGCGGCGCGGCCTTTGAGGGCTTCGAGCTCGATCAGGACCGCCGTGCCGACGACGTCGGCGCCGAGCTTCTCCAGCAGCCGCAGCGTCGCGGCGATCGTTCCCCCCGTCGCAAGGAGGTCGTCGACGACCAGCACTCGGTGGCCGTGACCGACCGCGTCGGCGTGGATCTCCAGCGTGTTGGTCCCGTACTCGAGCGCGTACTCCTCGCTGAACTTCTCGCCGGGCAGCTTCCCCGGCTTGCGCACCGGCACGAACCCCGCCCCGAGCGCGTACGCCACCGGCGCGCCGAGCATGTAGCCGCGGGCCTCGATCCCCACCACCGCGTCGACGCGCGCGTCCTTGTACTGCTGGACGAAGAGGTCGATCGTCGCCTTGAACCCTTCCCGGTCGGCGAGCAGCGGGGTGATGTCGCGGAACAGGATGCCCGGAATCGGGAAATCGGGGATGGCGCGGATCAGCGACTCGATCTGAACGGGCACGGCTCGCCCGCTTCGCCCTCGCCTCCACGGGGCCTCTCGGGGAACCCCGGCCGGCTCACAACTCGTTTTCCGACTGCTATCTTTCCCCCGTTCGGGGAACACGGGAGACGCTATGAACGCGAAATTGCTGACGGCGGGCGCGCTCGCCGCGACGATGACCTTCGGGGCGGTGGCGCCGGCGCTGGCCAACGGCGCGGCCAGCACCCGCAACATCATTCTCGGCGGCGCCGCGGCGGCCGTCCTGGTCACCAACTACAACCACAAGGTCCGCCAGAAGCGCGAAGAGCAGCGTGAAGCGTCGCGCCGCCAGGCCTCCTACCGCCAGTGGTACTACCGGCACTACGGCCGCTACCCGACCGACCAGCAAGTCCACGACTGGTACTACGCGCATTACAGCCGCTGACCAGCGCCACCGGACGCTGAGCGAATCGATGGCGAACGAGCCACCCCGGCCGGGGTGGCTTTTTCGTCCCGCCGAAGAGCGCTTGCCGTGATCGACTTCCGGCGCTACCGCGACCGCGCGATCGTCGCGTTCGCGGTCGCCATCGCGCTGCACGAGATCCTGCTCGGGCTGCTGCACGGTCCCACCACGGCGAGCGACAACGAGGCCCAGCCGCAGACGACGCGCATCGTCATGGAGACGCCCCGCCCGACGCCGAAGCCGCGGCCGACCCCCAAGCCGACGCCGACGCCGCCCCCCACCCAGCCGCCGACCCCCGAGCCGCGGATCACCCCACCGCCGCGCAGCACGCCCGCGCCGGTGGCGCAGGTGGCCGGCCGCGCGAAGGGCCGGCCGGCCCGGCGCCGCGGCGGCGGCGCGCACAAGGCGATCGCCAAAGCGCCGAGCGGCCACTATGCGAACCCGCATGCGGCCGGGGCCGGCACCGGAACCTCGACCGGCCAGGGCAGCGGCAACGCGCCCGGCGCGGGCGGTGGGCTCGGCGGGAACGGCAGCGGCAACGCGGGGAACGGGAACGGCGCGGTCAACGCGAACACGCCCTGCGGTTACGTCGAATTCCGCCCGAACGCCGCGCCGCACTACGAGAACGGCACCGCGTACGAGCCGATCACCGCGACCGTGAGCTTCCCCGACGGCCATCGCGAGTCGGCGGCTTTTCCGTACAAATGGGTCTATCCCAACGGCGAGCAGACCGATCCGTGGTCGGACACCAACTTGAAGAAGGGCGACTTTCCGATCACGCTGCAAACACCGCCGCCGGGCAGCAACGTGTCCTCGTTCCCGGACTTGATCCAGTACATCCTCAAGCACTCCAACCCGGAGGGCTACACCGACCTGCCCGACTGTCCGAAGAGCAGGGGGTGAGCGAGGTTCACGTCGCGGTCGACGCGCACAACCTCGCGCGGGACGACCGCGGGATCGGCCGCTACGCGCGTGCCGTGCTCGCCCGCGCCGTGCGCGATCCGCGCTTTCGCTGGACCTTCGTCGTGCGCAACGTGTTTCCGAACCGCGCCGCGGTCGCGCGCGCGCTGGGCTCCGCCGCGAACGGCGTCCGCGTCGCGCGCCGCGTCCCGCGCGACGCCGGCGTGGTGTGGTTTCCGTGGAACGGAGCGTTTCTGCGGACCGACGTGCCGGCGGTCGCGACGGTCCACGACGCCGCGCCGTTCGCCTTCCCCGCCGCCGACCCGCGCACGCGCGCGCGCGAGCAGAACCCGTTTCTGCAGACCGCCGCCACGGCGCGCAAGATTCTGGTGCAGTCGGAGTTCACCGCCGGCGAGGTTGAACGGCGGCTCGGCGTCAACGCGGAGCGCGTCGTCGTCACGCCGCTCGCCGCCGACGCGGCGTTCACGCCCGGCGAGCCGGAGTTGCTGCCGGACGAGTTGCGCGGGCGGCGCTACGTGCTGCACGTCGGCGCGCACGACGAGCGCAAGAACAGCGCGACGCTCATCGCGGCGTTCGAGCGCGCGTTTCCGGCCGGTGACGTCGCGCTCGCGTTCACGCGCCGGCCGCGCGCGCTGCCGCCCGGAGCGGTCGTCGTCGCGGCGCGCGACGACGCCGCACTGGTTGCGCTGTACCGCGGCGCCGCGCTGGTCGCGGTGCCCTCGACGTACGAAGGGTTCGGGTTTCCGTTGCTCGAGGCGCTGGCGTGCGGCGCGCCGGCGCTCGCCGCGCGCGCCGGCGCGTTGCCGGAAGTCGGCGGCGACGCCGCCGCGTGGGTCGACGACGCCGCGGACGTCGACGCATGGGCCGCCGCATTGCGCGCGCTGCTGGCGGACGACGCGCGCCGCGCCGAGCTGGCCGCGCGCGGGCCCGCGCGCGCGGCGGCGTTCTCGTGGGAGCGCTGCACGGCCCAAACGCTCGAAGTGCTGCACGAGGTCGCGAGCGAGACGTGAGGGCGCTGCTCGTCGTGCGCCCGAACGCGCGCACGAAGCCCGGCGGCGACGTCGTGCACGCCGAACGCACTGCGAGCGCGCTGCGCGCGCTCGGCGCCGAGGCCGACGTCGTCGCGACCGACGCGCCCCAGCCGCACGGCTACGACGTCGCGCACGTCTTCGGCATCTTCGAGCCGGAGACGGCGCGCGCGCAGATCGGCGCGATTCGCGCGCACCGCACGCCGCTCGTCATCTCGCCGATCTGGCTCGATTTGCGCGCGCTCTTCGCGACCGCGCCGCACCTCGAGCGCGCATTCGCCGCGCGCAGCGTCGCGGAGGTCGAACGGCGGCTGGCGCAGCTGCACCGCGTCGAGCCGCAACTGCCGTGGCGTGGCAGCGTCGCGCGCAACGCCGACCGCCGGCTCGACGCGCAGCGCGCGCTGGTGCTCGAGGCCGACGTCGTGCTGCCCGCCAGCGAGGTCGAAGCATATCTGTACGGCGAGCGGCTGCGCGTCTCGCGGGTTCCGTTCGTCGTCGCGCCGCTCGGCGTCGACGACGAGGCGTTCGCGGTCGAGCGCCCGCGCGCGCGCGCCGGCGTGCTGTGCGCGGCGCGCCTGGAGCCCAAGAAAAATCAAGCCGCGCTCGTCTACGCGCTGCGCGACGTCGACGTCGACCTGACGCTCGTCGGCGGGGCCTACGACGAGCGCTATCTCGCGCTGTGCAAGCGCTGGGCGACGCCGCGGACGCGCTTCGCCGGACACGCCGACCACGCCGACGTGCTGCGCATGATGGCGCGCGCGGCGGTGCACGCGCACCCCTCGTGGCTCGAATCGCCCGGCCTCGCGTCGCTCGAGGCGGCCGCGACCGGCGCGCGCGTCGTCGTCGGCGACCGCGGCTGCGAGCGCGAGTACTTCGGGCCCGACGCCGACTACGCCGATCCGGCCGATCCGGCGTCGATTCGCGCTGCGGTGCTGCGCGCGCTCGAGCGCGGTCCGCGCGACCGCGGCGACGCGCTCGAGCGGCGGCTCGGCGCGCGCACCTGGCAGCACAACGCCGAGTGCACGCTCGAAGCGTACGCGCGCGCGCTCGCGGTGCGCCGCTGATGCGGATTTTGATCGCCGCCGAACGGCTGGGCCGCGCCGGCGGGATGGAACGCTACCTCGACGTCGTGCTGCCGCTGCTCGCCGCGCGCGGCGCGACGGTTCACGTCCTCGCGCGCGAGCTCGACGGCGTTCCGAACGGCGCGAGCGCGGAGCGCGTCGTGTGGTCGGGCGAGCACGACGAGCCGTCCGGCCCGGCGCGCGCGGAGGTGCGGCGCGTGCTGGCTTCGTTCGCGCCGGACGCCGCGGTCGCGCACAACGTGATGGACGCCGGGATCGTCGAGGCGCTGCGCGCCGCACCGCGGCTCGCATATCACCTGCACGACCACCGCCCGTTCTGCCCGAACGGCGACCGGCTCTTCCCGCGCAGCGCGCGCGTGTGCGAGCTGCCGCTGGGCCGCGCGTGCGTGCTGCACGCGGTGACGGACGGCTGCGCGTACGGGATACGTCCGGCGACGCTCGCGCTGATCCGGCGGCGCGCGCGGCTGCGTGACGCCATCGCAGCGGCCGACGCCGTGATCGCCGCGTCTGCTTACGTGCGCGCGCGCGCGAGCGCGAACGGAATCGCGCCGGAGAAGCTGATCGAGATACCGCTCCCGCTCCCCGACGATGCGTACGCGGAGACCGTCGTCCCCGCGACGCGGCGCGCGGTCGTCTTCGCGGGCCGCATCGTGCCGCAAAAAGGGCTCGACTCGCTGGTGCGCGCGGTCGCGCGAATCGCGCCGTCCGATCGCCCGCCGGTGCGCGCGTTCGGCGACGGCCCGGCGCTGGCGCGCGTGCGCGAGGAAGCGCGGCGTCTCGGCGTCGTGCTGGAAGCGCCCGGCGCCGTCTCGCCGGAGACGGTGCGCGCCGCGATCGACGAGGGGACGCTGGTCGCGGTTCCGTCGGTGTGGGCCGAGCCGTTCGGCTACGTCGGCATCGAGACGTTCGCGCGCGGCCGAACGGTCGTCGCGTACGGCGTCGGCGGCGTGAGCGCGTGGCTCGCGGACGGCGTGAACGGCCGCACGGTCCGGCGCGCCGACGAAGCCGCGCTCGCGAACGCGCTCGACGCGCTGCTGCGCGACGAGCGTCTGCGCGAAGGCTACGAGCGGAACGCGCGCGCGAGCGCGGAGCGCTATCGCGCGGCGCCGGTCGTCGACGCGCTGCTCGGCGCGTACGCGCCGCCGCGCCGCGCAGGCGCCGCGTGAGCGCCGCACCGAACTGCGCGCGCATGCGCACCGTGCTCGCCGCCGTCTTCTGCCTCGCGCTGGTCGCGCTCGGCGCCTGCGCCGGCGCGAAGGACGTTCCGGCGCCGAACCGCTGCGACGGGACGGTGAACGCGCAGCTCACGCAGCTGATCGAAGAGCGCCACGACGGCGCGGTCGACAACGTCATGGCGTGCGGAACGACGATCGGGCCGTCGCGGCCGCAGCGGCGCGGCCCGCGCGGCGGGCACCAGTTGATCCCGCTGCAAGTTCCGCTCGCCGACGGCCGTTCGGCGCTGGTCGAGGTGGTGACGAACGACGACCTCGACGGCCGCGTCACCGCGCCCCGCGGCGCGCACGTCGCCGCCTACGGTCAGTACTTTCTCGCAACGGAGCGCCAGCGGCCGTTCGTCGCCGGCATCCACGACACGCACTGCGCGACGCACCGCGGCGCGGACAACGGCTGGGTCGTCGTCGACGGGACGAAGTTTCCCCAGCAGGGTTGCGGACGCTGACGACGGCTTGAAGGTGCGATGCGGTAAAGCAGGGTAGGACGAGCGGCGGCTGGCCGGATCGGGTACGATGGCCGGCCCACAGCGCCGTTCGAGAGGATTGAAGATGACTTTGCTGCTCGAGCCACCGATCGTCCGCGCCGGCGGGAAGCCGCCGGGCGAGATGTACGAGGATGCTCCGGCGCCGCGGGAGACCGGCGGGCACCAGGAAGAGGAAAAGGAAGAGGAAGGCGAGTCGGCCTAAGTCCCGGACGCTTCGCGCGGCAGCAACGCGCGAAGCGTCGCGTTCTCGCGCCTGGCTTCGTCGAGCGCGCGCCGAAGATCGACGGCGATCTGCCGTTGTTCCTCGGCTTCAAGGTGGTCGTACGCGTTCGCTGCAGCGTCGGCGAGGTCTTTGACGGCGGCCTGTTCCAGCGCGTCGAAACGCTCTCCGTCCAGTTTCTGGCCGAGCAGCACGAAGCCGATCGTTTCGCGCCGCACGCAGATCGGAACCGCAAGCTCGGGGCGCGACGACGCGAGCGGTGCCGCGCTTTCCCAGTCGATCGCGTTGACGTCGACCGGCTCGCCGGTCGAGATCAGCTCGAGCGCCAACGAGTCGTTCGCATCGACCTCCGGGACGATCTCGTCGCGCCACCCTCGCTGAGCCACCCTCAGGTAACGTCCGCCGCTGCGGAAGTAGAGCGCCGCGGAAACAAGACGCAGCGCCTCGTACGGCTCGCGGACGAGCGCCTCGTCGACCGCGCTCTGCTCCGTGGCGTGCGCGACCCGGCGCGCAACGCGGCGTAACCGTTCCTCGGCGACCTTTCGCGCGCGGAAGAAGATCGACTCGATGAGGTTGTCGATGCGGCGCTGAGAGGCGTTGACCCAAAATCCGAAGCCGACCGCGATGCACACGTCCAGGACCAGCGCGATCCTACTCGACTGCAGCTGATTGCTGAGCAGCCAGTCGATCAAGCTGAAGCCGATGACGGGTACCGCCGAGAGGATCGCAAACGCCAGCGCGCGGCCGCCCGCGATGCGCACGTCGACGACCCGGTGGCGCACGATCGCGTAGAGCACCGTGAACGGCAGCACGTTGACGAACTGCGCCCACCACGAGAGATAGGCCGGCGCGTTCGCGTCGTTCTCCGAATACAAGAACAGAGCATAGCTGGCCAGGAAGCTCAGGAGGCCGATCGCGACCCAGCGCAGCCGGGCGCGGTCCTCCCCGGAAGCGTGCGCATACCGGACCATGAACGCCGCCGCCGCAACGGCGTAGCAGAGCCAGACGACGACGCTGAAGATCCCGTACAGCCGCACGCCGAGGTCGGAGAAGGTCGAGCCGACGTAGATCGCCGCGAAGTACAGCCCGACCGTTGCCGCGCCGATGCCGATCATCGCCTTCTCGACCGGGCGCCACGAGGTCAGCGGCTCGCCCGAAGGAAACCGCATGCAAAAGATCGCCACGATCGCCGGCGCCCCGCCGCTCACGATGCACGTCAGCACCAGCAAGAGCGGTTTCCAGAAGAGCGGTGCCGCGGAGGTCAGCTCGAGATTGCTCAGCGGGTGGGCGAGCTCGGCGAACTCCAGGCAGAGGATGAAGAACGCCGCCGTCATGATGCTCGGCCGCAACAGTACCAGCAGCGCGCCGATCAGCGCGATGATCGCGCCGCGCACGAGCAGCGCGACGATGACGCCGGCTTGCGAGGGGGCAGGGCGAACGGGGGCCGCGGTCATCTCCACGACCCGTCGCCGTCCGTCGTGCACCACGGCATAGGGGAGCGGACGGTTTGCCGGCGTGCGCGTGAAGATTCGTTCGAACGGGGGCGCGTGCTCCGCGTCGGCGCGGACCACGATGTCACCCGGAACGATTCCTTTCAGCGCCGCCGGCGAACCGGCCCGAACCGCCGCTACCGCGCTGACGTCACGGGTGGAGGGCGAAGCGCCGGCGCCGCCCCGAACGAATCCCACCGTACCGAAGTAGCCCAGCACGTACAGCACCGTCGGAACCCCGAACGCGAGCGAGTACAGAAAGGCGAGGACGACGACGAAGGCGCGCAAGCGATCTTCCTCCCCAGCGGGTCCCTGCCAGGCTCTATGCGCCTTGCCGGGATTCGCTCCTGCGACGCGAGCTCGCGTACGCCGCGGCGGCGGCGAGGGAGGCGCACAGCACGACGGCGCCGATCCCCGTGCCCGGCGCGAGCGGCAGCGCGGCGGCGATCGCCGAGACGACGGCGCCGCCGAGCATCTGCGCGGCGCCGAGGATACCCGCGAGCGTCCCCGCATCCGGCCCGGCGTCGTGGAGCGCGGCGGCATATGCGTTCGGGTTCGCGATCCCGAACGCGAACGCGAACAGCGCGAACGTCGCGACGAATCCGGCCGGCGTCGGGTGGAACGCGTCGAGCGCGCAGGCGAGGGCGCTCGCCGCGACGAGCAGGACGACGCCGCTCGCGAAAAGCCGTTCGGCCGCGACGCGCCGCACGAGGCGTCCCGCGGTGAACGAGCCGGCGAGCAGCGCGCACGCGTTGATCGCGAACGCGACCGCGTACGGGGTGCTGGCGAGATGCATTTGCGTGACGAGCGCGAACGGCGAGCCGCTGATCAGCGTGAAGTATCCGCCGAACGCGCACCCGACGAACAGCGCGAGCGGGATCGTCCGCGGCAGTCGCAGCACGCGCGCATAGGCGGCACGACGGCTCCCGCGCGAGCCCGGCGCGGTTTCCGGCAGCCTCAGCGCGACCGCCGCGCTCAGCGCGATCCCGGCGACGACGAGCACGCCGTACAGCCAGCGCCAGCCCGCGACGGCCAGGATCGCCGCGCCGAGGAGCGGCGCGACGATCGGCGCGACCGCGGTCACCGCGCTGACGTACGCCTGCAGCGTCGTCGCGCGCTCGCGGTTCGGCGCGACGTCCTGCACGATCGCGCGCGCGCTCGTCGTCCCCGCGCACGCGCCCAGCCCCTGCACGAACCGTGCGACGACCAGCGCCGCACCGCTCGGTGCGAACGTGCACGCAACGCCGGCGAGCGTGAACAGCGCGAGTCCCGCCAGTAGCACCGGCCGGCGTCCGTAGCGGTCGGAGAGCGCGCCGACGATGAGTTGTCCCGCGCCGAACGCGAACACGAACACCGCGAGCGAGTGCTGCATGGTCGTGCCCGAAGCGCCGAGCGCGCGGCCGATCACCGGCAGCCCCGGGAGGCTGACGTCGACCGAGAGCGGCGGCAGCGTCGTCAGCGCGCCGAGCAGCACGATGAACGCGGCGTCGCTCGCGAGCGGCCGCGCCGCTCCCGGAGCTGTTCCTCGCCCTGCGCTCACCGCAGCAGCGGGACGTTGCTAGGGTAGATCGGGCGGTCGATCAGCGCTTCGAGCACTTCCGGCGACGCGGTCAGCGCGACGTCGCAGAAGCGCGCGAAGGCGTCGCGCTCCGCCTCGCCTTCGGCGAACCGCTCGCTCGTCGTCAAGTCGACCTTCCCGCTCACCGGCAGAAAGCGCACGAAACGACCGTCATCGTCTTCGCCGTGCTCGGCCAGATGGGCGTCGGTAAAAATGCGCACAGCGGCGGAGATCGTCGTCCCGTCGACGCGGTCGAAGTCGAGCGCGGCCGCGACGTCGGCGTACGTCATGCGCAGCACGCCGTCGACCGCGACGTGCTTCATCGCGGCGTAGACGCGGCGCAGCGTCTCCAGTGTCGGCGCGGCGCGCTCGAGGATGAAGTCGTTGAGGTGGCGGTCCTTCACGCCGAAGAGCAGGTGGATCGAGGCGTCGTCGCCGTCGCGTCCGGCGCGGCCGGCCTGCTGGTTGAACTCGGTGAAGTCGAAGTTGAGGTGGTACAGAAAGACGTGGCGCACGTCGGGGAGGTCGATCCCTTCGCCGAACGCGGAGGTCGCGACGACGGTGCGGATCGCGCCCTCGCGGAACCAGCGCTCGACCTGCGCGCGCTCCGCGCTCCCGACGCCGGCGTGGTAGAACGCGACCTCGTTGTCGCCCCCGCGCAGGGCGCGCAGCTTCTCCGCCACCTTCGTCGACTCGGTGCGCGAGTTGCAGTACACGATCGCCTTCTCGCCCTCGCGCACGAAGCGCTCCAAGTACGCCAGCTTGTTCGTCGTCCCGCGCGCGTCGACGACGTGCAGGTTGTCGCGCACCGTCGGGTCGATCACCCAGGCGTCGATGCTCAGCGCGGCGCGGATCTTCGCGAACGCCTCGTCGCCGGCGGTGGCGGTGAGCGCGAGGACTTGCGGGCTGCCCAGCGCCGCGATCGACTCGCCGACGCGCTGGTACGCCGGGCGGTGCGTCGACTCGAACAGATGGTGCGCCTCGTCGACGACGATCAGCGCCGGCCGCGAGCGCTCGCCGCGAAAGCGCTCGAGATGAAACTGCACGAACTCCGGGGTCGCGCAGATCACGTCCCACTCGCCGCTCTCCAGCGCCGCTTCGAGCGCGGCGCGCTCGGCGGCGTCGATCGCGCCGTTCGCGCGGTGGACGCGCAGGTTCAGCGGCTCGAGCCTTCGTACCAGCGCTTCGTACTGGTCGTTCGCCAGCGCGCGCAGCGGGTAGAGCACGACGGTCTTCTCGCCGCGCTCGAGCGCGCGCACCGCCGCCGGGTACTGAAAGCACAGCGACTTGCCGCGCCCCGTGCCGAGCACCGCCAGCGTGTTGCGCCCGGCGTCGACGCGCGCGAGCACCTCGTGCTGCGCGCCGCGCAGCGGCTGCTCGCCGATCAGCGCGCGCAGAACCTCCTCGCGCGAGACCGCGGCACGGTCCGCGGCCGTGCGTGGCGCCGCGCTGCGCACGCGCGTGACGTAGATGTTGATCCCGAAGCTGCGCGCGCCGCCGCCGGTGACCGCGGTGACCGCGGCCGTGTAGCGTTCGCCCGCGTCGGCGTTGGGCGCGATCTTCGCGGCGATCTCGCGCTTGACGAAGCCGAGCTGCAGCGTTCCGAACCACACCCCGAGCGCGTTGGCGTCGTACGGGTTCTCCGGGTCGCGCCGGAGCTCCAGCGCGTCGCCCGGCCGCAGCGCCGCGACGACGTCCTGGCGCCCTTCAAAGCTGACGCCGACGACCTTGGTGTTGAAGCCGCTCGCCTCGCCGATCGTCGCGTACGGGTCGCGGGTGAGGTACTCGCGCGCGTTCGCGTACAGGTCGTCGAGAAAGACGCGCGCCTCCGCCGGGACGGTGCCGCTGGAGGCGCGCGGGGTTCCGAACTCCGCCAAGAGCCGCTCGAACGCGGCCTCCGAAGCGGTCGGCGGCGGAAGCTTCTTCTCCCGCACGCCGGCCTTAATTCTTGGGCTGTGGTTCGGGCGCCGGCTCTTCGTCGCCGAGGTTCAGCCGGATCTCTTCGTGGCCGAGCGCTTCGGCTTCGTCGTGCAGCCCCATCGTCTGCGCGTCCAGCGGATCGATCGTTTCCGGCTCGGGCTCCGGCTTGTGCGGGAGCTCGGCGCCGAAGTTGCGGTTCTCGAGCTTCTCGTAGTCGATCTCTTTCTGCGTGCGCTTGTAGCGCGGGGGCGGTGGCGTCGTGCGCCGCGAGGCGCCTTGGCGCTCGAGCTCGCGCCGCGCCCGGCGGGCGGCGGCGATCGCTTCCCGGTCGCGCGCCGGCGCGTTCGGGCTCGCCGCGCCGCGCGCCGCCGCGACCGTCTTCGGCTGCGGGGTGAGCGAGGAGCGGGCGAAGATGCGGCCGCCGCGCGCGTTGACGCGCTTCTGCAGCACCGCGACCAGCGGCGCCGAGTAGAAGATCGAGTGGTAGCCGCCCGAGCAGATGCCGACCAGCAGCGCGAAGGCGAAGTTCTGCAGCGAAGCGCCGCCGAACGCGAGCAGCGCGACCAGCGTGATGACGACCGTCGCCAGCGTGTTCACCGAGCGCGTCATCGTCTGCAGGATCGAGGTGTTGACGATCTCGTCGAACGGCTTGCCGTCCATCAGCTTGACGTTCTCGCGGATCCGGTCGAGGATGACGATCGTGTCCATGACCGAGTAACCGATGACGGTCAGGACCGCGGCCAGGAAGGCGTCGTCGACGCGGCGGCCGGCGATCGCGTAGATCCCGATCATCATCAGCGAGTCGCGCGTCAGCGCGAGGACGCAGACCCAGCCGAAGATCAGGTTCCAGCCGAAGCGGAACGCGATGTAGAGGAACTGGATCGCGATCGCGATCACCAGCGCCTTGATCGCGTTGATGAGGTACTCGCGCGAGAGCGACGGCCCGACCGTCGAGATCGACGAGGCGGCGCGGTCGACCGGCGCGACCGAGTTCAGCGCGCTCCAGAACGGCGCCGAGTTGTTGCCGAAGTCGTGCTGCGTCTCGATCGTCCAGCGCTCGTCCGGCGGTTCACCGGGCTTCGAGAGCGTGTTGATCCGCGCATCGGTGACCTCGACCTTGGCGAGCGCCGAGGCGATCTGATCCTTCGTCGCGGGGTGCGTGAACTTCACCGTGACGTCGGTACCGCCGGTGAACGAGAGCCCCAGCCGCAGCGGGGTGCCGTCCTTGTACCAGTGGTAGCCCATGAAGATCAGGCCCGCGGCGATGATCGCGTACGAGATCAGCGAGACCGTGCGGAACCAGCCGACGACGTTCCAGTTGAGGCGGCGGAAGAACATCTAGCGCGCCCCCGCCGGAGTTGTCGTCGCCGTCGCGGACGGCGTGAGCTCGCCGCCGGCGCCGTACGCGGCCTTCGAGGTGACGAGGTTGTTCTCGACGACCAGGTCCATGAAGAAGCGGGTGATGACGACGGCGGTGAACAGCGAGAACGCGGTCCCCCAGAACAGCGTGTAGGCGAAGCCTTTCACCGTTCCGGTGCCGAGCATGTAGAGCACGCCGGCGCCGACGATGGTGGTGAAGTGCGAGTCGAAGACCGAGCTGAACGCGCGCTGGAAGCCGATGCGGACCGCCGCGCGCAGCGACTTCCCGGCCCACAGCTCTTCTTTCAAACGCTCGAAGATCAGGACGTTCGCGTCGACCGCCATGCCGATCGAGAGCACGAAGCCCGCGATCCCCGGCAGCGTGAGCACCGCGTGCGCCACCGAGAGCAGCGCCAGCAGCATCAGCACGTAGACGAAGAGCGCGAGGTCGGCGAGGACGCCCGGCAGCCGGTACATGACGATCATGAACAGCAGCACCAGCGAGAGCCCGACGATCGAGGCGACCAACGACTTCTGCAGATCCTCTTTGCCGAGGATCGGGCCGACGTCGTCCTTCTCGATGATCTTCAGCGGAACCGGCAGCGCGCCGGCGTTCAGCTCGTTGGCGAGCGTCGCGACCTGGTCTTCCGTGAACTGCCCGTGGATCATCCCGTCGGTCGAGATGATCCCTTCGATCGTCGCCGCGCTGACGTACTTGCGGTCGAGGAAGATCGTGAGCAGCTCGTTCATGTGGTCGCGCGTGAGCTGCGCGAACTTGGTCGGGTTCTTGGTGGTGAAGTTCACCTGCGGCTCGCCGCCTTGGCCGAAGCCGGGCGAGGCGCTCTTCAGCTCCGCGCCGGTGTAGACGACCGGACCGCAGTCCTTGTACGCGCCGGTGATCGACTCGGCGTACTTCTTGTCGGTCTCGGCGCGATTGCGCACCTGCGGCGGACAGATTTTGAACTCGAGCACGGCCGCCTCTTTGAGCAGGCGCTCCAGCTCGTCGGCGTTCTTGATCGCGGGGACCTCGACGAGCAGCCGGTCGGTCCCGACTTTGGAGATCACCGGCTCGGAGACGCCGAGGCCGTTGACGCGCCGCTGGATGACGAGCTCGACCTGGTTCTGGACGTCGGCGGTGATCCGCGGGACGTCCGGGGTCGTCTCCAGCTGCAGCAGCACGCGCGCGCCGCCCTGAAGGTCGAGGCCCAGGTGGATCTTCTTCTGGATGGGCACGATCGCCCAGACGCAGAGGCCGACCAGAGCCAACAGGAGGACCGCTTGAAGCGGCCTCTTGAGCTTATTCCACATACCGGATTCCGGGGAAGGGGAGAACCCCCGGATCGTAGCATGGGGGCCGGACAGCGTCAAACGGCGTTGCGGTCGTCCGGCTTGCAAGGGGACTTGCGGCCGGGCGCACGGAGGGCGTTTCGTGAACGACGGCAAGGGTGTCGATGCAGGACTCCTTCAGACGCGTTATCGCCTCACCAAGCAGCGGGCCGCGATCCTGCGCGCGCTCGAAGACGGCGCGCACCTGACCGCGGAGGCGATCCACGAGCGCGTCCGCGCCGAGCTGCCGGCGGTCAGCCTCGGCACGATCTACCGCACGCTTGACATCCTGCGCGCGATCGGGCTGGTTCAAGTCTTCGCGCACGGCGGCGCGGCGCGCTACGAAGCCGCGCTCGACAAGCACCATCACCTCGTCTGCCTGGCCTGCGGCGAGATCGTGAACGTCCCCGCGCCGCAGGTTCCGGCGATCGCGCTGGCGGTCGCGCAAGACCACCGGTACAGCGGCGTCGACGCGGCGCTCGTGATCACCGGGCGCTGCGCGCGCTGCGCGGGCCTCGCGCGCAACGGGATCGGGCTCAGCTGAAACTGACCGAACGGGTCGAGCTCGTCGAGATGCTTTCGCCGAGCGCGTGCGCGCGGATCGTCGACGCCGTTTGCCGCAGCACGCGGTGGCGCGATGCGCCGCTCTACGCCGCGCCGGGCGCCGAAGCGGTGGTCAACCCGGCGGTCCGCAACGCGTCGCTGCTCCACGAGCGCGATTTGCCGGACGAGGCGGCGCGCGCGTGCACCGTCATCCGCGACCGCGCGGCGGCGCACGGCGACGCGCGTGCTCGCAGCCTGGCCGCGGGCGAGATCCAGCTCGTGCGCTACGTGCCGGGCGGGTTCTTCTACACGCACGTCGATGCGATCGACGCGCCGTCGGAATGGCGCAAGCGCAGCTTCGTCCTCTACTTGAACGACGATTTCGACGGCGGGGAGACGACCTTCACGACAGCCGGCGTGACGGTCGCGCCGAGAACCGGGTACGCGCTGAGCTTCCCACCGTTCGTTCCGCACCGCGCCGAGCCGGTGAAGGAGGGCGAGAAGTACGTCTTCACGTTCTGGCTCGGACCGCGCGCGGAGGCGGCGTCCCACTAAAGTCCCCCGTTGTCCGTCAGGACGCGCTGCGGCTCTCCGCTCTCGAGCACGCCGAGATCGCGGCGCGTCGCGAGGTATTGCTTGGCTTTGCCGACCTCGGCGTTGAGCGCGTCGACGGTGCGCTCCATCGAGACGAGCGCCTTGCTGCGGTAGTCGGCCATCCCGTCGATCGTCGCGCGGACGTTCGCGAACGCTTCCTTGAGCTTCTCGACGTCGACCGTCGCGCTCGCGGCGCCTTCTTGGATGCGCGTCGCGTTCGAGCGCAGCAGCTTCGAGGTCGAGACGATCAGGTCCGAAGTGGTCGACTGCAGCGCGGTGATCTGGTCGAGGACAAGCTTCTGGTTCGCGACCGCTTGCGCGGTGATCACCGCGGTGCGCAGCGCCGCGACCGTCGTCGTCGTCGCGCGGTCGACGCCTTTGACCAGTTCCGCGTTGTTGCGCTTGATCAAGTCGAGCGCCATGTAGCCCTGCACGTTCACCGCGAGCTGGGTCGCGATGTCCTGCTCCTTCTGGCGCGCGGTGAAGAGCACGTCTTCGCGCAGCGTTTTGGCGCGCTCGGGATCCGAGACTTCGATCTGCGCGACCTCGCGCTCGACCGCGTCGCCGAGCGCGCGCGCGAGGTAGCCGTGCTTCTCGAGCTCGCCCATCAGCGTCCACATCGTGGCCTTCTCGGCCTCGATCGCGCCGTTGTCGCGCAGCAGCTCGTCCTTGCCGCGGCGCAGCGCCTCGATGATCGCGTTGAGGTGCGTCTGCGAGGACTCGTAGCCGCGGAAATAGTCGCGCAGCTTGTTGCCGAACGGCAAGACGCCGAGCAGCTTGCGCGGCGAGAACAGATCGCCTTGGCGCGCCGGGTCGAGCCGCTCGACCGTCCCGCGCAGGTCGAGCAGCGTCTTGGCGACCGGCGAGCCTTCGTCGAGCGCGGCCATCGCGCGCGTCGGGCGCTCGAGCATCCGGTTCGCCACGTTCGCGGAGCGGGTGATCTCGCCGGTCGCGAGCGCTTCGAGCGCGCGCAGCTTTTCTTTGTACGCCTCGCTGTCAGGAGAGAGCGACGCCAGCTCCTTGGCGAGCGCGGCGGCGTTCGCGTCGAGCTGCGCGCGCTCGCCGGCCGGCACCGGAACCTTGCCGAGCGCGTCGGAGGCCGCGACCGGCGCGACCGGTTCGGGCGGGGTGAGCATCGGCGGCTGCAGGACGTCGTCGGCCACGCTAGTCGTTGAGCCCGACTTGGAACGTGAGCGGGACTTGCTTCGGCTCGCCGCGCTTCTCTACGGACGTGCCGATCGCCATGAACTCGATCACGTGCGGCGACCAGATGTGCGTCTTCTCGACGATCTGCATCCCGACGATCCCGTCGGCGCCGTGCGCTTCGGCTTCGGCCTGCATCCGGCCCATCGCGAGCTCGCGCGCCTCGTAGATCGCTTCGGTGTAGTTGTTCAGCTCGACGTTGGCGCCGATGTTGCGCATCTGCTGCACGAAGCCTTGGTGCGCGATGTGGTACACGCAGTTGCCGAGCACGAGCTCGCGCGGCACGTAGCCGGTCGAGCTGACCAGCTTGTAGAAATCCTGCACGGAGAAGTCGCTGGTGAACGGCTTGTTGTCGCGCGTGCGCCACGCGGTATCGCTGACCGGTGCTTTGACCGCCGTCCCGAGCGCGGTGAACTCCAGCGCGTTCTCGGCCCAGTCGTAGCCGCCGACCTCGAGCCGCACGCCGACGACGCCGTCGGCGCCGAGCACGTCGGCCTCTTCTTCCATCCGCGACATCGCCAGCTCGCGCGCCTCGTACATCGCCGCGCTCAGGTACTGCAGCTCCTGGTTCTGATAAAAGTTGCCGTACTGAATTCCGACGTGGTAGATCGAGCTGCCGAGGACGAGCCCCAGCGGCCGCCAGCCGAGCTGCTCCAGGAGCACGAACTCCGAGACGGAGAGGTCGCTGGTGAAGAGCGGCGGACCGCCTTCGCCGCGCATCCGCCGCAGGCGCGAGACCGCGTCGAGCGGGACGCCGCCCTGGGTCGTTCGCACGTCCGACTGCTGCTGGTTGCGACCTTGTCCGATTCCGAAAAAGCTCATCGTGCACTCCTGAAGAGGCGGGTGAGAACCTCGCGCGCCGCGCGCTCGCGCTCGACGTACGCGGCGAGGTCGGTGATGAGACCGTGGGTCCACTCGCCGACGTCGACGACCACGGTCTTGTTCTTGATCCCGCGCAGGTACCGCGTCACCGTCGCCTCGACGTGACCCTGGCGCGTGCGCACCAGCGCGTAGCGCAGCAAGTCGTCGCGGCGCGGGACGTCCAGCGCGACCTGCTCGACCGGACCGCGGCCCAAAAAACCCGCGCGCTGGACCGTCACGATGGCGGGAAACGCCTCCGCGAGCCGCAGCGCGGCGTGCTCCAGGATCGCGGCCGGCTCGGGCCCGGCTTCGGCTTCGAGCCGCTCCAGCAGCCGCCGGACGAGCGCCGCCGGCGGCGCGCTCGCGGGGTCGACGACCTCGACCGGCGGCGCCTCGGGGAGCGTCTCGAGCGCGCCGAACCGCTCCGTCAAAAAGGCGGCGTTCGCCGCCAGTGCCGTCTCGGCGCTCTCGCTGAGCGCGGCGAGGCGCTGCGCGGTCGCGCGCTCCAGCAGCCGCAGCTGCTCGACGAGCATCGTTTGCGCGGTCGCGTCGCGCCGCGCGGGCGGGATGTCTTCGTACGCCTTCAGCGTGTCGGGAAGATAGCGCCGCTCGGTCTCGCGCAGCGCGTACGCGGCCTCGTCGCTCCCGCCTGCGGCCAAGAGCGGCTCGGCTTGGGCGAGCATCGCCTCGATCCGCGCGACCAACGATTCCGCTTCTTCCGGCAGCGCGTTCACGCTGGCCTCATACCACCGCAGCCGAGCCGAGTTGCGCGCAGCGTCACCCCAGGCGAAAGTGCGCCTCGGTCACCAGGAAGTCCGGTGGTGGTCACGTTGGAATCGGGGCTGTCTCCGAGCTAAGATCGCTTCATGGGCAGAACGAGCAAGCTCGTGTCGTGGCGGTCTCGCTTGGACGGAAGCCGATCGCTCAGGAGGCTTAGCGGAAAATCGCCTAATCTAGCGATCGATCGGTCCGAGACGGTCGCATCTCTGTTCGTGATACGCCGCTCGAATGGATTTGTCGTCGACGTTGAAGTTCTGTTTTCGAAACGCCCATTGCTGCTTCTCTGCGAGACACCAGCTGTCGGACGCGCGGGACGGCGTTGCCGAATTCCCACCTTTGCTCGGAATCAAATCGATCCGCCCGAGGCGGTCGCATCCCTCTTCGTGATATGCCGCTCGAATGGAAGCATCGTCCAAGCTGAAGTTCTGTTTTCGAAACATCCATTGCTGCTTCTCTGCGAGACACCAGCTGTCGGACGCGGACGGCGTTGCCAAATTCCCACCTTTGCTCGCGCCGAGTCGCGGAGGCTCGGTTTTCACCACTCGGTACATGAAATGCAGGTAACGCTGACTTGCGCTCGCGATCTTGAGTTGGGGCATCTTTAACACGACGCCTAGAGTTTCAAAGCTCGCTGTCGGTCTCCCGACGACGAGAAATGCCGCTCCACGATGTGAGCTCGTCTTGGCGTTTCCAATTGCATACGTCTCCAACGGCAATTTCACCATGCCGAGTGGCCGCAGCTCACGACGCGAGACTGTGCTCGGATCGATGTTGCCATCAAAGAGAGGGATTTCAATGACGTCTCCGGTTGTCACGGTATAGGGTTGCTCCGGTTGAAGAACTATGAGGCGGTGTGGTACACCTGCCTTCGCTGCCTGTGCAACGATCGCAGGTGGCGTCATGGGCAACATTTGGGCCTCCCTTACTAGCGCACGCGCCCGAGAAGCTGCGCGGCGCGCAAGCCTTTATTCGGTATCCTACGGGACAGGTACGCGGCAGGCATCGGCCGCTTCACCGTCCGATGCGTCGGTCTTCCCATCGTACGCTTCGACGGTCGACAGCCGCCGTTGAAGTGCGAACCGCACTCGGCGACCGCGCGCCGACGCATCGACCATGCGCATGATCTCACCCCCTCCGGCCGAGTTCACGGCCTGGGACGCAGGGCATTACGGGCGAGCCACCCGAGGTCCTCCTGCCCTGCTAGGCGGTGTGCAGCATGCTGTTATGGCCTAGCGTTGGACCGAATAGGGCTCGTACGGCACCCATGCGTTCCATGTCCCGCTTGCCTTCACGTCGGCTTTCGGGACGCATCCTCTGAAGCACGGAACCAGACCCCCCGCGGGAAATCCAGGCGTGCTTGCCCCTGCACGGCTCTCTTGCTACCATAGGTGACACACTTCTCCGAGGCGCTTCGAACCGAGGCGCTTCTTCGCGCCAGCGAGGAACTGTGAATGGCTGAGAACACCGACCGCGGACCGCTGCCGCCCTACGGGCCGGCGATCTGGGATGCCGCCAAACGCGGCGACCTGCAAGAGATGGAGCACATTGCCGACGCCGCGCGGCACGCGATCGCGCGCAGCGCCGCGCAAGAAGGCGTGCAGATTTCGGAGTCGACCTCGTCGGCGGCGACGCATTTCCGCGAGTGCGCGTCGCACGAAGTCGTCGAGGTTCGCGAAGCGCTCACCCACCTCGAAGGAAAGATCAACGAGCTGCGGGCCTCGAAGGCGCAGCAACCGCCGGAACAAAGCTGACGGTGAGGGACCGGCCGAACCGCTTCCTCACGCGGCTCGACCGGTCCGCGTCCCGGCCGGTGCACGCCGTCTGGGAGATCACGCTCGCGTGCGATCTGAAATGCGGGCACTGCGGCTCGCGCGCCGGCAAAGCGCGCGCGAAAGAGCTTTCGACCGAGGAGTGCCTGCAGGTCGTCGCCGAGCTGGCGGCGCTGGGGACGCGCGAGGTCACGCTGATCGGCGGCGAAGCGTACCTGCGCCGCGACTTCGCGCAGATCATCGCCGCCGTCCGCGCCGCCGGGATGCAGTGCACGCTGCAGAGCGGCGGGCGCAACCTGAACGACGCGCGGATCGCCGCCGCCGTCGAAGCGGGCTTGACCGCGGCCGGCATCTCGCTCGACGGAACGCGCGCGCTGCACGACGAGCTGCGCGGCGTGCGCGGCTCGTTCGACGCTGCGGTCGCTGCGCTGCACCGCCTGCGCGAGCACGGTCTTCCGACCAGCGTGAACACGCAGATCACCGCGCACGTCTTGGAGGAGCTCGACGACGTGCTCGACGTCGTCATCGCGGCGGGCGCGAAGAACTGGCAGCTGCAGCTCACGGTTCCGATGGGGCGCGCCGGCGATCACCCCGAGATGATCCTTCAGCCGTACCAGATGCTCGAGGTGCTGCCGAAGCTCGCCGCGCTCTTCGAGCGCGCTGCGCGCAGCGGCGTGCTGCTGCAGATTGGCAACAACGTCGGCTACTTCGGCCCGCACGAAGGCGAGCTGCGCGGAAACGGCTTCGAAGCGGTTCACTACGAAGGCTGTCTCGGAGGGCAGAACACGATCGGGATCGAGGCCGACGGGACGGTGAAAGGCTGTCCCTCGCTGCCGACCGACGCGTACGCCGGCGGCAACGTGCGCGAGTTCGATCTCACGACGATCTGGCTCGAGACGCCTGAGCTCTCGTTCTCGCGCGAGCGCCGCGAGCCGCAGTGGGGATTCTGCAAGAGCTGCTATTACCAGGACGTCTGCCGCGGCGGCTGCACCTGGATGGCGCACAGCCTGCTCGGAAAACCCGGCAACAACCCGTTCTGCCACCACCGCGCGCTCGAGCTGGAGCGGCAAGGGCTGCGCGAGCGGATCCGCCAGGTCGCAGCGGCGCCCGGCACGCCGTTCGACCACGGCCGCTTCGAGCTGATCGTCGAGACGCGCGACGGCGCCGCGAGCGCGGTCGAGGCAACCGACTCGACGCCGCGTGACGCGAACGCGAATCGCGAGCGGCTCGTCGTCTGCTACGGCTGCCGGCGGCACGTCTTTGCGGGCACCACGGAGTGCCCGTTCTGCGGCGCCGGCGTCGAGGCGGCGCGCGAGCGCCATGCCGCGGTGCTGGCCGAAGCCCGCGCGGCGGCGCAGCTCCTGTTGGTGCGCCTGTCGGCGCTCGAGCGGCTGCCCGCCCGGTAACGGCCGCACGATCCGCATGGCCGCCGGCTCGGCCTTGCTGCGGTTGCAGGAAGCCGACCGGAATGCCTGGTAAAGCGAGCCTCCCCTACTACCTCTCGACCTCCGGGAAGGACGAGCTCATGTCATATCAGTCAGGTGGCGGCTACGGCGGCGACGGGCGGCCGATCCATGCGTTCTACGGCGTGATCATCCACGATTGCATCAAGCGCGGCGACAAGGAAGAGATGCGCAAGATCGCCGCCGAGGCCCGCGCGGCGCTGCAGAAAAAGGAAGGCGCGTCCCAGGAGAAAGTCAAGGAAGTCGAAGACGCGCTCAAAGAGCTCGAGGCTGCGCTCAACAAAGCCGGATAGCGGCGATGCGCGACACGGGTGGTGCGCCGAAGCCGAATCGGTACGTCACCGATCTCGACCGCGCGGCGCACCGCCCGGTGCACGTGGTGTGGGAGATCACGCTGGCGTGCGACCTGAAGTGCGGGCACTGCGGCTCGCGCGCCGGCCGCAAACGCCCGCACGAGCTGACGACGGCGGAGTGTCTCGACGTCGTCGCGCAGCTCGCCGCGCTCGGCACGCGCGAGATCACGCTGATCGGCGGCGAGGCGTACCTGCGCAGGGACTTCGCGCAGATCATCGCCGCGATCACCGCGGCCGGGATCGAGTGCACGCTGCAGAGCGGCGGGCGCAATCTCACCGAAGAGCGCGTTCGCGCCGCGAAAGCGGCGGGCTTGAAGGCGGCCGGGATCTCGATCGACGGGCTGCGCGAGGTGCACGACGCGCTGCGCGGCGTCCCCGGCTCGTTCGACGCCGCCGTCGCCTCGCTGAAGCGCTTGCGCGCGCACGGCATCCCGGCCGGCGCCAACACCGCGATCACGAAGCGGTCGTTCGAGCAGCTCGACGCGATCCTGGACGTGCTCATCGACGCCGGCGCCCAAGCGTGGCAGATCGCGCTCACCGTTCCGATGGGACGCGCCAGCGAGAACTGGGCGATGATGCTGCAGCCGCACCAGATGCTGGAGCTGATGCCGAAGCTGGCCGCCCTGCAGCGCCGCGCGCACGACCACGGCGTGCTGATGCAGCCGGCGAACAACATCGGCTACTTCGGCCCGTACGAAGGACGGCTGCGCGGCACCGGTTTGGAGAGCGTTCACTACGCCGGCTGTCCGGGCGGCCAAAACGTGATGGGCATCGAAGCGGACGGCAACGTGAAAGGCTGTCCGTCGCTGCCGACCGACGGCTACGTGGGCGGCAACACGCACGAGATCGATCTGACGACGATCTGGAACACCGCGCCGCAGATCGCGTTCGCGCGCGGCGAGAGCGCGAACTGGGGCTTCTGCAAGTCGTGCTACTATGCCAGCGTCTGCCGCGCGGGCTGCACCTGGATGTCGCACAGCATGTTCGGCAAGCCCGGCGAGAACCCGTACTGCCACCACCGTGCGGAAGAGCTCGCGCGGCAAGGCTTGCGCGAATCGGTGCGCCAGGTCGCGGCTGCGCCGGGGACTTCGTTCGACTTCGGGCTGTTCGAAATCGTCGTCGAGACGAGCGACGGCCGTCCCGCGGACGTCGTCCCGCTCGACCTTACGCCGCGCGACGCGGGTGCGAGCGGCGAGCTGATCGTCTGCTACAGCTGCTTCCGCCACGTCTTCGCCGGAACGCCGGCCTGCCCGTTCTGCGCCGCCGACATCGCGCAGGCACAAGCGCACCACGACGACGCGATGCGCGCCGCGCGAAGCGCCGCCGACGTGCTGCTCGCGGCGCTCAGCGCAACCTGAACGCCGAGCCGAGCGGCGCGCCAGCGAGCCGGCGGCGCGCCGCCTGTTGCCTCGCGCGGACTCGAGGACTACACTTTCCAGACGCGGGCTAACCGCCGTATTCACCGATTGGAGGTTCGAATGTCGACTATGCTCGGGAAACGTATCGCAGGCGCTCTCTTTCTGGCGGCGGCAGTGCTCGCCGCGACACCCGGTACCGGCGCGCAGCCGCGCTCCGCAGCGTTCACGCCGGCAACGTCGTTCATCACGTGTCAGCCCGGCTACGTGTATCGCTGCAACAAATACGGCTGCTTCTGCGTGAAGGCGTGACCGTCATGAAACGGCTGCTTCTCGGCGCGCTTGCCGCGGCGCTTCTGTTCACGTACGCCTCACCGCCTCAGCCGGCGGCGGCGTGTCCGCTCATCTGCCGTTTCGTAAACGGCCACTGGGTCTGCGGCTGCGGCTGACCTCGCGGTTCAACGGAGCGCGACCGCCGGCGGGCCGTCGACGACCCCGGCCGGTTCGAGGCTGATCTCGGGCGGCAGCTCGGCGAACGCGTAGACCGCGACGCCGGGCGCCGTCCGCTCGATGAGCTCCGCGAGCAGCGGGCGCAGCGGCGCGGTGACGACGATGGCGTGCGGCGCGCAGGCCGGGTCGGCGGCGTAGCGCGCAACCGACTCGCGCAGGGCGAGCGCCGTGCTCGGGTCGGGCGCGAGCCCGCCGTCGTGCGACCACATGCGCGCGAGCTCGGCCTCGAACGCCGGCGCGAGGATCAGCGGGCGCAAGCGCGTGACGCCGTCGCGGCGGAGCTGCTGCGGGACGATCGCGCGGCGCGCCGCTTCGGCCAGCTCGCGCGGGTCGCGTGCCGCCGGCGCGGCGTCGGCGAACGCTTCGAACACCGCGACCGGATCGCGCGGCCAGGCGCGCTCGCGCAGTAGGTGCACGAAGGCGCGATGCGCGAGCGCGACGGGAAGCGAATCGCCGCCGACGTCCTTCACCACCGAGGGCACCGACGCGCGCAGGTGCTCGACGAGCGTCTGAAACTCTTGCCGGCCGAACAGCTCGGCGGCGTGCGCGCGCGCGAGCTCGGCGAGGTGCGAGCCGAGGATCGAGATCGCGTCGAACGTCAGCGCGCCGGCGCGTTGCGCGCGCTCCCGCTCGGCGTACGGGATCCAGCGTGCCGCGAGACCGTAGACCGGTTCCGTGGTCGGCTCGCCGCCGACGCGTTCGAGCACCTCGCTCGCACCGACCGCGAGCAGCACGTCGAGGCGCACCATCCCTTCGCCGGCGACGCGGTCGCGCACGCGGATCGCGTACGTGCGCGGGTCGCGCAGCGGATCGTCGCGCAGCCGCACGCCGGGGATGACGATTCCCGTTTCGGCGGCGAGCGCGCGGCGCACGTCGGCGACGCGGTCGAGCAGCGCTTCGGAGTTCGGCGGCGCGAGCAGCGCATAGAGCTCCGCGCCGACGTCGATCGAGAGCGCGTCGACGCCGACCAGCGCGAAGGCGGTCTCCGGCCGCCGCACCGCTTCGCGCCGGCGCTGCTCGTGCACGGCGCGCAGCTGCGCGTCGGCGAAGCGCTTGCGGCGCTCGGCGAGCAGCGCGCCGCCGAACGCGACGATCCCCAGCGAGGCGAAGAGCGGGCCGGGAAACGAGGGCACGAAGGCCAGCGCGAAGACGAGCATCGCCGCGACGCGCAGCACGTCGGGGCGCGCCAGGAGCTGCGCGGCGAGATCCACGCCGAGCGCACCGTCGCCCGCGACGCGCGTCACCATCAGCCCCATCGCGGTCGAGATGAGGAACGCCGGGAGCGTCGTGAGCAGCGCGTTGCCGATCGAGAGGATCGCGAACGTCTCGACCGCTTCGAGCGGCGCCATCCCGTGGTAGAGCGTTCCGACCAGCACGCCGCCGAGCAGGTTCAGCACGACGATGACGAGCGCCGCGACGGCGTCGCCTTTGACGAACTTTCCCGCTCCGTCCATCGCCGCGTAGAAGTCCGCCTCGCGCTGAACGCGGGCGCGCTTGCGCCGCGCCAGCTCGGCGTCGAGCATCCCGGCGTGCAGGTCGGCGTCGATCGCCATCTGCTTGCCCGGCATCGCGTCGAGCGTGAAGCGCGCGCACACTTCGGCGACGCGTTGCGCTCCGCTGGCTATGACCACGAATTGGATCAAAATAAGTATCGCGAACACGATAAGGCCGACGACGACGTTGCCGCGCACCACGAACTGGCCGAAAGCCGGGATCAGCGCGCCGGCGCCGCCGGGATCGTGCCCTTGGGTGAGAATGAGCCGCGTCGCGCTGACGTCGAGCGCCAGCCGGAACAGCGTCGCGAGCAACAGAGAGGGCGCGAAGGCCGAGAACTCAAGGGGCTCTTCGACCCGCAAGCTGATCAGCAGCACCAGCGCCGAGCCGAAGACGTTCAGCGCGAGCAGCGCGTCGAGCAGCGGCGGCGGCAGCGGGACGATGAGGATTGCGACGACGCACAGCACGGCAACCGCAAACGCCGTGGTGAGCTTGGACGTCACGCGAGCACGCCTTCGCGCGCCAGCGCGGCGACGATCTGCGCCACCGCGACGTACGCGTCGGGCGGGATCGCGCGACCGCTCTCGCCGTGCGCGTAGAGGAGCCGCGCCAGCGCGACGTCCTCGACGAGCGGGATGCCGCACTCGCGCGCGAGCGCTTTGACGCGCAGCGCTGCCTCGTCGAGCGCGCGCACCAGAATCTCCGGAACGGGCACGTCCGGCGGCGCGTAGCGCAACGCGACCGCGACGTGCTGCGGGTTGACGACGACGAACGAGGCTTCGCGCGTGCGGCCGACCGCGCCGCGGACGATCGTGCGGTGCGCGCTCTTGCGCCGCGCGCGCGCCTGCGGGTCGCCTTCGTTCTCCTTGGCGTCGCGCTTGAGCTCCTCGAACGACATCTTCAGCCCGCGCAGCCAGCGCCGCCTCACCAGCACGTAGTCCGCCAGCGCGAACACCGCGCCGACGCACCATGCCGCCAGACAGGCGCGCAGCGCGGCGAACGCGACCAGCGAGGCCGCCGCACCCGGCGCGCTCAGCGCCGTCGCGGCAGCGCGCGGCGCGCCGAGCGCCGGTCCGGCGCCGACGATGTCGCGCGCGAGCGGCAGCAGCGCGAGCGCCGTGGCGACGAGTGCAAGGCCGGCGCGCGCGATCCCGACGGCGGTCTCCGCGCCGCACATCCGCTTCAGCCCGGCGAACGGATCGAGCCGTTTGGCCTCGAGGTGCAATCCTGAGAAGTGCAGCCCGCCTCTTTGCGCGAGTGCGGCGAGCGTGCCGGCGCCGGCAGCCGTAGCGGCCGGAACCAGCGCACCCAGCGCAACGACCGCGAGCGCGGAAAACGACACGCGCATCGCAGGCGCGGCGAGGCCGCGTGGATCGGACCCGGCGTGCGACGTAGCGGCGGCGAGCGCGACGACGGCGCCCGCCGCGATGAACGGGATCGCCGCCGCGGCAGCCGGCACCGCAGCGCCGAACGCGGCCATTGCGTTCACCTCGCTCGAGCGGGCAGCGTTTCCTTCGCGTTTCGCGCGCTCGCGGCGAGCCGGCGTCGCATCGAAGCGCTTCTCTTCCGCGTTCATCGCGCGCCGCTCCACGGCACGACGAGCCACGGCCGGGCTCCCGCAGGCGCAAGCAGCGGAACGGCGATCACGGTAACGACGAGCGCCGCCGCGAACACCGCCGGAAACGCGAGCGTGAAGCTGGAGAACCGCGGCACGACCCGCGCGACCGCTCCGAACGCGAGCTGCAATGCCGCAGCCACCGCGACCGCCGGCGCCGCGACCGCAAACGCTGCCCGCAGGATCGTTTCCGGAAGCGCGAGCGCGAAACGCTCCCAGGCGGCCGGCGCAACGAACGCTCCCGACGCGACGTGCGCGAACGATTCGGCGAACGCTCCCACCACCGGAGCCCAGCCGTCGAGCAGCACGAACGCCGCCAGAAACGACGCGGACCATAGCCGCCCGAACGCTTGCGCGCTGGTGACGTTCGCGCCCGGAACGCTTCCGCGCACGCCCAGGTAGTCGTCGATCGTGCGCCCGGCGTAGTACGCGCCGTCGTAGAGCAGCGCCGCGCCGAACCCGATCGCCGCGCCGACCACGAAGTCGCCGGCCAGCGCGAACGCAAACGCCGCGAGATCGAGCTGCCGGCTCGCCGGCACCAGCGGTGCGACGGCAAACGCGAGCGCCATCGCAAGCCCGGCGCGCACGATAGGCGGCACCGAGGGATGCGAAAACGCCGGCGCGCGCGACATCAACCCGGCCGCGCGCGCGAACACCAGCAGCGCCGTCTGCGTCACCCGCGCACCAGCAGCGGAATCCGCGCCACGATCTCGTACAGCAGCTGCGCGCACAACGCGAGCCCGAACCGCCCGCCGACCAGCAGCACGACGCCGACCGCCAGGATCTTCGGGAGCATCGTCAGGGTCTGTTCCTGAACCTGGGTCGCCGCTTGCAGCACCGCGACCGCCGTGCCGACCAGCGTCGCGGCGATCAGCACCGGCAGCGTCAGCACCGCCGTGACGACCAGCGCCTCCCGCAAAAGCCCGTCAAACGCATCCATGCGCCCATGATGCCGGGCGGATGTTACCGCCGCGTCACGGCAGTGAGTCTATTTTGCTTTCTTCTTGCGCTCCACCGGCCACAGTGGCTTTCGCCGTGAACCTTACCAGGCGCGGCGGGCAGCCAGCAGCGCGGAGACGACGGCGCGGGTGGCCGGGGAGCGGTTCAGGGTGTAGAAGTGGACGCCGGGCGCTCCGCGCGCGAGCAGGTCGGCGACTTGCAGCGTCATGTAGGCGACGCCGAGGTCGACGACCGCGTCGGCGTCGTCGCGCCGCGCTTCGAGCTCGGCGCGCAGGCTGGGCGGAATCGTCGCGCCGCAGCCCCGGGTGAAGCGGTCGATCTGCGCGTAGTTGGTGATCGGCATGATTCCCGGCAAGATCGGCACCGTGATCCCCCATTGACGCGCGCGCTCGACGAACTCCACGTACCGCGCGTTGTCGAAGAACAGCTGCGTCACCAAGAACTCCGCGCCGGCGCGGACCTTCGCCGAGAGCGCGGCGAGGTCGGCGTCGAAGCTCGGCGCCTCCGGATGCTTCTCGGGATACGCCGCACCGCCGACGCAGAACGAGAACTCCGCCTTGAGCAACGCGATCAAGTCGCTCGCGTAGCGAAACCCGCCTTCGGTGACGATGAACGTGCCCGTGCCGCGCGGCGGGTCGCCGCGCAGCGCCATGATGTTCTCGATCCCGCCGCGGCGCAGGTCGGTCAGCAATTCGCGCAGCTCGCCGGCGGTCGCGCCGGCGCACGTGACGTGCGCCATCACGTCGAACCCGATCTCGCCGCGCAGCCGCTTCGCCAGCTCGACCGTGCGCGTGCGCGTCGAGCCGCCCGCGCCGTAGGTGATCGAGACGAAGCCCGGGTCGAGCGGCTTGAGCGCCTCGATCGTCTCGAAGAGGCTGCGCTCCACCGCCTCGTCCCGCGGCGGGAAGAACTCGAACGAAAAGAACGGCCGCCGGGTCCGGAGCTTTTCGGATATGCGCACCCGGCACCGGTTCTGCGCGTCCGTCCCCGTCACCGCCGCGGCGTCCACAAGTCGCTCCCCTGCTTCCGCATCCCGATCCGCGGGAACGATGGTGGTTCAGCGATCGAAGCAGCGTGAGGTGCGCCATGAACGGTGAAAAGAGACTCGGCCGCCACGTCGCGGTCATTACCGGCGCCGACTCGGGGATCGGGCAGGCGACGGCGGTGGAGTTCGCTCATGAAGGGGCGGCGGTCGCGATCAACTATCTCGAGGATCGCACCGGCGCGGAGTCGACGCGCTCGCAGGTCGAGGCCGCCGGTGGGAGAGCGATCGTCGTGCAGGCCGACATCACGCAGGCCGCGGAGGTCGACAAGCTGTTCGACGCCTGCATCGCGCAGCTCGGCAGCCCCACCATCTTGATCAACAATGCCGGCATCGATGCGTCGGGCCAGCCGGTCGCCGAGATGCCGGTCGAGACGTGGGAGAAAGCGATCCGGACGAATCTGACCGGCGCGTTCCTGTGTTGCCGCCGGTTCGTTCGGGAGCTGAAAAAAGACGGTGCGCCCAGTGCGCGCATCATCAACATCATCTCGGTCCACCAGGAGATCCCGCGCGCCGGCGCCGCGGACTACGACGCGTCGAAAGGCGGAATCCGCAACCTGACCACGACGCTCGCGCTCGAGCTCGCCGAACGGCACGTGACCGTCAACGCGATCGCGCCCGGGATGGTCCTCACGCCGTTCAATCAGACGCGATCGACGATCCGAAGGTCTACCAGGAGCAGGTGAAGTCCATCCCGATGAAACGAGCCGCCGAACCGTGGGAGGTCGGTCGAATGGCGGTTTATCTGGCCTCCGACGACGCGAGCTACGTCACCGGAGCGACGTTCGTGATCGACGGCGGCTTGATGCTCAACCAAGGCCAGGGTGCATAGCGAGCCGCTGGGGCTCGAGCGCGATCACGATCTCGCGCGGATGTACGTCCTGAGCCCGTACGTCTGGCCCGGCGCGAACGCTTTCGAGATCCTCGTGCGCGGCGTTCCGAAGGAACGCAATCCGGTGAAGAAGGTCTCCGCGATCTTCCACGGGACGGGCGACGGGCGGCATTTCCGGATGAACGCGACCCCCGTCATCGCGCCCTCGGTCCCGCAGGACGCCGGCGGCTGCGAAGATCCCACCGTGTGCGTAGACGACGAAGCGCTGTACGTGTTCTATTCGGGTTGGAGCAACGAGGCCGGGCGCAGCACGCTGCTGCTGGCTGCCGGCCGAACGGTCGAGGAGCTCGAGAAGCGCGGCGCGGTCTTACCCGCCGACGGCGCACACGAAAACCCGAAAGAGGCGACGCTGGTTCGCCGTCCCGACGGCCGCTGGGTCCTGTTCTTCGAGTTTTCGCGCGACGGGCACTCGCTGATCGGCACGGCACTCGGCGATCGTTTGAGCGGGCCGTGGCAGTATGCGCGCGAGCCGCTGCCGCTGCGCGCACATCGCTTTGACTCCTGGCACTTGAGCACCGGCCCGGTCGTCACGATCGGCGGAGCGCCGACGATGTTCTACAACGGTGCCGATCAACGCGGCTATTGGTGCATCGGCTGGGCCGCGTTCGACGAAGACTACGCGCGCGTCGTCGACCGTTGCGAAGAGCCGCTCATCAGCGCGCCCCAGCCCCCGGGCGATTTCCGGCACACGGTCTTCGCCTCATCGGGCGTGACGGCGAAGCGCGGAATCGATCTGTACTACACGGCGTTCGACGCAGAACCGTTCCACGCGATGATCGAGTCCCTGCGCTGAGCGCAACGGTACTGACGCCGGCATGTCGTTACGCGGAGCCGAGGGCGGAGCGCCGTCTCACCGAAAGCTTTGGACGACGCCGTTGCACACCAGCGCCCAGCCGTCGACCATGACGAACAACAGCAGCTTGCACGGCAGCGAGATCACCGGCGGGCTCAGCATGACCATCCCGACGCCCATCAGGATCGCGGCGACCGCGAGGTCGATCGCGACGAACGGGAGATAGAGCGCCAAGCCGATCGCGAACGCCGCGCGCAGCTCGCCGACGACGAAGGCCGGGATCAGCACGCTCAGCGGCGCGTCCTGCACCGGCTCGTCGAGCGGGCGGCGCGCGATGCGCGCGAACACGGCGAGATCCCGCGCCTTCGTCTGGCGCTCCATGAACGTGCGCAGCGGCCGGCTCGCGCGGTCGAGAAACGCCGACTGCGTCAGCGTTCCGGCCGCGTAGGGACGGATCGCCTCACGCTGCAGCTCCTCGAAGGTCGGCGCCATCACCACGCAGGTGAGGGTCAGCGCGAGCCCGGTGAGGACCGTGTTCGGCGGCAGCGTCGCGGCCCCGAGCGCCGAGCGGACCAGCGAGAGCACGACGACGATGCGCACGAACGAGGTGGAGAGAACCAGCACGAACGGCGCGAGCGAGAGCAGGGTGAGCACCGCCAGCACGTCGAGCGGAAGCGCGGAGTGCGCATGGCCGTGGCCGGCGATGCGAAGCAGGTCGTCCATGCGATGAGCCTACGCTCGCGCGCGGACCGCACGGCGGCCGCGGTGTTACGGTTTTTCGATCAGCTCGGTGATGCGGACGCCGAAGTTCTCGTCGATCGCGACGACCTCGCCCCGCGCGACCAGCCGGTCGTTGACCAGCAGGTCGACCGGTCCGCCGGCGAGCCGGTCGAGCTCGACGATCGAGCCGGTGCCGAGCTTGAGGATGTCGCGCACCAGCATCTTGCACGTGCCGAGCTCCGCCGTGACCTTGAGCGGCACGTTCATCAACAGGTCGAGGTTCTTGCCTTGCTCGGTCATCATGATGCGGGAGCGGCTCCGAATGCGGCGTCGTGGACGAGGAAGGCGGTCCGCGCCGCGACGACGCCGGCGACGCCTGCTGCAAGACGTCTTTCCCCGACATTCAAGGATGCGGGCGCACCGACCTTGGTGTCCAGCTTGACGACGGTTCCGGGCCGCATCCTGACGAACTCGGCGGCAGCGATCGTGCCTTCCGCGAAGACCGCGCGCGCCTCGACCTCGACCGGGTCGAGCGCGCGCGGGGAGATGAGCGCGACCGGGCCGGGCTCCGGCAGCTCCCGGACGATCCCGATGCCGAGCGTCAGCGCGAGCGGCGCGTGGACGCGCAGATCGAAGTAGGCGGCGCACGCCGGAACCTCGTGTATTCCGACGGGCCGCGAGCCGCCGCGCCGCTCGGCGCACAGCGGGTCGAACGCCGCCGCGCAGCGCGCCGCGATGCGCTCCAGCGCGTGGAGCTCCAACGCCGAGCAGGCGCCGTCGGGAAGCGCCTCGCCCTCCCCGAACGCCCGCAGCACCAGCCGCCGCGCGTCGCTCTGCGGCAGCACCAGCACGATGTCGGTCCGCCGGCCGCGGGTCAGGAAGAGCAGCGCCTCGCGCGCGAGCAGCGACCACGCGCCCGCGCCGAGCGCCGCCGGCTCCCCGAGAACGAGCTCGCAGTCGGCGCCGAGCAGCTCGCGCAGCGTCTCCCGCACGCCGTTCGCCACCGTGCAGGCGGCCTCGAGCGGGACGGAGGCGCGCGGGACGAAGCGCAGCCGCCGCACCCGCCCGTGGGCCGCGCCGAACGTCGCCGAGGCGATCATTTCACCAGCTCCACGGCCGTCTTCTGGGTGCTCGCGTGCGACTTCACCGCCGCGCCGAGCGCCTCGAAGGCACGGTACGCTTCGTCGAGCCGCGCGACGCCGGCCGCGACGTCGACCGCGCCGGAGTCGCGGCTGAAGGTCGCGAGCGGCGCAAAGCTGCCGTCGGCCGGCGCGCCCAGGTGCGGGACGACCCCGCGGGGCGCGGCGACCCGGACCGCGTCGAGCCGGGCCGGCTGCGTCCCCGCCGGAAAGCGCGCCAGCGCGATCCGCCCGAGGACGACCCGCTCGGCGGAGCGCGCTCCGGTGCGCGGGTCGATCGCGGTGCGCGCGTAGGCGACCGTGCCGTCCGGCTCGACCCGCGCGTCCGCCGCGCGCCCGAGGGCCAGATCGGCGGCCGGAACGCGGAGCGGGACGGGAAGCGCGCCGCGCGGCTCGCCGCCCGGGTAGCCCAGCACCTCGGCGCCGCTGCGCGCGCGCAGCGTGCCGTCGGCGAGCGAGAGCGCGCCGTCGCGCTCGTAGGCGCGCACGCCGTCGCCGCCGCGGGTGACGAGCCAGGCGCCGGGCGGCGGCACGACGCCCAGCGGATCGCTCGAAGGCGTCACGCGCGGCTGGGTGCGCACGTCGTCGTTCAGCGGAACCGCGCCGGCGCGGAACGCGTCGCGCAGATCCTGCGCGCGGGAGACGACGCGCTCGTACGCGTCGAGCGGTGATGCGCCGAGCACGTTACGCCGCCTCCGCAGCGATGCCGCGCTGCGCGAGCGCGACGCGCGCGTGCGCCAGGGCGCGTTCGACGCGCTCGCGGAGCCGCGGCGTGCACGCCGCGACGACGCGCGTTCGCGCACCGTCTTCGCGCACGAGCAGGTGAACGCTTCCGTTCGCCGCGCGCACCGCGAACGCCGAGGGAACTGCGCGTCGCGTGCGCCATCCCGGCGCGGACCCGGAGCACCGCGTGAGGCCGTATCTCGGTTCGCGCCGTTCCATCTGCGGCGCGCACGAATCTCGCCGTGGCGCCGGCGCGTGCAATGGTTTGCATGCGCGCCGCGCGACGCCGTCGCCGGGACGCTGCGGCGCTGAGCTACGCGCCGTGTGCGCGGCTCGCCGGCCTGCCGTTTTTTCCGCGCGCGCTGCAGCTCGCGCTCCGCAGGTTCGCGGCGAGCGCTCGGCAAGATGCAGCGCGCTGTACCACGCTTGCGAGAGCGCGCGCCGGTCGGTGCAGGAAAGGTGCGTCGCGAATACCGCGACGCCGGTAGTCTGATGCATGTGGGCCGTCCTCCGCGACCACCATAGCGCGCGCATGCGGACCACCGCGTTGCGGCATTGTTGCCGAACGTCGCGCGGAACGACCGGCCGCTTCCCGCCGGGGACGGGAGCGCGAGCGTTGCGAAGCCTTTTTGATGCTCGATTCGGCCGGTTCGTGGAAGAGTCGCGGTGCGGCACGCTTCTTGGTCTCGCTGTGCAACGTCGTGAAGGATGCGCCGTCGCTGCTGGTCGTCGACACCACGTCCGGGGCGATCACCCCGGTCGCGATCACGTCCGGTTCGGGCGCGACCGGCCTGTGTGCGATGGGAGACGAGATCATGGTGGCACGCCAGGCGCCGGAGGCGTCCGTCATGGTTCTCGACGCGCGCACGCTCGCGGTGCGGATCGAAGCGCCGCTCCCGAACGCGCGCGATGCGCACTCGATCGTGGCCTGGCACGGCGGTCTGGCGGTCGCATCCAGCGGAACGGACGAGGTCGTGTGGTACGGCTACGACGGAAACGGCTTCAGCGCTCGGACCGTGCTGTGGCGGGGCGGTACGGGGGGCGGGGACACGCTGCACGTCAACGCACTCGCCGTTCACGGCGACACGCTGCTCGGCTGCGCGTTCGGCCCGAGACGTTCGCAGAGCGATCTCTGGAGCGATGCGAGCGGCGGCTTCGTCTTCGTTCTGGCGAACCGCCACGTCGTGGTCGAGGACCTCGGCCATCCGCACAGCCTCGTCTCGCTCGGCAATGCGCTCTACTTCTGCGAATCGTCCCGGCAGGTCTTCCGTTCCGTGAGCGGCCCGATCGCGGCGCTGGACGGGTACACGCGCGGCGCCGCGCACCTCGGCGGCGCGCGCATGCTCGTCGGCACCAGCGTCGGACGCGTCACGTCACGCAGCAGCGGGCGGATGCTCAGTCCGGGCGATGATGGGCGGCCCGCCGGAATCTGCGCGCTTCACGACGTCGGGCTCGACGGCTCCGTTCGCGCGACGATCCCGCTCGCGGACTACGGGGCGGAGATCTACGATCTGTTACCCTTGAGCTAAGCGCGGTTCAGCCCGCTTCGAAGAAGCGCTCGACGAACCGCGCGGCGACGCGGTCTCGGACGAACGGCCGAATGTGCCGAGCGTCGTCCTCGAAAAGCGCCTCCCCGCCGAAGTTCATCATCACCAGGTCGTACGACGCGAAATAGTCGACGTGGGGATGCCGCCGAGCCGCCTCTTCCGCGACGACCTTCAGCACCGATTTGCTGTAGAGCGACGCGCGCGCGACGTGAACCGGCTCGGTCGTCAGCGCGATCGGAACCGGCGAGACGGTCAGCACGACCCGCACGCCGGCGTTGATCTCGCGCAGTCGCGCGAGAAACGCGTCCAGCTCGGCGGCGTTCGCCTGCACGTCGAGGTTCGTCGCCGCATACCGCCCGGCGTCGAAGATCCCGCGACCGCGCCCCGGCGGAATCGGAAACGCGGCACCGTCACGAACGTCGCGCCATACTTCCGTCAGCCCGATCGTGAACACGAAGACGTCGATCTCCTCGAACATCCGCCGCACGGCGTGCAAGTGCAGGCGCCGCGCGCGCTCCAGCTCGGGGACGGTCGCAAAACCGGCCCGGTCCACCAGCGGCCGGAACGGATCCAGCCAGCGCCCTTCGGGCGTCGGCCACGCACGCTCGAGCGGTTCGAAGACGGCGAGCGCGCGATCGAGAAGCTGGCGGAGCTGCAGTGTCGTGTAGACGTTGCCGTACCGCGCGGCGAGCGGCTCGGCGCCGGGCTCGTAGACGGGGAAGTGAAGTCCGCAGTCTGCCAAGCTCTCGGAGAGACGGCTTCCGAAACAACTGCCCATCGATGCGACCGACGCCGTGCGCGGGAAGCGAAACTTGACCGGACCCTGCACGTCGATCGCCGCGCGCTCCGCGGCGCCCGAAACAGCGAGATTCCAGTTCCGGTGCGACGGCACGCCGTCGTAGGGGAAGCTCGTCCGCGCGATCATTCGACGACGCCCTCCAGGACCGAGACGACGCAGCGCGCGACTTCGCTCGCGCCTTGCGCGCTGTAGTGAACGTCGTCCCAGGTCAGCTCCTCCGCCAGCAGACCGTCCGCATCGACCGGAGCTGCGAGGTAGCGGCTCGACGTCTCCAGCGCGATCCGGCGCATCGCCTCGTCGAGCAGCAGCGTCACCTTGAGGAGCGCGTTCGGATGATACTGGCGCAACCACTTCGCCTGCCCGTAGCGCTCCTGAAACCGCTCGGCGCCGCGCGAGCGGTAGGCGCCGTGCACGAAGATGCGCGTGAACCCGATCGCCTGCAGCGCCCGAATCCCTTCCGCAAACGGCTGCATCATCTCGAGGATGCGCTGCGAGACTTCATCCGCGCCGACGAGGCGCGAGGGAGGCGGCACGGTTACCGTGTGGCGTTGCGAGCGCTCGTCCCACGGACGCACATCAGCGCCCGGCCCGAGCTCTTGGAGAACCCGGTGCACGTCGTACGGACCGCAGAAGAGCACGAGCGGAGACGTGCCCGCGCCGGCGCGATCCTCCGACGCGGTCGCGGTCCAGTGCGCGCCTTCGTCGTTGGAGATCATCGCCTGATCGGTGGCGAACGTTCCGATCAGTGCCGCGTTGAGGCCGTGCTCGGCCGAGTAGAAGTCGCCTGCGTGCAGGCAGCGCAGGTGGATCGAGCGCAGCACATAGCCGCGCGCGGTGTACGGCGAGACGTAGACCGCGTTGCGGAAGGGCATGACCCGGCTGTCGCCGATGAAGTAGAGCGCGGGAACCCGGTAGAACGCGCCGGCCTCGGCCCAGCCGTTCGCGGAGGTCGGCTCGCCGGCGACCGTTTTGAGGATCTCGTCCTCGTCACAGATCGCTGCGTCGACGAGCGCCGCCGTTCGCTCTTGCATCACGCCGGCGCGATGTGAAAGACGCGAAAGTTCAAGACGCGCGTAAATCCGGCGACGGTCACGCCGCCGCCTTCCACGTGCAGCGTCAGCGCGTACGGAACGCGAGCACCTGTCGGCAGCGCGATCTCGAGCCGCCGGCGCGAGGCGATCCGCGTACTGAGCAGTTCCTCGCCGCGCTCATCGCGCACGCTGAGGACGAACGGCGCGAAGCGCATCCCCGGCCCCGGCTCCAACTCGAGCTCGAGGCTGCGCGCACCCGCGTCGGTGACGACGATCTCGGCGTCGTTGCGCACCCACCGGAACACCGCGCCCGCGGCCTCTTCGAGAACGTACCAGCCCCCGCGCCCGAGGCGAAACCCGGCGCTCAGCGGCACGACCTCCGGGCGCGGCTCGGCGTCCGTCGCGCTCGCGGAGTCGATTCGGCTCGCCGGGTTCACCGTAACGCGGTGCGCCGGCGCCCGTCGTCGAACGCGGTGCCCGGCGCGAGATACATCGCCGCGTTGCTCAGGTCGAAGGTCGCCACGAAGTTGCGCAGCACGCCGAGCCCGACGTTCCCCGCGTCGACGCGGTCGGCGAACGCGCCGCTCGTCGCGAGCACCACCTCGACGTTGCGGTGGTACAAGTCGAAGCCGCCGAGGTGGAGGTCGTCGAGCGAGGTGCGGTAGGTCGCGTTCGCGCCGCCCAAGCCGTAGTTCCACGAGGTCGTCGCGGAGAACGGGACGATCCCCGGGTGCGCGTCGAGGAACGGCCGGTAGAGCAGCATCTCGCCGCTGTTCCCGGTGTCGACGATGAACGGCGCGTCGAGGCGGTTGTTGACGCGCAGCGTCGCCTCGGCGAGCTCGCGGTCGACGTCGAGCGCGACCGGCGTTCCCTGCGGCGCGAACGAGCCGGGCGGCCCGAAGCGCATCACGTGCTTGGCGAAGTCCATCTCGACGACCGCCGAGGCGAAGAACGGGTACCCGAGGATGCCGTCGATCTTCAAGCCGCCGCCGAGGTTGTGCGCGATGTCGATCGACGAGACGACGACGTCGTTCATCGCCGCGCCGTCGAGCTCGAGCTTCGGCAGCGTCGCGGCGGTGAGCCCGCCGCTGCGCGCGGCGCCGCGCACCTCCATCGCGCCCTCTCCTTCGACGCCGGCGGCTTTGAGGACCGCGGTGTCGACCAGGATCGACTGCGCGCCGGTGTCGAGCAAGAAGAACCAGTCCTTGTTCGCGATCCGCACCGTGACGCCGACGTGTCCCTCGCGCTCGATCAGCGGCACGACGTGGACGCGGTCCGTTTCCAGCCGGCGCGGCGCGAGCGGCGCGAACGCCGCCGGGTCGACCGGCGCGTCGATCGTCACCGACGTCGTCTGCTGCACGGTGTCGAAGCGGTGGTCCCCGTCGGTGAGCGTGTTGCGAAACGCGATCTTGCGGCCTTGCACGTCGCGCCAGTCAGCGTAGTCGACGTACGAGGGGCCGTCGCCGTCGAGGTACTCGAGCCGCAGCGGCAACCCGCTCGCCGGGTCGATCCACAGCGTCTCCGGCTCCCCGCCGACCGCATTGATCTCGAGCCGCCACGCGTTCACTCCGCCGACGCTGCCCCAGCCGGCGAAACGCGCCAGCTCCGGATGGTGCACGAACTCGCCCGAGTCGATTACTTCCTCGGTGAGCGCGCGGCGGTGCAGGTAGCCGCGAAGCTCGCGCACGTTGCCGTTCGCGTTGCGCAAGAAGAGTCGCTCGCCGAGCCGCAGCGAGGTTTCGTGCCGCGGCCCGAGGACGTCGTCCTCGCGCTCGTTCTTTCCGTCGCGGACGATCCGGTACGTTCCGCTCAGCCCTTCGCCGCTGAGCGTCCCTTCGGCGGCGAACGTCTTCACGTCGTCGGCGTGCGTCGCTTTGTCGTAGGCGGCGATGATCGTCGCGACCGGCACGCTCGGCTCGGCCGCCTGCTTCGCGGCAGCCGGAACCAGGCCGAGCGAGAACAGCGCCGCGCTACTGAGCGCCGCTGTACTTGTCGAACGAAGCCAGGACGTTTTGGACGTAATTGCGCGTCTCGGCATACGGCGGAACGTCACCGTACTTCTCAACGGCGCCGGGTCCTGCGTTGTACGCCGCGATCGCGAGCCGTTTGTCGCCGTGGAAGCGGTCGAGCAAGCCGCGCAGGTAGCGCGCGCCGCCGGCGACGTTCTGAGCGGGATCGTACGCGTCCCGGACGCCCAGCGAGGCGGCCGTCCCGGGCATGAGCTGCATGAGCCCCTGCGCGCCGACCTTCGAGGTCGCGTTCGCGTTGAACCCGGACTCGTTCGCGATGACCGCTTTGATCAGTGCCGGGTCGACCTGCCAGGCGGCGGCGTTCTGCTCGACCAGCGCGTCGATCTGCGCCGGCGGGACGGGTGCGGCGACCATCGCCGGCGGTTGACCGCTCCCGGGCGCGTCGTCGCCGCCGGGCTGCAGTCCGAGCGCCGGGTTCGCCGGCCGCAGCGCGCCGGCCAGGGCCGCGGCGAAGCGCGGCGCGCCGAGCGCGGGGGCCGCAGCCGGCTGCGCGCTCCCCGGCGCGGGAGCGCCGGTGATCTCCGCGATCCGGGTCTGGACCGCGGCGATGTCGGCGAAGACGTCCATCATTCGAGACTATCGGCGAGGGCGAGCATCCGCGTGAGCGTCTCGGGGGCCGCGGACGGCTCGGGGCCTTGGCGCAAAAAGCCCTCCAGCGCGTCTTCGAGCGCGACGCAGCGGGCCAGGAACGGATCGGCCGCCCCGAGCCCGAGCGCGCGCGCGTCGCGCGACTCCTCGAGCGCCGCCGCGGCGGCGCGCAGCGCGCGGGCGGCGGCGAGGTGCTCCGGCGAGACCGCCTCGGCGAGGGTGCGGCTGGCGCTCCAGACGAGGTCGATCGCCGGGAAGCGGCCCGCGCGCGCCAGCCGGGTGCTCAGGACCAGGTGGCCGTCGAGCGCGGCGCGGGCGGCTTCGGAGACGGGGTCGTGCTCGTCGGGGCCGTCGGAGAGGACGGTGGCGACCAGCGTGACGGTGCCGCGAGCGGCGGCGCCGGCCCGCTCGAGGAGCCGCGCGAGGAGCGCGAAGACGCTCGGGGGGTAGCCGCCCCGGCCGGCCGGCTCGCCGGCGGCGAGCGCCGTCTCCCGCGCCGCGGCGCAGATCCGGGCCAGCGAGTCGACGACCAGCAGCACGTGGAGGCCGCGAGCGCGGAGCGCGCCGGCTTGGGCGAAGGCGACCTCCGCGGCGCGGACGCGTTCGGCCGGCGGACGGTCGCCGGTCGCGCAGACGATCGTCGTCCGCGCGCCGAGCGCGGCGACCCGGCGTTCGGCCTCGCGCCCGCGCTCGCCGATCAGCCCGACGACCACCGCGTCGGCTTCGGCGCCGCACACGATCGCGTCGAGGAGCGACGACTTGCCCGCGCCCGGCGCGCCGAACACGCCGATCCGCGCGCCGCGCCCGAACGCGAGCGGTCCGTCGATCGCGCGCACGCCGGTGACGAACGGCTCCGTGCACGGACGCCGCTCGGCGAGTGGCGGCGCCTGCGCGGCGACGGCGAGGCGGCGGCCGCGCGGCACGGGGCGGCCGTCGAGCGGGTTCCCGGCGGCGTCGATCGCGCGGCCGAGGAGCGGCGTGCCGAAAGGGAACGCGAGGACCGCCGGATCGGCTTCGACGCGATCGCCGCCGGCGACGCCGTCGAGCGCGCCGAGCGGCGCGAGCAGCGCGCGCGTCCCTTGCAAAGCCGCGACGCGCGCGCTCACCGCGCGGTCGCGCGCGCAGACGCGGACGCCGTCGCCGACCCGCGCGAACGGCAGCTCCGCCTCGATCAGCTGACCGCGCGCCGCAACGACCGCGCCGACGGGCCGCCCGATCACGCGAACGCCTCCAGCACCGCCGCCAGCCGCACGCCCAGCCGCGCGTCGAGCGCACCGCCGGCGAGCTCGAGGACCGCGTCGCCGGCTTGCAGCGCGGGATCCGCGACGACCGGAAGGCCGGTGACGGCACCGAGATCATTCGCGGCGACGCGCAGGCGCACGACCGGAACGCGCTCGCGCACGCGCTGCACCAGCGCGGCGAGATCGCACGGCGCGAGGCGCAGCTCGCGCGCGAGCACCTCGCACGCCAGCTCGCGCAGCAAACGCTGCGCCGCGTCCGCGAACGCGTCGGCGACGCGCGCGCGAAACAGCCGGGCCTCGCGCACTGCTTCCGTCACGTCGTGATCGCGGTCCGGCGCTGCGACGGACGAGGGCTGCTCGAAAGACTGTGCCGGCGCGTCTTCGACGCGCTCCGCGACCGGATCGGCGGCGCGCGCGTCGCGGCCGGAAGAAAGCGAGGCGACGGCAGCAAGACGCTCGGCGAGCGAGATGAACTCAGCGGCCACGGATCAAGTCCTCCGGCGGTGGAACGAGCGCGGCGTTGGCGCGGCCGAGCCGCCGCACGATCGCGCTGCGCTCGTCGGCCGCGTACAGCTCCAGCACCGCGGCCGCGGTCGTCGTCGGCAACCCGGAGATGATCGCGGCGGCGACGTGCGCCGGCTCGCCGTCCAACGCGGCGCGAATGCGCGCCGGCGGAATGCCGGCGACCTCGCGCGCGGTGCTGCGCGCCGCCGCCGACTCGGCGATGCGCGCCGCGACCGCGGCCAGCGGCCGCGCGCCGAACGCCGCCGCCAACACGACGCCGAGCGCCGCCAGCAGCTGCGGCACGACGCTCGCGAACGCAAGCGCCCACGCGGGCGCGCGACCCGGGCGCGCAGCCCGCGAACCGCCCCCGGCGAACGCGACCGCTTCGACGCTGAGCGCGTCGCCGCGATCGGCGCGCACGCCGGCCGCCGCGCTCGCCAGCGCGCGAATCTTCGCCAGATCGAGCCCCCGTGACGCGTCGACGAACACCGCGACGCTCAGCCGCGCCGTCGCGTCGGCGGCGAGGACGCGGTGCTCTTCGCGCGTCTCGCTGCCGCGGTCTTCGCTCGCGCTGTTCTTCGAGTACTTCTTCGCGTTCGAGGCATAGCGCTCGTCGCTGGTCGCGCGCGCGATGCTGCCGCCGAGCGCCGCGCGGCGCACCTCGCGCACGTCGCGCCGTTCGCCGAGCAGCTCGCGGTGGACGCGCACGATCGTCGCGCCCGCGCCGAACGCCGCGTCGAGCGCGCTCTGCAGCGCCGTCTGCACGTCCGAGGCGTCGTCGTCGCTCGCGCCGGCGTCGAGCGCGAGACCGCGGTCGTCGAGCACGGTGACGCGCTGCGCGTCCAATCCCGGCACGCCGCCGGCGACGAACGCCTTGATCCCCGCGACGGTGCGCGGCGGAAGCCGCGCGCCCGCGGCGAGCGTGACGCGGACGCTGGCGCTCGCGTCGCGCTGCTGCTCGTCGGCGTAGACGCCCGCGCTCGAGGGCGCGATCACGACGCGCGCGTCGGCGACGCCGTCGAGCCCGCGCAAGCCCAGCGCCAGATCGGCTGCGAGCGCGTCGCGCGTCTGCGCTTCGAGCACCGCCTGCGGCGTGAGCGCGCCGACGTGCGCCAGTGCTTCGTCGCTCCCCGCCAAGTGCCGGTGCGGCACGCCGGCGAGGGCGAGCTTCAGCAGCAGCTCGCCGCGCTTGCCGTTCTCCACGCGCACGTTGTCGCTCGCGGCCGCGTACGGGACGTTCCACGCCGCGAGCCGCTGCTCGACCTCCGCCAATTGATCGGCCCGCAGCGGCGTCGCGAACAGCGCGACGCGGGTGTCGCGCGCGAGCGTGAACCCGAGCGCGCCGCACAGCGCGAGCAGCCCGGCCGCCAGCGCGCCGAACGCTCGCGCGCGCGGCGGCGCGCCGCGCAACCGCGCGAGGAGCGTCGCGAGCGCCATCGCTACAGCTGCATCCCCAGCAGCGCCGAGAGCGACTGCGCGGTGCGCTGCGCCGCGGTCGCCGCGATCTGCAGCGCGACGTCGGCGCGCGCGCGCTCGACGACCATCTCCTGCAGCCCGCCGCGATGCGCCGCGAAGGCGGCCTCGGCACGGTCCGCAGTTTCGAGAATCGACCCAGCGGCGTCGACCAGGCGCGCGAACGCGCTCGCGCCGGGCGCGCCGTTCGAGGACGCCGCGTCGCGCAGCGCCGCGCTCGGCGCCGAGGTGTCGGGAACGAGCACGTCGACGCGCATCAGAGCCGCCCCACGTCGAGCGTGCGTTCGGCCAGCTTCTTGCCGACGTCGAACACGGAGGCGTTCGCTTCGTACGCGCGCTGCGCGTCGAGCACCGCGATCATCTCGGTCAGCGCGTCGGCGGTCTCGCCGGAACGCACCGTTCCCGCGAACGCCGTGCGCGCGCCGCCGTCGTCCGCGTCTTCGGTCTCGCCGGGAACGTCGAGAAACGCGTCGGCGGGGTCGGCGCTCGCGAAGCGCGCGACCAGCCGCGGATAGGGATGCTGCGGCGTCGAGGCTTGCGCCGCCGCGACGTTGCGCGCCGCGACGTCGAGCAGCGTGCGCTGCACGCTCATCCCGTCGGCGGCGGTCGAGAGCAGGTCGAACTCGCTCATTTCGCCACCCCCCGCAACTCGGCGAAGTGTGCGCGCAGCGCGCCGAGGAGCGCTTCTTCGAAGAGCGCGGCTTTGGCGAGGCGCGCCGTCGTGCGCTCGTCGTGCGCCGCCGCCGGCGCGAGCTGTTCGATGCGGTCGCGCGCGGCGAGGGCCGCGCCCGCGGTCGGTGCCATCGGATCGTTCGTCATGGCCGTATCGTGCCGGATCCGGTGTGAGCGGAACGTTACCGCGAAGTGAGGAACTCCACCGGCGATGAGCGCCCAGAACGAGGGAGCCGACCCGCTCGCACGGTTGCGCGGGCGCGCTACGGCGACCGGCGACACGGCGCTGATCGCGGCGGTGGCCGAGGCCGAGCGAGCCCACGAACGGCTCGCCCTGGAGCGAGCCGCGCTTCAAAGCCGCCTCGCGGCGTCCGCGACCAACGCGGAGCGCGAGCTCGCCAAGCTGCGCACGCTGGGCCGCGTCGCCGAGACCGTCAACTCCTCGCTGGAGCTCGACGTCGTCCTGCGCAGCGTCCTCGACACCGCGGTCGAGGTGATGGCCGCCGAGCGCGGCTTCCTGATGATCGCCGACGCCGCCGGGAAGCTGCAGCTCACCACCACCTACGGGATCGACCGCGCGACCGTCGAGGGTGCCGACATGCGCCCCTCGCAAACGACGGTGCGGCGCGTCTTCGAGACGGGCGAGCCGATCGTCACCACCGACGCGCAGCAAGATCCGCGCTTCAACGTCAACCTCTCGGTGCGCGCGCTGCGGCTGCGCTCGATCATCTGCGTTCCGCTCGCGATCAAGGCGCGCACGATCGGGGTCGTCTACCTCGACTCGCGCGTCGCGCCCGGGCTGTTCTCACCGCACGATCCCGACCTGCTGACCGCGTTCGCGAACCAGGCTGCGCTCGCGATCGAGAACGCGCGCTTGTTCGAAGAGCTGCGCGCGCGGGTGGTCGAGATCACCCGGCTCGAGCAGCTGCAGGCGCGCGTGCTGGGCTCGATCACCAACGGCGTCATCACGCTCGACGCGCGCGGCACGATCAGCACGTTCAACGACGCGGCCGCGCAAACGTTCGGGATCGACCGCGCGATCATGACCGGCAAACCGGCGCGCGCGCTCGAAGCGCTGATCCCCGGGATCACGACGCTGCTGAACGACGACTTGCTGCCTTCGAACCCGGCGGAGATGGAAGCGAACCATCCGACCCGCGGAACGCTCGCGCTCGAAGTCCGCGTCGCGCCGATCGAGCTCCCCGAAACGGAAGGCGCGCAAGGCTGGGCGATCGCGGTGACCGACCTGACCGAACGCCGCAAGCTCGAGCGGCTGCATGCGGCCGACGTCGAGCAGCGGCGCGCGATTCGCGACGCGTTCGCGCGCTATCTCGCCCCGCACGTCGTCGAGCAGCTGATGCGCGCGCCCGGCGGGCTGACGCTGGGCGGGGAGCGCGCGACCGCGACGGTGCTGTTCGCCGACATCGACGGCTTCACCGAGCTCGCCGAGCGGCTCGACGCCGAGCGCGTGGTCGAGATCTTGAACCGCTTCTTCAGCGCCGCCGTGCAGATCGTCTTCGAGCACGACGGGCTGCTCGACAAGTTCTACGGCGACGGTTTGATGGTCGTGTTCGGGCCGCCGCGAGTGCGCGAGGACGACGCCGCGCGCGCGCTCGCCGTCGCCGAGGCGCTGCACCGTGCGGCTACGACGATCGAAGCGGACGGCAAGCCGCTGCAGCTCGCGATCGGGATCGCGACCGGCGACGTGGTCGCCGGCCACATCGGCTCCCCGCGGCGGATGGACTACACCGTGATCGGCGACGCCGCGAACCTCGCCAGCCGGCTGCAAGGCGCGGCGCCGCCCGGCAGAACGTACGTCGACGACCGCACCTATCAGCGCCTGCCGAGCAAACCCGCCGGCGAGAAGCTGATCGCGAAGATTCGCGGCAAAGCCGAACCGGTCGCGATCTTCGCCGTCGCATAGGCGCACCCGAACTTCAGGTGCGTGCGGCCTCAGACAACGCCGCGACCGCGGTCAGCGCATGAGCCGCGTCGTCGGCCCAGGCGGCAAGGCCGCTCTCGGCGGTCCATGTTTCGTAGGTAGAGCGAACCTTTCCGTAGCTGTTGTCGAGAACGACGTGCGGGATGCCCAGCAGGATGGCGAAGAGATGCGCGTGGAGGCGGTCGGTGATGATGGCGGCGGCCTCCGACACCACCTCGACGCCGCGGCGAACCCACGCGCGAGCGAGGATCTCGAACGTCGCGGACAGCGTGCGCCCGCGTCGCTGCGCACGGCGTTCGTCGCCGCCGGCGAGCTCGACCAGGGCCCGGTTTACGCGCAGCACGCGCCGCTCGTACTGCGTCATCCCCGCCGCAGGGTCGCCCGCGATCCAATCGGATGCCCGGAGCTCCGGCGGCAGCACCCGGGGAACCGATTCGGAATCCGCCCGCATGATTGCAATGAGCGAACGGGACGGCGGCGCGGTCCGGTCCATCGCGCCGAGTCCGAAGGCCATGTCGGGACAAAGGATCACTGGTACGTCGAACCAGCGGCGCGCCAGCTCCGCACTCTGATCCTCGCGAACCAGGAGCGAAAATGCCGGATGTGCTCCGCAAAGCCGGCGCATCACATCACGGTTGTCGTCGGAACGGAACCAGATGCTCTGCGGAAGCTGCACCACGGGCCGGTCGGTGCAGCGCGCGAGCACGTGCTCGCGCAACTGCTGCTGACCTTGGTGGAGATCTCCGAAGTTTCCGCCACCGTTCAGCAAGATCGTCCCGTCTCCGATCGCGCGCCGCATCGCAACCTCGTCGAAGGCCCGCCATGTGCTCGTGTAGCCGACCGGCACGTCAAGACGCCGCAACGTTGCGAGCGTGCCGAGCCAGATTGCATTGTCACCCGGGTTGGAGTGATTCGGATAGTTCACGAGCGCGACCGGACGGCCGGGTTCAAGGAGCGGCACGAGCGAGGCATCGATGCGGCTCATCATGCGCGCCACGAAGGCGCGCAACGAGCTAGCCGGTGGTGTCAAGCTTGGGCGGTACGGCGGCCGCCGATGATGCACCTTGCCGGATGCTGGAGTTGAGCGTTCGCCTGCCGAACCGGTCCGGCCGGTATGAAACTCGTCATGACGCTTCTCGTCCGCGACTTGGCGGACATCGTCGCCGCGAACATTGACTACCACCTGTCGCGAGGCATCGACCACATCATCGTGACGGACAACGGCTCCATCGACGAGACGCGCGGGATCGTCGCATCGTACGTCGACGGGGGGCACGTCACGCTGGTCGACCAATCGGACGATGACTACGACCAGGCCGCCTGGGTCACGTCGATGGCGCGCAGCGCATGGGCGATGGGTGCCGACTGGGTGCTCCACGACGACGCCGATGAGTTGTGGTGGCCCGAACAGGGCGATCTGAAATCCGTGCTCGCGAGCGTTCCGCCGGAATACGGCTCCCTCGTGGTGCCGCGAACGAACATGCTGCCGCTCCACGAGCTGCAGGGCCACGCGTTCGTGGACATGGTGTACCGAGAAATCGCCAGCGTGAACGGTTTGGGCCGCTCTCTGCCTCCCAAGGTCGTCCACCGCGCGGTCCCAGACGCGGAGGTGTCCCCCGGCAACCATTCCGTCTCGTCACCGTCCCTCGGTCCACCGCTTGCGACCGACGAGATCGTCATCTTTCACTACCCCTATCGCTCGTACGAGCAGCTCGAGCGAAAGATTGCGACGGGCGGACCTGCAGTCGCGCGCAATACGCGCGTCCCCGAGTCCGTGTACGACGTGTGGCGGGAGCTTTACAAGCTCTACCGCGCGGGACGGCTGCGCGCGTGGTACGACGCGCTGCCGCACGCAGACGACGCCCAACTCCCGCAACGCCTCACAACCGGGACGGTCGTGCGCGACGAGCGGGTCGCATGGTACGTCCGCCGTCATGTTCGGACGCTGCTTCGACAATGACGTCGATCAGAATGCGTACGCCGCTCCTCTCGAATTCCGTAGAACTACGGACGGCGCGAGCGGCTCGCGGCGGCTACGGTAGGGGCATGATGACGAACGCCGCTGCCGCCCCCGACCCGATCGCCGCCGCGACGGCGATCGCCCTGCAAGCCCGCCGCCGCGCCGACCGCAGCGGCGAACGCGCCGGAACCGCCGCCGTCGTCGCCCTCGCGAGCGGCGTGATCTTCTCGCTGATCGCGATCGCCGCGATGATCAGCAGCCCGGCGGTGATCCCGATGTGGTGCGCCGCGCACGGCGGCTGCCCGTAGCTGGAGGAGCGGGAGCCGGACCCTTCAAAGCAATCAGCACCTCGCTCGCTTCGCCCCGGAGGGTCGACTCACATGGTGACACGGATCCGGAACATCAACCCGATTCAGCTCGGGCTCGTCTACGCCGTCCTGTACGCGTTGATCGGCGTGCTGGTCGGCATCTTCTTCGGAATCTTCAGCAGCACGATGGGCTCGCTCACGCCCGGAGCGAATTTCGGCTGGCTCTCGATCATCATCTTCCCGATCATGTACGCCGTGATCGGCTTCATCGGCGGGATCATCGGCGGCTTTCTCTACAACCTCGTCGCCGGGTGGACGGGCGGGATCGAGATGACGCTCACGTCGGCACCCGTCCCCAGCGCGACCGCCTCGGCCGTCTCGTAAACGAGAAGGCCCGGGTCGTCGACCCGGGCCTTCCGACCTTCGTCAGCGCTTCGAGAACTGGAAGCGCTTGCGGGCCTTTTTGCGCCCGTACTTCTTCGACTCTTTCTCGCGCGGGTCGCGGGTCAGCAGCCCGTTGCGGCGCAGCGGTTCGCGCAGCGACTCGTCCATCTCGACCAGCGCGCGCGCGATCCCGTGGCGCACCGCGCCGGCTTGGCCGGAGACCCCGCCGCCTTCGCACTTCACGTCGACGTCGAAACGCGAGAGCGACTGCGTCACGTCGAGCGGCTGGCGCACGATCTGCTGCAGCGACGGCCGCGGAAAGTACTCGTCGACCGGCTTCTGGTTCACGGTGATGACGCCCTGACCGAGGGTCAGGCGCACGCGCGCGATCCCGCGCTTGCGGCGGCCCGTTCCGTTGAAGTAGTCCTGGGGTTGGGTCGATTGCATCAGGCGAGCGGCTCCGGGCTTTGCGCCGCGTGCGGGTGCTCCGCGCCGGCGTACACGTTCAGGCGGCCGAGCTGCACGTCGCGCATGCGGTTCGTCGCGAGCATCCCGCGAACGGCGCGCTCGATCAGGCGCTCGGGGTGTTTGTCGTGGACCTGCTGCGCCGTCTCGGTCCGCAGCCCGCCCGGGTAGCCCGAGTGGCGGTGGTAGACCTTCTGGGTCCACTTGCGCGGGGCCAGCTCGACCTTCTCGGCGTTGATCACCACGACGTGGTCGCCGTCGTCGATGTGCGGGGTCCAGGTCGGCTTGGCGCGGCCCGAGAGCGCGCGCGCGATCCGCACCGCGAGCGTGCCGAGCCGCTGCCCGGTCGCGTCGACGATGTACCAGTCGTGCTTGGTCTCGGCCGTCTTCTGCTGATATGTGCGCATGGGGTCCGTTGAAACGAAAAGGACGCTGCTCGGCAGGCTCAGCCCGAGCTGAGGCCACGGCAACCTACGCAGTATACGGTTCGCGGCTCCCGGAAGTCAACCGCGCCGGTCGCCCCGGACCAGGCAGCCGATCGTACGATCTTCGTTCGGTACTCGCGCGATCCGTCAAATCGCGCCGCTCGGCAACCGATACGACGGACATGGTGCGTCCGTGAGCTGGCTCGATTCGCTTCTCGTGCTCCTCGCCGCGGCGGCGCTCGTCGCTGCGGCGTTCGCCTTCCTGGCCTACCGGCGCGCCGACGCCGGCCTGCGGGCGCAGCGCGCGACCCTCCGCGGGGCGCTCGACGTCGCCGGATCGGAGAGCCTGGAAGGGCTGGTCGAGGCGCTGATCGGCGCGCGCCGGCGCAGCGAGGCGGTCGCGGCGCTCGGGCCGGCGGTCGACGAGCTGGCCGAGCGGCAGCGCCGGATCGCGGACGCGGTCAACGCCCGCGACGCGGTCGGAACCTCGGCCCAGGAAGCGCTCAAGGCCGCGCTCGCCGAGCAGACGGCCGCGCACGCCGCGGTCGGCGACCTCACCGCCGCGGTCGTGCAGGCGGGGGCCAGCGTCGAGGAGACGGTGACGGCG
>Ga0213879_10000014_pt1 | contig 118263 bp, 110 predicted proteins | sample VelepicoBEBS_R03_FD_161046 | JGI IMG/M metagenome (GOLD analysis project Ga0213879, IMG submission 161046) | Vellozia epidendroides bulk soil microbial communities from rupestrian grasslands, the National Park of Serra do Cipo, Brazil - BS_R03 | ecosystem: Environmental > Terrestrial > Soil >...
GCACGATCCTGCGATCCGTGAAACCGCCGAAGGCAAGCTGCGCCGCATCGTCGAGGGCGTCGCCGAAGCGTACGGCGCCCGCGCGCAGCTCGACATGATCTACGGCTATCCGCCGGTGGTGAACGATGGCGCGCTGGCGGAGTCGTTCGCGGAGCACATGCGCGGTGCCGGCGTCCCGGTCGAACGCCCCGCGCCCACGATGGGCGGCGAAGACTTCGCCTACTTCGCGCAGCGCGTCCCCGGCGTGATGGTCCGGCTCGGGATATACAACGAAGAGCTCGGCAGCATCCACTCCGGCCACAGCCCGCAGTTCCGGCTCGACGAGGGCGCGATCCCGACCGGGATCAAGACGCTCGTCGCCTTCGCGCGCGGCGTCGGCGACGGTTCAGTTTCCGTCCCCGAGCGCCGGCCGTAGCGCCTTCCCTCCACCGCATCCCCCGGCTCGTCCACAAGGTGTAGTGCAGAATGTGGAGGGCGTGCACAATATCTTGTGGTGGACCGGAAGGTTCGTGCCGATAACGGCGCCGAATGGGTCGGCTCATGGCAATGCCGTCCGTGTCTTTGGACCGGCCGTCAGCGCGGGCCCTCCACCGCAGCCAAGACGTCGCGTCGCCCGCGCGCACGGCCTTCGACCTCGTCTGCGAGGTCGAGAAGTGGCCGGTGTGGTTGTCGTTCGTGCGCAGCGCACGACGGCTTGAACCGGCCGAGCAGATCGCGCTGGGAAGCGAGATCGCGGTCCGCTCCAACCTGATCCCCGGCGAGGACGAAGAGCTCTTCGAAGTCGACCGGTACATCCCGGGGCACCAGCTCTCGCTGGTCGGCGCGTTCTCGGTCCGGCGCCGCATCGACATCCGGATCGAGCAAAAGTCCGAGCGCTCGAAGCTCGTCGTCCGGGTCGACTACCCGACCTACGGCGGCATGCTCGGCGCCCTCGTCGACCGGCTGACCAGGCGCCGCAAGCTCGACATCGCGCTCAACGACTCGCTCATCCACTTCAAGGGGCTGTGCGAGTTCGACCACTCGCCCGACGCGATTCTCGACGACTTCTAGCCGCCGGCCTAGCACTCGTTGACCGAGTTTGCTAAAGCGGGTAGACTGTAGGGGATGCCCCTCTACGACTACCGCTGCCGCGCTTGTTCGAAGGTGACCGAGGTCCGTCACGCCTTCCGCGAGGCGTACCAGGGCACGTGCCCGGCCTGCGGGAGCGACCAGCTCGCGCGCGTCTTCAATCCCGCCGGAATCGTCTTCAAGGGCTCCGGATTCTACTTGACCGACTCGCGCAAGCAGGCCGAGGCGAAAGCGTCCGCCGGGAAATCGTCCGACGGGAAATCGGCCGAGGCGAAGTCGTCCGACGCGAAATCGTCCGAGGGCTCGACCGCCACGTCGCCGGCGCCGGCCGCGACGCCGAGCGACGCCGGGTCGAAGAAGAGCGACGCGAGCGCGGCGTAGGCGTGTCGCCGGACCGGATCGTCTGGTGGGTGACCATCGTCGCCCTGGTCGTAATCCTCGCCTTCGCCGGGCTGCAGCTGATGCGCGCGGTCCGCGAGCTCAAGCGGTTCACCACCCGGCTCGATGAGCTCGCCGACCTGCCGGTGCTGAAGGCGCTCGAACGTACTCAGCGCCGCCTGGCGGCGCTCGAGCCGGCCTTCGCGCAGCTTGCACCGCTAGTCGGCCGCGCGACGGTCGCGCTCGCGATTATCCGCAAAGGCCCGATCCCGCCCGAGATGATCGCGGCGGTCCTGCGCATTCGCAGCGAGCTCGCGGAGTTCCGGCGCTTCGCGCCGCGCCGTTAGCCCCCGGGCGGCGGCTCCTCCTCGGGCGGTTCCCACGACCAGCCGAAGCCGGTCTTCTCGCCCTCGCCTGCACCGCCGAAGGGCGGTTCTTCCTCGCCCTCGTCCGGCAGCGCGAACGGCGCGCCGAACGGCGGCGCCGTCGCGCGCTCCGGCGGCGGAGCGGCGGGCGGCGGCGCATTCCGCGGCGGCGGAGGAGACGTCGGAGACGATAGGGCTCGGGCCGGCTGGGGCGCCGGCGCCGAGGGCGGCTCCTCCGATGCGAAGCCGAAGCTGGGCGGCGGCGGTGGGGGTTGCTGCGGCGGCGGCACGGGTGGCGAGGGGGGAGCCGGCGCCCGGACCGGCGCGGCTGCGGCCGGGCGATGCGCGGCGGGCGCGGGGCCAGCGTAGGGCCGGAACGGCTCGCCGCTGCCTTGCGGGAGCGCTTCCCCGGCCGCGGTGCCGACGAGCACGATGCGCGAGAGCGGCAGCAGTTGCGCGTCGGGCCGGGCAGCGAGCTCGCGCAGCTCGTCGAGGTACGCCTTCGGCATCTCCTCGATCGCCATCGCTTCGAGGATGAGCGAGACGGTTTCGGCGACGGCGTGCTTCGGCGGGACGCGGGTGAAGGTGAAGAGGTTCTGCCACACGTCGGCCTTCACGATCGCGAGCAGCTTGCGCCAGTAGTCGATCGGCTGATAGCCTTCGAATTGTCCGGCCTCGCGTTTCGCGCGCCCGTACAGCGCGGCGATCCGCTTGCCGAGCGCGTCGGCGGGCGGCGAGGGCTCGACGATCGCGACGCGCTTGCCGACGCGAGCCAGCTCCGAGACGACCTGCGCGTGGAAGCCCGGATCGATCTCGTGCAGGTAATGCATCGCGACCGCGACGTCGTACGCACCTTCGGTCGCGGGAATCATCGTCGCGCTGCCGCGCATGACGGCGGCGCCGGTCTGTTCGATCCGCTCCGCGGCGGCGTCCCCGAGGCCGAGCACCGTGACGTCGGCGCCGATCTCGACCGCGCGCCGGATCCACGCGCCGTCGTTCGCGAGGCCGAGGAAGAGCGCGCGCTCGCCGGAGCGCAGCGCCAGCGCATCCCAGATCTGCTCGTCGATGCGGTACGACTCGCGCTGAAACTCGGCGACGTCAGTCACGTGGGTTCACCTTCGGTGAACCCTTCGCGTTCGGGCTTCGCCCGATCCGCCCGCCGTCGTCTGCCGGACAAGCCCGGCAGACTCCTAGGGAAGGTGGGACTCGAACCCACATGAGCTCTCACTCGGTCGCTTTTGAGGCGACTGCGTATACCGTTTCGCCACTTCCCCGTCTTGCTCGCTGGACGGAGGTCGATTCGCGGCGACCCAGGCCCGCTCCGCCTCGGCGAACGCCGCCGCCCCGGACGCATTTCCGAACGCGCTCGACGCGAAGGTGAGCCGCCGCCAGCCGCCTGGCGCAAGCACGAGGCGCAGCGTGCCATTGCTCCGCGCGGGGGTCCAGGAGACGGACTCGACGTCTTCGGGGCGCCACGCGACGGAGAAGACGCGGATCCCGCGCACGGGCCGCGTTCCGATCCTCCAGAACGTCATCGCACGACTGAAGGCGACGCCGCCGCCGCGCGGATCGAGGGTGGCCGGGCGATTCGAGGGATAGCGGCCGGTACCGTCGTCCAGCGACGTGCCGCGCTCGGCGATCGCCGAGTAGGAGACGAGCCGCTGCGCGGGCGCGTCTCCGCGGGGGGTGAGCCGCAGATCGGCGACGAGCCGGTCCGCGCGCCCGAGCGCGAGGACGCGCTCCAACCGCGCTCCGTCCGGCACGACGTCCGGCGCGTCGTACGCAAGATACGCGCCCGCGGCACTCGCGCTCCCTGCGCGCGCGAATGTGCAGACGGAATACGGGCGGTTGAACATCCCGGCCGGGTACGTGTGCGTGTATTTCGCGATGCGGTCGGTCGCCGACGGCGGCGGTTGGATCAGTACGTCGTCGCGCAGCGCGCCCGTCGCGTCGAACGCGTTCTCCGCGCGAGCATCGACGTCGTCGTCCGTGAACCGCGGACCGAACGAGACGACGCGCGCGCCGCCGTTCGGAACAGCGATCACGCGCACGCGCCCGTTCTCGAGGACAACCGCCGGCATCCCGTCACGGAACACGTCGGCGACTCGGGCCGTCGCGCCGGTACCCCGCTTTTGCTCTTGGAAAACTTTGTACGCGGAGGCAACCGTATCCGGCGCGAGGCGTATGTCGTCGATCGCAAGAGGCTCGCGGGCATAGTCGACGATGCCGACGCGAACGAGCTCCGCCGGCTTTCCGCCGAGCGGCGCGATCTGCGCGCCGCTCAGCGTGACATGCCGAGGGACGCCGCGAAGGTCCGTGACGATCTCGCAACGCGGCGCGGCACCCGCGCGCGGCGGCCTCGCGACATGTGCGGCACCGAGCTTCTCCGGTTGCGGATACCCGGCGATGAACACGGGGACGCCGTGCTCGTCGCGTCCGTCGAACGCGCACGTCGTGGAGAGCTGGTCGCCGGCGCGATACCGGGGATCGGCCGCATGCAGATCGAGCTGCGCGACGACGATGCGCGCGTCGCGCGGCGGCAGCATGAACGGCCGCAGACCGCGAAACGTCGGCCCGAACGCGCGCGGGTCGGCGGCGAGCGATCGTGCGCTCCAGTTCTCGACGACCGCGAAGCTTCCGCGCGGTCCCGCCAGGACGGTGGCGTTCGGCGTGCGCGCGACGTCACGCGCGTCGTCCACCGAGGGGATCGTGCGGACGTGCAGCCGTCGCGCGCGGCGCACGAGCACGCTCGGCGTTGCGGGCGGCGCGACGAGGTAACGGAACGCGCGCAGCCGCGCATCGCTTACGGCAAACGGATCGATGACGTCGCAGCCTACACCGCTCGCGCGGCAAGCGGCGAGCTGTGCTTTCAGGGCGGTTGCCGCCGCGAACGCCTTCGTGCGGCCGTCGTACGGCAGCGCGATCGGCGCAATGCGGCGTGCTTCTTCGAGCGCCGGGCCGTAGAGTGCGAGCGCGCCGAAGAGACGGCGCGTCGTGTACAGCCGGTCGATGCGGTCGTTTGAGACCGGCCTCTCGGGCGGCTCCTCGTCATCGAGCGGAAAGGCGGCGTCCCAACGGTAGAGCGCGTTCGAGAACGGCGCTTCCCAACCGAACGGTGCGAGCGTGTCGTGAAGCGGGAAGACGATCAGTCCCTTCAGTCCGAACGCGGTCAGCTCGCCGAGCGCGAGCGACGTGTTCGTCGGATCCGCCGGCCGCGGCTGCGGGTCTTCGGGGCCGGCGAGCCAGCCGGCTTGAAACTCGCTAGATGCCAGCGGTCCGCGCTCCTGCGTGCGCAGCGTCGCGGTGGCGAAGGCGAGCTCGGCGCGGTCGTGCTCGCCGATCGCGTACGCGTCGCTCTGGTACCAGTTTCCCATCGCCCATACCGGCGACGACGACGGAACCTTCATCTCGAAGGTGTTGATGAACACCGGCGTGCGCCGCCCGACGACCTGGCGCGCTTGCGCTTCGAGCCAGCGCAGGTACGCGTGCAAGTGCGGAGCGCGGTAGGTGTCGTTGTCGAGATACGCGCCTTGATCGTCGTCGAGCTGCACCGCGAGCACGCGGTCCGCGACCGGTTTGAACTCTTGCAGCGCGCGGTGCAGCCAGCGGGACGCGTAGCGCAGGTGCGTCGCGTTTCGCATCCACTCCGACGCGGCGTCGTCGCTGCGCGCGTTCTGCAGCGTCGCGGTTGCGGGGTAACGCCCTTCGAGCACGTCGTGCAGCGGCATCCCGTATTCGCGGCGCTGCAGCAGCCAGGCCGGATAGCCGCCGTTGCGCCACTCGTTCCGAATCACCGGCCCCGGCCGCACGACGAACGCGAAGCCGAGCTCCTTGCCGAGCCGCAACACCTCGCGCAGATCGCGGCGGGGGCTCGTGCGCCCGGTGAAGTCGAAGTCGCCGTCGGCCAGCTCGTGCCAGTTCCACGGCACGTACAGGTCCAGCGTGTTCGCGCCAAGCTCGCGCATGCGCAGCATCGCCTCGCGCCAGCGCGAGCGCGGGATGCGCTCGTAGAAGAACGCGCCGCCGAGAAAGAAGAACGGCTTGCCGTCGAGCGTCAGCACCGGCTCGCCGTGCTCGCGGACGACGACCGCGTGTCCGAACGAAGGCTGCGCGCTCGCCGTGCTTCCCTGCGCGAGCGCCGGCACGCACGCGACCACGCACAGAACCGCCGCGGCGACGAACGAGCAGGTCCGGCGAAGGGCCTCGCCTCGGATCATACGAACGCCCTTCGCCGTCCCGTGAACGAACTCTCGCTCCTCCTCCACCTGCGCGGCACGCTGCGCATCGACGTGATCGACAGCGCGGCGCTGCGCGGCAACCCGCTCGGCGATCCCTCGGCGCGTCCGCTCGCGGTCTACACCCCGCCCGGCTACGATCCCGAAGGTTCGCGCCGCTATCCGGTGCTGTACTGCCTGCACGGCTACACCGGCGACGTCGCCGCGCTCGTCTCCGCGCGCGCCTGGGAGACGAACGTCGTGCAGTGGGCCGACCGCCTGACCACGTCGGGCCGGATGCCGCCCGCGATCCTGGCGATCGTCGACGGGTTCACGCGATTGGGCGGCTCGCAGTACGTCGACTCGGTTCACAACGGCGACTACGCGACCTACACCGTGCGCGACGTGATCGGTCACGTCGACGCCCACTACCGCACGATCGCAAGCGAAGGCGGCCGCGCGGTGTTCGGCAAGTCGTCGGGCGGGTTCGGCGCGCTGCACCTCTCGCTCGCGTATCCGGGCACCTTCGCCGCGTTCGCCTCGCACAGCGGCGACACGTACTTCCGCTACGCGCAGATGCCTTCGTTCGCGACCTGCCAGCGCACGCTCGAAGGGTTCGCTTCACTCGAGGCGTTCGTCGAAGAGTTCGAGCGCCGCCCGAAGCGGCCGCAGCACTACTACACGACGATCGAGCAGCTCGGCTACGCGGCGGCGTACTCGCCGCGCGAGGCGAAGGCGCTCGCGCTCGACCTGCCCTGGGACGAGGAGACCGGCGAGCTGCGCGAGGACGTCTTCGCGCGCTGGCTCGCGTTCGACCCCTGCGAGCGCGTCGCATCGGGACGTGCGACGCTTGAGCGCTTGCGACTGCGCTATCTCGACTGCGGCCGCAAGGACGAGTACGCGCTCGACGTCGGCGCACGCGTCTTCACCAAGCGCTGCCGCGAGCTGGGCCTGGAGGTGCGGCACGAAGAGTTCGACGACGACCACCGCAACGTCGGCTACCGCTACGAGATCTCGCTCCCCGCAATGGCCGAAGTCCTCGACCGCGCATAGCGGACGAGGACTTCGAGGATTGCAGTACCGGGAGTTAGTGCGGCTGCTGCGTGCCTTGCGGCTGTTGCGCGTGGCGCAGTTCGCGCATCTTCTCGGGCGTCACGCCGAGCTGGAGCAGGAAGCGGCCGGCGGTCTGCGCGCGGTGTCCGCCCCACGCGCCGTGGGGACGTTCGCCGTTCGGAGCGGCCCCGTTGGGAGGTGCGCCGTTCGGGCCCGGGCCCATGTTGTTGTCGGGACGCGCCGGCATGTTGGCGCGGATTGCCGCCATCATCTTGTCGCGTTCGCCCAGGACTGCCTTCGACTCGGCAGGCGTGAGCGCCGCGTCGATCTGCTGCGCCGCGGCGCGCAGATCGGTGAGCTGACCGTTGTTGACTTGATCGATGATTGCTTGGACCTTCGCGCGGTCCGTAGGGGTGAGGTCGTTGAACGCGGCCGTCTTGGCGTTGTCGCGGGCGGCTTGCATCTGCGCGCGGATCGCGGGCGGGGGGCCGTTCTCTGCCGCGTTGCTCTGCTGTGCGCATGCGGCGAGGGGCAACCCGGCCGCCAAAGCGAGCGCGAGCACCGGTAGAGTGTGTTTCATGACGCTACCCTAACGTGGCCCCGCGGTGGAAAAGCTGGGAAAGCCGTGAGCGGACGATGAGAGTTTCCGCCCACCGCGCTTTACCGTACGGCGGCGAGCGAGGGCTCAGTACGTCGGCGCGCCCTCGGACTGCGTCTCCGGAACGCGGTCGGGATCCGGCGGATCGCCGACGTCGGTGTCGCGACGGGTGTTCACGCCCGCGAGGTCGATCGTTCCGTCGAGCGCCTGCCGCAGGTCGGCGATCAAATCGTGCGCGCTCTCGATGCCGACCGAGAGGCGAAGAAGTCCGTCGGTGATCCCGCGCCGGTCGCGTTCTTCTTTCGGAATCGAGCCGTGCGTCATCCGCGCCGGATGGTTGATCAGCGATTCGACACCGCCCAAACTTTCGGCGAGCGAGAAGAGCTTCGTGCGCTTGGCGACCTCGAGCGCGCGCGACTCCGGGCCGCGCAGCGTCACGGAGATGATGCCGCTGAAGCCGCGCATCTGCCGGCGCGCCAGCTCGTGCTGCGGGTGGTCGGGCAGGCCGGGATAGTAGACCTGCGCGACGTCCTCGCGCTCGGCGAGGAAGTGCGCGATCGACATCGCGTTGTGCTCGTGCTCGCGCATCCGCACCTGCAGCGTCTTGGCCCCGCGCGAGATCAGAAACGCGTCGAACGGGCTCAGGTTCGCACCGAGCGTCTTCTGGAGAAAGCGCAGGTTCTCGGCGAGCGCGTCGTCGTTCGTCATCGCGGCGCCGCCGATGACGTCGCTGTGCCCGCCGATGTACTTCGTTGCCGAGTGGACGACCACGTCGGCGCCGAGCGCGAGCGGCGACTGGAAGTACGGCGTGCAGAAGGTGTTGTCGACGACGACCAGCTGCCCGGAGGTCTTCAGCGCCGCCATCGCAGCGATGTCGATCACCCGCATCATCGGGTTGGTCGGCGTCTCGATCCAGAACATCTTCGTGCTCGGCCGAACCGCCGCGCGCACCGCGGCGAGGTCGGTCATGTCGACGAACGTCGAGGCGAGCCCGAACCGCTCGAGCACCCGGGTGAAGAGGCGATACGTCCCGCCGTAGGTGTCGTCGCTGACGACGACGTGGTCCCCGGCGTTCAGCAGCCCGGTGATCGCGTTCTCCGCCCCTAGTCCCGAGGCGAAGGCGACGCAGTGCTTCGCCTCTTCGAGCGCCGCAAGCTGAACTTCGAGCGCGTTGCGGGTCGGGTTGGCGACGCGCGAGTAGTCATAGCCTTTGTGCTCGCCGACCGCGTTCTGCGTGTACGTCGACGTGGCGTAGATCGGCACGATCGTCGCCCCGGTCGCCGGGTCCGCGTCCTGCCCGGCGTGAATGGCGCGCGTCGCGAAGTCCATCGGAATCCTCAGGTCTGCGTCGAGAGGAACGAGATGATGTCTTGGCGCGTCACGACGCCGATCGGCTTCTCGCGCTCGGTGACGACGATCGCGGAGTTCGCCATCGTCAGCAGCTTGTAGGCACGCTCCACCTCGATGTCGTGCTCGAGCATCGGGAAGGGCCGGCCCATCACCTCGCCGACCGGCTTGTGGACGATGTCGGCGTGGTCGAAGACTTGCTGCATCACCGCGACGTCGTTGATCGAGCCGATCACCTCGTTGCCGCGAATCACCGGGAGCTGCGAGATCTCGAAGCTGCGCAGCAAATCGAGCGCGACCTTCACCGTCTGGTCCTCGGTGACGGTGATCATCGGCGGGAGCGGCTGCTTCGTGCGCAGCACGTCGCCGACGGTCTCTTTGCGCCGCTCGTCTTCCAAAAAGCCGTTCGCGTGCATCCACTCGTCGTTGAAGATCTTCGACATGTAGCCGCGCCCGGAGTCCGGCATCACGACCACCATGATCGCTTCCGGCGGCAATTCTTGCGCGACGCGCGCGGCCGCGGCGACCGCGGTGCCGGACGATCCGCCGACCAGCAGCCCTTCCTCGCGCGTGATGCGGCGCGCCATCAGGAAGCTCTCTTTGTCGGTGATGCGCATGATGCGGTCGATCACCCGCATGTCGACGGTCTGCGGAAGATAGCTCATCCCGATCCCTTCGACCTTGTACGACTTCGGCGTGTCGCCGCTGTAGATCGAGCCTTCCGGGTCGGCGCCGACGACGACGATGTTCGGGTTTCTTTCTTTGAGATAGCGCGCGGTGCCGGAGATCGTTCCGCCGGTCCCCATGCCGCTGACGAAGTGCGTGATCTTGCCGGCGGTCTGCTCCCAGATCTCCGGGCCGGTCGTCTTGTAGTGCGCGCCGGGATTCTGCGCGTTGTGCCATTGGTCGGGCTGGATCGCGCCGGGGATCTCGGTCGTCAGCCGGTTCGCGACGCCGTAGTACGATTCGGGCGAGTCGTTCGGCACGTTGGTCGGCGTGATGACGACCTCGGCGCCGTACGCCTTGAGCAGGTCCGTCTTTTCCTTCGACATCTTGTCGGGCATCACGAGGATGCAGCGGTAGCCGCGAATCGCGGCCGCCATCGCCAGCCCCGTCCCGGTGTTCCCGGAGGTCGCTTCGATGATCGTCGCGCCGGGCCGCAGGATGCCGCGCTCCTCGGCGTCCTCGATCATCGCCACCGCCGGGCGGTCCTTCACCGAGCCGCCGGGGTTGACGTACTCCACCTTTGCGAGCACGAGGCATTTCGCGTCGTCGATCACGCGATTCAGCTTGATCAGCGGGGTATGACCGACAGCATCGAGGGCGTTTTGGTAGTACGTCATCCCGCTCGCGGGACGCGGTTCGGCGAGGGCCATGTGGTGCTCGCGTTCCGCAACCCCGGGAGGGCAGCCTGCGTCCAAGGAGTGCCACGGATCGCTAAGACAGGGGAGTTCGATGCCCACCGATTTTCGCAACGGTGATTTTCCGCGCCGGGGCCGCGAGGCGCTCGACGGCTTCCTGTGGCTCGCCCGCGTGTTCGACAAGGCGCGCGCCGCTCGCGACGAGACGATCTACGACTACATCTATCCGTGCCCGATGGACCGCGGCGTCTTCGACCGCTGGGGAATCACCTCGCGGATGTTCGACGCGGCGCTCACCACCTGCCAGACCGACGGTGAGATCCTGACCTGGCTCAAGGCCCGGGTCCCGGACGCGCGGCGCGAGGACGCCAATCGCTGGCTGATCGAGGAGAAGAGCGCCAACCTCGACCGCCAAGACGCGGAAGAAGGCGTCGTCCCGGCTTAGCGGGGCGCCGATTCGGCAAGCGCGAACGCCGCGGGCGTGACCCGCGCGCGCTTCGCAGTCCTGGTCCTCGCTACGTCGCTGCTCGCCGCGTGCGGCGGGCCGGCGGTGCCGCCGGCGATGAACTACGCCACGATCCGCGGCAGGGCGTACGACAGCGCGACGAACGCGCCGGTCGCGGGCGTGCAGGTCGTCGTGGACACGATCCTGACGGCGACGACGGGGTCCGACGGGACGTACCGCATCGCCAACGTCCCGATCGGCCAGTACTCGCTCGTGGTCCAGCCCCCGCAGGGCTACGGCGCGCCGAGTCAGCCCGCGTACAACGGCAGCGTCAGCTCCGGCGAGACCGTCTCGATCGATATCCCGCTGACCAAACAATAGTGGGTTCACGGTAGCCGGCGGATTGCGCGTCGTCGTCGCCCCGGACAAGTTCAAGGGCAGCCTGGACGCGGCCGGCGTCGCGGGAGCCCTCGCCGCCGGCGTGCGCGACGTGCTGCCGAACGCGGAGTGCGCGCTGATCCCGATGGCCGACGGCGGCGACGGGACCGTCGATGCGTTCCTTGCGACCGGCGCCGAGCCGCGACGCATGCGGGTGAGCGGGCCGCTCGGCGACCCGGTCGAGGCGACGTACGCGCGGGACGGCGCCACCGCGATCGTCGAGATGGCGGCCGCGTCGGGGCTGGCGCTGCTCGGCCGGCCCCCGAGCCGGATCGATGCCCGGCGGGCGACGACGCGCGGGACCGGCGAGCTGCTGCGCGACGCGCTCGATGGCGGCGCGCGGCGGATCCTCCTCGGGATCGGCGGGAGCGCGACGACCGACGGCGGCGCGGGCGCCCTCGCGGCGCTCGGCGCCCGCTTCTACGACGGTGAGGGCGATGAGCTGGAGCCGACGCCGGAACGGCTGGCGGCGCTGACCCGGATCGACTTGAGCGGCCTGGAGCCGCGGCTGCGGCCGTCGCAGCAGACGGGCGAGCCCGAGGTCCGGATCGCGGTCGCCTGCGACGTCGACAGCCCACTGCTCGGGCCGCTCGGCGCGGCGGCGGTGTTCGGTCCGCAGAAGGGCGCCACCGCCGGCGACGTGGCGTACCTCGAGCGCGTCCTCGCGCGGCTCGCCGGCGCGATGAGCGCGGCAACCGGACGCGATCTGCGCGATATCCCGGGCGCCGGCGCCGCGGGCGGGCTGGGCTGGGCGCTTGCGAGCGCTTGCGGCGCGACGCTCGAGCGCGGCGTTGCGCTCGTCGCAGCGGTGCGCGGGTTGGCGGACGCGCTGCGCGGCGCGGACTGGTGCTTCACCGCCGAAGGCCGGATCGACGACCAGACGCTGCGCGGGAAAGTGGTCGCCGGCGTCGCGCAGCTCGCACGCTCCGCGAACGTGCCGGTGGTCGCGTTCGGCGGCAGCGTTGAGGGCGATGCCGAGATAGCGCTGCGCCCGCTCGGTGTGACGTGTGTACCGATTCTCACGAAACCGTCGTCGCTCGAAGTCGCGATGCACGATTCGCGTGCGAATCTGCGCTTGGCGGCGGCGCGCACCGTATCGCTGATAGCGCCACGCGAACGCGAGCACCATTAGTACGCTAGCGGGCTTTGCTCGGTGGGGAATCGGAATATGCTCGCGAACGTCGCGCGGTCTGCATTGCAGACGTGCACAGATCTACAACGGGAGTGACGTATGCCAACCGAATATCGCTTCGACGACCTCGATCTTCGCGAGCAGCCTTCGCAGACCAGCGCGCGAGGACCAATGGCCGCTTTTTCGCAGCGCCCTACCTGCCAAAGTACGGACTGCAGCTTGACGGCTGCCTGCACGGACAGCTGCTGCACGGACGCTTGTTACTGATCGACCGCGCTTGCGCGACGCACGCGTAGCGCAGCGCAACGGCGACCGGCGCCCGCTTCTGGCGGGCGCCGGTGCGCATCAGGCCCTCACGGCGGCGACGAGAATCTTCGCTTCCGGTCTGCCGTTCGTGCACGATTCGAATCGCGGCGCGTATCCCGGATCGGTCGACGGAGCGTGTGGCGCCATGTTGCTAGCGGACGCTCTCGTGCGCGCCGGGCGCGAGAACGCGAGCACCGTGCACGCGCTCATGCGCCGTGCACTGGTGTTCAGCGCCGACCGGCCGGGGCTTTACGACGGTGCCGCCGGACTGCTCGTCGCCATCGATGCCGTCGATCCGAGACGAACCTCGCTGGCGCAGGCGCGCGGCCAGCTGCGCGCACTTCTCGCGGCAGCGATCCGCAACGCGCCGCCGCCCGACGCCGGCGACCCAGATACGTACGATTTGCTCTACGGCGTCGCGGGCTGCGCGCTCGCGCTTCGCGACGACGAACCGGACGCGCTGAACGCGTTCCTCGCGTACGCGGAGCGCTTGGCCGACGTTGTCGACGAACGCATGGCGGCGCCCTCACGCTACCGCGCGGTGAACCTAGGCGTCGCGCACGGAATTCCTGGCGTGCTGGCGGCGCTCAACGCCGTATGTCCGCGACCGCATCCGCTGGCGCGCCGCTACACCGATGCAATCCTCGCGATGTCGCATGAAGTCGGCGGCGCGCGTCGCTGGGGCTCGTTGTGGGAGCCGCGTGCGGTGCCGTCCGCACGGCGCGCATGGTGCTATCAGACCGTCGGCGTCGCGGCCGTTCTCTACGACCGCGCGGTGCTCGACGGCGACGACGCGCTGCGCGCCCTCACCGTCCGCGCGGTGGACGCCCTGCTGCACGGTGAAAAGGATGGGCTCGGGCGGTTCGGGCCTTCGCTGTGTCACGGCCGCGCCGGCCTTGCGACGATCGCCTGGCACCTGGCGCCCGAAGGCGAGCGGTTCGTCCGCACGGCCCGAGCGCTGGCGGAGGCGGTGCTCGGCGAATACGACGAACACCGCGCGCTCGGGTTTCGCAGCGACTCCGCCGACGGGCTGGAGCGCATCGATTTCCTCGACGGCTCGTTCGGGATTGCGCTGTTCCTCGCCGATGCCGCGACCGGCGGCGCGCGCGGCTGGCTTCCGCTGCTCGGACTTCTGCCCGACTAGGCGGGCCCTCGCGGTGCCGCGTCGTAGCAACCGCGCAGGAGAATGGTTCTGCTCGCACCGCTCGTCGCCGCGTTCCTCGGCGCGTCCCAGCTCGACGCGCCGCACGCCGCGCTGTACGACGTCCTGGCGCAAGGGACCGATGCCGGCGGCTGCGACGCCGCGCAACTGCGCAAGGCGGCCGCGAACGCGCCGATCCGCCCCCTCGGCAGCGCCGGCGGCGACCGCGTCGTGCTCGCCGAAGTGTTCGAGCCGTGCATCTGCGGCGCGCAGAACTGTCCGTACTACGTGCTGCGCCTCGGCGCCGGGAAGCCGCGGGTGCTGGTCTCCGGCTATGCGATCTCGGTCAAGACCAAGCCGGCGCCGCAGCTGCCGACGATCGTCGCGCGCATGCACGACAGCGCGATGGTCGTCGACGAATCGACCTACACCTATCGCAACGGCGCGTACGCGCTGACCGATTCCGCGCGCGTTCGCGGCGACACCGAAGCGCGCAAGCCGAACGACGCGCCGGTGCATTTCGCCGCGGGCGCGTCGTCGGCGAGCCTGCACGGCAGCATCTCGACCGGCTGGTACGACTCGTACGCCTTCGATGCGGCGCGCGGTCAGACGCTGTTGATCGACGGCGTGCGTTCAGGCGCCAAGCTCGTGCTGCACCTGAGCGTCCCGGACGGCGACCGGTTCACCGACGTGCGGCCCGGGACTCCTTTCACGCTTCCGAAGACGGGCACGTATCACTTGATCGTGGACACCGACAGCGTGACGGACGTCCCGTACGCGCTGACGCTCGCCATTCGCTGACGCTTACGCGGTGCTCGTGGCGCCGGCGCCGGTGCTGGCGCGCGGGCGGACGTACGAGGCGCGCGCGGCGACCGCTTCGTCGATGATCTTGTCGACGACCGCGGCGAGCCGGTCGCTGTCGTGGCGGACGGTGTCGGTCTCGCTGATCACGTTAGCGCGCACGATCCGCACGCCGAGCGCCTTGAGCTCCTCGTCGTCGACCTTCACCGGCAGCTGGCCTTCTTCGGCGTACGCCTCGCGCAGCTTGCGCGGCAGTTCGTCGTTGACGATCGCGACGTCGCAAACGTTCGCGCCGGCGCCCCGCAGCAGCGCGCGCACGTGCGCCGACGCGGTGTAGCCGTCGGTCTCGCCGGGCTGCGTCATGACGTTGCAGACGTAGATCTTCACCCCGCTCGCCGCTTCGATCTCGCGCCCGATGCGGTCGACCAGCAGGTTCGGCATGATCGAGGTGTAGAGCGAGCCCGGGCCGAGCACGATCGCGTCGGCTTCGCGAATCGCCGCGATGACCTCGTCGAGCGGCGCGGCGAACGGCGGATCGAGAAAGACCTCTTGGATCACGCCGCGCGCGCCGGTGATGTTCGACTCGCCTTCGACGGTGCGCCCGTCGACCAGCTTCGCGCACAGCCGCGCGACGGCGAGCGTCGACGGCAGCACGCGGCCTTTGACGTTGAGCACGCGGCTCGCCGCCTTGATCGCCTGGTCGAAGTTCCCGGTGATCCCCGTCATCGCGGCGAGGAAGAGGTTTCCGAACGAATGGCCGCTCAGCCCCTCGCCTTCTTCGAAGCGGTAGCGAAACAACGCCGTGACGAGCGCTTCGTCGTCGGCGAGCGCGACGAGACAGTTGCGGATGTCGCCGGGCGGCAGCACGCCGAGCTCTTTCTGCAAGCGGCCCGACGAGCCGCCGTCGTCGCTGACGGTGACGACCGCGGTGAGCTTCGAGGTAATCTTCTTGAGCCCGCGCAGCATCGTGGAGAGCCCGGTGCCGCCGCCGACGACGACGATGCGGTAGCCGCGGTCGAGCTGGCGCTCGCGAATCTTTTCGAGGAAGTTTCCGGTTCCCGCCGGGGCGACGGCGGTCACGATCGCGTTGAGCCAGCGCCAGATCCCGAGCGCGACCAGCGCTGCGCCGAGGATCATGAAGATCCACGGCAGATATCCCGGCGAGAGAAACTCCGCCACCAGCGAGTCGACCAGCTCGTTGATGCGCAGCGTCATCCCTTCGTCGGTCAGATAGCGCGAGACGCCGTTGACGAACAGCGCCGCGCCGAGCACCGCGAGCAGCAGCCAGCGCTTCACCCCGAGTCCCGGCACCAGCCAGCGGGCGAGGTTCAGCGAGCGGCGCATGCGATTGCTCATCGGTTCACGTCTCTGGCGTCGAACGTCACCGCTGCGCTCGTCGTCTCGGTCAGGTGCTGCTGCAGCCGCCGCCCGAGATACACGCTGCGATGGCGTCCGCCGGTGCATCCGATTGCGATGGTGAGCTGCGATTTTCCCTCGCGCTCGTAGCGCGGGATCAGAAAGTCGAGCAGCGAGATCGCGCGCGCGAGAAACGCCTCCGTGTCGGGGACCGCCTCCAGGTACGCGGCGACGGGTTCGTCCGCGCCGGTGAGCTCGCGCAAACCCTCGACGTAGTTCGGGTTCGGCAGGAAGCGCACGTCGAAGACGAGGTCGGCGTCGAGCGGGAGGCCGTACTTGAAGCCGAACGCCACGAGCGCGACCCGCAGCCGGCGCGCGTCGGCTCCCGCGAACGTCGTCGCGATGCGGTCCTTGAGCTGGCCCAGGGTGAGCTGCGAGGTGTCCCACACCACGTTCGCGCGATCGCGCAGCGTCGCCAGCGAGGCGCGCTCGGCCGCGATCGCCTCGGCCAGGCCGAGCCCGTTCTCACCGAACGGGTGCCGCCGGCGCGTCTCGCTGTAGCGGCGGATCAGCGTCTCGTCCTCGGCGTCGAGGAAGAGCACCTCGGGGGAGGTTCCGTTCGCGGCCAGCTCGTCGAGCGCGGCGACCGCGTCGCCGAACGGGCCCAGGGTCCGCACGTCGAGCGCGAGCGCGGCGTTCGTGTAGCCGGCGGCTTCGCCGAGCTCGACGAAACGCCGTGCGAGGACGGGCGGAGCGTTGTCGAGGCAGGCGAACCCGAAGTCCTCGAACGATTTCATCGCCTGGCTCTTGCCCGCGCCCGAGAGCCCCGTTACGATGACGAGACGGCGCATATATGAAGCTGTTTTCGGCCGAGAAGGCAAACGCCCTCATCCCGGTGCTGGAACCCATGCTCGAAGAGCTCTGGGCGAAGCGCCGCGACCTGGCGATCAAGCTGCTCGAGACCGACCCCGCGCTGCGCGCCGCCCGGCCCGACGCCGTGCGCGATCGCCGGCGCTCCCGCGCCTTCACCGAGCTCAAGGCCGAGATCGTCCGGCTCATCAACCGGATCGAGGCGCACGGGTGCGTCGTCAAGGACATCGACCTCGGGCTGCTCGACTTCCCGTCGATGCGCGAGGGCCGCCCCGTCTACCTGTGCTGGAAAGCCGGTGAGCCCGAGCTCACCCACTGGCACGGCACCGACGAAAGCTTCGTCGACCGAAAGATGCTCTGAGGCGCTCCGCGGCGCTTAAGCAGGAACGGTCGCGGGGTCGACCTTGACGAAGTCCTCGGCCAGCCCTTGGAGGCGCACCTCGCCGAAGACGACCGTGTAGGCGCCCGCGGCCAGATCGGTGACCTTGCCGAACTCAGGGACGCTCGCGAGCTGCGGGATCTTGGCGCGGATCTCGTCGGGGAGGCGGACGGTGTCGCCGACGTTGAGCGCCGGCTGCTCGAAGAGCTTCTCGAGGTCCGCCATCAGGAGGTTCAGCGGGATGCCGTAGCCCTCGCTGACCTGTTCGATCGTCTCGGTCTCGCTGATGGAACAGTGCGAGCAGCCGCCCAGGTGGAAGCGGGCGAAGACGCGCTTCGCGCCGGCGTGCGTCTTGAACGCTTGCTCGACGGTTTGATCTTTGGAGAAGTGGGCCACGGTCGACATTATTCTTCCAGACCGCGAAGCGGCCCCGCCGGTTGCGGCACAACGCCGCGTGCCCACGCTGCGGCGTCGACCGTGCGCCGCAGCGTCTCCAGCGGCGCACCGTCGAGGAGCACCCGCGCGACCTCCGCTTTGAGCGCCGCGGTCTGCAAAGCGTCGAGCGCGTTGCCCAGCGCCAGCGCGACCGTCTCGAGCGTCGCCAGCTCGTCGGGTGCGAATGCTTCGCCGTTCGACTTCGCGCCGAGCACGACCGCGCCGGTCACCACGTCGCGCACGCACATCGGGAAGGCCCACTCGCCGCCGAACGCCGTTTTGAGGCGACCGAGCTCACACGGTGAGCGCGAGGCGCGCATGCGAACAAGCGCCGGATCGTCGATTCCGGCTGTTTCCGGGCCGGAATTCTCGGCCGGATCGACGCGCAGCGCGCGGACACCGTCGACCACGTAGATCGCGACCGAGGACGCGCCGCTGCGCGCGAGCAGCTCACCCTGCGCGCGTTCGACCGCGACGCGCGGGTCGGTGACGTATGCGAGCTCCCAAGCGGCGATGCGGAGTGCACGCTCGGCTTCGTGGCGCTCGCGGAAGAAGAGGTCGTCGACGATGCGGTCGACGCGTTTGTGAATCGAGCGCAGCGAGAAGCCGAGGACGAGCGCGAGCGCCAGCTCGAGCGAGGTCGACGTGATGTGCGAGACGCGCACGAAGACGTTCGAGAGCAGCCATTCCAAGCTGCCGAACGTCACGACGACGACCGCCGACACGCCGCCGAACACCAGCGCACGGTTGATGACGAAACCGATGTCGACGACGCGATGGCGCAAGATCGCATAGCCGAGCCCGAACGGGATCGCGAGCAGCGTCAACAGGGTCCACTGGTATATGGGACCGAGCGGGACGTGCAGCAACAGCATCGCCGTGGCGGCGAGCGTCCCGGAGAAGCCGGCCGCGAGCGTCCACGCGACCCACTGGACGCGTTTGCCGTCCGCGCGGCACGCACCGCGTCCGCCGATGACGAATGCGATCGTGATCGCGATGAAATACAGCACGGTCTCGGCGATGCCGAACCCTTGCAGCGCGGGGTGCGGCTGCTTCCCGAGCACGAGCGCGACGAACACCGAGGCCGAGACCGTCACCAGGCAGACGATCGCGTACGGCAGGTTCGCGAGCTCAAGCCACCGGCGCACGCCGCGCGCGCTGCGCTGCGGAAAGATGGTCGCGATGGCGAGCGCCGCCCACCCGACGTAGACTTGGCAGAAGAACATGATGACGAGGATTGCGCCGACCAGCCAGAGCGGGTAGAACGGCCCGCCGCCGCCGAGCAGCGCGGCAACGCCGAAGAAGAGGCCTACCAGAACACGGGCCACCTCGTCGTTCGGGCGCCGAACCGCGACGGCCAGCCCCACCAGCACTGCCGCAAGCTGCAGCAACTCGAAGACCCAGAAGATCGGCGGCGCCGGACCGGCCGGCGTCATCGTGGCGGTGAACCGCGTCGGCGCGCCGCGCGCCGTCGTTCCGGTGAACGCGAACCGGTCGCCGGGCCGCTGGCGCACGAGGCGCAGCTGGTTCGCCGCCGAGCGGTCGACAAGGGCCACCCGGTCGCCAACGGCGAGCGGGCCGTCGATCCCCGAGCGGTCGGTGATCGTCTGGACGACGACCGAGCCGTCGGGGTAAAACGGTCCTTGGAAGCCGAGCTTGGCCCTGGCGGTGACGGCGGCGACCGCATCCACGGCGACCGAGCCGAGCAGCACGAGGGCGATCGTCACCGCGACGGCTCGCCAGAGGCGCGGTTGCATCGCCGGCTTGCTTCGCGGGAAGGCGCGGAGGACGCCTGTACGCCGGATTCTGTCGAAGCCTCCGAAGAGGCCGTGGCCGTCATCTCTCTGGGGCATGCATTGCTGCATACCTCGGTGCGACGTTGCTCGTTCCGCCGGGCAGGCGGCCCCGAGCCGAAGCTCAGGGATGTCGAGCGGTCTTGCTCCAGGTGGGGTTTACCCGCGTCCGCGTCACCGCGGAGCGCCGTGCGCTCTTACCGCACGATTTCACCCTTACCGATCGAAAATCTCAGTCATCCTGAGCTTGTCGAGGGCGGTATGTTTCTGTGGCACTTTCCTTCGAGTTGCCCCGACAGGACGTTATCCTGCACCCTGCCCGATGGAGCCCGGACGTTCCTCGACGCTCTCGCGCCGCGACGGCCCAGCGCCCTCCGCGTCGTCGATGGTGGAGGATAGGAGACTCGAACTCCTGACCCCTTGCATGCCATGCAAGTGCTCTACCAACTGAGCTAATCCCCCGCCGGATCGACCGACGTGCATTCCGGACCCGCCGGTGCGTGTCCTGGTTTCGTGGCGGCGCGCGGCTCGAACGCCATGATGAGCGACGGACCGTCAGGATGGTCCGGAGCGTCGCGCTCCCGCCGGAAGCCGGCTTTTTCGAACGCGCGAATCGCGCGCGCATTCGACGCCAGCGGGTCGACGGTAATTTCCGTCCAGCGAAGGCGGTCGCGAAGGTAGAGCGCCAGCGCGCGCACCGCGTCGGAACCGTAGCCGCGGTCACGCGCGTGGGGGACGAGGACGAGGTCGATCCCGCCGATCAGCGGCTCGTCGCTCCAGCCTTGAATGTAGCCGATCGGTTCACCGTCGCGTTCCACGACGAACGACAGCACGATCTCATCGCCGTTTTCGATCCCGAGGTACTCGGCGGCAACCTGTTCGCGCGATTTCGGCAGACCGCCCCAGTATTCAAAGATTTGCGGATCCGTGAACCAGCGCTCGAGCAGCGGCAGATCGGTTTGCGAAACCAGCCGGAGCGCCGTGAGCTCGCCGCGGATCACGCCGACGGTTCGGCGGAGAGATCGATGCGCCAAACGACGAGCTCGCCGTCGACCGGATCGGTGCGCGTTCCGCTGCGCCGGAATCCGTTCTTCACGAGCACGCGCTGCGAGGCGACGTTGTCGACGGCCGTATCGGCGAGTACCGTGCGGACGTCCGGATCGGTCCGTGCCGCGTCGAGCAGCGCCGCGACGGCCTCCGTCGCATGTCCCCGCCGCCGGCGGGTCGCTGCGATCCCGTAACCGATCTCGACCCGTCCGTCGGGGGTCGGCGCGTCTTTGTAGCTGCACAGCCCGACGACCTCATCGCCGGCGACGATCATCCACAGCGGGATGCCGTCGGAGCGCAAACGCCGCGCGACGCCGCGCAGCATCTCGAGATGCGGAACTTCGTCGACGCCGCCGGGCGGCAAGGCGAGGCCGTGCTCCGATGTACCGTCACCGCGAATCATCCAAGCGAAATCCGCATCGCTCGCGGCGACGAGCTTCACGCCGGCGTCACCCGCTCCGGCGGCCCAAAGCGATCAGCTTCGGAAATATCTGTCGATGAAGTCGCCGTATGGCGTTCCGGCGACGTCGAAGCCCGCTTCCGTGACCGCTCGCAGAGCGCCGGACGCGCCCGTTCCCTGTTGCTCGGCAGCGATGATCCCCGCCGCGACCGCGGCGCGCGTCCCGCCGGCTCAATGGACGAGGACCGAACCCTCACGCCCGGCAACCGCGTCGCGAATCCGGTGAATGTCTTCCTTCGTCACCGTGTCGATTGTCCACGGCACGGACGTGTAGTCGACGTCCGTCCCGGCGAGCGCTGCGGCGGTGTCGTTCCCCTCTTCCGCGTCGCCGCGAATGTTGACGACCGTCCGGAAGCGGCCCGACGTCAGCTCGTCCGCCGACGGCTGCCCGCCGACCACGATTCCCCCGATTGTAGCAGCGTTCTTCATACCGTTTCCCTTCGGAGCGCGTCCCCGTAGATTGCCGATAGGCCTCGGCGCTGGATTGGTCCTGCCAGGCCGCGTTGCATGCATGGGATCAGATCGTCCTCAACGCTATAATGGCACAGACCGAACGATCTCGTAGCGATCGATACGCGCCCCGTCCCAGACGAAGGCGAGCTGCTCGGAGATATCGTCCACGCGCGTCACCGCCGCCGGCCGGAAAATCCCATAACAGGTTCCGCCAGGAGCCCGCACGCTGTCGTACCAGACGCCGTCCGCGCCGCGCTGCCGAAGCTCGTGACCGAGGCGCTGCGCGGCACCGTACTTCAACGGGTCGGGATTGTAGATGGCCATCGCGCCACCGCTCGCCCGACGTACGTCAGTGATATTTCGATCGTCGAGTCGGAGTGTCAGCGCGACGCGCGGAATGCGGCCCGCAGGAGCGGCGCTTGCAGACAAGTATCGCGCCGCGTGGTAGGCTGATTCGCGCACAGCGACGTCGAGCGAGTCCCCTGCGTACAAGACGCCGAATGTGCCCGGAGAAAATCGACTTGGACCGGGGCGAAGAAACGGCCCCATAACGATCGCCGCGTGTGGGCCGCCGTAGCGATCGCTCACCGGGATGATTCGTAGCGCTCCGGCCGCATCCCGCGCGAGAGGATCGATTCGTGCACGAATCTCAAGGAGCGTGTCCAGGTCCGCCGGATCGTCGACTAGCTCGGCAAGCGCGGCCAACGGCGGCCGAGGATCGGCGACGACGCGCCGGAGATCTACCAACCTTGGCGCGCGAGGTCGAGATACCGTCGCACGTCGATAAGGTCGCCCATAAGGCCCGACGTCATCCGGTTCAACGGTGGTTCATCGCCGAAGTCGCGGTTCGGCCGCCGCACCCATTCATCGGCGATCGGACCACGGCCGAACAGAGCGGCGAGGTTTTCCCAGATGGCGATGAGATTCGCGACTCGCTCGCTCACGTCCGGCGATATCTCCCGGTCTGGAGAACCGGACATCCGACGCAGCGTGCGCTGATGGACACCCAGCAGTCGCGACGTCTCCGCAGCGGTGAGCCGCCAGTGCTCGGCGATCCGCAGTACTGCGCCGAGGGCGACCGTCGCGGTAGAATGCGGTGCAGTTGTGGACATCTGACCTAATAATGCGACGATAACGGACATTTGTCAACCCGGCGTGGCTAGCAAGTAACCTGGCGCCTCCAAGGAAGAGGGGCCCTCGTCAAGGTTCATAGCGATACCACTCCCTATTGCGAGCGCGGTCCTCGAACGGGACCGCGAATGCTTCTATAAAGTCGCGAAAGTGCCAGGTGACGAAAATGTCGAAGAATCGCCCCGTTTTCGATGCGACGCTAAAGCTCGTTTTGCGCTTTATTCCATTCTTCCCAGCACCGGACTATATGAATTAATTCGCTCGGTTCGTCGTAGAGAGAGGCGCACCTCGATGACCAGATCCGCGAAGCTTTCGAGTCGCTTGAGAAGTCGTCTCATTTAATCGAAGACCTTAGCGGCATCCTAAAGGAACGCGAGCAAAATTACTCGAACTGAGAGCGGAGTACGAGCGCGTTTCCAAGCTCGCGACCCTTACCAGCGCGCAGGCAGAAGCCGTTGCGGCTTCTCTCGAAAAAACGACAAACAAAGCGGCTCCGCGCGAACGTCTCATCGCGTTCGTCATCAATATATAGCCGCCGGGCTCATCATTTTTGTATTAGGCGTATTTGCGGCTGACTGGGTGAAGGCCCTCTTTTCCGCGCGCCCATTCTTAGCTGTTGTGCCGGCCGAATAAAGCCCGCGAACGTTGGGACGCAGTTGCTCTGGACGGACGACGACTGACCTGTTGCACTCGGTGCACGGAGTTCGTGTCGTAACCCTTCTTGTCAACCGAACGTCACCAGAGCGCGAACGGGCTCGGGATCAAGGCTCAGCACGCGACGCGCGGAGTCTGCTCGCGTGGTGCTTCCGTAATGGCGAAGGAGTACGTCGAGGTCAATCGAGCCGCGGCTGCTGCTGCACATCCTCTCGGCGGTCGCAGAAGCACTACACGCCGTTGACCGCGATGAAGGTCGCGCGCATTCTCCAGGGCGCCGCCTCAGCGTACCCGTAGACCCTCAGTGGACGGGTCGCAATGGGACCTTTTTCGTTCTCCGTCGTGCCACCCTAGCACAATTGTGCTCTACACCATTGAAAATCCGAGACGGTACGCGGTTTTCCGAATATGGAGACGAGGGGACTCGAACCCCTGACATCCTGCTTGCAAAGCAGGCGCTCTACCAGCTGAGCTACGTCCCCGGACGGGGGAGTGCGTTCGCCGGGGAGGTGGGGGACGGCCTCCGGCTCGCATTAAGGCGGATGCCCCCGGCCGCGACCGTGCCCCTGCCGTATCCCGAGACCCCGCGGGTGGACCAGATCGACGACTACTTCGGGACGCGGGTCGCCGACCCGTACCGCTGGCTCGAGGACGTCGACTCGGCGCAGACCCGGCGCTGGATCGACGAACAGAACGAGCTCACCGAGTCGTTCTTGGCCACCGTGCCGCAGCGCGAGGCGATTCGCGCGCGCCTGACCGAGGTGTGGAACTACGAGCGGCGCTCGGTGCCGGAGAAGGTCGGCGAGCTGTACGCGTACTTCCGCAACACCGGGCTGCAGAACCAAGCCGTGCTCTACGTCGCGCGCGATCTGGCCGAACCGGGACGCGTGCTGCTCGACCCCAACACGCTCTCCCCGGACGGCACGGTCGCACTGACCGGCGCTTCGTTCAGCGACGACGGCGCGCGGCTCGCGTACAGCGTCTCGTCTTCGGGTTCGGACTGGCAGGAGTGGCACGTGCGCGACGTCGCGACCGGCAAAGATCTTTCCGACGTCGTGCGCTGGTCGAAGTTCTCCGGCGCCTCGTGGAAGCGCGACGGGAGCGGGTTCTACTACAGCCGCTACGACGAGCCGTCGACCGACAACAAGTTCAAGGAGACGAACTACTTCCACAAAGTCTACTTCCACCGGCTCGGAACGCCGCAGTCGACCGACCTGCTCGTCTACGAACGCCCCGACCACAAGGACTGGAACTTCGGCGCGATCACGACCGAGGACGCGCGCTACCTCGTCATCGACGTCAGCCACGGAACCGCGCCCGAGAACGCGATCTTCGTCAAAGACCTGGCCGGCGACGGCGCGGTGATCGAGCTGCTGCCGGACGAGGACGCGCGCTACGCGTACCTGGCGAACGACGCGACGGCGTTCTACTTCCTGACTACCAAAGACGCCCCGCGCGCGCGCGTGATCGCGATCGAGCTGCACGACCGCACCGTGCGCGAGATCGTCCCGCAGAGCACCGACCTGCTTGACGACGCCCGGTTCTTCGGCGACCGTATCGTCGCTGCGTACCTGCACGACGCGCTCGCGCGCGTGGTCGTCTACGCGCTCGACGGGAGCGTCGTGAGCGGCGTCGCGCTGCCCGGGCTCGGCAGCGTCGCCGGCTTCAGCGGCAAGCGCCGCGCGCAGGAGACGTTCTACAGCTACACCAGCTACACCGAGCCGACGTCGATCTATCGCTACGACATCGCGAGCGCGCGCTCCGAGCGCGTCTTCACGCCGCCGATTCGCATGGACGCGAGCGCGTTCGAGAGCGAGCAGGTGTTCTACACCTCGAAGGACGGCACGCGCGTTCCGATGATGGTGACGTACAAGAAAGGTGTCGCGCGCGACGGCAGCGCGCCGGCGATTTTGTACGGTTACGGCGGGTTCGACATCTCGCTCACGCCGGCGTTCTCGTCGGCGGTGCTGGTGTGGCTCGAGATGGGCGGGATCTACGCGGTCGCGAACCTGCGCGGCGGCGGCGAGTACGGCGAGTCGTGGCACCAGGACGGCATCAAGGCGCGCAAGCAGAACGTCTTCGACGACTTCATCGCGGCGGCCGAGTACCTCATCGCCGAGAAGTGGACCTCGACGCCGAATTTGGCGATCCACGGCGGCTCGAACGGCGGGCTGCTGGTCGGGGCGTGCATGACGCAGCGGCCGGAGCTGTTCGGCGCGGCGCTGCCGACCGTCGGCGTGCTCGACATGCTGCGCTTTCAGCACTTCACCATCGGCTGGGCTTGGGCGTCGGACTACGGTTCGTCCGACGATCCCGACGAGGTGCGCGCGCTGCTCGCGTACTCGCCGTATCACAACGTGCGGCCAGGCACGCGCTATCCGGCGACGCTGATCACCACCGGCGACCACGACGACCGCGTGTTTCCGGCGCACTCGTTCAAGTTCGCCGCGGCGCTGCAGCACGCGCAGGCCGGCGACGCGCCGATCCTGCTCAGCGTCGAGACGAAAGCCGGCCACGGCGCCGGAAAGCCGACCGCGAAGCAGCTCGACGAAGTGGTGGAGCGCTACGCGTTCCTCGTCAAAGTGATGAAGCTGACGGAGACGGCGCCGGCGAAGGCGGTTCTTTGATCTCGGGGATCGGGGGCGGCGGCGCAGGGGTGAGCCCGGGGCGCTGACGCTGGCGGCGCGAGAACAGCTTTTGCATCTCGTAGCTCGCCGCGGCGCGAATGTCGAGCGCGGCCGGACGGTAGATCGACCGGCCGAGGTCCGTGTTGCGACCGTTCAGCGTGACGGAGCTGGGCTGCCATTCCGCGACCAGCTCGGCGAGCTTGTCGCTTTGGCGAAAAACGCGCAACGCCGCGGCGGTGTCGCCGAGCAAGCCGTAGCAGCGTCCTTCGACGATCAGGTACTGCGCCTGCCGTGCGACCAGATAGTTCGCGCCGGGCTCGTCGGCTTGCGCGGTGCCGTGCGCGGTGCCCAAGCGCCAGTCCAGCTCGCACAGGTGGTATGCGTTGACGACGCGGTCCGCCGCGGCCGCGATCTTGCGGAAATCGTTCGTCTCCGCCGCGGCGTTGAAGTCGGCGATGCGCGCCGGCGCCCGCGAGCACACTTTGTCGACCGGCGCCGGCGTGTGCAGCGGCTCCGGCGTCGGCTCGCCCAGAGCCAACGCCGATCCGGCGCAGCAGAAGAGCAAGAAAAAAGCGGCAAAGGCAAACCCGCGTCTTTGCATCTCCGACTCCGTCAGTGTGCCGCCGGCGGCTCCAGCTTCTTGAGCTCCATATCGGCGGCGGCGCGGATCTCTACGGCCGCGTCTTTGTAGCGGGATCCGCCGCGATCGGTATTACGGTGCGCTTCGTTGCCGCCGCCGGCGCTTGCCGGTGGCGCCCCAGGCGCCGCCGCGCCGGAGTCCGGGCCGGGACCGCCGGTCGTCGCCGAGGCGTGCCACGCTTGCGATTCTGGCTGCCAGATGGCGACGTCGTCCGCGAGATGTCGCGCTTTCTTCAGCGCCGCGATCGCGTCGGCCGTGTTGCCGCCGGCCGCGAGCGCGCGACCCTCCACGACGAGGTATTGCGCGGCGCGCGTCTTGTCGTAGTTCACGGTCGGCTCGACGGCGACGCCTTTGGTAACTTGCGCCTCGGAAGCGCACAGCTCGTAGGCGTCGGCGATAGCGCGCACCGCGACGGCAATCTTCGCCATGTCGTTGGATGCCTTGGCGTCGTTGAAGGCCGCAAGCTTGGGGACGGCGCGCGGGCACAGCGCATCGGCCGGTGAGCCTTGCGCAGCGGCGGGGCCACCTTGGGCGAGCGCGACCAGCGCGACCGCCACACACGACACAATTTGCAGGCGCATGGCACTAAAATTGCACTGCTCCCGCCGGACTCGCCTGCCGGGCGAGGCAGAATTTGCGCTTGCGTTACGGTCGCGGTGACGGTGAGGTGTCGAGCCGCTCGAACGTCTCGGGCGTCGGCTGCGCGAGCGGCCGGCGGCGGCCGGGAAGCACGGAGCGCGGGTGCGGCGTCGCGCGGTGCTTCGGCGTGCGCTTGTGCGTGGGCCGCGGGCTCGGGGAGAGGTACTGCCGCGGGTCGACGATGATCAGCGGCTTCCACGGGCGCGATCCGGGCGTGGCGGCGGCCGGCGGTGCGGTTTGCGCGGCGGACGGCGGGGCGAGACCGAGGGCGAGCGCCAGCACGGCGAGCGGGGCGGCGAGCGGCTTCACGTTCCTCATCCTACCGCAGAAACGAAAAGCGCCTCGCAAAAAGCGAGGCGATCTGGTGGGCCATCATGGATTCGAACCATGGACCTCATGCTTATCAAGCATGCGCTCTAACCAACTGAGCTAATGGCCCCGGGGCGTCGGCGCTTAGTCTAGGGCAGCGCCGGGCCCTTGTCAACGAGCGCCGAGCCGTCGGGCGCCGCGCGCTCAGATCAGCTTGATCCAGGCGTTCATCGCTTGGTCGTCGCTCTTGACCTGCTGCAGCGCCATGTTGCGGAGCGCGTTGAACTCGCGCTGCTCTTCGGCTTGCATCGCCGCGATCTGGTCGAACCGGCTTTGCTGCGCCAGCATGGCGAGATTGGCCGCCGCCTCCTCTGCCGTGACGGGCTGCGCCGCAGCCGGGTGCGCCGCGGCGTGTGCGGGCCGCTTCCCCGCGCCCGCCGCCGGCGCGCGGGCCGGCGGGCGGTGCGGGGTGGCGGGTTTGATCGGCAGCGCGTCCATCAGCCGATCGACCGGATGAACTCTTTGACGATGTTGTTGTCGGCTTTGCGCTGCTGCATGGCGACGTCGCGCAAGGTGTTCGTCTCGCGCAGCAGCTCGGAGCGCTCGGACGACATCTCGTCGAACTGCTGCGACTGCGCCTGGAGCTGGAGCTGAAAGACCATTTGCTGCGCGTTGAGCGCCTCGGTCGCGGCCAGGTAGCCGCCGTTGAGCATGTTCTGCGCGCCGTTGCTGAAGCCGCCGACGGTCGACGCTCCGGATCCGCCGAAGCCGCCAGCCAGCGCGCCGGCTCCGATCGACAGCGGGTTCGCGCCCATCGCGGCGCCCTGCGCGGCGCCGGCGACCGCGCTCAAGAGGTTGAAGCCCATCTCGTTCGTCCTTTGTCAGTCGAGCGCGTCGGCGTAGTCGCCGGTCGCGGGAGCGAGGTCGCGTTGCGTGGCGTCGGGCTGCGCGAGCGGCCGGTACGCCGGGAGGTTCAGCGGCATCGCGCCGACCGGACAGTACTGCGCGCCGGCGGCGCCCTGGCCGAGGTCGCCGGCCAGCCCGCGCAACGCGTCGATCTCCGCGGTCGAGTCGCGCGGATCGGACGCGCCGGCGAGGGCGCCCGGCGAACCGCCCGCGCCGCCGAAGCCGCCGAGTTGTGCGTAGTGACGGAACACCGAGTCGGCGTAGCCGACCGGCTGGCCGTCGCCCCAGTCGGTGCGCGTTCCGGTCGCGTTCGGCGAGCCGGCGTTGTAGGCAGAGAGCGCCGAGCGCACGTCGCCGTACCGGGTCAGGTTCGACTCGAGCAGGCCGGCAGCGTAGTCGGCGTTCTGGGCCGGGTCCATCGCGGCGGGGGTGCGGGCGAAGGCGTGCCAGCGGTCGTCGATCTGGAAGAGGCCGTAGCCGTGGCCGCCGTCGCCGACGACGTTGCGGCCGGAGTTGCTGCCGGGACCGCCGGTCTCCTGGGCGGCGACGGCGGCCAGCAAGCGGGGGTCGAGGTGGTGGCGGGTCGCCGCGGCCGCGATCTCGGGGCCGTAGGCGACGTTGGAAGTGATAGTCATGGTGCCGGTCGATCACGCCGACCGAGCGCGTTGACAAGCCCCCCGGGGTCGTCTACCATAGGTCAGTTGCATGGGGTCTCCTCGCGGGGACCTCGTTCTATGGTATGGGCTCTTCACTGGTCATCGACGTCGGCTCGGTCCTGTCCGCGGGGCGGCCGATCTCTCTCGACGAACGGGTCGAGGTTCCGCCGTTCTCCTCCGTCACGTTCCCGCAGCCGGCGCACGTCCGGCTCGATCTACGGCGCGTCGGGCGGGGACTGGAGGTCGACGGAACCATCGAGGCGGCCGCCGCGGGGCCGTGCGACCGGTGCCTTGAGGACGCCGTCGTCCCGCTGACGGTCGATGTCGACGAACGGTTCGACCCGCCAAGCGGAACGAGCGATCCTTTCGGCGAGAACAACGTCCTGAGCGGCACGTCGCTGGACGTGGGCGACCTGGTCAGGCAACTGGTGACCAGCGCGCTTCCGATGACCCTGACGTGCCCGGGCGGCTGCGCCCGCCCTCCCGAGTTGTTGATGGAAAGCGATCATGGCGAATCTCAAGTGGAAGACCCCTCGATCCAAGACGCGTAGCCGGCGCGCTGCGAACTGGAAGCTCAACCCGGTGACGACGGTCGAGTGCCCGCAGTGCCACCAGCCGAAGCGGCCGCATTTCGTGTGCGATTTCTGCGGGACGTACGACGGCCGGCAAGTCGTGGCGAAAGACGAGCCTACGGGCCATCAGCACGGTTAGTTGAATCAGACTGGGGTCCGCATCGCGGGCGTCGGGCACTACGTGCCCAGCAAGGTGCTCACCAACGCCGACCTCGAGAAGCTGCTCGACACGTCGGACGAGTGGATCACCACGCGCACCGGGATGAAGGAGCGGCACATCGCCGCCCTCGACGAGCCGACCAGCGAGATCGCGCTCGCCGCGGCGCGCCACGCGCTCGACAACGCCGGCCTCACCGCGAAAGAGCTCGACTGCGTCATCGTCGCGACCGTCACGCCGGACTACGCGTTTCCGGCGACCGCCTGCATCGTCGGCGCGAAGCTCGGCGTGCCGGGCGTCCCCGCGTTCGACATGGAGATCGCGTGCAGCGGCTTCATCTACGGGCTCACCGTCGCTGCGAGCATGGTGCGCACCGGGGTTTTCAAGCGCGTCCTGCTGGTCGGCGCCGAGGAGCTCTCGCGCCTGGTGAACTACGAAGACCGCGGGACCGCGGTGCTCTTCGGCGACGGCGCGGGCGCGGTCGTCCTCGAAGCGAGCGAGACCGACTCGTTCTTGGGCTGCGAACTGGGCGCCGACGGTTCCGATCCGAACGCGCTGAAGCTCCCGATCAGCGGGACGGCCGATCCGCCGATCACCGCGGAGGACCTCGCCTGCAAGCGCAACACGATCTCGATGGACGGCAAGGAAGTCTTCCGCTTCGCCGTCACCAAGATGATCGAAGCCACGAACGTCGCGCTCGATAAGGCGAACATCCACTCGCACGACGTCTCGTGGGTGATTCCGCACCAGGCGAACATCCGCATCATCGAAGCCGCCGCGAAGCGGCTGGCGATCCCCGACGACCGCGTGGTCGTCAACATCGACCGCTACGGGAACACCAGCGCGGCGTCGATCCCGATCGCGCTCTCCGAGACCGTTGCCGCGGGCAAGCTCAAAGACGGCGACGTGCTGCTCTTCGTCGGCTTCGGCGGCGGCTTGAGCTGGGGCGCGGTGACCTGGCGCTGGAACACGCAGCGCACCTACGCCAACGGCAAAGCCGGCTAGTGCTCGGCCAAGACAACTAATGCGCGTCGGCGTCATCTTCCCCGGACAAGGCTCGCAAGTCGTCGGCATGGGCGTCGACGTCGCGCGCGCGTACCCGCAAGCGATGGCGTGCTTCGCGGCCGCGAAGACCCTGCTCGGCTACGACGTGTTGAACCTCTGCGAGCACGGCCCGCAAGAGCGGCTCACCGAGACGCGCTACGCGCAGCCGGCGATCTTCGTCGCGAACGTCGCGCTGGCGAAAGCGGTCGGCGAGGGGTTGCGGCCGGTCGTCAGCGCCGGGCACTCGTTCGGCGAGTACTGCTCGCTCACGCTCGCCGGCGCGCTGACGTTCGAGACGGCGCTCACGCTGGTGAACGAGCGCGGGCTCGCGATGAACCGCGCCGCCGCGCAGGCGAACGGCGCGATGGCGGCCGTGCTCGGGCTCGCACCGGACGCGCTGCGCGCGGCGGTCGCGCAGGCGGTCGAGCGCGGCGCCGGGCGCGTGCAGCTGGCGAACTTCAACGCGCCGGGCCAGATCGTGATCAGCGGCGACGCCGAGGGCGTGCGCTTCGCGGGCGAGCTCGCGATGGAAGCCGGCGCGAAGCGCGTCGTGCCGCTGAACGTCAGCGGCGCGTGGCACAGCGTGCTGATGGACCCCGCGCGCGCGGAGTTCGCGCCGCACGTCGCCGCGGCTACTTTCTTTCCGCCGGCGTTCAGCGTGATCTCGAACGTCGACGCGCAGCCGTACGGCGACGACGTCGAGCGCATCAAAGCGAACCTGGTGCGGTCCGTCACCGACGAAGTGCTCTGGCACGACACCGCGCTCGCGATGGTCGCGATGCAGCTCGACCTCATCGTCGAGTTCGGCGCCTCGGCGGTGCTCGCGCCGATGTTCAAGCGGATCGAAGGCGCGCCGAAGGCGATCACCGTCTCCGACGCCGCCGCCGTCGAGAAATTGCGCGCGCAGCTGACCGAGTCGCAGCCACCGGAGCTTGTCGAAGGATGACCGGGAAAGTCGCCGTCGTCACCGGGGCCAGCCGCGGGATCGGGCGCGCGATCGCGGTCGACCTCGTGCGCGCCGGCGCGGACGCCGCGCTGTTCGGCCGCGACACCGCGGCGCTCGCCGAGACGGAGCTCGCCTGCCGCGAAGCGCGCGCCGGCGCGAAGGTCGCGGTGCGCGCGGTCGACGTCGCGGCCGAGGACGAGGTCAACGCCGCGATCGGAGCAGTGCTTGCGGAGTTCGGGCGCATCGACGTCGCGGTCGCCAACGCCGGGCAGGCCAAGGACGGCTTGATCTTGCGCTTCAAACACGACGACCTCGACCGGCTGCTCGACGCGAACCTCAAGTCCGCGTTCTACCTGAGCGCCGCCGTCGCCAAGCCGATGATGAAGCAGCGCGAGGGCGCGATCGTCTTCGTGTCGTCGATCGTCGGGATTGCGGGTAATGCCGGACAGAGCGCCTACGCGGCGACGAAAGCGGGCGTCCTGGGGCTCGCCAAGTCGCTCGCGAAGGAGCTCGGCTCGCGCAACATCCGCGTCAACGCGGTCGCGCCCGGTCTCATCGAGACCGCGATGACCGCCGAGATGCCGGCTGCGGCGCGCGAGCACTATCTCGCCTCGATCGCCCTCGGCCGCGCGGGCACGCCGCAAGACGTCGCCCCCGTCGTCACCTTTCTCGCCTCCGACGCCGCCCGTTACGTCACCGGTCAAACCCTGGTGGTCGACGGCGGTTATCTGATGTAGCCCCACCCACTCGCACGTAGGAGACTGAACGAAACCATGGCTTCCGACACTTTGGACCGCGTCAAGAAGATCATCGTCGAGCAGCTCGGCGTCGAGGCGAACGAGGTCACGCCCGAAGCGTCGATCACCGACGATCTCGGCGCGGACTCGCTCGACCAAGTCGAGCTCGTGATGGCGTTCGAGACCGAGTTCGGGATCGACATCCCGGACGAAGAAGCCGAGAAGATCAAGACGGTCGGCGACGCGGTCCAGAAGATCGACGCCGTCGCCGCCGCCAAGGAATAACGTTTGCTCGAAGCCCTCAGCGAGCGCTTAGGCGCCATCTTCGATCGGTTGTCGAACCGCGGCCGGCTCTCCGAGTCGGACGTCGCTGAGGTATTGCGCGAGGTTCGCGTCGCGCTGCTCGAAGCCGACGTCGCGCTGCCGGTCGCCAAAGAGTTCGTCAACCGCATCAAGGACAAGGCCGTCGGCTCCGACGTCCTGACCTCGCTGACGCCGGCGCAGACCGTCATCAAGCTCGTGCACGACGAGCTCGTCGAGCTGATGGGCGGCGCGGTGGCGCGGCTGCAGTACAGCGACGCGCCGCCGACCGTGTACCTGATGGTCGGGCTGCAGGGCTCGGGCAAGACCACGCACGCGGGGAAGCTCGCGCTGCGCTTGAAAGAGCAGGGCCGGCGCTCGCTGCTGGTCGCGGCCGACGTGTACCGCCCCGCCGCGATCGATCAGCTCAAGACGCTCGGAAAACAGATCGACCTGCCCGTCTTCGACGAAGGACAGGGCGATCCGGTGAAGATCGCGCGCGACGGCGTCGCCGAAGCGCGGCGGCTCGGCATCCCGACCGTCATCGTCGACACGGCGGGACGGTTGCAGATCGACGAGCGGCTCATGGAGGAGCTCGAGCGGATCAAGGCGGCGGTGAAGCCGACCGAGATCTTGTTCGTCGCCGACGCGATGACCGGGCAAGAAGCGGTGAACGTCGCGAAGACGTTCAACGAGCGGCTGGCGATCACGGGCGTGATCCTGACCAAGATGGACGGCGACGCGCGCGGCGGCGCAGCGCTCTCGATCCACCGCATGACCGGCGCGCCGATCAAGTTCGTCGGGACCGGCGAGAAGGTCACCGCGCTCGAGCCGTTCCATCCCGACCGGCTCGCCTCGCGCATCCTCGGGATGGGCGACGTCCTCACGCTGATCGAGAAGACGCAGTCGGTCTACACCGAGCAGCAGGCCGAAGAACTCGCGGCCAAGCTGCGCAAGTCGCAGTTCACGCTCGACGACTTCTTGGCGCAATTGCGGCAGGTGCGCAAGATGGGGTCGATGACCGACATCATGAAGATGATCCCGGGGCTTTCGAAGGCGCTGCCGAAAGTGGAGATCGACGAGAAAGACGTCTCGAAGATCGAGGCGATCATCTGCTCGATGACACGGCGGGAGCGGGAACGGCCGGAGATCCTCAACGGGTCGCGGCGCAAACGGATCGCGCTGGGGAGCGGGACGCAGGTCGCGGACGTCAACCGGCTGGTCAAACAGTTCGAGCAGTCTCGGCAGATGATGAAGCAGCTTGGGGGGATGAAGAAGGGGCGGTTTCCTCGGTTGCCCGTGGGATTGGGGCGGTGACGGCGGCCCGGTATGTCGTTTCGGCGGGGACGTGCCGCTGTTCGCATCGTGCGAACAACGGCACTCGGGTTGCTCCGTCGCTCCCGCCATCCTGGCTCCGCTCCTCCGCAAACGCCCCGCCGAAACGACATACCGGGCCGCCGTCACGGCACGATGTTTGCTAAGGCACTTCCCTCTTAGATTTTTCCAACCGCCCGCGGAGAAAGTTAGCGGGATTTCCTAGAAAGTCGACATGGTTAAGATCAGATTGCGGCGCATGGGCGCCAAGAAACAACCGACGTACCGATTCGTGGTGGCTGATGCTCGGTCGCCTCGGGATGGGCGTTTTCTTGAGATTCTCGGACACTACAATCCGCGGACGGAACCGAAGACACTGGTCGTCGATCAGGAGAAGGCGAAGCAGTGGCTCGACAAAGGGGCTCAGCCTTCCGATCCGGTGCGGCGTTTGTTCGCCGAGTTGGGGCTTGTGGAGCGCGGAGCGATTCCGGAAAACAAGCGGCCGCCGAAGGGCAAGAAGAGCTAAGCGATGAGCGCGTTCGACGACGAGTTCGGACTCTTCGGCGACGACGACGAGAAGGCTGGCGACGAAGAGCGGAAGTCGACGCTCGGCGCCCGGCGAATCGCTTCGGACGAAGCCGCGCACGACGACATCGAGCCGGAAGAAGAACGGCCGCGGCGCGGGACGCGCGACCGGCGCGAGCGCACCGGCGGCGCAGCCGCGCCGTCGGGCGAAGGACGGCGCCCGCGGCGCGAGTACGGCGGCGAGCGCGGGGCGCGCAAGACCGAGGATCCGGCGGTCGCGCAGAAGCGCGCGCTCGATCTGCTCGCGTTCTTGGCGCGCAAGCTCGTCTCGAAGCCCGACGTCGTGCTGGTCGAAGAGGTCGAGACCGACAAAGGACCGGTCGTCGAGCTCGTCGTCGAGCACGAAGATCTCGGCAAGGTGATCGGGCGGAGCGGGCGCGTCGCGCAAGCGCTGCGCACGCTCGTGCGCGCGAGCGCGGAGACGCGGATCAGCATCGACATCATCTCCTTCGAAGACGAAGTCGCCGAAGGCGAAGCGGAGCACGCGAGCGCCGAAGACGACGCCGAGGCAAACGACGCCGAATGAGGCGAACGCCGGCCGGGTGGTCGGCGTGTTCGGCTTGCGCGGCGAGCTGAAAATCGCCGCCAGCCGCGTCGGCGAGGACGCGCTCGCGCCGGGACTCTTGCTGCGCGCGACGCTTGCCGACGGCAGCTCGCGCGCACTGCGCGTGCGCGCGATGCGCTTGCACAAAGGACGGCCGCTGCTCGCGTTCGACGGCGTCGAGGACGCAAACGCTGCGGAGACGCTCGTCGGCGCGACGCTGGCGGTCGACCGCGCTGCAGTTTCTTTGGACGAAGGCGAGTATTTCGACGACGATTTGGCCGGCTGCGTGCTCGTGGATGCGGACGGCGTCGAGCTCGCCGAGGTCCTTGCCGTCGAGCATTATCCGGCGCAGGACGTGCTGATCGTCGAGCCGCGCGGGGCGCGCGGAAAACGGGCGATCGTGCCGCTCGTGCGCGCGTTCGTCAAAGCGGTCGACGTCCGCGCGAAACGGATCGGCGTCGAGCTGCCGGCCGGGCTGCTCGATGCGGGCGAGGCGGAAGAGGCTTAGCCGGCGAGCTTTAGCGGCGGCGGCGGCGCGGCGGGTTCAAGTACGCGCCGATCGCGGCTTCGACGGCGCGTTCGGTGGCGAGCTGCGCGCCTTGCGCTCCGCCGGCGTCGTTGCTGTGCGTTTGGTGCCAGAGCAATTTGCCGGCGCAGTCGTGCGCGCTCAGATCGAACGTTGCGCCGGCGCCGCCGAACTGCGCGTCGGGGCGGGTGGTCAGCGTGCCGGTCAGCACCGCTTTGACGGGATGCGCGGCGCAGGCGGCGGCTGCCGAAGCGGCGCGTTCGCCGCTGGTGCGGGCGAGGAGGTGCTGCGTCGCGATCTCGCGCAGCGCGGCGTCCGCAGGGCCTTCGACCGGAACGACCGCGATGGTCTCTGCGGTTGCGGGCGCGGCGGCGACGGTGCGCGGCGCGTTCGACGGAACGGCCGTCGGGCCTGGGGCGGGGACCGAGGTCGGCGTCACGCGGGCGACCGAAGCCGCGGCCGACGACGCCTTCGGGGCGGGGCTCGCTTTCGGCGCCGGCGTCTGTTTCTTGCGGCGGCTGAAGAGCTTGTTGAGGTTCGCTTCGGGGCCGCCGGTGGCGGAGGGGGTCGGGCTGGCGCGCGGGGGCGCGGTGGGGATCGCGGCAAGGCCGCGGTTCGCGTGGCGGGAGATGAACGTTGCCAGGTCGTCGCCTTGGCCGGCGGCCTCGTTGTAGGTGTTGATCTGGCCGCTCTGGCTGAACAGCACGATCCCGGTCGTCGTGCTGACGACCTGCTCGACCAGCGAGACGCCGGTGCCGAGCGGCGACATGTAGCCGGAGACGTAGTAGTCCGCGTTGTGCGCGCGCGCGACCGAGAGGTAGTCTTTCCTCTCCGTCCCCGGCGGGGGCGGGATCACCGAGACCTGGCCCGTCTCCGCCATCCGGCTGGCGATGATCGTCGCGAGCCGCGAGCTGGCCTCGCGGTCGATCGAGCTCGCGCTCGCGGTGAACGGGTAGACGATCACGCTCGGCTTCGCAAACAACAGCGGTTCGGCGCCGAGCAGCGGCAGGCTGAACAGCGCGACGAGGGCGACGACCAGGAAACGGCGCACGAAGCCGCGTTCGGCCGCGGCCGGGGCGATCCCTTACGAGGCGAGCGGGAGGGCGCCGCTCTCGCCGTCCTTCTCCCACGCCGCGCTGACGTGCGCGCCGAACAGGAAGACGACGCCGATCAGGTCGAGCCAGAGCAGCAGCACGAAAAGTGCCGAAAGAGCGCCGTAGATCTGAAACGCGTAGCTGGCGTACGTCGTGTAGACCGCAAACGCGATCTGCGCGAGCGAGTAGCCGATCGCGCAGACGAGCGCGCCGGGGATGACGGACGACCAGCGCGGGTGGCGGTTCGGCAAGTACGCGTACAGCAGCGCGGAGACGGCGAAGACGAGCAGGGCCGAGCCCGCGTACGAGGCGATCTGCGGCGCCCAGCGCAGGGATTCCAGCCCGGCGAACTGCACGAAGAACGTGATGACGATCGGAACGACGGTCGCGGCGATCAGCACCATGCCGGCGAACGGCACGAGCGTGAGCGCGATCGCGACGTCCCACACGATGTGCCGGAAGCGCGTGATCCCGAGCGAGCGGTTCAGCGCATAGGTGAGCGCTTGAAAGAGGTTCTTGCCGGCCCAGATCAATCCGATCAAGCCGATCGTGCCGCTGAAGCCGCGGTAGCGCACGACCGCCGACAGGTTGTTCGTCAGCAGGTCGCCGAGCGCGGGAACGTAGACTTGAATCGCTTCGTTCGCGCGCGCGAGCCCTTCATCGGTGCCGTAGAGGAACGCCAGCATCGCGACCGCGACGAGCGACAAGGGAACGAGCGAGAAGAGCGCGGTGTACGCGATCGCCTGCGCCGTGAACGCCGAGCCTTCGGCGGAGAAGCGCAGCCCCGCCATGCGGAAGATGCGAATCAGCCGTGACACCAGCTCACCTCCTTCCCGTCGCCGTCGCCGTGCTGGTCGCCGTCGTCGTCGACGGCACCTTCGTTCCGAGCGTCCCGGTGGCGTCGCTCAGCGGCGGGCGCGTCGTCGCGCCGGCCGATCTGATCGCGAACTTCGCGGATCGCATCGACGCCGGGCCCGGCGCGGCGCTCACGGTGCGGCGCGGCCAACGCGCGTGCGCCGCCGTGCCGGCCGTTTCGGCCGATCCGGCGCTGTACGCGCTCGCGCCGCTCGCGCGCTGTCTCGGCGCGCACGTGAGCTGGGACGGCAGCGCCAAAACGCTGCAGCTCGCCTTCGCGGACGGACCGCGCGTGGTGCGCACGCCCCCGCCGTTCGATCCGAGCGCGCCGCAGGTCGCGCCGACGCAGATCTTCACGCCCGAGCCCGCGACGCCGACGCCGCGCGTCATCGCGACCGGCTCGCCGCAACCGCGCCGGACGGCGATTCCGGTCACGCCGTCGTGGCCGCTTACAAGCCCGCGTCCGTGATCGCTTTGATCCACCGCTGCGTGCTGGGATCGTCGAACCAGTTCGCGATGCGCGCTTCGAGCACGGGGATCGCGCGCAGGACGTTCGCCTGCCGCGTGACGCTCGCCGGATCGGGCGAACCCGAGTGCAGCTCGGCGTGCAGCGCGTCGACGGACGCCTTGGCCTGCGCGTCCTCGCCGGCCGCCGCTCGAAGCTCGTCGTACGGAGGATGCGGGACCGCGGGCTGACCGCTCTCGTTCATGCCGCAATCGTTCCCGCCGGAGGCGGCGCGCCCCTCACCGCGCCGGCTCGCCGGCTTGGCGGAGCAGCGTGTCGAGCGCGGTGCGGTACTCGCGCAGCACCGCGCGCTGCACCGCGGTCGGCGCGCCGTCGCCGTTCTCGACCGCGCCGATCAGCTGCGCGAGCCGGCCGTTGAGCCGCTCGAGCCGGCTCGCCAGCGCGGCGTCGTGGGGCCGCGTGCGCTGCGCCGCGGCGTACGACTCGTTCACCAGCGCGGCGATCTCGCTCGCGAGGTCGTACTGCGCCTGCAGATCGCGCGTCGCGACCGGGACGCGCGGGTCTTTGCGCACGAGCAGCGCGCGCGTTTGCTTCGCGCCGCCGGCGTCCAGGGTGACGGAATACGTGCCGGGCGGGACGGTCGCGCCTTCCGGCTGCAGCGGCGTGTCGTGCGGGATCGCGGCGATCGTCGCGTCCGGCCCGAACGTGCGCGGCGCGGGCGCGTGCAGATCCCACACGAAACGGTGCGCGCCGGCGCTCGCGTCGGGACGCGCTTGCGGTGCGATCCACCAGGCCGGCACGTCGAGCGCGCTGGGGTCGTACGGCGCGGGCGGATCGTCGCTCGCGAAGCGGCGCACGACGCGCCCGCGCGCGTCGGCGAACGTCAGCGTCACGCGCGGCGCGGCGCGCGGCAGGACGTAGTCGACGATCGCGCCGCTCGGCGGGTTCGCGGCGAACGGCTCGTCGGGCGGCAGCGGCGTGTCGGTGTTCGTGTCGCGCGGCACGCGCCAAGCCGGCGCGGGCTCGAGCAGCGTCGCGCGCGCGCTCGTCAGCGCGTCGGCTTGGCGCAGCGGCGCGACGTCGTCGAGAATCCAAAAGCCGCGGCCGTGCGTGCCGATCACCACGTCGTCGCCGTGCACGACCAGATCGCGCACCGACGTCGCGGGCAGGTTCAGCCGCAGCGACGACCACGAGCCGCCGTCGTCGAACGACACCCACACGCCGCGCTCGGTCCCCGCGTAGAGCAGGCCGCGGCGGCGCGGGTCGGCGCGCACGACGTTGGTCGGCGCGGCCTCGATGCCGCGGTCGATCTCGGTCCACGTCTTGCCGCCGTCGTGCGTGCGGAAGAGCTGCGGGCGCTGCTCGTCCAGCCGAATGCGGTTCACCGCGACGTACGCGCCGTTCGCGTCGAACGGCGACGCGTCGACGATCGAGATCTTTCCCCACGCGCCGATCCCCGGCGGGGTGACGTCGCGCCAGTGCTTTCCGCCGTCGGCGGTGCGCCACACCAAGCCGTCGTCGGTGCCGGCCCAGATCACGTTGCGGTCGCGCGGCGAAAGCCCGAGCGCGTAGATCACGCCGCGATGCGGCCGCTTCGCGGCGTCGGCTTGCGCGAAGACGCCCAGGTTCGGCGGCGTCGCCGGGTTCGGGCGCGTCAGATCGGGGCTGACGACGCGCCAGTGCGCGCCGTAGTCGGTCGTCTCGAACACGACGTTGCCGGCGAGAAAGAGCGCGTGCGGGTCGGCGGGCGAGAACGCGAGCGGCGCCGTGCGACGAAAACGGTAGTGCGGATCGCCGCGCCACGACACGATCGGGCCGACGTCGCGCACTTGTCCGGTGCGCTCGTCGTATCGCGAAACCTTGCCGCCGAAGACGATCCCCGGATGCAGCGGATCGGGAGCGACGTAGCCGTACTCTTCGGTCCCCACCGGGTGCCAGTCGCGAAAGGTGATCGCGCCGTCGTTCCCGCGCGAGAGCACGCCGGCGCTGCCGCTTTCCTGCTGCCCGCCGTAGACCCGATACGGAAAGCGGTCGTCGGTGATGACGTGATAGAACTGCGCCGTCGGCTGGTTGTACCATGACGTCCACGACGCGCCGCCGTTCACGGTGATGATCGCGCCTTGATCGCTGCCGAGCAGGATCGTGCGCGGGTCGTCCGGCGCGATCCAGATGCTTTGGTAGTCGTCGCCGCCCGGCGCGCCGCGCAGCGGGACGAACGTCTTGCCGGCGTCGGTCGACTTGTACGTCGAGGTGTTCGTTTCGTAGACCGTGTCGCGGTCGCGCGGATCGACCGCAAGCTGCACCAAGTCCGCGCCGCGCTCGGTGATGCGGTCGGTGTCGTTCGTCAGTGTCCAGGTGACGCCGGCGTCGTCGGAACGGTAGACGCCCTTTTTTCCGCCGCTCGCTCCGACGACGTCGGCGAACGCGTAGACGCGCTTCGGATCGCTCGGCGCGAGCGCAACCGCTATTCTGCCGAGTCCTTGCGCTTGCGCCGGCAAACCACCCTCGAGGCGTTTCCAGCTCGTGCCGCCGTCGGTCGATTTGTAGAGTCCCGTCCCCGACTGCGGGTGCTCGAACGAACCGCCCTCGGTCGTCTCCCACGGTGGCTGGCGCGCGGCCCACAGCGAGGCGTAGAGCGTGCGCGAATCGGTCGGATCGAGCGCGAGGTCGAACGCGCCCGCGTCTTCGTCGGTGAAGAGAACGCGGTCGAAGGTGACGCCGCCGTCGGTGGAGCGGTAGACACCGCGCTCCTGGTTCGGCCCGTACGGGTGGCCGAGCACCGCGACGTAGAGCCGGTTCGCGTCTTTCGGGTCGACGGCGATCTTGGCGATCTGCCGCCCGTCGCGCAATCCGAGATGCGTCCAGTGCGCGCCGCCGTCGGTCGACTTGTACATGCCGTCGCCGACGGCGAGATCGGGGCGCTGCCGGCCTTCGCCGCTCCCGACATAGATCGTGTCGGGTGCGGAGGGCGCGACGGCGAGCGCGCCGACCGACGCGCTCGGCTGGTCGTCGAACACGGGATTCCAGGTGCGCCCGCCGTCGGTCGTCTTGAAGACCCCGCCGTTGACGGCGGCGATGTAGAACTCGTGCGGCCGGCCGGGGACACCGCTGGCCGCGATCGTCCGGCCGCCGCGGAACGGCCCGATCGCGCGCCAGCGCAGCACCCCGCGCAGCGCGGCACCGGGATCCGGGGGCGGCGCCGCGGCGACCGGCAAGCCCCCGAGCGCGACGCTCAACGCGGCGAGGGATGCGAGAGGACGGCACGTTCGCGGCACCGAGCCCGGATGCGCCCTCGCGAACGAGTTGCCTGCCGAAGCAAGAGTCCGCCGGGTCGTGGCGAAGCAGCCGAGTCCGCCGCGACACACAGCGCGGCGCCGGGGTGTGTCCGGCGTCCGACCGGCCCGCGCACCTCGTCTACGAAGGGGGTGCTTCATGGCAGACTCCGACGCCGCCAAGGGCGGCGCAAAGGTTCGCCTCGACGACATCGTCGCGCGCGTTTTCCCCGATCCCACCAGCGCGCAAGGCGCAACGCTCCTGACCGGTTTCGTCGGAAAGGGCGACGCCGAAGGACGCATTCGCATCTATCCCGACATCGGCTTCAGCTGTTGGTACGACGTCGCGGAAGAGGACGTGCTCCACAGCGTGCCGCTTTCGCAGGAAACCTCGCCGCTGGGCGGCTCGCGTCTGTGGGTCAAGGCCGGCGCTGACGTCAAGACGGGGCCGGCCGCGCAGCCGCAACAGCTCGGCGGTGGCGGCGCGGTGCCGTTCGCCGCAAAGCCGGGCGGGGCAGCGCCCACGCCGCCGTTCTCGATCCAGCCGACGTGCGGCATCGCCTGCACGCTGGTGCCGCCGGTCTGTCCGCAGCCGACGATGTCCGGTCAGACGTGTCCGAACGGCGACTGCACGTTCTTCGGGACGTGCGGGCCGCAATGTCCGCCGCCGCCGTGCACGGTTCCGAGCACGTTATGTCCGACGGTCGACGTGCAGACGTGTCCGCCGTTCTGCGCACAAGCGCACGCCGGCGCGGCGGCAATCGTGCCGACCGACCAGGGCATCACGTGTCCGCGCAACATTTGCACGGAAACGATTCCGCCGACGCGGTTCGGCACGACGTGTCCGCGCAACATCTGCACGGAAACGATCGTGCCGACGCGGTTCGGCACGACCTGCCCGCGGTTCATCTGCACCGAGACGATCCCGCCGACGGTGCACGTGACGTGTCCGCCGCACATCTGCACGGAGACGATTCCGCCTGCTGCGGCAGCCGGCGTTCACGCGCAAGCGCTGCAGCCGACGCCGACGGCGACGTTCTTCCACACGTGCGGAGCGCAGTGCGGCGTCGCGCAACCGACGCCTACGGCGACGTTCTTCCACACCTGCGGGGTGCAGTGCCCCTCCGGCGTGCTGACCATCGTGTGCACGCAGGCCTGCCATCAGGGCTGGACGGTCGCGCAACCGGGTTGGACCGTGCACCAGGGCTGGACCGTCGCGCAGGGTTGGACGCTCGCGCAGGCGGCCGCGCAGCCGACGCCGACGGCGACGTTCAACCCGACACAGTGCACGCGCTGCTTCATCTGTCCGCCGGTCACCGCACCGACGCGCACGGGCGTGTTCGACCCGCTCGCGTGATCGAAGCTCGAGCGTGCTGACGCGCCGCGACGCGGTCCACCACCTCCTTCGCCTCGGTCTGCTCACGCCGGACGACGTCGTGAGCAGACCGATCACGGCGACGGAGTACTTCGGCCGCAACCACCTCGTGCGCGTCGAGACGCCGGGCGCTCCGAGCTACATCGTCAAGCAGCCGCGCGACCCGCGGGCCCCGGACGCCGCGACGATGTGGACGGAAGCAGCGATCTTCTGGCTTTCGGCGAACGAGCCGGCGTTCGCGCCGCTCGTTCGCTGGATGCCGAAGTACTACCACTACGACGAGCGCAACGCGATCCTCACCATCGAGCTCGTCCACCCCGCCGACTCGCTGATGGCCAAGCTTTCCGGCGGCGGCACCGTTCCGGCCGAGATGCTGCACGACGTCGGACGCGCGTTCGGCGTGCTGCACGGTTCGGTGTCCGGCATTCTGCGGAACGAGCGCGCGCGCCGAATCTTTCGCACCGGGCTCGCCTGGGCGACCACGCTGGGCTCCGTGCAGCAACACTACGTGCCCTCGACGAGCGCCGCGCGCGCGATCCTCACCGAGGTCGTGCAGCGTCCCGGCGCGCTGGCCGCGCTCGAGCGCGCGCGCGCGACGTGGCGCGACGAGCACGTGATTCACGGCGACGCGAAGGCGGCGAACATCATGGTGCTCCACGACGGGTCGGTGCGGGTGATCGACTGGGAGATCGCCGCGCTCGGCGACGGCCTGTGGGATCTGGGCGGGCTGGTGCACTCGCTGCTGGTCCCCAACCCGATGGAGATGCCGCTCGCGCTGGAGGCCGCGCAGCGGCGCGCGCGACCGCTGCTCGACGCGCTGTGGAACGGCTATCTTTCCGCGCTGCCGAACCCGCCGCCCGGTGATGATCCGCGCGTGACGCTGCTGCGGCTCGCCGGCGTGCGGATGCTGCAGACGTGTCTGGAGAGCGCGCAGTTCACCGAGCAGATCCATCCGGCGATCCCGGGCGTGCTGGCGATGGGCGTGGAGTTGATGACGGAGCCGGAAGCCTCCCGCGAGCGCTGGGAGCGCGCGGCGTGAGCGACTACGAATCGCAGCTGCGCGCGATCGTCGGAGCCGTGCACGTGCTTTCGAACGAGCGCGCGCGCGTGAGGGGTGCGCGCGGCGAGCAGCAAGAGGTCGCGATCGCGAACGAGCGCGGTCCGTTTCTCGGGCTGGCGGAAGCGCTGTACGCCGCGCACTACAGCCCGCTGCCGTTCGACGTGCCGGCGCCGGAGATCGCGCCGGACGCGTTCTTCGCGGAGTTGCGCGCGGCGAACCCGATCGGGCTGCGCTACGAGGGCGGCGCGTATCCTGCGCCGCGCGAGCTGGTGACGGGACCGTACGGGCACTACATGATCCTCGGCCGCACCGTGCACGATCCCTCGACCGGGCGGCAAGTTCGCTTCTACTGGAGTCTTGCGCCGGACGGCGCCGCGGCGTTCCTGCGCGAGATCGGTGCGCGGCTCGAGCGCCGCCGGATTCCGTTTCAGGCGAAAGTTCCCGTGCGGCCCGACGGCTACGGGCGCACCGACGCCGGCGTGCTCTATCTCGGCGACGACGACGTCGCCGCCGCGAGCGACGCGATCGCGGCGACGTATCGCGCCCTGCGTGGAAGCGTGCGCGAGCCGGTCCCGATGTTCGCGCGCGCGCTTGCGCCCGGGCTGGGCTTTGCCGAGAGCCCGCCGACACGCGACAGCTTCGGGATGCACCGCTGTGACTTGATCGCCGAAGGGCTCGTATGGGCGTTCGAGCGCGGCGCGGGCGACGACGACGCGCGGTACGCCGTGTTGCGCGAGCGGTTGACGAAGTACGGCTTCGAGCTCGGCGCGTTCGAGCGCAATCCGACCTCGTGCTATCCGTATCCGCTCGACGCGATCGCAGCGGAGGCGGCATGATCGCCGCCGCAGCGCTCGCGCCGAACGACGCGCTCGCGACCGCCGAGCGGATCGGCTACGGGATTGCGCGGCGCGCGCTGTGGGGCGGCGAGCGCTGCACCTGGCTCGACGCGATCCCCGTGCTCCCGGAGATGAACCCGGCGACCAGCACCACGAGCGGCGCGGACGTGTACGGCGGCGCGCCGGGGATCGGGCTCTTTCTCGCGCAACTGAGCGCGCGCGTCGACGACCCGCTGCTGAAGAAGACCGCGCGCGGCGCATTGCGCCAAGCCGCTTTTCGCGCGCGCGCGGAGAACGCGCCGCAGCTCGGCTTTTACGGCGGCGCCGCGGGCGCCGGCGCGGCGCTCGTCTTGGGCGGGCGCGAGCTGGGCGAAGAAGAGTTCGTCGAAGCCGGACGCGCGCTGCTCGCGCGCGTCGGGCTGGCCGACGAGTATCTCGACGCGAACGATCTGATCGGCGGCATCGCGGGCACGGTGCTTGCGCTGACGGTTGCGGCGCGTGCGCTCGGCAACGATGCGGCGCTGCTGTCCCGCGCGCGCGACGCGGCGCAGACGCTGCTCGCGCGCGGGATGCGGGACGCGCGCGGAACGCTCTCGTGGAGCACGATGCAGGACAAGCGCGCGAACCTCACCGGCTTCGCGCACGGCGCCGCCGGCATCGCGCACGCGCTGCTCGCGCTGCACGCGCTCGCACCCGAGCCGGCGCTGCAAGAAGCGGTTTCCGCGACGTTCGCCTACGAGCGCGGCGTCTTCGATCCGGCACGTTCGAACTGGCCCGACTTTCGGGTGATGCCGGGTCAGCCGCCCGGGCCGCTCGCGTTCGGCGTCGCCTGGTGCCACGGTGCAATCGGGATCGTGCGCAGCCGGCTCTTCGCCGAATCGCTCGGCGGCTTCGAGGTTTCCGGCGAGATCGAGGCGGCGCTGCAAACGACGGCGACCACCGCGCAGCTGTGGTCCCGCGATCCGAACGCCGACTTCACGCTGTGTCACGGCGTCTTCGGGATGGTCGACGCGCTCCTCGACGGCGTGCGCTCCGGACGCAGCGCGTACGCGCCGCTGCTCGCGACGGTCGTCGCCGAGGCGACGGAGCGCTTCGACCGCGGCGAGCGGCCGTGGCCCTCGGGGCTAATGACCCGCGAGCAGATCGACGGTTTGCTGCTCGGGACCGCGGGCATCGGCCACGTGTACTTGCGGCTCGCGGATCCGTCGCTCGAGCCGCTTCTCGCGCCCGGCGGTGCGCGCGCTTAGCGGTTCTGGTTGATGAACGCGTCGATCAGCGTGAAGACGCGGTCGGGCTGGTCGAACATCACGAAGTGGCGCGCCGGCGAGAGCGAGACGACTTGGAGTTTCGGCGCGCCGTTCAGCAACGCGCGGTAGTATTGGACTTTCTGATCCTCGGTGTACTGCACCGGCGAGTTCGCGAGGTCGGCCGCGTCGTACGGCGTGATCTCGAGCAGCGGGACGGAGATGTTCCCGAGCCCCGGGCGCAGGTCGGAGCCGAGATCTTCCTTGAGCCACTCCGCGACCGTAGCGGGATCGCTCTTCGCTTCGAGGTCGGCGAGCTGCGCGCCCAGCTGCTCGTCCAGAACGCCGCCGGGCCCCTTCATATAGCCTTTTTCGTAGTCGAGCAGCTGCTGGTGCGTCTCCGCGGCGATCTGCGTCGCCGCTTGTTGCGCGCCGGCGGCGCGCTGCTCCGCCGTGACGCGTTCCATCCCCGGAAAGATCGGCATGCCGTCGAGCGCGACGATCCCGCGCAGCCGGTCGGAATGCTGCTCGCCGAGCAGGATCGCGAGCGTTCCGCCCAAGCTGTGGCCGACGACGACCGGTCGCACGATCTTCTGCGCGCTCAGAAAGGCCCAGAAGTCGTTGGTGAAGCGGTCGAACAGCGGCGCTGGGGCCGGCGGGCGACCGTCGAAACCCGGCAGCGCGACCGCGTAGACGGTGTGGCGCGGGACCAGCCGCCGGATCAAGTCGTTCCACTCCCACGTCCCCACCGTGAGGCCGGGCAGCAGCACCACCGGATCGCCCGCGCGCCCGTAGCGCTCGACGTGCAGCGAGCCCGAGTCGTACTGCGCCTCGATCGGCGGCGCGGAGGGAAGCGAGGCGGCGGCGGCAGCAAGCGGTGTCGCGAGATACAAGGCGACTGCACAGGCGGAAGCGAGCGAACGAATAATCATTGACGGCGTCTATCGTTCGCCGGCGAAAAAGTTACCTCTGCCGAGGAAAGATCCGCGGCGTGGTCGGTCCTGTAGTCGTCCGCGGTGCGCAACGGTGCCAAGCGGTAGCGGCAACCGCGCCCGATCCGGCCGGCTGCGAAGCGTTCGCCGTTCTCACAGGACGGTGCCTCGGTCGCTACGGTCCACGGCGGCCAGGCGACGTTCTCGACGACGGCGCTATCATGATCGAGCTCCGTCATCGAGGTGAGGACCTGGCAGCTTACGCGGTCGGCTTTGCGCAGCGCTCCCGGAGTAACCGGCTGCCATACAACGCCGACACTAATGAGGCCGTCTGGCTTTTGCCATGCCTTTGCCAGCAGCAACGTGCGTCCGAGCAGAAATGTTTGGTGCGGTGCCGGCTCCGTAAAGTAGGATAGGCACGATCCGGAGGAGAGCGCAACCGACGCCTCCGACGGCACCGTGGGATTGAGGAAGTGCGCCGTGAGCGCCATCGCTCGTCCGATCGCGTGACGCTCCAGGCGCAGCCGGTTCGGAGTCGCCGGAACGCGGGGTGAAAAGAACGCGTAGCTGACCGTGCCACGTTCGCGCTTCGCGTCGGCGTAACCGGCGGCAAGCGCCCCACCGTTGCTGGGCAGCCGATTCCACAAGGACGGATAGCAGAGCGCAACGCCGGGATCGTGCAGCGCGACGCCAGAAAAAGCCTCGGCTTGCCTGGAGACGTCGCGCTCACCGGTCGAGACGAGCTCGCCGTCGCGATAGATCTGAACCCGGTATTTCCCGTTCATGTCGATGCAATCCGTATTGCCGGAGCTAAGCAGCTCCGACGTGTAATACGTGATCGAGCCGTTCTTGTGCTGAAATTTCACCGGGTCCAGCGAACGGGTCAGTTCAGGTAAGACGTACCAGGTGCTCCAATCTTTGTCGTATTTCCAAACAACCATTACGAGCGTTCCCGGTTCTTCGATCAAGGGGCGCCGATCCGGGATCCGCCAGCTCAGAACGCTCGGGGTTATGTCGAGAGCCGGCTGCGCCGGAAACGGCAACTCGGACCCAGCATAAGCCTTCTGCCACGTGTTCTTCAGCATCGACGCGACGAGACTGTCCACGATGAGCGTCAGCCGCTCACAGTCATGCTTTTGAAACCAGCTCAGGGTTTCGCAGCGCGTGCGAAGCAGCTCGAGATCGGTGATCGCCGAGTCGATCAGCGCAGGATTAGCGGCAGCGGCCGGGTCGTTGTACGCGCCGGAGTATTCTTTGAGAGCGTCCTTCTCGCGGCGGTCGGCGAGAAGCATGAGCGCCAACCGGAACCGCAACGGCAAGGTTTCCGCTCGGTCCGGTGCAATGAGGGAGAACGGTTCGACTGCCAGAACGTCGAATGCATCCTGGAGCGCGAGGTGCAGCAGCGCCCGGTCGTTGTTGTTCAGCGCCGAGAGGTAGTGGTGCAGGATGGTGTTCTCCACCAGCGGCTGGGGTGCCGCGAAACCGCGAGCGTCGAGGTCCGCCTTCACGGCATCGTCGCGGACGGTCATCCTTTCGAGTTCGGAGCGCGCAACGATCGAAACGTATGGAGTTGTCTGCTGGGGCGTCGCAATCTTCGATGCAATTTGCGCATTGCGGTAGTCGGCGAGCGCGAAGCCAGGGCGCAGCGTCGCTGCGAGACGGTAGAGGTCCGCCGCATCCCTGCGCTCGCGAGACGTTCGTGCGAGCAGTGCCAGCGTTTCAGCCTTCGCATAGCACATCGCTGCGAGTTCGTCGGCGTCGTGGTCCGCGACGCGGTCGCTGCACAACCTGATCGCGGTTGCGACGTCAGAGTCGTTTCGCGGGTGCGGCGCCGCGTGTTGAAACAAGCCGGTGACTGCGAGAACAAGGCCGCTCACGAAGACGCCTACGGCGAAGAGGCTCAAGATAGAGCTGCCGTTCGTGTGGCCCGCTCCCAATGACTGGCCGAAGAGATACAATGCGATCCCGAACAGCGCGACCGCGCCGAACAGAACGCTGGCACGCTGCTCGTGCGTCGCGCGCGCCGTATCTGCGGCGTCCCAGGTAGCGAGCCGCTCCGCCGGCTCCGCAACGGTCGTGCGAACGACGTAGCCGGACGGAAACGAAGAATCCAGGTATGGGCCGTTCTCGCCTTCGAGGACTGCCGCAAAGGGTTCGCCCGCGTATCCTTCGTGCGGGTTGAGCGGCTCGAGACGCACGATGCGGTCCGCCACAAGCGACCAGCGATCGGCTTCTCGTGTCCACAGGGCAGAGTCTGTGGTCGGCGTGGTAAAGCGCCAAAACGAGGCAGCGAGTGAACGTAATCGTGCTTCGCGCGCCGCGACGAGCTGATGGACAGCATAGTAGCTTGACGCTTCGCGCAGGGTGGCGCTCCGCAGCATCTGAACCTGATCGACTGCAGCGTTCGCGGTTGCTTGCTCGACATCGCTGCTGGCATAGCTGTGATACGTCTCGACGATCGCACTAAACAGTGCGGTGACGGCGATAAGAATCACGATGATCCGTCCGATTGGGTTTCTCGCGACGTGATGAGCGCCATGATAGTGCACGTGCACGATGCTTTCGCGCGTGATCTCTACCTCTCGCTCGTGCGGTACAGCGTCCTCGTGGATGCTGTTGAACCTGTCTGCGGTTCGCGCGTGGGTCACCGCTCTCGCCGGAAGCGGCAGGTGCATCCGGGCGCGTTGCACACGCAGCCACGTGGCAGTGCTGCCGTGGCCATGCGTGATCCAGAGCTGAAGCTGCGCCACGGTCAAGACGACGGCGAGCGCGATCGCGAACATGACTGCGATCGTCCAGCCGCTCGCCGCAATCGCAAGGATGACCGCGGCGAGTAGGCCCAGGAATGCGGTTAGGTCGATGAGAATGCGCCAGCGCTCCCAAGGGTCGCCGGGCACGCGCGGCTCGAAGGGCAGTGAGTGCTGCCCTTGCCGGAAGTCGGACGGCACGGGCACGATCTCCGTCGTGGTTGAGAGCACAAGGACGAAAACAAAGATGATCACCGCGATGGAATCATACGCGACGCTATGGTGAATGGAGGCGATGTCGCGCTCCAATGCGCCGAGGTAACTGTCCGAAGACGTTACAGTCGGGGCGCGTGAATCACAGCGGTTCTTGATGCCCAGACCACGTAGATCGCGCTCCGCTTGCGTCGTCAGGGCGGCTTCCAGCGTAGCCGCTTGCGGAAGTCCGGCGTCGGAGAAGTCTTTCAGCGGCCGTATGACACGCGCGACGGCGAACTCCACCTGCGCATCGGTGTCAAGCACATCGGGATCCGGATCGCCGGCCAGTGGCCGCGCGGACGCTCGGATGTCGTTGGCGCGCCGCAAAAGGTCACGGCCCTGTTCCTTATGAATGTCGTATTCGTTCGACCATCGCGCATGATCGAAGTACAAATAGAGCAGCGCCTCGCGCCGAGCGAATTCCAGGTTTTCAGCTTGTTCGAGCTTTCGCGCGCACGCTGCCGCCTGCGCCTCACCGTTGCTCGCGAAGGCGCCGGTCGTTGCCCCGCAGGTGGCGACCAAGGCCATGAACAGTGCGAGTGACGTATCGCGATCGAACCCTTTTTGCGCCAGCCACGCGATCGTGCTGCGGCGACGATCGCGAAGAAATCTTGTCGCGGTCCCGGCGAGTGAACGAACGGACATATGCAACCCCGTGTAATGCCACCCCTGCCCAGCAACATGAGCGTGACGTCTTTATTCTAGCATGAAAGTGCCTCCCATGGTCAATCTGCGGCTCACCGGCTGCGCTGGCGCCCTTACTCGACGAACGCCCTCACTTGGATGAAGATCATGACACCGGGCCTCGCTCCGGGACCCCTGGCAGCCCAGGTAGAGAGCATAACCTTGGCGGAATTCCTCAGTATGATGAGCTTCCTTCGCGGCTGCTCGCGAATCGCGGCAGTCCTGGTCACAATTCTTATTGTGGCCCCCGGGTTCGAGCGCGCGACGCGCGCGGCGCCGTCGTGCGCCTATCCGAGGTGTCCGTTGCCGAACTACACGCGTGGGGACGTGCTGACAACCTCGAAGTCCGTCGTGTGCAACAGGTCGACGAAAGTAGTCCGCAACGTACCGCCGGCTCTCAAGCAACAGATTTTCGCGGAGTATCACATCAACGCGCCACAGTTCGTCGCCTTTGAAGACCTTGTGCAGCCTGGAGCGCCGCTCAACGGGGCCCGTCTCATGGTCGAGAATGAACTTGCCGAGTCGCACATTGACCCAAACGCCCCGGGCAGCCCGGGCCCGAGCGGCGCTCAGTACGAGATCGACCACTTCATTCCCCTGGAGCTCGGCGGCAGTAACGATCCAGAGAATCTGTGGCCGCAGTCGTACGTGATACCTTGGGGAGCCCACGTCAAGGACGCTCTTGAGAACAAGCTGCACCGAATGGTCTGCGCGGGACAAATCTCGTTGACTAACGCACAGGCCGCCATAAAAACGAATTGGTTGCAGGCGTACGACAAGTACGTCGCCGGTGGAGGCTAGCGGGCGTCCAAGACGTGCGGGGTGATGAAGAAGACGACTTCGTCCTTGTTGTGTGAGGTTTGGCGGTTGCGGAAGAAGCCGCCCAGGACCGGCAGGTCGCCGAGGACCGGGAACTTCGTGACCGTTTCGGAGTCGACGTCCTGGAAGAGACCGCCGAGCACGATCGTCTCGCCGTCGCGCACGCGCAGCGTCGCGTCGACCTTGCGGTTCGCGACGATCGGGAAACTGTTGTTGAAGCCGATTATTTGAGAATATTCGGGATGGAGATCCGCCGTGATGGTGCCGTCGGCGCCGATCGTCGGCGTGAGGCGCAGGCGCACGCCGACGTCGATCGTCTGCACGCTGGGGAAGCCGGTCTGCTGGTTCACCGTGACGACCGGATACTGTTCGCCGATCAGCAGCGAGGCCTCGCGGTTGTTCAGCGTCGCGATGCGCGGCTGGGCGAGGATCGAGGCGTGGCCGCGCTGGATCAGCGCGTCGATCTGCGCGTTCACCGTTATCGAGCTCTTGGTGAGCGTGTACGGAAACTGCCCCAGCGCGCCGGCGCCGTAGCCGGCGCCGCCGAACTGCACGCCGACGTTGGTCGTGTCGTTCACCGGCTGGACGTCGGCGACGCGGACTTCGATCATCACTTGGCGACCGGGCGCGTCGAGCTGGCGCAGCAGCGTGCGGACGGTGGTCTGCAGCTCGCCGTTCCCGCTCACCACCACGACGTTCTGGCGGTCGTCGGCGAAGAGCGCGCCGTCCGGGACGCTGCCACGCAGCGTCTTGACCGCCTCGCTCGCGCGCAGGTTGTGCAGTTGAACCGCCTCGGTCGCGACGGTGCCGCCCGCGCCGTATGCCGGCGCGTCGAACGCGGCGACCAGACGGCGGGCGCGCGCGATCGTCGAGCCGCTGCCGGTGACGATCAGCGCCCCGGTGCGCTTGTCGCCGACGACGACGGTTCCTTGCGGCAGCGCGTTTTGCAGCGAAGCGACGAGGTCGTCGGGCCGGGCGTGCTGCAGTACGAAGACCGCGGTCTGCGTTCCGCCGGGCGTGACGTCGTCGGGGTACCGGCGGTTCATCGAAACCGCATCGCCGATGAGGATGACCCGGCCGTCACGGTGCGTCTGCAGCCCGTAGGCGCTCGCCAGCGTCGCGAGCGCTTCGTCGAACGAGACGTCTTTGAGCCGCAGCGTGACGCGCTGCGGCTTGACGGAGCCGTCCGCAACGACGTTCTGCCCCGACCGCGCGCCCAGCAGCCGGATGACGTCCGCCAGATCCGTGTCACGCGCTTCGAGCGTGAAGCGCTCGCCTTGCGCGGCGGCCGGCGCAGCGAGCAGCGCACTGAGCACGGCAATCATAAGAAATCTCACGGTTGGCGACCTCTCGGAAACGGCAGCGAAGGTGAGGACGGTCCGGTGGGCGGCGTCGCTGCCATCGTGAGCATCGTGCCATCGGCAAGTCTGACGCCCGCAGCGGTAATGGCCAGGATGACTAGGCCGTCGATGCGGTCGCCGATCGTGACGACGCGCGTCGTGACGCCATCGTCGAGCAGCGCGAACGGATGCGTGCCGGTCACCATCGCGGTGATGCGTGGCAGCGCCGGCGTGAGAGACGGCGGCGACGTTGCCGCGAATGGCAGAGCGGAGCCTGACGCACCGGCGTTCGCCGGCAGCGGCCGGATCGCAGCCGGTATCTCAGAGAACGACGGTGTCGACGTCATCGACGAAATTGGCGGCATCGCTGTAAGGGGCGCCGTCGGTGGGCTGCTTGGATGAGTTGCCGGCGGATCGCCGGCGAACGGATCGCGACGTGGCAGAACGACGGCAACTGCGCCGGACATCGCCGTCGGCGTGGCGGGCGCGGTGCGAACGACGTTGTCGCCTGCGGCGCCGCGCGCCGCGAACGGTGCGGTGACGAACGCGCCGGCGAACGCTGCGAACGCGCTCGTCGCGAGCAGCGCCCGGCTAGACCGGCCGAGCGCGAACATCGGGGAGATGGTGCAGGACGACGTGCAGCGTCGCTGTCAGCGTCGCCTCGGAGGCATCGGCATTCTTGCGGGCGAGCGATGTCACGCCGACCGACGCGAGGACGTCGGTCCTCGACAAGGCGCGGACCGCATCCAGGACGTCGGCGTAGCGCGCTTCCACGGTGAGATCCAGCGCGACCGAATCGAGCTGATCGGGAGCGGCCGTCGTACCGTTCACGGCGGTGGCCGCCGAAACGGCCGGTGCGCTGGTCGCCGCAATCGCCGTTTGGCTTGAAAGCGACGTAGGCGCGATCGGCGACGCGTTGACGGCGATCGACGCGATCGTCGCGCGGTGCGCCCTCAGGACACGGGCGGCGTCGCGCATGAAGCGCGCAACGTGGGCGCCGCGCGTGCCACGCAGGTGTGCGGAAACGAGCGTGCTGCTCAACCGCCGGCGCTCCGTTTCGAGTGCGGGCGCTGAGGCGAGCGCTCGTTCTGCAGTGGCAATCTGCTCGGCGATGCGCGCGTTGTCGGCGACCTGGTCTCCGATGCGGCTCTCGCCCGCGCGAAAGACAAAGACATAGCCGGCGAGGACGATCATCACCGCGGTGAACCGGAGCGTCTTCGCCGCGTTCATTTGCTTCGGTCCAGCTCGAGCGAATACGTGACGCCCGACCGCGCGGGCTCCGCGCGCACGGCGATGAGACGCGCTCCGGAATAGCCGGGGAGTCCCGCGAGCGCGTCCATCGCCGTGCCGACCGCGCCGAGCCGGGCACTGCGCCCTTCGAGCGCGAGCGCACCGCGGTCGGCGCGCACCGAAGTCAACCACACGCCGTCCGGAAGCCGGTTTCCGAGCGCGGCGAACTCGCTCGCCTGCGCATCGCCGGAGCGCCGGATCTGTCCAACGCGCTCACTCAAGGAGCGCAGCTGCGCGACGTCGCGCTCGAGAACGCGCACCCGTGCGACGGCCACGTCGACGGCGGCGAGCCGGTTCGCATACACGGTTCCGTCCCGTTCGGCCGCTCGCAAACGCGTCGTTTGCACCGTCCATAGCAAGGCGACGAGCCCCGTCGCGGCTGCGAGCGCGATAACCGGAATGCGCAGCGCCGGCGAGATGCGGCTGGGCAGAGCGATGCCGATGGAGCGTTCGCTCCAGCTCAGCAGGTAGTTGATCCGCCTCACGCTGCACAGCTCCACAGTGCGAGCCCGTAGGCGAGCGCCCAGTCCGGCGATGCCGCGCGCACGACGTCGGCCGGCAACGACTGCGAAGTGTCCGTGATCGCGCCCAGCCGAACCGGGATCGCGACCGCGCGCTCCAGCGCATCCGCAAGTCCGGGAAGCCGCGCGCCGTTACCGGTCAGCACGATCGTCCGCAGCTCGGCGCGTGCGCTGGCCCGGTGCTCGATCAGCGCGGAGGCGAGCTGTTCGACGAGCGCCTCGCGCGCATAGTCTCCCGCGCCGGCCATGCCGATGCTGCGTTTGCGTTGCTCGGCCGCGGCTTCGTCGAGTCCGAGCGAGGCGACGATCGCCGCCGTGAACGCGCGACCGCCGAGCGGAAACGTTTTGATCGACGGAAGCGGCTCGCTGCGCACGACGAGCGCCGTGGTGGTCTCGCCGACGTCGACGACGGCGTCGGCCGACGGAAACGCCCGCAGCAGCGCGAACGCGGCGTCGTCGACTGCGACGGCGCGCAAGCCTGCCCGTGTCGCAGCGGCGGTGCGCGACTCGAGCGCGGTGCGGCGCGCGATGCCGATCACGCTGCGATCAGCGTCGGCCGGCACGACGCGCACGGAAGCTTGTTCCAGCGGAAACGACACGAACCGAGCCGCTTCGAAGCGCGCCGCTCGAGCGCGGTCGGCGGAACTCATCGCCGGAAAGGCGGCGGTTCGCAGCAATGCGTCCGGCGCGGCGACCGCCAGGACGCAGCGGCGCTCCCGGCTGCCGAGCTCCTCGCGGGCCTCGACGATCGCGCCTGCCGCATCGTCGCCGCTCGGACGGGCGGCGACGGCGACGAGCCGCGGCGCTCCGGCGTTGTCGAGCTCTACGAGAGCGACGCGCGTTCGCGCCGCGCCGATGTCGATTCCGAGCGGCAGCGTCGCGGTGCGTCTCGCTCGCGAACGCGGCGTGAAAGCATTTGTCAGGTTCACGCGAGCCACTCCGGCGGCGTGGCCACTGCTGCGAGCGTTCCGGCGGCGAGGAATGGTCCGAAGCGGACCGCGTCGCCCCGGCGCGCGCGGTTCGTGGCAAGCAGCCAGATCGCGTACGCGCCGCCGGCGATGAACGCTGCGCCGAGCGCGAACACGCCGAGCGGCGCGCCGAGCCCGACGCCGATCGCGATCCCGAGCTTCACGTCGCCGAGCCCGAGGCCGCGACCGCCGGTGAGCAGATGAAGCAGTAGCAGCATCCCGCCGACGGCCGCCGCGCCGGCGAACGCTGCGGCTGAAAAACCGCTCGCGGCGGCGAGCGCCAGCGCAACGAGCGCGGTTCCGCGGCTCACGGCGTCAGGGATCAAGCCGGTGCGCGCGTCGATAGCAGCCGCGACGAACGTTCCAGCCGTTGCGGCGATCGCTGCCGGCATCATGGACGCGATCATCGTCCGAGCCTCGCGAGGAGCGAACGCGCCGGCGCGTACGACGCATCGAAGCGCAATGCCGCGCGAAGATGCTCTCGCGCGGCGGCGCGGTCGCCGCGCCGTGTCGCAGCGTGCGCGGCGAGGAACGCGTAGCGCGGATCGCCGGCCGCCGCAGCGGCTGCGGTGAAGTCGTGCTCCGCCGCGCGCACGTTGCCCAAGCGAAGCGCTGCCAATGCCCGATCGGCAAGCAGCGAGGACGTACTCGCAGCGTCGCCCCGTTCGAAGCTCGCAGCTCGTGCGCGCAGCACGGCGTCGGCGATCGCATACGCTCGGGCCGCATCGCCGGCTCGGCGCCGCATCAGCAGGAAGAACGCGAGCCGATCGGCTGCGACGAGCGAGCCCCCATCGAGCCGCGCGGCGCGCGCGTAGTAGCGCACGGCGCCCTCGACGTCACCGGCGCGCAGGACATCGTCGCCGCGCGTAACGAGCGCTGAAGCGACGTTGCCGTGAAAAAGAACGACGGCGAGCGCGAGGCTCATCGAGGCGACCGCGAGCCGGCGTAGCAACCCGGGATGCGCAGCGTCTGCGGGCCGGCGCAGGATACCGGCGCTGCTCATGCCAGTGCTCCATAGTAGGCTGCGAGCGCGAGCATCAGCGTCCCGGCGACGACCGAAGGCGCGTGCGACGCGGCCAGGCGCCGCATCGCGAACGCGATCCGCGAACCGAGCGCCCCGGCCGCGAATACCGGCATCGCGTGGCCGCAGGCGAAGATGGCCAGAAGCGCGGCGCCGGCGAGAGCGTGGCCGCCGTTCGTCATCGTTAAGCCGGCGATTCCAGCGACGAGCGGCGTGCAGCACGGTGAGACGACGAGCGCGCTCGACGCGCCGAGCAGCAGTGTCCCGCCCATGCTGACCCGCCTGCGCGCTCCATTGGAGGCATGGTGCGACCCGCCGTGATGCGAGCCGACGTGATGCGAACCGTCTCCGCGCAACAGTGTGAACAACCCGGCTACACCGAGCACCACGGCGAGGACTTCATAGACGATCCCCGCCGATTTCCATAGCGTTCCGAGCAGACCGACGCCCGCACCGAGCAGGACATACGCGCCGACTAGCCCCGCGACGAACGCGACGACAACGCGCACCGGCGCCCGCGACGCGTTGACCAGCGCCGCCACCGCGACGTAGCGCGGCGCGGCGCACGGCCCGATGCTCGTCACGACGCCCGCCGCGAACACCAGCGGGTATGCCAGCGGCGAGCGCATCGCGACGGCGCGCATCCCTTCGCCGCTCACGTCGATCACGGCGCGACCTGCAGTCCCTGGCCGGCGACGTACTCCACCTTCGTCGCGGTGCAGTTCGTGCCGCAGACGCTCCCGCTGGTTCCGCCGGAAAGCGGAATCTTCGCAAGCGTCGAGCCGACATGCACGCCCGGACAGACGATCGTGTAGCTCGCCGGACTGCCGCCGGACGCCTGCGTCGTGGTGAGCGTGTACGTCGCGGCGCCGTTCTGCGCGGCCGGGTCCTTCGGTGTGTTGTTGAGATACGCCACACCGTTCACTGTCAGCAGCGACGGCTGCACCGCGGCGCCGGACGCCGTCGGATACACTTGATTGTCGGCGTAGTACAGCTCCATCGCCGTCGCGATCGCCCGCAGGTTCGATTCACAAGCCGCTGTCTGCGCCTGCGACCGCGCGTTGACGAAGTTGGGAATTAAAATCCCCGCCAGAATCGCGATGATCGCCACCACGATCATCAGCTCAATCAACGTAAACCCGCGCTCGTCCCCGCGCTCCATGCCCTGCCGCATCGCCGTCCCTCCATAGGTGCTACGACGATTCCGGTGCCCGGGCCGATCAGCAGGTAGTTACTCCGGAATCGAGAGCCTCACCGGGTCGCTGCCGTCCGCGAAGTGCAGCAGAATCTCGCCGTCGGCGGTGCGCATCACCGAGACGGGAACGCTGCCGGGCGGCGCGTGGCCGTTCGTCGCGGTTGCGGGGACGGCGCGTTTGCGGCGTGCGAAGCGTTCGCGCAGGCCGGCCAGCGCGACGTAGACCACCGGGACGACGAACAGGTTCAGCACCGTCGAGAGGATCATCCCGCCGAAGACCGCGGTCCCCAGCGAACGCCGGCTCGCCGCGCCCGCGCCGCTTGCGAGCACCAGCGGCACCGTCGCCAGGATGAACGCCAGCGACGTCATGAGGATCGGCCGCAGCCGGGTCTGCGCGGCTTCGCGCACCGCTTCGGCGGCACTCAGCCCCAACCGCCGGCGCTGGTTCGCGAACTCTACGATCAGAATCGCGTTCTTGCTGGCTAGCGCGATCAGCATCAGGTAGCCGACCTGCGCGTACAGATCACTGGGGAGCGAACGGACGTCCAGTGCTAAGATGGCGCCAAGGATCGCCAGCGGAACGGAAACGAGGATGATGATCGGATCGCCGTAGTTTTCGTAGTTCGCCGCGAGCACCAGAAACACACACAGCAAACCGAGGCCGAAGATCAGCAGCGCCTGGCTGCCGAACTCGATCTGCTCGAGCGAGATCCCGGTCCACTCGTACGCCGTGCCCGACGGCAGATTTTGCGCGGCTTTCGCCATTGCCGCGAGCGCGTCGCCCGAGCCGTAGCCGGGCGCCGGGACGCCGTTGATCTCGATCGAGCGCATCAAGTTGTAGTGCGTGATGATCGGCGCGATCTTCTCGACGTGCGTCCGGACCAACGAGGAGAGCGGGATCGTCGCGGCTTGCTCCGGACCCGTACCGCCGGTGCGCACGTAGATGCGGTCGAGCGCGCCGAGCCGGTCGCGGAACGGCGTGTCGGCCTGCACGTACACCCGGTACGAACGGTTCAGGAAGTCGAAGTCGTTGACGTACTCGGAGCCCAGGTACACCTGCATCGCGGCGAAGACGTCCGACAGCGGCACGCCGAGCGCCGCGACCTTCTGGCGGTCGACCTCCACCACGTACTGCGGCGCGTCGTCGCGGAACGTGGTCGAGACGTTGCGCAGCGTTTGATCGGCGCGCGCTTCGCGGATCAGCCCGCGCGCGGCATCCGCGAGCGCGGGGATCCCGACGTTGTCCTGGTCCTGCAGCTCGAACTGGAACCCGGCCAGGTTGCCGATCCCGCGGATCGCCGGCGGGTTGAACGCCAGCACCGAGGCGTTCGCGATCTGCGCGAGCTGCGGGCGCAGCCGCCGCATCACGCCGTCGGCCGAGGAGCTCGCCGACTTGCGCTCGTCCCACGGCTTCAGCGAGACGAACATCATCGCGCGGTTCGGCGCGTTGATCCCGAACTGCGTTCCGTTGGGCTCGAACACGATCGACACCTCGGGGAATCCTTTCAGAATCCCCTCGATCCGCCGGGTGACCCGCTCGGTGTCGGCCAGCGAGGCGCCTTCCGGCAGCTGCACGGTGACGTAGAAATAGCCGAGATCTTCGTCGGGCAGGAAGCCGGTCGGAATCGTCTGGTACGCGAAGTACGTCGCCACCAAGCCGAGCGCGAACAGCGCCAGCACGACGACGCGCCAGCGCAGCAGCGCGGGCAGGATCGCGTGGTAGCCGTTGCGCCCCGCGTCGATCGCGCGGTTGATCATCCCGTAGAAGCCGGTGCGGTGGACGGTGTGCTCGCCGAGCAGCAGCGCCGAAAGCGTCGGCGTGAGCGTGAGCGCGTTGAAGAGCGAGATCGAGATCGCGCAGGCGATCGTCAGCGCGAACTGCTTGTAGAGCTGGCCCGTCGTCCCGGCGAAGAAGGCGACCGGGATGAAGACCGCGAGCAGCACCAGCGAGCTCGCGATCACCGCGCTGGTGATCTCCTTCATCGCCGCCGAGGCGCCGTGGTACGGGTCCATCCCCTTCTCGTTGACGAAGCGGGCGATGTTCTCGATGACGACGATCGCGTCGTCGACGACCAGCCCGGTCGCCAGCGTCAGCCCGAACAGCGTGAGCGTGTTGATCGAGAACCCGAGCACCTTCATCAGCGCGAACGTCCCGATCAAGGACACCGGTATGGTGATCGCCGGGATCAGCGTCGTCTTCCACGACTGCAGGAACAGGAACACGACCGCGATCACCAGGACGATCGAGATCGACAGCGTCTTGAGCACTTCGCGGATCGACTCGGCGACGAACGGGGTCGCATCGAAGCCGAACTGGTAGGTGATCCCGGCCGGAAAACGCCCCTCCAGCTTGTTCATCGTCGCGCGCACGTCGCGGGCAACTTGCAGCGCGTTGGCGCTCGGCAGCGTGAGGACCGCGATCCCGATCGCATCTTTCCCGGACAGTCGCAGATCCTGGGCGTAGCTCTCGGCGCCGAGCTGCACCCGGCCCACGTCGCGCAGCCGCACGAAGCCGGCGTCCGGGTTCGCGCGCAGGATCAGGTTGCCGAAATCCTCCGCGGTGCGCAGCCGCCCGAGCGCGCGCACCGAGATCTGGTACGGCTGGTCCGCGCGAATCGGCGCCGAGCCGATCGACCCTGCGGCGACCTGCACGTTCTGCGTCTGCAGCGCGTTGACGACGTCGGTCGCGGTCAGGTGCGACTGGTTCAGCCGGATCGGGTCGAGCCACAGCCGCATCGCGTAGCGGCGCTCGCCGAAGATGCGCACGTCGTTCACGCCCTTGACCCGCTTGAGCACGTCGACGATGTTGTTGGCGGCGTAGTTGCTGATGAAGACCCGGTCGTAGCGCGGGTCGCTCGACGCCATCCCGAGCGCGATCACGAAGGTCCCGCTGTTCTTCGTCACCGTCACGCCGGTCGCGCGCACCTCGGCCGGGAGCCGGCCGAAGGTGTTGTTGACCTGGTTCTGCACGTCGTTCGCCGCCAGGTCGATGTTGCGGTCGAGCTGGAACGTGCACACGATGCTGCTCGTCCCGTCGCTGGTCGTGCTCGAGCTGATGTAGCGCAGCCCGTCGACGCCGTTGATCGCCTCTTCGAGCGGCGTCGTCACCGAGGCTTCGGCGGCCTGCGCGTTCGCGCCGATGTAGTTCGCGGTGACCGTGACGACCGGCGGTGCGACTTGCGGAAACTGCGCGACCGGCAAGGTCGGGATCGAGATCGCCCCGGCCAGAATGATAAACAGCGCGCACACCGACGCGAAGACGGGCCGGTGCAGGAAGAACTCGATCACCGGCGCGTTTCTTCGCCCTCGTCCCGCCCGATCACCCGTCGGACCCCGTTCCCAGCCTATTGCCAGCAAAGTGCCGGGCCGCGCGCGGCGAACGGCCGAGCATGCACCAGGTGCGGCGCACCGCCGCGGTCGCCATCGCAATTCTCAGCGCGCCGCCGCACGGCGTGATCTTCGTCGAGCGCGCCGCGCACTTGCGCGACCATCCCGGTCAGATCGCGCTCCCGGGCGGCTCGGTCGATCCGGCCGACGGCGGCGACTTGCGGCAGACCGCGCTGCGCGAGTTGCGCGAGGAGGTCGGCGTGGCGCCGGAGCGCGTGCGGATCGTCGGCGAGCTGCCGGTCGTTCGCCAGCAGCGCGCGAACAACTTCGACGTGACGCCGTTCGTCGCGACCGTCGCGCCCGGCCCGCTGACGATCGACGGCACCGAGACCGCCGCCGTCTTTACCATCCCGCTCGCGGTGGTGATCGACGAGCTGACGCACGGCACGGTGCACGTCGGCAAGATCAGCATCGAGACGCACCTGCTCGACTACGAGCGGCGCCGCGTGTGGGGTTTGACCGGCCGCATCCTGCGCGATTTCGTCGACGCCTGGAACGACGCGGCGAACCCGTTGCGCTCGGCGATCGAAGGCGCGCTCGCCGCGTGAAGCGCGCGCTTGCACTCGCCGCCACGCTGGCGTGCATCGCCGCGCTGCGCACGTCGGCGCGGGCCGAGTGGCGCCCGCCCGACTTGCGCCCGACGAAGACGCCGCTGGCCGAGGTGCTTGCGGCCTACACGAAAGGAACCGGTGCGCTCGATTCGCGCTTCGCGCAGCGGCGCGAGCGCTGGACGTACGTCAACGGCCCGCGCCGGCTTCCGGTGCGCGTCGCCGTGCTGAACGACGATTTTCGCGCGAACGTCGAGCTGAACGGCGCGGAATACGCCGGCGGACGGTGGAACGGCGTGCGCTGGCGCGCCGACGCGAACGGGATCGCGCACGGGACGCTCTCCGACGATCAGGGCGACGCGGTCGATCGTCTTCCGCAGAGCGTCTTTCCGTTCGCGACGAGCGAGTGCGAGCTGGCCGGCGAGTCGGAGAAGTTCGCCCCCGCGTGGGTTCTCGCCGATCGCGCGCCGCACGACAGGCCGCACTGGCTCTACGTCGACAAAACGTCCGGCTTGATCTCGCACGAGGTCACCCGCGAAGGCGCGCGCACGATCGTCACCTCGTTCGAAGACTTCGAGCCGCTCGGAACGCTGCGCCGGCCGCGCCGCTGGCACGTCACCGACGGCAACCGCACGAACGACCTCGACGTGCGCGTCGACGCGATCGAACCCGCGCAGCTGGCGCCCCGCGATGTCGCGATCCCGCCGACGCAGCGGACGTTCCGCGCGCCGAACGCGCGCGACGGCACCGTCGTGCTCCCTGTCCATTTCCGCGGCCGCACGATCTTCGTCGACGCCGGCGTCGACGGCCGGCGCGCGCAGTTCGTTCTCGACACCGGCACGGCGAGCATCACGCTCGACAGCGGTTACGCCGGGAGGCGCGGCTGGTCGCCGGTCCTCGAGCATGCCACCGTTCCGCACATGACGGTCGGCGCGCTCGCGCTCGACGACGTCTCGACGCTCGCGATCCCCATCAACATCGGGTATTCGATCGGCGGCATCTTAGGCTACGACTTCTTCGTCGGGCACGTCGTGCACGTCGACTACGCGAACGAGCGCGTCGAGGTGATGACGACGGAAGCCGCCGCGCCGGTCTTCCGTGACGGGAAGGCGACCGTCATTCCGGCCGACTTCGACGAGGGAGTTCCGCTCGTTCGGGCTGCGTTCGGTTCGGCGGTGGGCGATCGTTTCGCGCTCGACACCGGCTCGCCGCATCTGTACGTGCTGGCGCCGTTCGAGCAGCGCTACAAGACCGCGATCGACGCGCTGTGGACGCCCGCCTCGTTCGGCCGCCAGTCGACCGCCGAGGAGGTTTACTTGGAGGGATCGATCGTCGTCTCCGCGCGGCGCGTCGCAAGCTTCACGCTGGGCCCGCAGCGGTTCGACGACGTCCTGGTCGGAATACAACAGCCGAACGCGGCCCGCGACGCGATCGACATCGCGCTGGACGGGATCGTCGGGACCGACCAGATGCGCGATTTCGACTGGTGGTTCGACTACGACGGCGGCCGGATCGCGGTGCGGCGGAACGGCCTGCGCTAACCTCGAAGGCTGGGGCGGCCGTGTATGAACGAGCGCCGTTTTCTCCTCCGCAGGCTGCTGCTCGCCGCAACGCTGCTGATCGCCGTGACGGCGGTCGGCACGGCGGGCTACGTGATGGTCGAAGGCTGGTCGTGGTTCGACTCGCTGTACATGACCGTCACCACGATAACGACCATCGGCGGCGGCGAGCCGGCGAAGATGGACGTCGCCGGAAAGTCGTGGACGATCGTCGTCGTCGCGATCGGCTTCGGCTCGCTGACCTATACGGTGCTCGCGCTCTTCAGCTACGTCGTCGAAGGCCATCTCTTCGCCGAGGTCTCGCAGCGCCGCATGCGGCGGCGCGCCGCGCGCATGGTTGATCACTTCATCCTGTGCGGCTACGGCCGCGTCGGCGGCGAGATCGCGCGCGACTTCGCCGCCGAGGGGATCGCGTTCGTCATCGTCGACATCAACCCCGACTCGCTCGAGCGCGCGGCGGCGGAAGGGCTCGTCGTGGTCAACGGCAACGCCGCCGACGTCGCGACGCTGCAGGCGGCGGGGATCGAGCGCGCGCGCGGGCTGGTGACCGCGGTCGACGCGGACGCGGACAACATCTACGTGACGCTCTCGGCGCGCATCTTGCGGCCCGACCTGTTCATCGTCGCGCGCGCGAACCGCGAGGACGCCGAGCCCAAGCTGCGCCTCGCCGGCGCGAACCGCGTCATCTCGCCGTACACGATCGGCGGGCGCCGCATGGCGAGCCTGGCGATGCGCCCGACCGCCGTCGAGTTCGTCGACACGGTGCTCTCGGCGAACAACGGTCAGCTGCTGCTCGAAGACATCACGATCGCGGCCGGCTCGGCGTGGATCGGCCGCGCGCTGGTCGAGCTGTTCCCCGACGGCGACGAAGCGTTCGTCCTGGCGCTCAAGCGCGACGGCGAGATGCGCTTCCGCCCGGCCGCGGAGACGCCGCTGCAAGCCGGCGACGAGCTCGTCGCGGCCGGCCCGCCGAAAGCGATCCGCGCGCTGGAGCAGCGGCTCTAGGGCCGCGGGCGGGTCCGCTCACCGGACGCCGGGAACCCTGGCGAATGATCGTCAGCATCGCGCGCGAGCTCGGCGCCGGAGGGCGCACGGTCGGCGAGGCACTCGCCGCCGCGCTGGGCGCGCCGCTGCTGGACGAACGTGACTTCATCGACGAGCTGGCGGCGCGCCGCGGGCTCGCGCCGGAGTTCGTCGAGCAGCACATCGAGCGCGCGCCGAATGCCGCCGAGCGCCTGATCTCCGACCTCGCCGCGGCGACCGCGATGCTGCCGATCCCGGTGACGTCGATGCAGCCGGCCGAGACGATCGTCGACACGGTGCGCGAGGTCGTCCTCGAGCGCGCGCAGCGCGGGCACGTCGTCGTGATCGGCCACGGCGGCGTGAGCCTGCTCGGGTGGCGGCCGGCCGGGATACCGGTGCTCGCGATCTTGCTGCGCGCCGGGCGCGCGTGGCGGATCGACCAGCTCGCGCGCCGCTACGGCATCACGCCCGACGAGGCGCGCGCGCGCGTCCAGCGCACCGACGAAGCGCGGGTGCGCTATCAAAAGCACTACTTCGACTCGGATCTCTACGACAGCCGGCAGTACGACGTCACGCTGAACACCGAATCGCTCGGACTCGATTTGGCGATCGCGATCGCGACCAGCGCCGCCGAAGAGTTCGCCCGCCGCGAAACGCCGGCGGCCGTCGGCCCGGAAAGCAGCCCATGAACGGCACGGTCGAACGCGAGCTCAAGCTCGAGCCGCCCGACACGTTCTCGCTGGCGCGGCTGCAGCCGCGGCTCGATTCCTACGTCGCCGCGCCGGTGCGGCTGAAGCGGCTGCACACGGTCTACTACGACACGCCCGACCTGCGCCTCACGCGCTGGGGCTGCAGCTTGCGGCTGCGGCACGGCGAGGGCTGGACGCTGAAGATTCCGGTGCCGCAGAGCTCGCAAGCGCTCTATCGCGAAGAGCACGAGTTTCCGGAAGAAGGCGCCGGCGTTCCGGCCGCGGTGCTCGATCTGGCGACGGCGTATTTGCGCGGCGCGGCGCCGCGCCCGGTCGCCGAGTTGCGGACGCTGCGCGCGAGCCGGCAGCTGTTGAGCGACGGCGGCGAGGATCTGGCCGAAGTGGTCGAGGACGACGTGCGCGTCGTCGAGGGCACGCACGTCGTGCGGCGCTTCCGGCAAGTCGAGATCGAGCTGGCCGACGCCGCGCCCGACGATTTGCTCCAGGTGCTCGCGCACGTGCTGCAGGCCGAAGGCGCGGGCAAGCCGGACCCGGTTCCGAAGAACGTGCACGCGCTGGGCGAGCGCGCCCGCGAGCCGGAGCTCAGCGCGCCCGAGCTAGGTGGCGACGCGCGCATCAGCGAGGTCGTGCGCGCGGCGCTCACGGGCTCGGTCGAGCGCATCGTGCGGTACGATGCGAAGCTGCGCTTGCACGCCGACGAAGAGGCGATCCATCACGCGCGCGTCGCGGTGCGCCGGCTGCGCAGCGATCTGCGCACGTTCCGCCCGGTCTTCGAGCGCGCGTGGGCCGACGGCTTGCGCGAGCGGCTCTCCTGGCTGCAGGACGGGCTCTCCGCCGCGCGCGACGCCGACGTGCTGATCGAGGGCCTGCGCAAACGCAGCGAGGCGCTCCCCGACGGCGACCGCCGCCGGCTCGACGAAGTGCTCGCGCCGCTGCGCGAAGCGCGCGAGGCGGCCTACGAGCACGTGCGCGCGATGTTGCGCGAGCGGCGCTACGTGCTGCTGCTGCAAGCGCTGGTCGACGGCGCGAAGCGGCCGGCGTTCGAAGCCGCGGCCGACGAGCCGGCCCGCGAAGCGATCCCGCGCATCGTCAAGGACGCGTGGAAGACACTGCGCAAGCGCGTGCGCCGCCGGACGCGCCCGCCGTCCGACCGTGAGCTGCACGGCATCCGCATCGCGGCGAAGCGCGCGCGCTACGGCGCCGAAGCGGTCGCGCCGGTCGCCGGCCGGTGCGCGCGGCGGCTCGCGAGCGCGGCGGAAGAGCTGCAGACGATCCTGGGCGAGCAGCACGACGCGGTCGTCGCCTGCGAACGGCTGCATGCGCTCGAAGCTGAGCCGCAGCGCGCATTTGTCGCCGGCGAGCTCGCGTCGCTAGAGTACGCCGCGTCGCTCGGCGCGCGCGCAGCGTGGCGCGCTGAGTGGAACGAGGCAAAACGCGCGTGGGGCCGGTTCGAGCGCGCCCTGCGATGAGCGCACACGACCTGCGCTCGGGAGCGCCGCGCCGGTGGAAGACCGACGTCGACGGCGTGATCTGGCTGCCGCGGATGATCGACAAGGCGCGCGCCTACGACGCCGGGACACTGGGGTTGTACTTGTACGGACAGTCGCCGGTCGACGCGAGCTTGCTGCGCGCCGGACGGATCGCCTACGACGACGTGCTGGAGGTGGTGCGCTCTTCGCCCGACGACGCCGGCGTGCTGGCCGCGCTCGAGCGCCGCGCGCCCGGCGCGCGGGCGCGGATGCGCGCGTGGAGCGCGAAGCCGCCGCTGAAAGCGCGGATCATCTTCGCCTGGAACGACGTCGACGAGGGCTACGCGCGCGGCCCGCTCGCGCGCGTCGTGCGCTTTCTCTCGAACGCGATCTATCCGGCGCTCACGGCGTCGCTGCGGTTGGTGCGGCCATTCAACTCACGATCGAAGCGGGCGTAGGAACGGTCGCGTCGGCGACGCCGAGGCGCAGGTTCGAGACGTGCACCAGCCGGCCGGTGCAAGCCGGCATCGTCGACTTCGCGCTCAGCGGCGACTGCAGATCGGGAACGAAGATCTCGATGCGCGCGGCCCGCTTGCAGTCCGTCGCCGTGTTCGTGGTGTTCTGCGGCCCGTAGCTCACCGTGAACGACGCCTCGCCGCCGGGCGGAAGCGTCAACAGCATCGCCATCATCGTCCGCGGCGCGAATTTCAACGGCAGCTCTTTGCCGCTCGCGTCGAACAGCCGGATCCCGGGGCTGCCGACGATGCGGCACGACGAGCTGCTGTGGTTCTTGACGCCGTACGTCCAGCCGGCGGGCATGCCGTGCGTCTTTCCGACCTCGCGCAGCGCGAGATCGGACGCCGTGCACGAGCGCGGCGGAAGGGGTGCCGGGCTGGCCGGCCCCGGCTGCGGACTCGGCGTCGTCGTGGCGGCCGGCGAGGAGGCGACCGGCGCCGGGGTCTCGACCAGGACCGGCGGCGCGGTTTGCGCGCCTGCCGGTCCCGCGAGGGCGCACAGGACGGCCGCGGCAGCAAGCGATGCAAGTAGACTCGGCGTGCGGCGGAGCATGCCCTTGGAACGCGAGACAGGGCCGTCCCGTCACCGCTCGAACCTAGGAGGAAAGCCACGGCGCCGAGCACGGCGCCGGAACGTGAGGTGCCTCGAGTGATCCTCAACAACGTCGAAGTGATGTTCGGCGGCCAAGCCGGCGACGGCAGCTTGACGACGGGCGGCTTGATCGCCGGCGTGTTCAAGCGAATGGGACTCGAGGTCTACACGTACAAGGATTTCCCCTCGCGCATCCGCGGCGGGCACACCAACTACGTGATCCGAGCGGGGGAGCACCGCGACTTCGGCATGGCCGATGCGGTCGACGCGCTCGTCGCGTTCGACCTCGAAGCCGTCGAAGCTCACATCGAAGAGATGAGGCCCGGCGGCTTCGTCGTTTTCGACAACAGCTCGGAGACGATCCCCGACCACGTCCGCCGCGCCGACGTCAACTGGTACGAAGTGCCGCTCGCGAAGATCGCGAAGGTAGAGCTCGGCCTGGAGCTGGTGCGCAACACGATCTCGCTCGGCGTCCTCGGTGCGCTGATCGGGATGGACCCGGAGATCGTCCGCAACGACGTGCGCGGCGTCTACCAGCGCAAGGGCGAGAAGGTCGTCGACCTCAACATGCGCGCGATCGAAGCCGGCGAGACGTACGTGCTGGAGAACTTCGCCGATCGGCCGACGGGCTACGGGCTCGTCGCCGGGAACGACGGCGACCGGCTCATCATGATGGGCAACGACGCGATCGCGTACGGCGCGCTGGTCGCCGGCTGCCGCTTCATGGCCGGCTATCCGATCACGCCCGCGACCGACGTCCTCGAGTGGATGTCGAAGCAGTTGCCGAAGTTCGGGGGCGTCGTGGTGCAAGCCGAAGACGAGCTCGCGGCGATTACGATGACGCTCGGCGCGGCGTTCGCCGGCGTGCGCGCGATGACCGCGACGTCGGGACCCGGCCAGGCGCTGATGACCGAAGCGATCGGCCTCGCCGGCGTGCTGGAGATTCCGGTCGTCGTCGTCGAGTGCGCGCGGGCCGGCCCGTCGACGGGCATGCCGACGAAGACCGAGCAGAGCAATCTGAACCACCTGATCTACTCGGGCCACGGCGAGATCCCGCGCGTGGTGCTCGCGCCTGGAACCGTCGCGGAGTCGTTCGAGCTCGCGACGACCGCGTTCAACCTCGCGGAGAAGTACCAAGTCCCGGTATTCATCCTCACCGAACAGGCGCTGTGCCAGAGCAAGGCCACGCTGCAGCCGTTCGACCTCGACAAGGTCGTCGTCGACCGGGGCAAGCTAATCGAGGACGGCGAGGTGACGTTCGGCGAGTACAAGCGCTTCGCGTTCACCGGCGACAACGTCTCGCCGCGGGTGATCCCCGGCGTTCCGGGCGGGATGCACCTGGCGCCGGGCTCCGAGCACAACGACGCCGGCGTCATCACCGAGAACGCGGCCAACCGCGCGCGGATGATGGAGAAGCGGATGGGCAAGCTCGTCACGATGCACGACGACTTGCCGAAGCCCGTACTGCACGGGATCGCCGACGCCGACATCGCAATCGTCGGCTACGGCGCGAACCGCGGCCCGATCGCCGAAGCGGTACAGCGGCTGGCGAACGAAGGCGTGCTGACGCGCTTCCTGCAGCTGCGCACGCTCTGGCCGTTCCCCGACGAAGCGATCAAAGAGTTCGTGCGCGGTGCGGATCACGTCTTCGTCGTCGAGAACAACTACACCGGACAGCTCATGCAACTGATTCGCGCGGTGGTCGGACCGCTCGAAAAGCTGCACGGCGTGCGCAAGTACGACGGACGCCCGTTCCGGCCGATCGAGATCATCGAGCCGGTGCTGGAGACCTGTCATCCCGAGCTCGCCGAAGGGCTGCGGAGATAAATCTGATGACGGCGACTCTTACCCCCAAAGACTTTGCGACCGCGACGCCGTCGTGGTGGTGCCCCGGCTGCGGCGACTTCGGCGTTCTGTCCGCGCTCAAGCAGGCGATGGCGGAGCTCGGCAAGCAGCCGAAGGACGTCGCGTTCGTCTCCGGGATCGGTTGCTCCGGAAAGATCTCCGGCTATCTGCACAGCTACGCGTTTCACGGCGTGCACGGCCGCGCGCTGCCGGTCGCGACCGCGATCAAGCTCGCGAACCGCGAACTTACGGTGATCGCGGCGGGCGGTGACGGCGACGGCTACGCGATCGGCGCGGGGCACTTCGTGCACGCGGTGCGCCGCAACACCGACATGACGTACATCGTCATGGACAACCAGACGTACGGGCTCACCAAAGGCCAGAGTTCGCCGACCAGCGCGACGGGTTACGTCGCCTCGGTCAGCCCCGACGGCAACCCCGACACGCCGCTGAACGCCCTCGCGCTCGCGCTCGCCGCCGGCGCGACGTTCATCGCGCGCGGCTTCTCGGCGCAGCCGAAGCAGATGGTCGCGATGATCAAGGCGGCGGTCGAGCACCGCGGCTTCGCGATCGTCGAGGTGATGTCGCCGTGCGTGACCTACAACAAGATCAACACGTACGCATGGTTCAAGGAGAACACCGAAGACGGCGCGCTGCGCGACGGCTATGCGCCCAACGACCGCCTCGCCGCCTTCGAAGCCCTGACGACCGACGGCAAGATCCCGCTCGGCATCCTCTACAAAGAAGACCGCCCAACGTTCGAGGACCGCACCGGTCTCCCCGAAGCGCCGATCGCGCGCCAAAACATCCGCGGCCCGCACCCGGAATACGCCGCGATGCTGGCCGCGTACCGGTAGCCCAGGGAGCATGCTTGCGCGCAGTGTTTCGCTTCGGCGAAAATTCCAATAGGTTCCTTCCTCGCACCACGGCGCGCGACCACTATGCAATAGTTGCTTGTCGCGCAAGGCCCGGCGTCCACGAGTTCGTCGACCCGCGGAGGCAGTTTACAGATGTTTTCAGCGACATTTGTGGCGCATTAAACGGTCGAATTACGCCACATCAGACGCTGCACGACGCGTCGCTTTACGTCTACGACGTTTCGGGGAACTCTTTTCCCCTTTCTCTCCGGCTATCGAAGGCGGATTTGGTTCGCCTGTTGCATCCCACCATGATGGTGAGCCAATCCCACGCTCATAGCAAGCGACGAGCAGCTGCTCCTTTGAGTGTACAGAGAATGCGCGAAAGAGAGTTTCTGTATAGTCCTTAATCGTGTGCTCAGAGATTCCTAGCAACGACGCGATTTCTTTGGCACTCCTCGCGGACAAGTAGTGGCGCAACACTTCCCGCGGTTTCGGGGATAGCGTAGTGGCAATAGGGTCGCTATAGATTCGTGCCCACCACCCCAACCGACGTGCAAGGAACGAGTGGGGAAAGTTGGCGCGAACCAGTAAAGCAGCAGCCTGCAGATAGGCGTCTCCGCGTGGACGAGTGGCGATCAAAGTCGTGTCAAGTTCAATAAGGGCCTGAGCGGCTTGCCACAGCAATCCGAGACGCTTGGCGGTATCGTACACCTCTTTAAATGCCTGCCACGCCGTTGTTGCGGCACCTTCAATTCGTGCAACGAGTCCGTGAACCCAGGTCTCTAAAATCCAAAGTCTCACGTCATCGTGGAGCAAGAGCGAGTGATCGATTTCCGATGTGAGATCGTCGTAGCGCCCCAGCGCTTCCCCCGCCGAGGCGGGATCTGTTCGGGAGAGCGCTTCGGCGGTCAACAGTAGCCCTATGCGTTCCTCATCACAAGTAGCATTCCAATCGACGTCGGCGCTCAGTTCAGCGGCGTTTTTGGCGAATACGTACGCGATGTCGACATCGCCGAACGCGTTGCTGATCAAAGCGCGATTTGCGAGCGCCCACACGCGCCACGCATTGGTCGGCGCAAGGTTTTCTGATCTCCGAACCATATCGTAAGCGGCGCGCCGCTCGCCGTCCAACGCATAGAGCCAGGCGTCGAACGCAGCCATCTGAAGTCGGAAGGTGACCGGCACGCCAACGCAATCATCCGGCACGCGTGCGAGGCCGGGCGGCATATCGTGCGTACCAGCCACTGTAGCGGACCGTAAAGCAAGCTCGTATGTCGATATCTGTAACGCGATTCGCCCTACGAGATCATCATCACGTTCTCGACACTTCCAGTACGCCTCAAGGGCCCAGCGGAAGAGTTTCAGGGCTTCGGGATAGCGCTCGTTCGCCGCCGCCACGTATCCGCGCAGCGTGGCAGCCCTGACGGAGATGACATCGGCGTGCCCTTCCTCAGCCACTACGGCGCATTCAAGTGTTGACCGATAATCGCGCTTGAGCCAATAGGCGAACGCAGTCCAATATGCGATTTCGGCGCGAATCGTAGGGTGGGGCTCGAGCGTCCGAGCGGCGTTCCCTAAGTCGTTAAGCAGCGCCAGGCCGCGCTCGACCTCGCCGCCGCGCGCAACAGCGATCCCGTGCAGCATTCGCGCGGTGCAAGCTTCATCAACCGAACCAAACGTAGGGAGTACCGGCGTGAGCAGCGCGATCGCGTCGTTAAATTGATACCGCCGCAGAAGCACGCGGGCTCTCAGCAAGATAGCTTCGCGACGCTCGCCGGCAGACAGCGAATTCGTGGAATCCAATGCTTCGAGGCATGCGCCGAGCTCGCCGCGGAAAAACGCCTTCCGGGCAACCGCGATTGTTGAGGTGGGGAGGGCGTCGCTTGCGGCGTTGAACTGGATCGGCTGCACCCCCGGATGCATCCATGAAATTCGCGACGACAGTGCGCCGCTTGGGTCGGCCTTTCCAGGACTCGCGGGACGTCCTCCTCCCTCAAACGTACTATCCGGGACCACCTCCGCCAACGTAGTCAGTCCCGGTGCCGGTCGCGGTGCTAGCCGCGCCGGCGACCGGCGCGACGACGCCAGGCCCCGCGCCGACGACGTAGTTAGGGGGTGGCGCGGCGCTTAGGGCGACGAGCAGCGCGATAAGGATCGTCATGAAAGGATACTCCTTCTACGTTTGAATCCCCCAAATGGGGGACTACGAGTATCCTAACGCCTCTGGCGGACGAGAGTCACGGGCTCCTGAGCGCTGGGTCCAAAATGAACCGCCCGATCGTCGGAATAGACGCCAGCGGCTGCGTACCGCATCATTGATCGTGCAAATGTTCGGATGTGCCGATGCCCTGGTACGCGTCGACCCATGTTGTGCCGATTCGCAAAGACGACTCGGCACAATGGTGCCACCACCGCGAGTCCTTGCAGGACGAGTCAGGCTGCACAAACCGCACACCCGGCACTCGACACGAACGTCCGTCTCCGTGCCCCTGCCGACGATCCAGACACGAGCTACGCGCGGTGCGCGTAATTACGGATCCGGATCGCAGAGATACGGCGACGGAACGGCCAACCGCCGTCGTTCCTGCGGGCCACGCTTGCCACACAGCGACGGCCCGTCTACACCCCGGGAACGGCGGCGGTTCGGTTCACCTTGCGCAATAAAGGCAATCCGCGTCGCAAAGTGCGCTGACATTGTTCGATTAGCTCAAGCGCAGTACGACGTTGGCTTGAGGGCGCTTCTTAGGCTGGCTTTGAGATGTGGGGAAACTGGGCGTTTCATTCGCCCGCATACTCCCACGGCGTACGGTATCCGAGCGAGCCCTGCGGTCAAACCACGTTGCCAAAAGCAGCGTTCCTGCCAAATGCACAGGCGTCGTTTCTGTGGAGGGTAATGGATTTGCTTTCGGTGACTGGTCTCGCGCATAAAGGATACAGCTGCGCTGCGCTGGCCGGCGTGATTTTCACCGCGGGCTGCCATTCCGGCGGCGCGCGAGTCGTGCCGTCGTCCGCTCAGAACGTCTCGGGGAGCTCCGCAGTAACCGTCGCCGGTGACACTCCAGAGGAGTTCGCCGCGAATCTTCAAGCGGCGCGCGCTGCTCGAAAAAGCGTTCGCATTGTCGCCGTTTCTGCACGATTGGGCGTCGACGACTATTCAGCGTACGCTCAGATTGTGCGGTCGAACCGCGCTCTCTTTGTTCGGGTCTATGGGCGCATACACGTCTACGATATCGACGAAGTGCAGATCTCATACCCACCGGGAAATGCCGTCGACCTGCGCAGGATACCGCTCGTCGAAACGCCTACGGTGGACGCGGCGCTCGCATCCAAAAACCCGATAGGCGCGACATCTTCTTTACGGGCTCAACTATGCCCTCACTGCGATCTCGTGCTTCTTCGGCCAACAGGGACGGCACAATCGTCTACGCTTTGGGCTGACGCAAAAGACCCGTGGCAGAAAAACCCCGACTACGTCTATTGGTCGCCCGGGATTGATGCGAAGCTGGCGTCAGGCCAGCGAGGCGCGGCTAGCCTTGTCCTTAATCCGTGCGTGCCTGGGTATATTTGCTGTCCCGGCGGATACGGATACATCGGGCCCTACTGCTATTATCCTGGCGGCGGAGGGCCTGGTCCTTACCCGATTTACTTCGCTCGCCTGCCCCGCGCACAGTACAACTTGACGGCTGAAGCTGCGTGTCGCCAACAGAAAGGTCGATATGCCGACTTTTGGCTTGGGCCAGATATTCCGGGGCAATTCTATTGTCAGCACGAGACTGACACAGCGTCGCAAAATGTCGGCGGACTTTATATCGACAACGGCTGCTTTATTACGGCTGACCTGCCTGCAAAAGCGGATCCCATGCAGCCTATTATCGTCACGGTCATCGGCCCTACGCTAACGCCGAGCAAAGCGGTTGACTCGGTCGGCGTACGCGTAGATATGACGCGCTGCTATTGGACGAAGTCGAATTGACAGAGCGAGGGTCGTGCAGAAATTGACTTTGCAGGATGGAAGAACCAAATGCCAGAAAGGGACGTGCGCTATCGTGAGATCCTTCGATGTCCTTGCGCTCGCCGTTATCACCTCGCTTGCAACGACGTACATGGCTAACGCGTCCTCTCAATTGCCGCTTATCGAACCCGGGCAGGGCCCGAAACCGGCTCCGCCCGGCTATCGCTGGTACATTGTTCGAAACTGGAAACATGTGTACACCGGCAAAGCGTCAATGGTACAGCGCGGCGCCAATGTCGGGCCGACGTTTGACCCGGATGAGCTTATTTTCGGCGAAAAGGCCGGTGACGCGATTCGCCAACGCGATCCTCGCGTTCCCGGGGAAGTGTCGCACATTCTCCTTCCCGCGTCATACGAGTTGCCCGCAGATGTCGCCGCTCTCAGAGCGCCCCCGCCTCCTTCCTCGCTGCCTGAAAAGGAGAAATTCGATTTTTCCCAGGTGACATTCATCGAGGAACCGACACCGCCCGGTACTCCGAAAGGTTTTACCGCGTATAGGTTCGTTTTGCCGCGCCTGGTCTACACCGGAACAGTGGATACCCTGAGAGGCTCTCGGTCGGCGTTCGTAATCTCCGGGAGCGGTCTCAGGATCCGGCGTGCGAAATATCCTGGAGAAGCGTCGCATGTTTTGGTGCCGAGCAATATCGTACTGCCTGACGTGCTTAGAAGGCGCCCGCGCTAAGACCGCGGGAACGCGTCGGTACGCCGGCCGGGCAGCGCGTCAAATAGAGACCTGCGTCGTCCCGTGACGATAGTATTAAAATGCTGAAGAAGTGCCGGGCACTGCCCGCCGCCTTTGTGCCGCTCCTCGCGGCGTTCCTAATGGTTAACACGGCGGCCCCTTCGGATTGCGCTGAATCGGGCTGGCCCATGTACCAGCGCAGCGCGGATCACAATGCCGTCGTCGATCGTCCAGGCTTCTCGGCGAAATGGACCTATGACGCCTCGGGCAGGATTAATAGCGGTCTCGCGATCGTTGGCGATCGTGTGATCTTTGATACGTTCGACGGAAAAGTAGTCGCCCTAGACTTGCGTTCGGGACGGCCCGTTTGGACGGCCAATACGGACAACGTCGTCATGTCAACTCCTGTTGTCGTCGGAAGCACGGTTTATGTCGGGACGGGACATAACGGTACGATGTCGAAACAGCGCACGTCGTTCGTGTACACGGCCGCGCCGGGTCGGCGGCAACTCGATATGTGGGGGCGCGCCGAGGGCGACCACGTCATCGCGTTCGATCTTGTTACGGGACGAAGGCTGTGGGCGTATCGCACCGCGGGTGAAGACATGCCGTCGCCGACGGTCGCGGACGGCGTCGTCGTGTTTGCGAACGGGGACTTTCACGCATACGGGCTGCGGTCGTCCGACGGTACTGCGCTTTGGCAACGGGACCTCGGCGGTATCTCGACTATGGCTTCTGCAATGCGTTCGGGCTCTGGAGTGCTCGTCGGCATCTGCAGTGGGCCGCACTACCGAGGAAACACGGTTGCGTTGGAGCCGCACACCGGTCGTATTCTGTGGCGTTCGCCGTACGGAGACTGTGATTCAACGGCTACCGTAGCGAACGGGCGCATCTTCACGAGCGGGGTGGATGGGAACGACACCGCTTATGGTCACGGAGCTCGCGGCGTCGTTGCCGCGCTGGATCCGCGAGACGGGCATACGCTTTGGTCGTTCCGAACGCGAGATGCTGGTCCATATACGAAGATAGGATCTAACGAGCGGGCGATCGCCGGGACATATGCAAACGGCACGTATTTTCAACCGATACCAACTTCCGATGAACTCATAGCGTTCGATGCTTCTCGAGGCAGAGTGAAATGGCACTTCAAGACCCAGGGCCCTGCCAAGATGAGCCCAGTGGTAAAAGACGGTCGCCTTTACATTGGGGATACCGTCGGGCTCTTCTATACCATTGACGCCCGCAGCGGCAAACTGATCCGGGTCACGATGTTCGACGAGCCCTTTTCGACGTCGCCGCCAGTTCTAGTCGGGAATACCATCGTTGTTGCAGGCAACACAAAAGTCTTTGCCTTGCCACAATGAGTGCTAAGATACTCATTCCGCTCGCTGTCTTAATGACTGCGAGTTGCGCCTCACCCGGCGCTCAGTTCTCCCAACGAGCTTCTCGTAGCGTACAACACATCGTTATTGTCGTGCAAGAGAACCGTAGCTTTGATAATCTCTTTCACGGATACCCTGGTGCCGACACGGTCGACTACGGCATAACGCACGACGGGACGCATGTCCGACTTCAGCCCGTTTCACTCGCAGCTCGCTATGACATAAGCAATAACGTAACTGACTTCGTGAAGTCATATCACGGCGGAACGATGGACGGGTTCGATCTTCGTTTAATCGGACCACGCCCGGGTGCAGAAGTTCCGCTGGCCGCGGCCCAGTATCCTCAATATGGTTTCGTGCCGGCGGCGGAAGTCGCGCCATACTTTCAGATCGCGCACGACTTTGTTCTGGCCGACCGCATGTTCCAGAGCAATATCGACCAAAGCTTCGTTGCGCACCTCTACCTCATCGCGGGACAGGCGAATCGAACTGCTGATTTCCCGTCCGGGCGGCCCTGGGGCTGCGATGCCGGGCCCGGCGCTAGAGTTGCGACGCTTAAAGATGATCGGACTCTCGGAGCTCGGATATTCCCGTGCTTCGATATTCCAACGCTCGCAGATGAGCTGGACGAGAAGCGGCTGTCCTGGGCATATTATGCGCCGAAGGTACTAAACGCAAAGGCGTGGAGAGCGCAGCTACTGCACTCTCGCGATCAGTTTCTTGAACCGAGCCGTCTCGATGTCGGCCAACTATGGTCATCGTTCGACGTGATACCGCACGAACGATATGGCCCCTCGTGGCAAACCAATATCATTTCCCCGAGCTCTCGATTTTTTAAGGACGTCGCGGCCGGCCAATTGCGCAGCGTCTCTTGGGTGGTACCGGATTATAGGAATTCGGATCATGCTGGATCCCGAAGTGTAACGGGGCCGCTTTGGGTTGCGTCCATCATCAACGCGATTGGCCGCAGCAGATATTGGAGCCACACGGTAATCCTCATCACGTGGGATGACTCCGGAGGTTGGTACGACCACGTCGCTCCGCCACAGCTTGACTATGACGGCCTTGGGCTCCGCGTGCCGCTACTGGTGGTTTCTCCCTACAGTAAGCGTAACTTCATTTCCCATAAGCAATACGAATTCGGAAGCCTTCTCCGCTTCACGGAGTCCGTATTCGGCCTACGTGCGCTGGCTCCGAGCGATTCACGCGCAAACGACCTTGACGACTGCTTCGATTTTTCCGCAGCTCAGCGTACCTTCGAGCCGATACAGACTCCTATTGGAGCTGAGGACTTTTTGAAGCAAAGGCCGTCGTCTGTGCCGCCGGATGACTGACACGAGCCGGCCTTGAGCGGCCGGCGCCTAAAAATCTTTTTAGCGGGGCAGCATGACAAGGTCGAACGTATGTGCTATAATTCTTCTATGCCGCCGGGTACGAACCTGGCTGCCTTATAACTAAAGCGGCCCGATCAGTGGTGGAACACTGACCGGGCCCGTCACCCGATGGGTAAATCATCGAATGACAAGACCTCAATTCGCCGTGCCGGCGTCGAATACCCGGCCGGATAACGTTCCCGTGGAACACGGGCACTTCAGAATCGTGCGGGCCGCCTGGCTTATTGCACGATTCGTGCGGCGCGAAGCCGTGCGGTTCGAGCTCTATCGCGATCGGTTTGGCGCTTCGCCGCGGACATTCCATCGCGATCTCGCAGCGGTGCAGGATGCGGGCGTCCGTGTCACCGTCGAAGACGGCGTGTATCGCATGGCCCCTTTTCTCCTCGAACGCGGAGCGTCATGAAAGGATCGACGGGATTGAACGTCGTGCCATTCAAGGCGTGCGCCGCCTTTGACGAAGCAGGGATCGATTGGACGAAAGAACCGCGCAGCGATCGAGAGCGCACGCTGCGCGAGGCGTATCTGACCTACGAGAGCTCTGCCGGGACGAGCGGCCTCGTGTCGCTTCTGCTTCTCGGCATCGTGTCGCGGCGCCAAGGCGCGATCGCGGCAGATTTGCAGTACGTGGCAGATCGTGCCGAGATCATCCTTGCCATGAAGCTTCGGCAGCGTCAATGCGATGTGCTGAAGATGTTGACGGAGTACGTCTCGGAAAACGGCCCAATGTGGCACTGAGCGACCGGAACAACTTGCGAGAGCCCTCCGTCGCTGGCCGGGGAGGTTGCGCGGGCCGTTTATCCGGAGCCGGTCTGTAGGGCCCCGCTGTTCCTGTCGACATATCGCTCTTCGGTTGCCGGTGGTTGGTGCCCGCGTCATGAGCCCGTTAACAGCCGGGCGATCCACATCTGAACGTCCGGGCTCGACCACCACGCGTTCAACGTCCGAGACACTTCGAAGATGTCCGTAAAGCCGCGCAAGGTCTCGATTGCGGAGAGTACGCGCGAGCGCTGAGGCTTCGGCGACGCCAGTTCGTGCTGTATAGCGTCAATCGCAGCCGCCTCGGGCCGTCCGTGTAGAAGCCGGCGTAACTCGTCTGCGGGAAACGTCTGCGCTGCATAGTTGTTCTGCGTGACCGGCCCGTTAATCGGGCCATTGAATTGTTGCTGGATCACCAATCGCTGATCCTCGATCCTCGGAACTTCGGACGCCGACGGCCGGGGGACCTTCCTGACGAAATCGTTCACACGTCGTTGCTCCCTGCGAAACGGTTCTGTAAAGTGGTTGACAAACTGAATCATGGCGGCAATTACCATTGCCGCCATGATGACTTTAAACCATACGCTCCACGGCCCGAAGATCTGCAGGGCCGCGATCGTTGCGAAGCTCCCGAGAACAACTCCAATCGTGCCGGAAACCTCGGTAGGAAACCATCGCCTCAAGACATTCGGAACGAGCTGTATCACTCCATTGGTGTGGTTCTTGAGTCCTAACAGGTGCCATTCACCGTCGTGGCAACCCCACGACAAGCGACACAACGTTGCCTTCACGCGCCTCGAATTCGAGATTCCGCAGGGTAATTGTGTCCTCGGAGCCGTCAGAGAACTGCACGACGTAGTCGCGCACGTGATCGGCCCCGACTTGCGTGCTGTTGCCGCGCGCATCGGTGCCGAACACCGGTAAATTGCGCTGTTCCTTGCCTACGACGCGGCAGGGGATCGTTTGAAGCTCGATCCTAAAGTCGTACGACGACCTCATGCCGACAGAGGTCATTCCTTTGCCTCCCGCACAATCCGCACCTAAGCACCTCCATGGCTCAGTTTGGTCCGCAATGCTCCCAACACTTCGAGGCGAGCGTGACCACTTCCCGCCACTGAGCCAGCCACTGCGCCGAGAAATTAGAACTATTGCCAAGCTAAAGAGGGCGACTGTCGCGGCTAGGGATCAGCGCGCGGGGTTGCGGGCGATCTGAAGGGTGGTCGACTGGCCCGGCTTGAGCAGCGTTACCGCGGTTTGCGGGGCGGCGCGGGCGATGGCGGCTTTGAATTGGTCGCCGGCTTGCGGGCCGATCACGAGCGGGTTGTGCGCGTAGTGGACGGGGATCGCTTGCGGCGCGCCGATCAGCTTGCACGCGAGCGCGGCGTCGTCCGGACCCATCGTGAACGCGCCGTTGCCGATGCAGAACACCGCCAGATCGGGGTGATAGCGCTGGCCGACCAGCGCCATGTCGCCGTAGACGTCGGTATCGCCGGAGGCGTAGATGCGCGCGCCGCCGATGTCGACGATGAAGCCGGCCGCCGGGAAGCCGGATGCCGTAGAGTGGACGGCGGGGACGAGCTCCAGCTTGGCGCCCTTGTAGCTTGCGGTCCCGCCCATGTTGATCCCGGCGCCGTTGTTCAGCACGACCTTCGTGGGATCCACGTTCGCGGCTTGGAATTTCGGCACCAGGCCGACGCGCATGAGATCGCTCTGCCCGACCGTCTTCACGTCGACGCCGACGGCGAGCAGCGCGGGCAGCAGCTCGAAGTAGTCGCCCATGTGATCGCCGTGATCGTGCGTCAACGCGACGACGACCGCGTCCGGCGAACGTCCTTTGATGTGCGCTGCATAGGCTGAAGCGCTCGAAAGCTCCGGCGGCTTGTCGATGTTGAACGCTTTGAAGCCGGTGTTGTTCCAGATCCAGGCGTCGATCTGGACGATCGTCTTGTCGTCAGGCGTCGCGAGCTCATACACGCCGCCGCCGTACCAGCGAATCTTGAGCGGCACGGCCGGACCGGCCGCCGCCGTGACGCTGCCGCCCGCGACCGCGGTCCCGGCGACGCCGGCCGCCGATGCCTGGATGAACTCGACGCGCGAAAGGGGATCGCCCATGAGGAGCCTCCTTACGGTCCGCCGCTGTGATACGGTTCAGCATACGCGGGCGAGGCGGCAAGCCCTCGCGGTGCGCGCACCGGGATCGCGACGATCGCTGCCGCGGCGAGCAGCGCCGCGATGCAGGCGCTGAAGCCCGCGCCGTAGCCGACGGTGTCGATCAATCGCCCGACGGCGACCGGGCCGAGCGCCGCGCCGATCCCGACCGGGACGCCCTGCGCGGCGATGATCGAGCCGTACGCGCGGCGTCCGAAGCGCTGCGCCATCAACGAGCCGCGCAGCGGGAACGTCGCGCCGTACGCCGCGCCGAACGTGCAGACGTACGCGAGCACGCCGAGCAGCGTCGGCGCCGTCGCGAGCAGCGTTACCCCCAGCGCTTCGAGCGCGAATGCGCCGGCGAACAGCAGCGCCAGCGAGAGCCGCTCGCCGGACCATGCGACGAACACGCGGCCGGGGAGATACGCGAGCCCGAACAGTCCGACCAGAGTCGCGGCGAACGAGGGCGCGTAGCCGCGCGCGATGAGGTACGCCACCTGCTCCAGCAAGACGCCGGTGCTGGCGAACGCGCCGAGCGCGATCCCGATCGTCAGCAGCCAGAACGACGCGCTGCGCAGCGCGACGCCGTACGCGACGCCGCTCACCGGCTCGGCGGCAGTTGCCGTTCCGTCGCCGTCCGGCAGCAGCCCGAGATCCTCGGGATGCCGGCGCACGACCAGCACGTGCAGCGGAAATGCGACCAGCAAGTGCACCGCAGCGAGAACCACGAGCGCATCGCGCCAGCCGTAGCGCGCGATCAGCAGCCCGGCGATCGGATAGGTGAATGTCGAGGAGAACGCGCCCATGAAGCTGAGCAGCGAGAACGCTTGCGTGCGGCGCCGTGCGAACCAGTTCGCGACGACCGTCATCGAGACGGGATAGAACGTGAGCGCCGAGCCGAGCCCGATCCCGAACGTCCACAGCAAGTCGAACGCGAGCAAATCGTGCGCGCGCGAGATCGCGAGGAGCGAAAGGCCGTTGATCAGCGACCCGATTGCGAGCGGAAGCCGCGCGCCGAGCCGGTCGACGATGCGCCCGAAGACGAGTCCGGCCAGCCCCGAGACCAGCACGACGCCGGAGAACGCGAGCCCGATCGAGGCCTTGTCCCAGCCGAACTCGCGCGCCAGCGGATCGACCAGCAAGCCGAACAGATACTGATTCGTGCCGTACGAGACGATCGTCGTGACGCCCAGCGCAACGACGATCGTCCAGCCGTAGAAGAAGCGCCGGCGCGTCCCCATCGCGCGCCTGCGTTCGTTCGGCGGGCGGCCTCCGCCTACGTCAGACCACGTCGGCGTTGTAGATGATGCGGATCGTTCCGACGCGGTGGCCGCGCGCGAACAGCGCGACTGAGAGGTCGTTGTAGACGATCCCCGTGTCGCGCGCATAGGTGTAGATCGCCCACGGCCGCGCGCCCTCGCGGCGCAGCGCGCAGCCGAGCTCGCGGAAGCGCTCGTACGGCGTGCGCCGCGGCAGCGGCAGCGAGGCGTCGCCCAGACCGACGCGCGAGCACCGCAGGCTCAGGTCGTCCTCGAAGAAGCGCTTGATGCGGTTGCCGTTGAGGTCCCGCACGTAGTCGCCGGTCCAATCGTGACGGCATTCATGGAAGTGCCCGAAGCAATAGCCGTTCAAGTCGACCGCGAACATCGCTTTGATGGCAGCGTGGAGCGGCACGTGCTCGTCGATCAGCCGGTTGAAGCCGTCCTCGACCGCGCGGTCGTAGCGCGTCTCGAACTTCGGCGGGTCGAAGCCCTGCGGCGGGACCTTCGAGACGTCGAACAGCCGCGCGAGCTTCGCGATCGACGCGCCCTTGATTTCGACGTAGTTCGTGTCGAAGCAGTCTTGCAGCGAAATTGTGCCGCGCGCGAGCGCGTCGTCGAAGACGGCGTCCATCTTGTCGCCGAGCGAGAGGCCGATCTCGCGAACCCGTTCGGCGACGGTTCCGAGCGGGCGGCGCGCGGCGAGCGCGTGCGCGCGCATCCCGAGCATCGCGAGCTCGATCCGCCGGCCGTCGGTCGCGTGGGCCGCGTCGCTCTCGACCCGCCGCGCCGCCATCTCGCTCGCGCGCCGCACGTCGGCGAGCGCGGCGAGCTGCTGCTCGACGATCGCGGCGACTTCGGCCGCACGGTCCAGGGTTTGGTCGACCTGCGCGCGCAGCGCGCCGATCGCGGACTGCATGTGCGTCGTGTCGTCGTGGACGCGGCCGGTGCGCTCGACGGCGCGCTCCGTGGTCCCGCTCATCGCGCGGCTCGCCTCGGAGACGGCCCCGATCACGGAGCCGATCTCCTGGGTGGCGCGCGAGGTCGTCGCGGCCAGCGCGCGGATCTCGTCGGCGATGACGCCGAAGCCGCTTCCCGCGATCCCCGCGTGCGCCGCTTCGATCGCGGCGTTCAGCGAGAGCAGCGTCGTCTCGCTGGAGATCGTGTCGATCAGCTCCAGGATCTCGGCGGCGCGCGCGCCGGCCGCGGTCGTCGCGCCGACGAACGAGGCCGCGTTGCGCACGTCGTCGCGGACTTTCACGACGCGGTCGAGCGCGCGCTGCAGCTCTTCGACGGAAGCCGCGAAGCCCGCGCGCACCGCGGCCAGCGGACCGCGCATCCGCTGCGCGGCTTGCGCGGCGACGTTCGCGCCGGCGGCGGTCTCGTCGACCGAGCGCATCGTCGCGGCCAGCTGCTCTCGCAGCGAAGCGAGCGACGACGCGATCGCTTTCCACTCGTAACTGTTGCGCGCGATCGAGACGGCGATCGCGGTGATCAGGGCGAGCAGCTCGCGCTGATCTTCGTCGACGCGCGCGCGCAGCGCCGCGGCGGCTTCGCGCACGTCGTCGGGAAGCTCGTCGAGGCTCGCGTTCTCGCCGGCGGACGGGCGCCGCTCGCCCAGATGGTAGCGCGCGACCGCGTGCTGCAGCCGTTCGAGCGCGTCGGCGATCTCCAGCCGCGCGGCGCGCTGCGCGGCGTCGGCGACGTCCTGCGCGTGGCGCGCGACCGTCTCGACGCCGTGCGCGATTGCCGAGATGCTCTCGCTCTGCCGGCCCGCGATCGCGGCGACCTCGCCGATCGCGCCGTCGAGCTCGGCGACCTGCGCGCGCGTTTGCGCCGAGCGCTCGCGCGCCGCGTGCAGTTCCGCGGCCAGACCGCGCACGACCCCGGCCGACGCGCCGATCGCCGCGTCGACGCGACGGCTCGCGTCGGCCAGCTGTTTCTCGATGTTCGCGACGTCGGCCGAGGACTGCACGGTCGACTCCGCGAGCTGCTTCACCTCGTCGGCGACGATCACGAACCCGCGCCCGGCGTCGCCGAGGTGCGCGGCCTCGATCGCAGCGTTGATCGCGAGCAGCCGCGCCTGGCGCGCGATGCGGCGCAGTTGTTCCAGAAACGTGCTGATCTGCGCCGAGCCCGACTCCATCGCGGTCGCGAACGAGGCCGTCTCTTCGACCGTCGCGATCAGCTCGTTCAATCCGCCGAGCACCCCTTCGATCCCGCCGTCGTACTCGCTGGCCGAGCTCGTCAGCGCCGTGCTGAGCAGCCGCAGGCTTTCCGTCGCGCCCGCGACGCCGGCCGCGCCCTGGTCGATCTCGCCGACCGCGGCGGCGGTGCGCTCGACGTCGGAGCGGTGCTCGGCGGTGCTGGCCGCGATGCGCTCGAGCTGATCGGCGTTGAGCGCGGCGATCTCGGCGGCGGCTTCGACGATCGCGCGGAAGTCGAGCATCTCGGCGCGCAGGCCGTCGACGAACGGGCGCAGCGCGGCGCCGAGCGGCGAGAAGGCGTCCAGCGAAAGCGGTGCCGCGAGGTCACGGCTCGCCGTGGCCTCCCGCAGCCACGCGACGGCACGCTCGGCGTCCCCCGTCCCGAGCGCCCGAGCCGATTCCAACAGCATCGGTCTATGTATCGGCCGGTACGGCCGGCGCGGCTAGTGGACGATCGCCCCCGTCTGGACGACCTCGAAGGCGCTGGCGGGGACGGTCTTGAGCTGGTCGAGGTTGTTGTCATCCCAGCGTGAGTCGGTCGCCCCGCTCACGTACCAGTCCGAGCCGTTGTCGGCGACGAACATGCCGTACTTTTTTAGGGCGACCAGCACCGCGCGGCTCGCGCCGGTGAAGCGCGAGATGTCGTAGCTCGCCTTCAGGCGCACTCGCAGTCCCATCGGCGGAAGCGTCGGATCGGTCGAGGAGCTCGCGTAGTGCGTGGCGGGATGGATGAACGCGCGCTGCGTGCGGCGCACGGTGAAGCGCAGCGCGTGGTCGATCTCGCCGTTCTGCGCGGCTTCGTCGTAGCGTACGAGTCCGGCGAGGATCGGGAGCCCGGCGGCGTCGGCGGACGTCCAGTAGTCGGGGCGCAGTGCGTTCGATGAGAGATCGAAGACGGCGCCGGAGCCCGCGTGCCAGCCCGGGCCGACGTACTGCGCGGCGTACAGCTCGTAGAGCTTGCACGCGCTCGAATCGACGACCAGCACGTGGCGGTCGCCGCTCGCGCCGGGTCCGCCTTCGACCGGCGCGTTCGGCGGGATCGGATACGGGCCGGGATCGCTCTCGCTCGCGTAGTCGAACGTCATCGGAACGAGCGGCTGTCCCGCGCCGACCGACGTGTACGGAATCCCGTACGTCGGATTGCTGCCGAAGTCGGGATGCAGGTTCGTCGTCGCCGCGCTCATGCTCGCGAGGTACGCCGCGGAGCTCGGGTCGACGGGCGCCGCCGAGATGTCCGTGTTCCACGCGCTGTCGGCCGGGAAGACGCGGCAGCCGGCGACCGTCGGTGCGCTGCCGGACGGTGGCGCCGTCGGGGCGGTCGTCGGCGCGCTTGTCGGCATCGCGCTCGGTATCGGCGTCGGCGTGTTGGTTGCGGGAAGCGCTCCGCCGCTGCCGGGTGATGCGAGCGTGCCGCCGCCGCCGCCGCATGCGACGAGCGACAGAACGAGCAGCGAGGTTATCCCGGCGACCCGGTGAGCGCGCATACACCACGCTTGGACTCGCAACGCGCACGTGCCCTGCCCCGTTGATATGGTGACGTTGAAATTGGGGTATAGAACACTATTCGCTGCAAGGAGGCCCAGCGCCGATGATCGGCATGTTCGGGAAGCGCAGACCTAACGAGGCACCGCGGAAGCCGGTGCGAGCGCTGATCCTGGGCGGCGGCGGAGCGCGCGGCGCGTACGAAGCCGGCGTGGTTGCGGCGCTGAGCGAGCACGAGACGTTCGACGTCGTCTGCGGAACGTCGATCGGCGCGATCAACGGGATGTTCGTCGCGCAGGACGTGCCCGACCGGCTGATCGACGTCTGGCGGACGATCTCGACCCGCGGGATCACGCAGCTCAAGCCCGAGCTCGCGACGCTGATGCTCCTGTGGCAGGCGACGAACGGCCTGATGCGTTCGCCGTTCTCGCAGAAAGCCGCCCACGCCGTGACGATGATGCGCATGCTGCCGCAGCTTGCGAGCGCCGCGCGCGTCCCGTCGCTCCTCGGCTGCTTCGAGGGCGGCAAGGTCCGCAGCGTGATCCGGGAGCTGGCCGACCTGAGCGCCGTGAAGCACACGTTCATTTGCGGCGCGACGAACCTCACCAACGGCCGAGCCGAAGCGTTCGCGTACTTTCCGCCGGGACACGAGGCCGCGGAAGCGGCGTTCCACGCGGCCGAGTGGGCCGAGCCGATCCACGCCGGGAACTACGTCGATGCGATCTGCGCCTCCGCGGCGCTGCCGCCGGTGTACGAGCCGGTGTCGATTCTTTGCAAGGACGCGGTGACGCGCTCATACGCCGACGGAGGCTTCACGAACAACGCGCCGATCCGCCAAGCGATCGACGCCGGCGCGACGGAAGTGACCGCGATCCTCGCCGACCCGTCCGGAATCCAGAACGACGAGCGCAGCGTCGGCTCGATGGTCGACATTTTCGCGACGATGCTCGACGCGAACACGGTCCGCATGCTCGAGCTCGACCTGAAGCTCGCGCGCCGCATCAACGAAGCCGTCCTCGCCGGCCGCGCCCCGGACAAGCGCTACGTGACGATCCGCGTCATCGAACCGCGCGCCTCGCTGCGCCTCTCCGCCCTCGCCTTCGACGCGCAAGACGACGTCAACCGCCTCTTCGACCTCGGCTACGAAGACGGTCAAGCGGCACGCGCGGCGTGACTTCACTTTGGTGAGGCTGCGGCTTTGCGAGCCCCGGCCCGAGGATGTGCGGCGCGCGCCGCACAATCAGCTGTTCGTTACTGCGATGACATAGCCGCACCCGCCGGCAATGACGGTCCCTCGGCGCTGGATCACGTCGAGGCGATATTTGTCGCCGGGCGCCGCGTTCGGCGGAACTTCGAGCGTGAAGCTCAGCGTGAGCGCCGCGTGCGGCCCTAACCGCACGCCGCGGATCGTCGGCCGCGCCGAACCGCTCTTGGCGACGTACGACCGCGTGCGATCGATCGAGGCGAGCTTCTTCACGTGCCGCCGCTGCTTCGCTTCGTCTTCCGGTCCCTCGAAGAAGTCTTCGATCGCCTCGCCGATCCGCTCGATCTCGTCTTCGAGCTTCTCCAGCCACGCACCGACGCTGCGGTGCAGAACGTCGAAGACTCCCCCTTGCGATTGCGGTTGCGCCGTGGTCGCGACGGTGTGGAATTCCTCGAGCGCGACGTCGCGATCGGCGAACGCGATGTGCTTCGGCAGCGCGACGGCGAGCCGGCCGGGGAAGTGCGTGCAGTCGAAGACAAGGTCCGCGACGGTCTCTTTCGCGTGCGCGTTGTGGACGTCGACGAGGACGGTTTGCGGCGAGGCGCCCGCGCTCTGACCCGGCACCGTCCCGCCGCCCATCGGGACGGTGACGAGGTGGGTGTTGCGCTGTGCGACGTGCTTGTCCACCATCGCCAGCTGGTCGACGCTCGTACTGATCGACGTGAGCTGGTCGCCCGCCGCCGTCACGAACGCGGCGAGGCAGACGTGGTCGTGCGTCGACGGCAATCCGAGCGTGCTGAAGTCCAGCGAGTACTCGACGACCTGTGGCGTGCGCACGTCGAGATCCGCGATGATGGTCCGGTACGGCGTCATCGTGTCGACGAAACGCCAACCCGTGCCGGCCAGCCAGCCGCTCGTGTCGGCGCTGGTGATGCGGGTCGCGTAGTCCCCCGGCAGCGCCGGAACGCCGACGGCGGCATCGGCGGCGAGCAGCAGAACCTGGACCTGCGAGGCCGGAACCGCGTTGAGACTGCGGTTGTGGACCTCGACGAAGATGCGGTCGGTACCGGTTCGGTCGGCCGTCTCGATGCGCGTCGCCGGATCGACGAAGTCTCCGATGTTGACCGCGAAGTCCGCGTAGTTGACCGGCGTGCCGAGCGCCGGGAGTCCCATCAGCCCGCTGCGGCGCACCTTGATGTCGGCGCTCATGTAGTGATACAGGCTGTAACCGACGTGCGTGGGGTCGAGATGATTCTCGATCCACGCGTGGCGCGTGCCGCCGGCGATGCGGCCGGTGTCGTTGTAGTTCGCGCGCATGTACACGTCGGGATCGGAGCCGCTCGTCGCGGCGAGATCGATCTCCCAGACGCCGCGGCCGTGCGTCGCCGCGCGCAGCAGCCGCGCCGGCTGGTGGATCGCAAGATCGGTGATCGCGGCCTCGGGCAAACCCTGCGAGTAGACGCTCCAGGTCCACGTCGGACCGGCCCCTTTCACACCTTTCCAGCAGCCGACGTCCGTTCCGACGTAGACGTTCGACGGATTCGCGGAGTCGACGACGACCGCGTGCGACGGCACGTCGACGACGCTCGTCGGCAGCGCCGCGTGCCACGCCGAACCGTCGAAGTAATAGGCATGCGCGACGCCGCCGCCGCCGAGCGTGGCGTAGAAGGTGCCGGTCGCCGCGTTCTCGACCGCGAGCGCGGTGAAGACGTGCGGGGGCAGACCCGTGTTGGTGATCTGCGTGCTCGTCCACGCCGAGCCCGTCAGATCGAAACGATACACGTAGGTGGCCGTCGCCGCGAAGATGCGAGTCGCCGACGCGAAGGCAATCGCGCGGATCCCCTTGAGCGGCGAGCTGGGCGGGTCCGCGCTGCCGGCCAGCACGTCCTGGGTCGCGTTCGGCGTGGCCGGAACGTACGGATTGGTGTTCGTCGGTAAGGTGACCCAGCTGGTTCCCCAGTCGGAGGTGAGCCACAGACGGTTCGTGCCGGCCGCCGCGAGCGTGCTGCTGCCGGTGTCGAAGGCGGCGAGCGGCGCGACGAATCCGGCGCTGCCGGACTCCGCCGAAGCGGCGTCGCTCTGCGCCGTCGTTGCGGCCGTCGTGGGCGGGAAATGCACGCCGCTCCACGTCGCCCCGCCGTCGGTCGTGGCCTCGAATATGCCGTACACATATTGCCGCATGACGCGATAGGCGTCCCTGGGATCGTACACGACGCCGCCGCCGTCGCCACCGGCGAGCTCGGAGCAAGCCTGCTCGCCGAAGATCCGCGGCGTGCCGTTGTCCTGCGCGCCGGCGAATACGACCGCGTCGGTGTCTGCACGTTGCGCGAGGTAGGCGAACTCGGTGATCGCCAGGCCGACGTTGCGCGAGGAGAACGTGCCGGCGTCGCCGCTCGCCGTGGACGCGTAGACGCCGCCGTCGCTGCCGACGAACACTGTGGCGGGATCGTGCGCCGTTCCCGCAGCGTTCATACCGAACACGATCGCGTGGACGTCGGAGTGAACATTTGCGCCGACCCACGTCGGGTCCGCCGTCGGCGACATCGTGTTCGCGGGGTTGAAGGGAAAGACGAAGCTGCCCGGGCTTCCGGTGACGGTGCCCTTGAAGACCCTGAGCCTGTCCCCGCCGAGAAAGATCGTCGCGGGATTCGTGGGGTCGACCGCGATCGCGATGTCGTACCAGCCTTGACCGCCGGAGAACAGCACGTTGGCGGGCAATCCCGTCACGGTCGAGAACGACGTTCCGCTCAGGCGGTTCAGCGTGCCGTCCTGACAGAGCGCGTAGACGATCCCCGGCGAGCTCTCCGCGATGCCGAGCGCGATGCGACCGTTACCGGCCAATCCTGTCAGCGCGGTCCACGCCGCACCGTCCGGGCTGCTGTACACCTGGTCCCACGCAAACGCAGCATAGAACCGTTTCGCTGCGCCGAGTCCGGCGGCCACGATCGACGATACCGCCCCGCTCGCGTTGGTGAACGCCGTGCTCGTGACGAGCGTCCATGTCGCCATGCTGCCGCTCGTCGGCCGGCGGAACAAACCTTTGGTCGTCGCGGCGAAGACGTGCGTCGGCGTCGTATCGTCGGGGTCGATGACGATCTCGTAGATGCCGGCATCGGCGAGATTCGTCGCTTCGAGCGTCCACGCTCCGCCGGAGAAATGGCGAATTCCGATACCGAAATACGCGTCGTAGTTCCCGGCATTCTCGCCGGTCCCGACGAAGACGTCGTCACCGCTGGGCGCGAACTTGACCGCCAGCGCACCGACCGCGAGCGCGTCGTCTTCCGAGCCGATGGTCGTCGTCGGCGAGGTGATGTAGTCGTTGAGCGGCGCCCACGAGCCTCCGCCGTCGTCGGAGCGCCAGACGCCGCCGTTCGCCGCGCCCGCGTAGACGCGGGTGCCGGACGGACCCGCCGCGAGCGCCGTGATCCGCCCGGCCTCGCCGAGTCCACCGAGCACGACGGAGGGGCCTATCGGCGTCCAGTTGACGCTGCCGGGGCCGCCCGGCGTTCCAGCGGGGAGGTCCGGGGGGCGCGTGCCCGCGCCGTCGAACGCCGCCACTTCGAGCTGGCGCCGCTGGTCGACCGCGCGCGCCCAAAGCCCGCTCAGGACCTTGCCTTCACGGTCGGTGCGGCTGCCGTAGAACCAGGCGGCGCGCGCCGCCGGGCCGCCTGGGGGTTCGCCGCGCCGCTTTTCGCGCTCACCCTGGTAGCTGACGTCGCCGGATTTCACGGTACGGCCCTCCGGCCGCGGCGCGAAGCGAACCGCCGCAGCAGGAACGTGGCGGCTATCCCCAGCCCGGCGGCGATCGGGATCGCGGTGGCCCAGAACTCGGCCAGCCCGGATCCCCCGTCCGGATCGACGCCGAAGCGCGCCTCGATCCAGGTTCCCGCCGGGGAAGCCAAAGCGAAACCGGCTCCGAGCCCAAGCAATGTCAGACCGACCAAGCCGCGAACGTTCACCCGCATCATGCGTACCCCGTCACTCGCGTAGATTGGTCCCATCGCTATTCGAGGCGACCGGGAACCATCCTTCGCTGCGGACGGGGCGGTACGGTCAGTGGATCTCGGGTTCGGCGAGCTCGGGGCCGGGGCCGAGGATGTCGAAGTCGCAGCCTTCGTTGGCTTGAGTGACGTGGTGGGTGAAGATTGCTCCGTAGCCGCGGGCGAGGCGGGGTTGGCGCGGTTTCCAGGCTTCGCGGCGACGCAGAAGCTCTTCGTCGGAGACGTCGAGGTGTAGGCGGCGCTCGGCGACGTTGACTTCGATGACGTCGCCGGTTTGGACGAAGGCGAGCGGGCCGCCGATGAAGGCTTCGGGGGCGACGTGGAGGATGCAGGCGCCGTACGACGTGCCGCTCATGCGGGCGTCGGAGATGCGGACCATGTCGCGCACGCCGTGCTTCACCAGCTTGAGCGGGATCGGCAGCATCCCCCATTCCGGCATCCCTGGGCCGCCTTGCGGGCCGGCGTTTTTCAGCACCAGCACGTGGTCCGGCGTGACGTCGAGATCCTCGCGGTCGACCGTGGCAGCCAGTTCGTCGTAGCTTTCGAACGCGAGCACCGGGCCGCGGTGGCGCAGCAGATGCGGTTCGGTTGCCGAGGCTTTCATCACCGCGCCGTCGGGGGCGATGTTGCCGCGCAGTACGACGGTGCCGCCGGGCGGTGAGACGGGGTTGTCGAGCGGGCGGATGACGTCGTCATGGTACACGCGCGCGCCGGCGACGTTGTCGCCGAGCGTCTGGCCGGAGACTGTCGGGCACGACAGATCCAAATACGGTGCGAGCCGGTTCAGGAAAGCCCGCATTCCGCCGGCGTAGAAGAAATCTTCCATCAGCAGGCTGCCCGACGGGCGCACGTTCGCGATGACCGGGACGCGGCGCGAGATCTCGTCGAAGCGGTCGATCATCAGCGGGATCCCGGCGCGTCGCGCGATCGCGACCAGGTGGATGATCGCGTTCGTCGAGCCGCCGAGCGCGGCGTGCGCGACGATCGCGTTGTCGAGCGACGCTTCGGACACGATCCGCTCCGGCGTCTGGTCTTCGCGGATCATCTCGACGATGCGGCGCCCCGACGCGGTCGCCATCCGCGCGTGTCCAGAATCGGCGGCGGGAATCGACGACGCACCCGGCAGCGTGAAGCCGAGCGCTTCGATGATGGACATCATCGTCGCCGCGGTACCCATCGTCATGCAGGTACCGAACGAACGCGCGATCCCGCCTTCGATCTCGTGCCAGTCGTCTTCGGTGATGTTGCCGGCGCGCTTCTCGTCCCAGTATTTCCACGAGTCGGTACCGGAGCCGAGCACCTCGCCGCGCCAGTTTCCGCGCAGCATCGGCCCGGCCGGGACGACGATTGCCGGGACGCCCGCCGAGATCGTGCCCATCAGCAGCGCCGGGAGCGTCTTGTCGCAGCCGCCGAGCAGCACCGCGCCGTCGACGGGCTGGCTGCGGATCAGCTCCTCGGTCTCCATTGCGAGGAAGTTGCGATAGAGCATCGTCGTCGGCTTCATCAGGTTTTCCGACAGGCTCATCGCCGGCATCTCGAGCGGAAACCCGCCGGCCTGCCAAACGCCGCGCTTCACCTCGTCGGCGCGCGCGCGCAGGTGGACGTGGCAGGGGTTCGCGTCCGACCAGGTGTTGACGATCGCGACGACCGGCTTGCCGGCGAAGTCCTCGCGGTCGTAGCCGATCTGCAGCAGCCGCGAGCGGTGCCCGAACGAGCGCAGCCCCGCCGTGCCGAGCCAGCGGTGGCTGCGCAGTTCTTCAGGAGCCTTTGGTATTGTAGACCTCGGAGAAGAAGTAGTCTTTCCAGCTGTTCGGCTTGTTCTTGATCGTGCCGGCCTTGTACATCGCCTCGCCGAACTTCAGCGTCTGCTGCGGCGCGGTGGAGTACACGAAGTTCGGCTGGCTCATGATCTGCACGAGCTCGTCGACGGTGAGCTTCTCTTTCGAGTCGGCGAGATAGATCTCGGCGGCGCGGCGCTTGTTGTTCCGGATGAGGTCCTCGGCTTGCCCCATCGCTTCGATGAATGCGGCGATGATCTTCGGGTTCGCGTCGTGAAACTTCGTCGTCGTGAACGTGACGCCGTTCGAAGCGGGCCCGCCGGTCACGTCGACCGAGTTCAGCACGACGTGCGCGCCCGGCATCTTGAGCTCTTCGTACTGGTACGGCGGAAGCGAGAAGTGACCGGTGAGGTCTTTGCCGGCGGAAAGGCCGAGCACCGCGTCCGGATGGCCCATCGCGACGGTGTACTGGTCCAGCTTGTGCGAGTCTTTTTCGCCCCAGAGCTTCTCCGCCGCCATCGCGAGCACCGTCGCCTGCGTCGAGACGCGCACGGTCGGCACGGCGATCTTGTCGCCCGCGCCGATGTCGGCGATCGTCTTGACTTTCGGGTTGCGCGAGATGAGAAGCATCGGAAGCGCGCCGTTCCCGGCGACGCCCCGAACTTCGTTGGGCGTCCCCTTCGTCGCCGACCACGCCGTCAGCAAGTTCGTCGCGCCGCTGGTGGCGAGATCGACGTTCCCGGAGAGCAAGGCGTCGACGGCCGCGCCGCCGCTGTTGATCACCTGGTACGTGACCTTGAGGTCGAGCCCGCGTTTCTTCGCGGCTTTCTCCAGGAGATGTTCCTGCTCCAGGATCATGATCGGAAGGTAGACCAGCCCCGGCTGCCGCGAGACGTGTACTTCGCCCACGTCCGCGAACGCGGGCGCCCTGACGGCGACGGCCAGAACGAGAGCGGCGAAGCCACGAATGAAAGACTTCAAGCAATACCTCCTCATGACGATGCCATGCCCCAGCGGCGAATGGTGCGCATTTCGATAGTGCGAAAGACGACGTTCTCGACCAGCAGCCCGATGATGATCACCGTGAGCAACCCGGCGAAGACGTTCGGGATGTCGAGAACGTTCTTGTTGCTGACGATGAACCAGCCGAGCCCGCCGCTCCCGTTCTGCACTCCGAAGATCAGCTCGGCGGCGATCAAGGTTCGCCAGGCGAAGGCCCAGCCGATCTTGAGCCCGGTCAGGATGCTCGGAAACGCGGCCGGGATCAGGATGAGCGCGACGTAGCGCAGGGCGCGCAGGCCGTAGTTCTTCCCGACCATCCGCAGCGTCGGCGAGACCGAGACGAAGCCCGAGTGCGTGTTGAGCGCGACCGGCCACAGCACCGAGTGCACCAGCACGAACGAGAGACTCCACTGCGTGAGGCCGAACCAGATCAGCGCGAGCGGCAGCAGCGCGATGGCGGGGAGCGGGTTGAACATCGCGGTGAGGGTCTCCAGGAACTCGGCCCCGATCCGCGTCGTCGTCGCCAGCGTCGTGAGCACGGCCGCGATCGCGATCCCGGCTGCGTAGCCGACCAGCAGCACGCGGATCGACGACCACGCCATCCGCAAAAGATCGCCGCCGGCGATCGCTTTGACGAAGGCGACGACGGTGGCGCTGAAGGTCGGGAGCAGCAGCTCGTTGTTGACGTGCCGCGCGTACAGCTCCCAGACCGCGGCCAGCACGATCAGGATCGCGATTTTGCGGAGAATCCCGTTGTTGACGATCGTCTCCAGCGGCGAGAGCGGTTTGCTCGCGATCGCGAACTCACTCGAGTCGACCGGCACTTCGAGCCGCTCGGGGCGCTCCGCCAGCGGCGCAAGTTTCTCAGGCGCGCGCAACAGCAGGCTCCGCCGGTTCGGCGAACAGCATCTCGTGAATCCGCTCCTCGAGCTTGCGCGCTGCGTCGGACGCTGCGCCCGTCCGCGGGACGCTGTTGAGCTCGGCCTTCACTTGCCCCGGATGCGGCGAAAGGAGCAGGATGCGGCTCCCGACCTTGATCGCTTCGGCGATCGAGTGCGTCACGAAGATCATCGTGAACCCGATGTCGTCCCAGAGCTCGAGCAGCTCGTCCTGCATCTTGCGCCGCGTCAGCGCGTCGAGCGCGGCGAACGGCTCGTCCATCAGCAGGATGTCGGGCTCCATCGCCATCGCGCGCGCGATCGCGACCCGCTGCTTCATCCCGCCCGAGAGCGTATGCGGGTACGAGTCGAGGTTCTTCGTCAAGTTCACTTTGGCGAGCGAGGCGCGGGCCCGTTCGTCGGCCTCGCGCGGCGACGCTTTTCCGCTCACCAGCAGTGGGAACGCCACGTTCTGCCGCACGGTCTTCCAGGGCAAAAGCTGGTCGAACTCCTGGAAGACCATCATCCGGTCGGGGCCGGGCTGGCGGATCACGTCGCCCTTGAGGCGGATCTCGCCTTCGGCCGGCGCCATATAGCCGCCGACCGCTTTGAGCAGCGTCGACTTGCCGCAGCCGGACGGTCCCAGCACGACGTATCGCTCGGTCCGGAAGACCTGGAAGCCGACACGGTACGTCGCGGTCACCAGCGAGTCGCGCGTCTTGTACTGCAGCGTGACTCCTGCGACGTCCAGCAACGGGCGCTCCACGGCGGAGAGATTGTCCTGCCTCACCGATTCACCTCCGCGGCGTGCGTTCGAGCGCCTCTGCGCGAATCGCGCTCAGCGTCGTGCGCGGCGTAATGATCTCGGGGTCGGTGCGCAGCTCGATCAACGCCGGCTTGCCCGCCCGCAGAGCGGCCTCGAACGCCGGCGCGAACTCTTCGGTGCGCTCGACCAGCGCGCCGTGCGCGCCGTATGCGCGCGCATACGCGACGAAGTCCGGGTTCACGAGGTCGGTCGCGACGACGCGGCCGGGAAACGAGCGCTCCTGGTGCATGCGAATCGTCCCGTACATCCCGTTGTTCACCACCAGCACGATCACGTTGATGCCGTACTGCACCGCGGTCGCGAGCTCGTGCCCGCTCATCAGAAAGCAGCCGTCGCCGGCGAACGCGGCGACGATGCGCTCGGGACAGCGCAGCTTCGCCGCGAGCGAGGCCGGGAAGCCGTAGCCCATCGTGCCGCTGGTCGGCGCGAGCTGCGTGCCGAAGCCTTTGTACTGAAAGAAGCGGTGCAGCCAGGTCGCGTAGTTGCCGGCGCCGTTGCACAGAATCGCGTCCTCCGGCAGGCGTTCGCTCAGCCACCGCACGACGCGCGCCATGTCGAGCGCGCCGCCCGGGATGCTGGGCTCGAGCGCCGCCTCGTAGTCGCGCCGTGCCGCGGCAGTCCACTGCGCCCAGCGCGGGCGGTGGATCGACTCGAGTTGATGGAGCGCGCGGGCGAACTCGGCGGGGCCCGCGTTGATCGGCAGATCGGCTTGGTAGACGCGGCCGAGCTCGTCCGGATCGGCGTGCACGTGGACGAGCTGCTGCTTCGGGCGCGGCGCTTCGATCAAGGTGTAGCCGCCGGTCGGGATCTCGCCGAGCCGCCCGCCGAGCGCGACGATCACGTCGGCGTCGCGCACGCGCTGCGCGAGCGCGGGGTTCGGCCCGACGCCCAGGTCGCCAGCGTAGTGCGGATCGCGGTTGTCGAAGAGCGACTGGCGCCGGAACGAGCACGCGACCGGAAGCGCGTGTCGTTCCGCGAAGCGGCGTAGCGCGGCGCAGGCGTCCTCGTTCCAGCCGCTCCCGCCGAGAATGAGTAGCGGACGCTTCGCCTCGGCGAGCAGCGCGCGAAAGCGCGCAAGATCCTCGGCCGCGGGCTGCGCCACGATTCGCTGCGCGGCGCCCAGGTTTTCCGCGTCGGTCTGCTCGCGCAGCACGTCTTCCGGCAGCGCGAGCACAACCGGCCCCGGCCGGCCGGACATCGCGACGCTGAACGCGCGCGTGACGAGCTCCGGGATGCGGCGCGCCTCGTCGACCTGGGCGGCCCACTTCGCGAGCCCGCCGAAGACCTGCGCGTAGTCGATCTCCTGAAACGCTTCGCGCCCTTGCATCCCGCGCGCGACTTGGCCGACGAAGACGATCATCGGCGTCGAGTCTTGCCGCGCCGTGTGAACGCCGATGCTCGCGTGCGTCGCCCCGGGCGCGCGCGTTACCATGCAAACGCCGGGACGGCCGGTCAGCTTTCCGTACGCTTCGGCCATATTTGCGGCGGCCGCTTCGTGACGGCACGCGATCACGCGCACGCCCGGCGCGCCGTACAGCGCGTCGAGCACCGCGACGTAGCTTTCGCCGGGAACGCAAAACGCCGTGTCGACGCCATTGGCAACCAACGCCTCGACGACGGCTTTCCCCCCGGAGCGAACGGACATCAGCCGACGACGTCCTTCACCGACTTGCCGGCGTCCTTCTGGCTCGAAGAGGCGATGCGCATCGTGGAGCGCAATACCTCCGCGGTGCCAGATCCTGCACCCGAGATGCATTCACACAACGCGACGATCGTTCTGACGAACAACGTCGTGCTCGACGACCAGCAGCCGACGACCCTGTCCAACGTGACGTTCGGGCACCGCTATCTGATGCTCGGCATCCACGGCACCGGTGAAGGCTTCACGTTGGCGTAGTGGCCGCCAGGCGTACAGGCAAGCCTTCCGATCACGTTTCAAACGGGATTTCTCGCGGCCGACGATGGCTGGGAGTTAGAGTTCACCGACGACACCGGCGGCTATTGGACGACGGGCGGCTGGCAGGTCGCGAATTGCCAAGCGGATGACGACGGCCAAACCATCACGCTCAGCCTGAGTTCCTGGTACAACGGCGGCAACGACCAGCAGCCCGGTGCCTTTCAGGCCGGCTTCGTCTTGAACGGGTCGACCGTCGCCGCAACCCTTCAAGTCGCGCCGTAACCGCATTCGCCGTGGTGGGCGCGCTGCGCGAAGCTGTCGCTTGGCTAGCTGATAATGGCAATCAGACGAAACGGCCAAAAACCCCTCTTAACCGCTTGTAGATGTACGCCACTTGGCGTACTATAGGACCCTATGGTCAGAAGGGACGACCGCATTCACCTCCGCGTCGCCCGCGACGTCAAGGATTTGCTTGAACAGGCCGCGGCTGTGTCGACCGGGGGTGACGTCACGGCGTTCGTCATCGGTGCGGCCGCAGAGCGGGCTCGGCGGGTGTTGAGCGATCTGGAGGTCACGCGGATCGACGATGCCAGCCGGCGGCGCTTCTACGACCTTATGATGAACCCGCCCGAGCCGAGTGCGGCACTCAAGAAGCTGCTCGCGTTCGACGCGTTTCGCGTCGTGAGCTAGGCATTGCCCGGCATAAGAATCGAACCCCTCGGCCCGCACCACGACCGAGGGGTTTTCGATTGTGGTGAAGAGTCGGTCACCCGCTACCTTCGCGAGATTGCGCTCCAAGCTCAGAGAGCGTATCGGTCGGCTTCCAAGATCGCCGTGCTGCTCGACGCGCCGTCGCGCATCCTCGGCTACTATACGCTCGTAAACCACCGAATCGTAGACGAAGAGATGCCCGACACTCTGGCGCGCGAGCTGAAGGTGGCCAATCTTCGCAGCGGCGCGCCGGCTGTGCTGCTCGCGCAGCTCGGCGTCGACGTCACCTACCAATCGAACGGACTCGGACGGTTCTTGCTCAAGCATGCGCTCTTGGAGTCGTTCCAAGTTGCCCAACACGTGGGCGGCGTCGCGATTTTGGTCGATGCGCTCGACCAGCGCCGTGCCGAATGGTACGAGCGAAACGCCGGTTTTCGTGCGCTGTGTGAAGGCGGTTCTCGTCTGATACTGTCCATGAAGACGCTCGCGAAAGCGATTAAAAGCTAAAGCTCGTTATTCGAAGACGAGGCGGTTTTGTTCGGCGAGGTAGTATTCGGCGCCGTACTCGTGCGGTGCGGTTAGGCTGCGAATGCCGCGGCAGCGCAGGATCTTCGGCTCGCCGCGGTGCTCGTCGAGCGGCTCGGCGACGGTGAGCACGAGACCGTCGTGCAGGTAGAGGTGTTCTCGCACGAGGGAACCCGGCCGCGACGATTCGCCGGGCTTGCGCGCGTCGGGTTTGCCGAGCGCCTGCGCCGCTTGGAGCGGCGGCGGTTCGGCGGTTTCGACGGCGATCACGCGCAGCGCGCGGGAGTAGACGATCAGGCCTTTCGCCGCCGCGTTCCGCACGTCGTAGACTTCGCGGAGCGCCGGATAAGAACCGAGGTACGTGTCGCTCGACGCCGTCGGTGTGCCGTACGTGCGCGCGACCTCAGTGGTGAGACACGCAGGCAGCCCGTGCCAGTCCGACAGGCGGAAATCCAGCAGGGCGGCGAGCGCGTCTTCGAGCTGCGTCGACATCGCGGCTTACAGACCGATCAGCGAGATGCGGCCGAGGAAGTACGCGGCGCGGAAGCGGTCGTCTTGCACTTGCGCCCGGATCGCGTCCGCGTTCGTTCCCGCGGCCCCGTAGCCCGGCGTCGCGGCGGTCGTGGGTGGAGCGCAGGTGCCCGTCACGCCTTGCGTGAGCGAGGCGAGCAGCGCCGCGTCCGAGCCCGCGCTCACGCGCAGGTCGTTGAAGAGCTGCACGCCGAGCACTTCGGCGAACCCTTCGACCAGCACTTGGTTGAAGTTGACGCCGTTCGGAAAGCGCGGCGAGGACTGGGTGCCCGCGACGAAGTCGGGATGCGCGAGCGAGTGCATCAGCTCGTGGCACAGCGTGCGAACCGTCCGCCAGCGCGTCGCGCACTCCGAGACGCCGGCGTCGACTTCGGTCGAGATTCCGACCTGCAGCGAAGGTCGCTCCAGGCGGCCGGTGTGCCGGACCTGGTTGTCGAGCGAGGCTTGCACGGCCGGTTCGGCTTCGAGCGCGGTCATCACCGCCTCGAACGCGGCGGCGTCCCGGGTCGCATCGAAGTTCGTGCGCGAAAAGAGCGACGGCCCGGCCGACGCATCGTTGCCGACGCCGCGCGCGCGATTGCGCAGCAGGTTCAAGCGCTCGGCTTGCGTCACGGGAGCGGGGTTGCCGGCCGGATCGGTGGTGACGCTGTGAATGTTCCCCGAGTACTGCCAACCGGCGAGCCAGCGGTTGTTGCGCGCCGTATCGGCGTACGGGGTGAAGAAGGTGCGCGCGCGGGCTTGAATCGCGTCGGCGACGCTCTGCACTTGGGTCAGCGACTGCGGGGCGGTGCCCGCCGCCCAATTCGCGGGGTCGAGCGAACTGTTCAGGATGCGCGTGCGGGTGCGGTTCGTCAACTCCGTCGTGAACGTCGCCGCGTCGAACACGCCCGCGGGCGGCGCGGTCGCCGCCGGCGGTGGGTTCAGCAGCGGATCGGTCACGGCGAGATCGGTCACCGCGAGCGGCGTCAGTCCGCGCGACAGCGCGATCTCGAACCAGCCGGAGACGGTGAGCACTTCGCGCTCGAAGTCGGTACCGGCGGTGCCGAGCGGGTGCGTCGCCGACGTCGGCGCGCGCGCGATCAGGCGCGTGAACGCGTCGTGCGCGTCGAGCGACGGCGCTTGTGCCGTGTTTTCCGAGAGCAGGTCGAGCCCGTACAGCAGCCACTGCTGCTGGTCGGACGTGAACGCGGTGATCTGCGCGACGGTGGCGGCGTCGAGCGCGGCGCCCGCATACGCTTGGTAGCGCGACTCGATCGCCGCCACGTAGCCCGACGGCGGGATGTTGATCAGATCGCCGTAGTTGATTTGCGCGTCGACGTTCCCGACGTGCAGCACGGCGCGTGAGACGACCGGCCCTGCGAGCGGCGCGAGCGCCCGCCGCGGGTCGAGCGCGAAGGCGTGCGCGTCAGCTTCCGACGGCGCGTGCGGGTCGGCGAGCGGAAGGGCGTGCAGCACGGTGCGGCCGGCGTGGCGGGCGTGCTGCACGACGTGCGCGAGCTCGTGCGCGATCAGCGCGCGGCCGGCGCGCGTGCCGGGCGAGAACTCGCCGGCGCCGAACACGACGTGATCGCCGGCCGTATAGGCGCGCGCATCGACGGCCTGCGCCGAGTCGACGGCCGGCGTGTCGTCGTGGACGCGGACGCGGCTGAAGTCGTGTCCGAAGCGGGGCTCGAAGATCGCGCGTGTGAGCGCATCGAGCGCGCGCCCGGGACGGCGCAGCTCGGCGTGCACCACCGCCGGCGCGACGGCGGCGTTCGTCCGTTCCCGCGCCTTCGAAGCCAGCATCACGCGAGGGCCTTCGCCGCGCCTCGCTACGGCACCGTCCAGGGCCGAAACCGCGGGTCGGCCCGGACCGGATCGAGCCGCGGATCGAGGACGAAGAACGCGCGGTCGGTCGAGTTACGGAAACGCAGCGCGCGCATCGCTTCGAGCGCGCGCGCGTAGTCGCCGGCGGTCACGAGGCCGAGCGCGAGGTCGCGCGCGGCGTAGCGGTCCGGCGGATCGGGTGCGATCGTGTGCCGCAGCGCCGCGAGCGCAGCGGCGTCGTGCGAGCGCGCGCCGGCGCCGGCGATCAGCACGCCGGGGTCCGCCGGTTCACCGCCGATGCGCTTCAAGGTGCGAAATGCTTCGACCGCGCGCGCCGCGTCGCCGTTCTGCTCGAGCGCCAGCCCGAGGAGAACCTGCGACTCGATGCGGCGCGGGTTCAGCGCGAGCGCTTCGCGCGCGTACGCGATCGCGTCGGGGAACCGGCGGTCGTAGTACGCCGCGCGCGCGAGCCAGCCGTAGGTCGCCGTCGCGACCGGCTGCAGCGCGACGGCACGTTCCAGCTCTAGCCGCGCGCGGTGCGGATCGCCGCGCACCAGCAGCAGGTTTCCGTACCATTCGTGCGCGAGCGCGTCGTTCGGATCGAGCGCGAGCGCGCGGCGGAACTCCGCGTCGGCGCGCACGTCGTCGTGCGCGAAGAGCCGCTCCGTCATCCCGAGCGAGGTGTGCGCGGCGGCCGAATCGGCTTCGCGCGCGACCGCTGCGTGCGCGTACCGCATCGCCTTCGCCGCGAGCGGCGGACACGGGTCCTCGTCGCACGTGTAGTCGTGCAGCGCGGTGTACGCGTCGGCGAGCCCGGCGTAGCCGAGCGCGCTGCGCGGCTCGCGCCGCACGACGTCCTCGAAATAGCCGACGCTGCGCTCGATCCCGGCGACGGTTCGCAGGTTCCAGTAATAACGGCCCATCGCGTAGGCGCGCGCGGCGTCGGGATCGAGCGCAAGCGTGCGCGGCGCGGCCGCCGGCGTCGCTCCACCGAGCGCGGTGAGCCCGAGCACGAGCGCCGCCGCCGCGGCGATCCGCCGCGAGAGCGCCGGCGGTGCGCGCCGGACCGCCGGACCGGTTGCGGCCGGCGCGGGCTCCAGCGTGACCGGCGCGACGAAACGGTAGCCGCGCCGGGCTGCGGTCTCGATCGCCGGCTCGAGGCCGTGCGCGTGCAGGACGCGCCGCAGGACGTAGACGTTCTGGGTGAGGTTCGCCTCTTCGACGAACCCGTCGGGCCACACGCGCTGCATCAGCTCGTCCTTGGTGACGAGCGTTCCCGCGCGCTGCACGAGTGCGAGCAGCGTCTCGACGACCTTCGGCCCGAGCGCGAGCGGCGCGTCGTCGACCGCGAGCAACAGCCGGCGCTCGTCGAGGCGGAAAGCGCCGAAACGGTACACGTTCTCGGTGGGATCGGGCGGCTGCGGCATGTTTTGATGCTTTTTTGAGGACGCAGGAAGGCGACGCCGCGTGAAATCGGTGGGTGAGCTTCGCGACCTTCCGACTTCGTCCCGCGGCGGCGGCCTTGATCGCGGCGGTCATCTTCACGGCGCCGCCGAGCCTGGCCGCGCCGACAGCAGTTCCCGCAGGAAGTACGACAGGGCCGTCCCGCGCGGACGCGCTCGCCGGCGTGTGGGCGAGCGAACGACGATTCGGGCCCGCCGTGAGCGGCGGCGACGTCGTGCTGGAACGGCAGGGTGCGGTTTGGACCGGAAGGACCGGCGCGCTGCGCGGACGCCTCGCGCCCGGCGCGTTCGGCGCGCTGCGCTTCGCGTTCGCCGGCGGAAGCGAGTTGCGAGTCCGCGAGCCGGCCGGCGGTGCGGTCGCGCAGTGGCTGCAGCCGAAGACGGCCGACGGCGAGCCGCGGTACGCATCGCCGGTGCGGCTGCGCGCCGCCGGCGGCGGAACTTTGCGCGGCGCGATCCGGCCGCTGCTGCACGTCGAGCACCTGTTTTTGGTCGTGCGGGCAACGGACGACGGCGGCGCGCAGGCGTTCATCCGCAACCCGGAGCACAACGCCGGCGCGGGCGTCGGCCTGCGAACCGTCGTTCGCGAGGGTGCGCGCCTGCGGCTCACGCGGCCCGGCAAACCGGATCTCTCCGGCCTCTATGACGCTCGCAGCGGGATGCTGACGCTCACGCTGCAGCTGGACGGCGTGACGTCGGCGTGGACGTTCACCCGCGCGACGGCGGCCGGCGCGGCGGCGTTCTACGCGCGCCCGGGCGTCCACGACTACCTGTATCGCCAACCGCGCGAGGACGGCGACGGCTGGCAAACTGCCTCGCTTGCCGCCGTCGGGCTGAACCAAACGAAGATCGCCGCCGTGATGAACGAGATACTGCGCGGCGGAACGCCGTCGCTGCGCGCGCCCTACATCCAAAGTGTCGTTATCGCGCGGCACGGCAAGCTGGTGCTCGACGAGTACTTCTACGGCTTCGGCGCCGATCGGCCGCACGACGTGCGCTCCGCCGGCAAGAGCGTTACGACGCTTCTCGTCGGCCGTGCGATTCAGGACGGCGCCCCGCTCGCGCCGCAGACTCCGGTCTACCCGCTCTTCCCCGAGTACGCGCCGTTCGCACATGATGATCCGCGCAAGGCGTCGATCACCGTGGAGCATCTGATGACGATGTCCGCCGGCTACGCCTGCGACGATAACGGCGACAACTGGGCCGGCGAGGACGCGATGCAGTCGCAGACGGCGCAGCCCCGACTGGTACAAGTGGACGCTCGATTTGCCGATGGCGTTCGACCCCGGCACGAAAGCGTACTACTGCAGCCCGGAGATCAACCTGCTCGGCGCGGTCGTGCAGAAGACCACGCGCGCGTGGCTGCCGGATTACTTCGCGAAGAAGTTTGCGGTGCCGATGCAGTTCGGGCGCTACGCGATGTGGCTCACCGAACCGCCGACCGACACTGCCTACATGGCCGGCGGCGACTACTTCCGCGCGCGCGACTTCCTCAAGTTCGGACAGCTCTTTCTGGACGGCGGCCGCTGGCACGGCGTCCCGATCATCGACGCGCGCTGGCTCGAGGAGTCGGCGAAGCCGCGCACCGCGATCGAGGGCGAGATCGGGCGGTACGGCTACGGCTGGCACGTCTTCGACGCGACGATCGGCGGGCGCACGTACCGGGCGATCAACGCCGGCGGCAACGGCGGCCAGCTCTTGACCGTGATCCCCGAGCTCGACCTCGCGATCATGATCACGGCCGGAAACTACGGCCAGTACCCGGTGTGGTCGAAGTTCATCGAGCGAACGATCCCCGACTTGGCGGCCGCCGCCGTGCCGGACAGCTGACGAGGGACCAACCCGAACAGGCCATTCACGCGCGCGGCCCGGAATATGTCTGCGTGCAATACGTGTACACGATGTACCGGGTCGGCAAGACGGTGCCGCCGAAGCGTCAGATCCTCAAGGACATCTCGCTCAGCTTCCTGCCCGGCGCCAAGATCGGGATCCTCGGCCTGAACGGCGCCGGGAAGTCGACGGTGCTGCGCATCATGGCCGGCCTCGACACCGACATCGACGGCGAAGCGATCCCCATGCCGAACATCACGATCGGCTATCTTCCGCAAGAGCCGAAGCTCGATCCGGAGCGCACGGTGCGCGAGACGGTCGAGGAAGCGCTGAGCGGCCTGACCGCCGCGCGCGCGCGGCTCGACGAAATCTATGCAGCGTACGGCGATCCGGACGCGGACTTCGACAAGCTCGCCGAAGAGCAGGCGAAGCTCGAGGCGGAGCTGTTCGCGCAAGGCGGCGACGACGTCGAGGCGCAGCTCGAGATCGCCGCCGACGCGCTGCGCCTTCCGCCGTGGGACGCGAAGATCGGCCCGCTCTCGGGCGGCGAGAAACGGCGCGTCGCGCTGTGCCGGCTGTTGCTGTCGAAGCCCGACATGCTGCTGCTCGACGAGCCGACGAACCATCTCGACGCCGAGAGCGTCGAATGGCTCGAGCAGTTTCTGCAGCGCTTCCCGGGCACCGTCGTCGCGGTGACGCACGACCGCTACTTCCTCGACAACGCCGCCGAGTGGATCCTGGAGCTCGACCGCGGCCGCGGGATCCCGTGGAAGGGCAACTACAGCTCCTGGCTCGATCAGAAGCAGGCGCGGCTGGCGCAAGAAGAAGCAGCCGAGTCGGCGCGGCAGAAGGCGCTCAAGCGCGAGCTCGAGTGGGTGCGCTCGGGCGCGAAGGCGCGGCAGTCGAAGAACAAGAGCCGCATCGCGCGCTTCGAAGAGCTCTCCTCGTACGAGCACCAGAAGCGCAACGAGACGCAAGAGATCTTCATCCCCGTCGCCGACCGGCTCGGCGACCGGGTGATCGAGTTCACCGGCGTGCGCAAAGCGTACGGCGACCGTTTGCTGATGGACGACGTCAGTTTCCGCATCCCGGCCGGCGCGATCGTCGGGATCATCGGGCCGAACGGCGCCGGCAAGTCGACGCTGTTCCGGATGATCTCCGGCAAGGAGCGGCCCGACGCGGGCGAGATCGCGATCGGCCCGACGGTGAAGCTGGCGGTGGTCGACCAGTCGCGCGAGTCGCTCGAGGACGAGAAAAGCGTCTTCGACGACGTCGCCGGCGGACGCGACCTCTTGCAGGTCGGCCGCTTCGAGATGCCCTCGCGCGCGTACCTCGGCCGCTTTAACTTCAAAGGCGCCGACCAGCAGAAGAAGGTCGGGACGCTCTCGGGCGGCGAGCGCGGCCGGCTGCATTTGGCGAAGACGCTGATGTCGGGCGCCAACGTGCTGCTGCTCGACGAGCCCTCGAACGACCTCGACGTCGAGACGCTGCGCGCGCTCGAGGACGCGCTGAGCGAGTTCGCCGGGACGGTGATGGTGATCAGCCACGACCGCTGGTTCCTCGACCGCATCGCGACCCACATCATCGCCTTCGAGGGCGACTCGCGCGTCTATTTTTGCGAGGGCAACTACCAGGAGTACGAAGCGAACAAGAAGGCGCGGCTCGGCGAGGAGGCCGCCAAGCCGCACCGCCTACGCTACCGCCCGCTCACGATTCCCTAGCCGCGGTGACTACGCGGCGCGCAGAACCAGGAGCCGGTCACCGAACTCGTGTGCGACGCGCAGCAACACCGCGCATTCGTCCGGATCGAACGGGTACTCGTTGAGCCGTGACTGACACACCATGGCGCCGAGCAGCTTCCCGCCGGAGTGAATGGGGAAAGCGATCGCGTCAGCGGGAACTTTTGTGTGCAGTCCGGCTGCTTCGCAGGCCGATTTTCCACCGCTCAGCCGCGCGATGACCTGATCGCCGGCGCCGACCGGCAAGAGCTCCGCGGTGTCGCTACCGTCGACCGCGATCGGCGCGAACACGCGGTCGTGCTTGGCATAGATGACGACGCGCCGGCTGCTGGTCAGCTGGCGGACCTGCTCGGCGACGGTCTCGGCAAGCTCGGTCGTGTCGCCGATTTGGTTTAGGTCGGAAGCGAGTGCCTGCAGCGCCTGCTCGGCCCGATGGCGTCTGGCGAAGAGCGTGCTGTCGATCACCGGCTTGGCGCGCTCTTCGAAGAACCGGAACGTGACGCCGAGCAGCACTGCGACGCCGTAGGTGAAGATCGCGCTCTCCTCGTTCTTCGTCGTAATCGCGCGGTCAAGCGCGACCTCGACGACGACCGCAAGAAACGTGACGACGGCGAGTGCGGCCGCGAAGACGGCGGCGCGGTTCATGACGAACGAGACGTCGACCAAGCGGTGGCGCACGATCGCGTAGACGTAAATCCCCGCCATGACGATCAGCGAAGCCGTCATCATCCCGTGCAGGTACACGTTCTTGGTGAAGAGCCCGGTGAGGACGTTGACGACCGGGCCGGTCAAGCCGAGCGCGGTCGCGGCGAACATCCACCGCACCTTGACGAGATCGACCGCATTGCCGCGCTGGAACGTTCCAAAGAGAAGCACCGCGATCGGGAGGACCATCGCGGCCACTTGCGCGTCCACGAACGCGAGCTTCACTTGTGCGCGATGGACGTCTTCGAAGCCGCTGAACGGGATCGACAAGTTCAGGTCGAGGCCGCCGGCGAGCACGATGGCGCTGAAGACGGTGGCGACGACGAGGAGCGCGTCGCGCGCGACGCGCGGCAGCGCGCGGCCGACGAGATTCGTCGCGAGCCACATGACGAGCAGCGTCGAGAGCGCGAACGCAGTCAGCCGCGCGGTTTGCAAGATCAGCACCGACCACCACGGCAAGTCCACGAATCGCACGTTGGGCCCAGAGCCCATCGCGAACAGGTATAGGAAGCTGCCGGCGATCAAGCTGTTCGCGTCCCGCCCGCGCCAGAAGATCCCGATCGCCAGCGCCATCAAGACGACTTTCGACGCCAGATCGATCGTGTCGCCGACCTTGTACGCGATTTGCTCCGGCCAGACCGGGATGTGAACCACGAGCGAGCCCGTCCCACGTCGCACGAGCTCAGGGATGGTCGTGCCGACAGGAGCGCCTTGCCACCAGCGAACGCGATCGGGCAAATCCTCGTGCGGGAAGTCGATGACGTCGGCGACGCGAAGCTTGGTCGCCTTCGCGATGTCCGGTGTAATGTTCTGAACGACGTAGGTTCCGTCGGACAGTTGTCGTTTTTGGTACGGCGGGGTCGTGCCGCGATCGTGCAGGCTCAGCGCGAGCTCGACCAGCATCCACGCCGCGAAGATCAACGCGGTGAGCGCCAGTGCGGCGCGCGGCACCGTGGTTGTGTGCTGCAGGCTCATCGCACCCTCCAACGGCGGCCACGGCTTCGCGGCCGCCCTCCGTACGTTTCGCCCAGCAGAGGAGCCGACCCTAGGGAGCCGGGTCCAAGGACAGCGCAACCGAGGCGGGCCGAGCCGAATCGGGAACGGCATGGCAAAGCCGCTGCAAGGAACCGTTGCGCTCGTCACCGGCGCCAGCTCGGGGATCGGCGAGGCGACCGCGCTCGCTCTCGCCGAGCAAGGCGCCGACGTGGCGATCGCGGCGCGCCGCGTCGACCGGCTCGAAGCGCTCGCCGAGCGCATCCGGCGCGCCGGCGCGGAGGTGCTGGTCCTTGAAACCGATGTCACCAAAGAAGACGAAGCGCGGGCGATGGTGCAGAAGACCGTCGCGCGCTTTGCTCGGCTCGACACGCTGGTCAACAACGCGGGGCTGATGCTGCTCGGCCCGATCTCGGACGCGGACGTCACCGAGTGGCTGCGCATGCTGCACCTCAACGTCGAAGGATTGATGTTCGGCACGCACGCCGCGCTGCCGCACCTGCTCGACGCGGCGCAACAGGAGCCGCGCAGGGTCGCGGACATCGTGAACATCAGCTCGGTCGCGGGCCGTGTCGCGCGCAGCGGCGCGGGCGTCTACAACGCGACGAAGTTCGCGGTCGGCGCGTTCAGCGAATCGCTGCGCCAGGAGGTCACGAAACGTCACGTGCGCGTTTCGCTGGTCGAGCCCGGCATGGTCGCGACCGAGCTGGGCAGCCACAACCGGCCCGAGATTCTGGTGCAGCTGCGCGCGGGGCTGCCGATCGACGAGCCGCTGCAAGCCACTGACATCGCCGACGCGATCGTCTACGTGATTACGCGGCCGCGCTACGTCACGATCAACGAGGTCCTGATCCGCCCGACCCAGCAGGAGCGCTGAGCGGGGGAACCGGCACGCCGCCGCGATAATCGAAGCCGTCCATGGCGACGGGGCAATTCGGCATCTTCTCGCTCGGCGACGCGTCGCACGGGTTCTTCGAGTTCACGCTGAACGCACGCGCCGATCCGGCGGGGCTGGTCGGCGCGATTGCGAGCCTTCGCCCACCGCACACGACGGTCGGCGGCGTGAACCTGGTCGTCGGCTTCCGCCCTGAGTTGTGGCGCGGCGTTGCGCCGGACGACGTGCCGGCGAACGTGACGAGCTTTGAGAACGATCTGCGCGGACCTGACGGCTACGTGATGCCTGCGACCCAGGCCGACCTGTTCGTGTGGGTCGCCGCAGCCGCGTACGACATCGTCTTCGACCTCGGCCAAACGGCGATCGCGACGGCGGCGCCGCACGCGTCGCTGGTGCGCGAGGCGACGGGCTGGTCGTACAAGCACAGCCGCGATCTCACCGGCTTCGAGGACGGCACCGAGAACCCGACCCTCTACGAAGCCGCCGAGGTCGCACTGATCGACGAAAGCCAGCCCGGCGCGGGCGGAAGCGTGCTGCTCTTTCAGCAATGGCGTCACGACACCGGCGCGTGGAACGCGCTTCCCGAGCTCGCGCAAGAGCGTGTCATCGGGCGCACCAAAGACGAGAGCATCGAGCTCGAAGGCGCGGCGATGCCGGCCGATTCGCACGTCTCGCGCACGACGCTCAAAGAGGGTGGCGAGGAGCTGCCGATCTTCCGGCGCAACGTCCCGTACGGCACCGTCACCGATCACGGGACGCTGTTCATCGGGTTCAGCAAGGAGCAGCACCGCTTGCAGCGGATGTTGGAGCAGATGGCCGGCGCGGACGGCGGCCCGCGCGACGCGCTGACGCGCTACACGACGCCGCTGACGGGTGCGTACTACTTCGTCCCGGCGCTCGATGCGCTGGGACGCTTTGCGACGCCCGAGGAGGATTAGCCGCCCAGACGCTCCTTGTACGCCCCGCAGAACGCTGTGTACGTGCTCTTGGCGATCCGTCGCGCCAGAATAACGGCGATCACCGTAGCTATTCCCGGAAGCCACCCGAAGGTGGCGATGAAAGCTCCGCCGAGAGCATAACCGAGAGCGCGCGCACCCTGGTCCGCGGCAAGCCGAAGTTGTTTGCCATCCTCGTCGTTAGGATCGCAGATGAGTGAGTAGATCTGGTGGTCGAAGTCTTTCAAGAAGCGCTGAGCGACATCGCGCACGAAACTCGGCAACGACATGAGCTGCTCGCGATCCGGCGTCGGCCCGGCCGGCTGCGCGGCGCTCAGATCGGCTTTTCCTTCGCGGAGCTCCTCCCGCGTTTCCGTTAGGCGTCGTCCGAGTTCCAGCTCTAGCTCGGAATCCGAAAGATCGAAGAGAGCGTCGACTCCAAACTGCAAGGTGGGATTAGACATTCTGGACCTCCATAGCGATCCTCAAGCGACCAGTTTCGCCTCGGCGTCTCCGTACAGCGTGTAGATCAGTGCGAGTGCATGTGTCCGCGCAAACTCCCGACGCGTCTCGTAAAACGCTCGTCCGATCGTCTGTCCCGCGAGCAGCCGCCGAATGATCTCGGTATCCATCTCTCGCGCGAGCGTCCACAGTGTGGGGCCCTCAGTGCCGATGACGGCGCGCGCGCCGCGCCGAAGGAAGAGCGGGACGAAACCGGTTCCGGACGAGGTGAACTGCGCCGACCCACACATGCTGAGCAGGATGATCGGCGCCTTGCGAAGCTCGTCCTTGAGCCCGTACGCGAGCTCCGTGAGAGTGACGGTGCCGCCTGCCATCTCGATGAGCGAGTCCATCGCGCTCGCTGACACCATCAGAAACGGCCGATCCTCCTGGGTCGCGTCGCGCTGATAGGTTTCTCGCAGTCGATTCGTTTCCTCGGGCGAGAAGAGGTTCGGGATCTTCGTGTACCCGTGGCAGTAGAACTGGATCAAGTCGTAGTTCCCCGTCGCCAGGTCCGGGAGCGCATGGTCGACGACCTGCATTGGCTCGATACGAAGCTGATTCGCGTCGACCATCGGCTGCAGCGCCTCCGCCAGACGCTTGGTTTCCGTATGTATCAGCCAGGCGGACCCCATTCGCACCGGCAGCATCGCCGACGCGCTGCCGCTGCGCGCCACGTGCGGTCGAACGGTCAAGTTAAAGCGGTACCCCCAGAAACCGCGCAGCGTTGACGCGTCAAAGTAGTCCACCGGCGGTGGCATATCGTACAGCAAGCCCCACGGAACGGTGACGGCCTCGCAATTCTTGCTTAGCGCGATCGTCAGCGCCGAACCGTCGGGGAGCGGTTCAACGCAGTTCTCGTGGAACTTGATTAAGTCGGTAGTGATTGCTTGATAGAACAGCAGACCAAACATCTCGCGCCCAAGTTGCGCCAGCTTCGTGCCATGAGCGGCGATGGTGAACGAAGTATCATTTCGCTCCGCGGCTTCGGCTTCGTGCGCGAGCAGCTGCAGTGCTCTATAGAACCCTTTATCCTGTGCGTACAGGTCTGACTCGGTCACCGAAAGCGCATACCACGGTCGCTGTTTCGGCGCAAGACCGAAGATCGAGAGCCCTTCGGGCCGTTTATCGACGAAAATCGTCAGCGCGCTGGTTCCGGGCGCCTCTTCGAAGTTGAACCACTCGTTCGAAAGGTAGGCGTATTCCAGCGTCTGCGCGTCCTCGCCGAATGGGGGCTGCGTGTTCACGGCGACGTCGATTCTGAACGCTCCTACAAGCGCGGTGTCGTACATCATGAATAGGAAGACGATGGCTCGGCCGGGCGCGTCGGGAAGCGCCTCGACGGGAAACACCGCGTGCTCCGTCGGACCGGTTGCGTGCAACCTCAGCGGCGCGCTGTCTCTCGTGAAGCGGACGTGCTCGGACCAGACCAGAACGTCGAAGTCAAGAGGATACGGAAGGCGGGAGACTATCGAGGGCGCCGGCATCGAACGTGAAAGAATTCCGCCCGGCACCACGTCGAGCCAGAAATGCAGTTCCAGTGTGTCTTTTTTCCAGAGCGTCTCCGACGGAAGCACCGCGACGCCGCCGGGGTGGTAGAACGAAACGACGGGATAGCGCTTGTCGGACGCGTCCGCCTCGTGCGCGTGCTGGCTCTCGATCTCGCGGAGAGCGGTCTTCAGAGCCTCACCGGTGTCTTCTTTCAGTAGTAGCTCGCCGTAACACGTCTTCGGCTCCATTACGGCTGTCTGGACATTCGTTGCAATAGAGGCATCGGGGTCGTAGCGCTTGATGTCCGCGGCAAGCTGGAAGATTCGCCGGTCAGCGAGTTCGGTGGCTTGGGCGAGCTCGAGACCGGGTTCTCTGTCGCTCGACCCGATGATGCTCTCCGTCCCATTCGCAAGCGCGGGTGCTGCAACGGTAAGCGTCTCGTCACGGAACAACCCGCGGTAGACCTCGCCGACAGCAGCTTCGGTCCCGGACGGCGAGCCGCCCGATCGTAGCAGGAGCGAGGTGTGGGAGCTGGGGGGTAAGCTTTGTGCCCCCCAGCGCAGCGGCGCCATCGACTCGGTGCGGTCCTCCGCGTCGTCGTCGAGAATCGCGAACCGCGTGCTGCGAGTCGCGATCGCGTGCACGACGTCCCGTAACGAAACGCTCGTGCCGCCGATGAGCACGCACGGCATGTCCTTTTTGAGCGCAGCGTCGAGCATGAGGTGGACGACGTCGAAACGTCCTCCCTCGAGGGCGCGGCGGAGGGCGGGCCAGTCCAAGGCGTCCAACCATTCCAGTTCGACGCCTTCGGGCGGGAGAAACTCCTTGACGAGCTCCGCTGCCTCTAAACTCGGCCGATGGCGCTGAGTCGACAGGACGCCCACCCGAAGAGGCGCATGGACCGGCTCGGCCCAGGTCCCCGGTACACCGCGTATTCGGCGAACGACGTTGCCTGGACTGAGCCGTTCCCAGTCAAGGCATGCCACCGGGTCGTTTGGCAGGTAGAGATTGACTTGCCGGTGGGGACCGATTCGGGAGAGATCCGGATCGTTCAGACCATACTCGTATGGGTCCAGCGTCGTGAGCTTGTTTGGATCATGCTGCTCTCGATCGAAATGTAAGGTGCCGAGAGATTCCGCTTCGTCGTCGGTCCGGAGGACGTAACCGCGGCCCGTAGTTGAAGGCTTGACGAAAACGTTGATAGCGGCGTCCAATAGCATGAGTCACCCCGTTCTTTGCGGTACCCTCGCATGGCAAAGGTTCGTCAGGTCCGGGACCCCTCCCTCGCTCCGCCCTCCGGGAGGGGAGACTGCGCTCTGTTGCTGCCGAACGAGGTCTCGCTGCTCTCGGCCTCGCACGAATCGCGAATGGACACCACGATAGTGAACCGCGTCTTCCGGCTCGCCGCGCGCCCGGTCGGCATGCCGAAGCGCAGCGATTGGAACTTCACTACCGAACCGGTCGCCGAACCGGCTGACGGACAGGTGCTGGTCGAGACGCAGTACCTCTCGCTCGACCCGGCGATGCGCGGGTGGATGAACGAAGGGCGCTCGTACGTCCCGCCGGTGGGGATCGGAGAGGTGATGCGGGCGTTCGGCGCGGGTCGCGTCGTTACCAGCCGTCATCCGGATTTCGCGCCCGGCGACTACGTCACCGGCGCGCTCGGGATGCAAGAGTACGCCGTGCTCGACGGCAAGGCGCTGACGAAGGTCGACACGAACGCCGCGCCGCTCACCACCTGGTGCAGCGCGCTCGGGATGACGGGGTTGACGGCGTATTTCGGATTGCTCGACGTCGGCAAGCCCGAACCGGGGCAGACCGTCGTCGTCTCCGGCGCGGCGGGCGCGGTCGGCATGGTCGTCGGACAGATCGCGAAGGTCAAAGGCTGCCGCGCGGTCGGGATCGCGGGCGGCGCCGAAAAGTGCCGCTACGTCACGGGCGAGCTCGGCTTCGACGCGGCGATCGACTACAAGACCGAGAACGTGACCAAGGCGCTGCGCGAGCACTGCCCGCGCGGGATCGACGTCTACTTCGACAACGTCGGCGGCGAGATACTCGACGCGGCGCTGGTGAACCTCGCCCGCCGCGCGCGCGTGGTGATCTGCGGGGCGATCTCGCAGTACAACAGTACCGCCGGCGTGCAGGGGCCGAAGAACTACATGATGCTGCTGGTCACCCGCTCGCGCATGGAAGGGTTCGTGATCCTCGACTATGCCGCGCGCTACGCCGAGGCGGCCCGCGAGATGGCGGGCTGGATGAAGGACGGCAAGCTGGTCTCGCGCTGCGACGTCGTGAGCGGCCTGGAGACGTTCCCCGAGACGCTGCTGCGGTTGTTCAGCGGCGAGAACCTCGGCAAGCTGATCCTCAAAGTCCGCGACGATGGCTGAGGGCCGGCTGGCCGGCAAGACGATCCTGATTACGGGCGGCGCGAGCGGGATCGGGCTCGCGACCGCGCAGCGCGCGCTGGCGCACGGCGCGCACGTCGCGATCGGCGACGTCGACATGGCGGCCGGCGAGCGCGCGGCGCGCGAGACGCCGGGCCTGCACTTCGTGCGGCTCGACGTCACCAGCGATTCGAGCTGGGCCAACGCGCTGGAGGACGTGCGCACCCGCTTCCGCGCGCTCGACGGCGTCGTCAACAGCGCCGGCATCTTCCTGATCGGCGACGTCGAGAGCGTCTCGTTCGACGACTGGCAGCGCACGATGTCGGTCAACGTCGACGGCGTCTTCCTCGGCTGCCGCCACGCGGTCGGCGCGATGAAAGCGCGCGGCGGCTCGATCGTCAACATGTCCTCGGTGAGCGGAATCGTCGGCGGCCACAACGTGGTCGCGTACAACGCCTCGAAAGGCGCGGTGCGGATGCTGACCAAGTCGGTCGCGCTGCACTGCGCGCGCAAAGGCTACGGGATCCGCTGCAACTCCGTGCACCCGACGTTCGTCGACACGCCGATGTTCCGCGACACGGTCGCCGCCGCCCGCGATCCCGAGCACATTCGCAAAGCGCTGCTGGCGCAGGTCCCGCTCGGGCGCCCCGCGGAGCCGCGCGAGATCGCCGACCTGATCGTCTATCTGCTCTCCGACGAGTCGGCCTTCGTCACCGGCGCCGAGCTCGTGATCGACGGCGGCCTAACCGCTCAGTAATCCGCGGCGGAGGCGGCGGCTCAGTAATCGGCGGCCGGCACGTTCGCTGCGGGCGCCGGCGAGGATGGGGCGGCGACGCGATGCTTCAGCCCGAAGAGCCGAGCGACGAACGAGTGGGACGTCTCGTAGCGAACTGGCGGCGGTGTCTGGAGCGCCACGCTGCTCAGGTCGATCGTGCCGAGATGCGGCGAGCGCAGCCGATGTTTCGTGTGCGCAAGTGCACGCTGTCTGGTCTTCGCGTGGTGCCGCGCTGCACCGTCACCCTGAGCTCGTCGAAGGGTGAGCGGTGGTGGCGAATTCAAGAGCAGCGGTTCGATGTCGTGCGAAACGCGCACGCCGACCGACGCGATGAACCTCTGCCGCAGGTGGAGGACGTTCGAGACGTACGCGCGCGTCTCGCGGTACGGCGGGACGCCGTGATAGCGGTCGACCGCGCCGGCACCGGCGTTGTACGAGGCGAGCGCGAGCTGCATCCGCGTTTGCTGGTCGCGGCCGGCGAAGCGGTTCAGCATCCGGCGCAGGTAGCGCGCGGTTCCGTCCAAGTTCTCGTACGGCTCGAGCGCGTCGACCTGCAGCGCCGAGGCCGTCCCCGGCATCAGCTGCCCGTAGCCGAGCGCGCCGACCGGCGAGACGGCGCGAGCGCGCCAGGCCGATTCGACCGTGACGAGCGCGGCAAGCAGCGACGAATCGAGCTTGTAGTAGGACGAGAGCAGCAGCACGCGCTCGGCGAGATCGCGCCGTGCTGCCAGCGGAAGGCGCGCGTTTGCCGAGCCGAGCGCCGCCGCATAGCGCGTGACGGCGCTGTCGCTTGTCTGCGCGGCGGCAGGACCGGGTATCGCAGCGCTGGTCATCGCCGCGCAGAGCACCGTCGTCACAGAAACGCGCAAACGCAGACCGAGGAAAGAGAACATCGGCGAATTCTCTGTCGTCCGCCGAGCCGCTGAACCTGAGCCGTCCGCTCAAACCGTGACCGTGCCCACTACCCCGCCGCGCGGGCGACGTACAGGTACCGGCCGGGCGCCCACTCGCAGACGCTGCGGTCGCGCATCACGAACGACTCGCAGCCGTCGACGTCCGGGTTGAAGTCGGCGTTGAGCGCCTTCGTCGCCGGCCAGTCCACGTTCGGGTCCTGGCGCGCGGCGGCGCGCGCCTTCGTGTACGAGAACTGCGGCGACTTCGCGATCGCGTTCAGCGCTCTGACGAGCGCCTGCGCCTGCATCAGACCAGCCGCCGCGCTGTCCCGCCGACCCAGCGATACAAGACGATGACGACGGCGATGAAAACGATCGCGCCCAGCAACTCTCCGGCCAACTGGAACGACGGCCCAATGAACGGCAGGCCGAGCGGTTCGTCCTTCTTCGAGGCGACGATGATGGCGGAGTACAGCACGCCCCACAAGCTTTCACCGACGATGAGCCCGGATGCTAGCAACACGCCGAGCCGCTGCGCGACGTCGCCGTTCGGTTTCCCGGCGACCCAGTTGTTGTACGCTTTGCCGGCGAACGCGCCGACGACGACCATGACCGTGACGGCCATCGGGAGGTAGATTCCGAGCGCGCATGCGAGCGGCGGGAAGCGGTAGCGCGTGAAGAGCCGCAACAGCTCGTCGACGACGACGATTGCCACGCCGACCGCCGCGCCGATGGCGATGAGGTTCCACGGGAGCTGGCCGGTGATCACGCCGTTCGCCAGCGCGGAGATCAGCGTCGCCTGCGGCGCGGCCAGCGGCTGCGCGGTGATGCCGTGGATCGGCGAGCCGGTGAAGCCGTAGGCGTGGTTGAGCTGATCGAGAACCGGCGGAATGACGATCGCGCCGAAGATCACGCCGAAGACGAGCGCCAGCTGTTGCCGCCAGGGCGTTGCGCCGACCAGCTGGCCCGTCTTGAGATCTTGCAAGTTGTCGTTCGAGATCGTCGCGACGTTGAGGATAACGGCGGTTACGAACAGCGCGTACGCGACGAGCGCCTTCGCGGCGTTCGGATCGTTCGGATGTGCAACGGCGAGGAGCAGCAGCGCCGCGCCGAGCACGGTCAGGATCGCCAGCCCCGAGACCGGGGAGTTCGACGAACCGATGAGCCCCGCCATGTAGCCGCAGACGGCGGCGACGATGAGCCCCGCGACGACGACGTAGACGAGCGCGCCGATCACCAGCGGGATCGCCGCGCCCGCCAGCGGCGTGCCGTTCAGGAAGGCGGCGAGCAGCACCGCAAGTGGGATCAAGCAAATTCCGCTGATGAGCAGTACTTGGTTGAATGGTATGTCGCGCTCCGTTATCGGCAGCGTGTCGCCGGCGCCGACGCGGCGTGCGCGCGAGGCGGCGAGCGAGGCGAGGACGCCGCGCACGACGGGTCCGGCGAGCCGGCCCAACGACCACAGTGCCGCGACACCGATCGCGCCGGCGCCGACAAACCGCACCTCTTTGCGAAAGACCGTTCCCGCCAGCGAAGCGACGTCAGAGGTCGCCGGATGGAAGGACGATAGAACCGGAACGAACACGCCCCAGGCGAGCACGATGCCGGCCAACATCGCGACGCCCACGGTGACGCCGACGAGATGGCCGACGCCGACCAGCGCGAGCGAGAGGCCGACGTCGAAGCCGGTCACCGCCGAGACGCCGACCCGTCCGTAGCGCGCGACGTCGCCGGCGAAGAGCTTCGTCGTGATGATCGCCGCGAACGCCAAGCTGACGATGGAACTCCACACCAGGACGACGAACCCCGCTTCGTTCTCGGCAACCGCGGCCGCGTTCGCTTCGCCGCCGGCCGCCGCGCCCGCGCCGACTTCCAGCACTTCCGCGGCCGCGACGCCTTCGGGATAGGGCAGATCGCTGCCGGTCACCATCGCGCGCCGCAGCGGGACGCTGTACATCACGCCGAGGATTCCGCCGACCACACAGATTCCGAACGACTCCCAGAACGGAAACCCGGTCCACCAACCGATCATCACCAGCCCCGGAAGCACGAAGATGATCGAAGAGAGCGTGCCCGCCGCCGAAGCGACCGTTTGAACGATGTTGTTCTCCCAAATCGTCGTTCCGCGCACCCAGCGCAGGACCGCCATCGAGATGACGGCCGCCGGAATCGACGAGGCGAACGTCAGCCCTACTTTCAAACCGAGATAGACGTTCGCGGCGGTGAAGAGCAGCGTGATCAGACCGCCGAGCAGAACCCCGCGGACGGTGAGCTCGACGCGCTTGTCGCCCGCGAGGGGGACGCTTTCGGCGCGGGTCGTCAACGTGCGGCCCGCTTGCGCGCGTGCGCGCGCTTCGCTGCGGCGACGATCGAGGTCACGCCCATCGCGTACTCCTCCACCAGCTCTTGCGGCGCGCCGGACTGGCCGAAGCGGTCCTGAACGCCGACGAACTCTATCGGCACCGGGTGCTGCGCGGCAAGGATCTCCGCGACACGCGAGCCCATCCCGCCGTGCACCTGGTGCTCCTCGACGGTCACGACCGTCCCGCAGTCGCGCGCCGCCGCGAGCACCGCCGCCTCGTCCATCGGCTTGATCGTGTGGTTGTTCACCACGCGGCACTCGATCCCGTCGCGCGCCAGCTCTTCGGCCGCGATCAGCGCGTTGTAGACCAGGATCCCGCAGGCGACGATCGCGACGTCGCTGCCGTCGCGGAACGTCTGGGCCACGCCGACTTCGAACGGCGTCTGCTCGGTAGTGATCACCGCCGACTCCGCGCGCGCGAACCGCAAGTAGGTCGGACCCCATCGCGCGGCGGTCGCGAGCGTCGCTTTCTTCGTCTGCACCGAGTCGCACGGCACGATCACCGTCATCTTCGGGATGACGCGCATGATCGCGATGTCCTCGATCGCTTGGTGGGTCGCGCCGTCGGGACCGACCGAGACGCCGGCGTGCGCGCCGGCGATCTTCA
>Ga0213879_10000015_pt1 | contig 116188 bp, 118 predicted proteins | sample VelepicoBEBS_R03_FD_161046 | JGI IMG/M metagenome (GOLD analysis project Ga0213879, IMG submission 161046) | Vellozia epidendroides bulk soil microbial communities from rupestrian grasslands, the National Park of Serra do Cipo, Brazil - BS_R03 | ecosystem: Environmental > Terrestrial > Soil >...
TGAACGCGGCACGAGAACTTCTACGTCGTGCGCCACACCACGATGCCCGCGGTGCTGATCGAGACCGCGTTCGTCACCAATCCGGGCGACGTCGCGCTGCTGCGGCAGCCTTCGTTCCTGCAGAACGTCGCGCAAGGGATCGCGAACGGCATCAAAGCGTACGCCGCCGCGCCGAGCGCGAACGCGCTGAGCCGGCAGTAGTGCTCGGCCTCTACGACTCGGGGCTCGGCGGCCTCACCGTGCTCGCTGCGCTGCGCACCGCGGGGATCACCGAAGACGTCGTCTACTTCGCCGACCAGGCGCACGTCCCGTACGGCGACAAAACCGAAGCCGAAATCCACGGCTTCCTGCGCGACAACCTGGCGCTGCTCGGCGAGCAGCACGTCGACGCCGTCGTCACCGCGTGCAACACGAGCTGCGCGGTCGCCGAGAAGATCGGCTGGCCCCAGACGCCGTTCCCGGTGATCGACTTGATCGCGACCGCCGGACGGTCGTTCGCGCAGACGCCACACCGCCGCATCGCCGTCGTCGCAACCGCGGCGACGGTGCGCGCCGGCGCCTACGCGCGCGCGATCCGCGCGAGCGCGCCGCATGCCGGCGTGATCGAGATTGCCGCGCCGAAGCTGGTGCCGCTCGTCGAGCAAGGCTACGCCGATACGGACACCGCGCGCGAAGCCGTCGCGGAGATCGTCGCCGAATTGCCGCCCGACGTCGACGCGCTCGTCTACGGCTGCACGCACTATCCGCTGCTCGACCGCTGGTTCGCGCAGCTTTTAAATCCCCACGTCGACCGCATCGATCCCGCCCGCGCCCAAGCCGCCGCAACGGCAAAGCTGATCGCGGAACGCAACCTCGCCGGCGGCACCTCGACGACGACCTATTACACGAACGGCGACCCCGACGCGTTCAAAACCGCCGTCCGCCGCTGGACCGGCGACCTCTCCGGCCGAGTCGCCGCCCTCATCGCGCGCTAAGCCGTCCGCCGCAAAGCGCGGGCGCTGCGGAGCCGCCCGGGGAGTCGGTATCGGCGTGCCGAACGGAACGGCATGGCCGACTACCGGTCTCGAATTACGATCGACCCCGGCCGACGGGCCGGGAAACCGTGCATTCGCGACCTCCGCATCACCGTGTACGAGGTCCTCGAATATCTCGCGTCCGGAATGACGGTCGAACAAATCGTCGCCGACTTCCCGGATCTCGAGCGTGAAGACGTGCTCGCCGCATTGGCCTTTGCAGCCGATCGAGAGCGCAAGCTAGCCGTCACCTCAGCAGCTTGAAGCTGCTGCTGGACGAGAACCTTTCCGACCGAATCGTCGAAGAGCTGACCGAGCTTTTCGGCGAGTGCACTCACGTGCGCCGAGTGGGATTGGCCTCGGCCACCGACGATGCCGTGTGGCGGTATGCGCGCGACAACGAGTGCGCCATCGTCTCGAAGGATTCGGATTTTCACCAGCGAGTTCTCCTCGAAGGACCACCGCCTAAAGTACTCTGGATCCGCCGCGGCAATTGTCAGACTGCTGACATCTTGCAGATTCTTCGGGACGCTAAGAAATCGATCGAGGAGTTCGCAGCCGATGACGAACTGGCGTTCTTGATCCTCGAGTAGTCGCTCGAACTTACGTGAGGCGGCAATTGGGATCGAGCTGTACCGATGGGTCGAGCCAGTGTTCGTAGGTCTGCATCGAGTGCCAGCAGGCGGGATTCCACTTTACCACCCCGGCCGATGAGAAGTCGTAACCGGTCTCGACGTGGCGGTACGGGATCGGCCACGTCGGGGGGACCTTCGGCACGATGTCTTGCTGGTTGACGATCCGCCACGAGTCGATCGGAAGCGCGTCGAACTGCTTCTTGAGCTTGGACAGCCCGGTTCGCGGTGAGGCGAAGGTGCAGACGCGCTCGATCGTCACCCGCCGCGTCCCGCGCTTCTTTTTGATCGCGTGCTCCATGACGTAGAGCGTGCACAGCGCGGCGCCGAGCGAGTGTCCGGTGACGATGAAGTGATGGTGACGCTCGGCCGGCTCCCCGCCGCTCGTTGGTGCGGTGCCGCCGGTGGGAATCGTGCCCATCAGCTCTTCGACTTGATCCGCGAAGGTGTTCTGCGTCGACATGCGGTGTGGTGCCGTCTCGGCCGCCGGCGGCGCCGTTCCCGGCACGACGGCATGCGGCGCGCGAATCACTTCCATGCTGTGGTAGATGCGGTAGAAGCCGGCGTGCACGAGCCCGGCCTCGGGAACGGGGTGAAACGGGACGGGGATCAGGACCGCGTCGTCCCACCATTCGAGCAAGCCTTCCGTCCCGCGAACCGCAAGGACGTGTGAGTGCGGGTTGTCGATCTCCGTTGCGACGAAACCGTAGAACTGCTTTCGGCGCAGCCATTCGAGCTCCAAGAACACGAAGTCGAACATGTTGATCCACGCGGTCAGCCGATAGCCGTCAGGAAAGTTCGGTGGCTGCGGCGGCGTCAACGGATCGCCGTTCGGCTGGTCGTGCATCTGGTACGCGCAGTCGATGAAGCTGCCGTACGCGACCGCCGCCTTCGGATCGAGCGGCGTCCGCGGCGGCTGATCTTTGATCGCGTCGGCCCCGAACCACGCCTTCGTCATCGAGCACACCCCCGAACAGCAGATAGGCGCCTTCGCCTCGGAGTTGTTTCGCCCTGCGGCTGCGTTTCGGCGCCCGCCTCATCAGGTGCCTGTCCGAATATGCAAAGTTGTATATGCGGCTAAGTCTTAAGCTCGCCCACCCCTAGGCGGGCTGGTGCGTTGTCGGTATGGACTGGCACCTATGAACGCGAAGTCTCTCGTCCGGTACGCCGAGAGCAAAGGCTGGCGTTTCGTACGCCGAGGTTCGCGCGTCAGCCACATGGTCTTCCGAAATCCGGCGTACTGGTACAAAATCTCAATTCCGGGCCACGGTGCGAACGATCTCTCGCCCGGATTGGTGCGCACGCTTCTCAAACAGATCGACGGAAAATGGAGCAGCAGACCGTGACCTATACGATCATCATGGAACAGGCGCCGGGCGGCGACTGGAACGCCTTGGTGCCCGATCTCCCGGGACTCTTGCTCGCCGGCAACACGCGCGAGGAACTGCTGGCCGCCGCTCCGGGCGCGATCTTGGACTACCTCGACGTCCTGCGAGAAGACGGCGAAGAGATTCCCCGGCCGGCGTCCGAGGCCGCTCAGGTTACAGTGACGCTGCCCGCGGCGTAGGTCTCAGACGATGTGGAAGACGCGGAAGAACAGGAGCGTCGTGACGAGCGCGAGGAGCGTTCCGGCGATGACTTGCAGCAAAGTGTGCGCGCGCAGGTAGACGCGGGACCAGCCGACCAGCGGGATCAGCACGGAGAACGGGACGGGGCGCTGGCCGAAGAGGACCGTCAGCGCGACGAGCGGGGCGGTGATCCCGAGCGCGTGGGTCGAGATCTTCCAGTAGCGGGTGATCCACTGCACGATGAGCGTGGCGGCGGCGTAGGCAGCCATCGAGGCGATCATGATCGGCGGGGCGTGGATCAGCCACAGATCGAGTGCGCCGAGCGCGTAGAACACGACGAACGCGATGAAGACCCGCTCGCGCTCGGTGCGGATCGACATGTCGAGGTCGGAGATGCGGTCCGTCGCGTACAGAAAGAAGATGAAGATCATCGGCGCGATCGAGATGAAGAACGCGCTGTTGAAGAGCAGGATCCAGAAGTCGGTCGCGCCGTTCGAGCGGTAGTCGGCGAGGATCACGAACAGGGCCAGCGAGGTCAGAAAGGGGTTGCAGACCGTCGAGACGATCCGCGCGACGTCGGTCCAGACCCGTTTTCGCACGCGCAGCGGGGTCGGCGAAGGTTTCGGCGATTCGCCGGAGGCGTGTCCGTGGGGGACCTGCACGGGGCCGGGCTTTCTTCCCGTGGCGGCGAACACCCCCGGATGATCCTGGAGCGCATCGCGTCCCCGGCCGACGTCAAGCGGCTCAGCCGTTCCGATTTGGACGGGCTCGCCGCCGAGATACGCCAGACGCTGATTCGCGTGTGCGCGGCGAACGGCGGCCACCTGGCCCCGAACCTCGGCGTGGTCGAGCTGACCATCGCCCTGCACCGCGTCCTCGACCTGCCGCGCGACGTCATCGTCTGGGACGTGAGCCACCAGAGCTACGTCCACAAGATGCTGACCGGGCGCGCCGGCCGCATCGGGACGCTGCGGCAAGGCGGCGGGGTGAGCGGCTTCGCGATGCGCAGCGAGTCGGAGTACGACGCGTTCGGAGCCGGCCACGCCTCGACGTCGATCTCGGCGGCGCTCGGGATGGTGACCGCGCGCGATTTGGCGGGCCGGGGCGAAACCATCGTCGCGGTGATCGGCGACGGCGCGCTCACCGGCGGGCTCGCGTACGAAGCGATCAACAACGCCGGCTTGCTGAAGACGAACTTCATCGTCATCCTGAACGACAACGAGATGTCGATCGCGCCGAACGTCGGCTCGATCGCCGCGTATCTGGGGATGCTGCGCTCGAAGCCGTTCTTCACCAAAGGCCGTGAAGTCCTCAAGGGGATGCTCGAGCACGTGCCGCTCGGCGATACCGCGCGCAAGGCGCTCTCGACCGCCGAGATCGCGGGGATGCGCTTCACCCTGACCGATCACAAGGCGCCGGTGATCTTCGAGGAGATGGGGTTCCGCTACGTCGGCCCGATCGACGGCCACGACCTCGACACGCTGGCCGACGTCATCTCGAACGCGCGCAAGATCAGCGGCCCGGTGCTGCTGCACGTCAAGACCGTCAAAGGGAAAGGCTACGACATCGCCGAGGGCGACAGCCGGACGTTCCACGGTGTCGGCCCGGGCGTCTATCATCCCGACGAAGGCAAACTGGAGAAGAAGCCGGCGCGGCCGACGTTCGCACAGGCGTTCGCGGACGCCGCCATCGCCGCCGCCGAGCGCGACCCGCGCGTCGTCGCGATCACCGCCGCGATGCCCGACGGCACCGGCCTGGCGAAGTTCGCCAAGAAGTTTCCGCAGCGGTACTTCGACGTCGGGATCGCGGAGGCGCACGCGGTCTGCTTCGCCGCCGGCGCCTCGACGCGCGGGATCAAGCCGATCGCCGCCATCTACTCGACCTTCCTGCAGCGCGCGTACGACCAAGTTGTGCACGACGTCGCGGTGCAGGCGCTCCCGGTCGTCTTCGCGATCGATCGCGCCGGCTTCGTCGGCGACGACGGCCCGACGCACATGGGACTCTACGACGTCGCCTACCTGCGCACGCTCCCGGGCCTGACGATCATGGCGCCGCGCAGCGAAGCCGAGGTGGCGCCGATGCTCGACCTCGCGCTCTCGCTCGACGGCCCCGCAGCGCTGCGCTACCCGCGCGGCTCGACCAGCGGCAAGCACGACGAGCCGCCGGCGCCGCTGGTCCTCGGCCGCGCCGAGGTGCTGCGCGCCGGCAGCGAGATCGCGGTCCTCGCCCTGGGCAACACCGCCGACGCGGCGCTCGACGCATACGAGATGCTGGCGGAGGACGGGCTGCGGCCGACGATCGTCAACGCGCGCTTCGTCGCGCCGCTCGACGAGACGCTGCTGCTCGAGCTCGCCGAGACACACCGCCGCTTCATCACGTTGGAAGAGCACAGCCTGGCCGGCGGGTTCGGCTCGGCCGTCGTCGAGTTCGTCAGCGACCGCGGCATGGACGTGGCAGTCGAGCGGATCGGGGTCCCGAACGTGCTCGTCCAGCACGCCAAGCCGGAGGCGCAGCGCGCCCAGTTCGGGCTCTCCGCCGAAAACATCGCCGCCCGCGTGCGAGCCCTTGCTCCCACCCGGACCGCCTAAACAGGAAGTTCCCGCGCAGGAGGCCAAACCCCGGCGGTTCTTTTCGCCCCGATTCCGGTGAACCGTAGAGGAGTTTCCAGATCGTGTTTCCCGTGCTGCTCGCGGCCGCTCCGGCTGCGTCGTCGGCCGCCAAGGCGGCCGTCCCCGCCGTGAAGGCGACGACGGTCCCGTTCACGCTCCCGCCGAACTTCAACTACGACACCACGCCGCACTCGTGGCTCGCGCAGCACTGGCCCTGGCTGACCCATACCTTCGCCGGCCTCTTCCTCATCTTCGGCGTGCTGCTGGTCGTGCTGCTGGCAATCCAGACGACGAAGCAGGAGGGTTTGAGCGGGACGATCGGCGGCCGCGTCGAGTCGTCGACGCGCCGGCTCGGCCTCGACGCGCAGATCGCGCGCGTCACCCAGTTCGTCGCGATCGCGTTCGTCTTCGTCGCCGTCCTCACGAGCCTGTCAGGAATTTAAGGGCTTGGCGCTGCTCGAGGTCCACGACCTCCGGACGACGTTCAAGACCGAAGACGGCGTCGTCGCGGCGGTCAACGGCCTCTCGTTCGCGGTCGAGCCGGGCTCGACGCTCGGCATCGTCGGCGAGTCCGGCTCGGGCAAGTCCGTCACCTCGCTCTCCATCATGCGGCTGCTGGCGCAGAACGGCCGCATCGAGCGCGGCAAGATTCTCTTCAAGGGCGAGAACCTGCTCGAGAAGAGCGAAGCCGAGATGCGGAAGATCCGCGGGCGCGACATCGCGATGATCTTCCAAGACCCGATGACCTCGCTGAACCCGGTGCTGACGATCGGCGAGCAGATCGCGGAAGCGGTCCGGCTTCACCTCGGGATGAACAAGAAGGACGCGCTCGGCAAGGCGCTGGAGATGCTGAAGCTGGTGCGCATCCCGGCCGCCGAGAAGCGGCTGAAAGATTATCCGCACCAGTTCTCCGGCGGGATGCGGCAGCGCGTCATGATCGCGATGGCGCTCTCGTGCGACCCCGCCGTGCTGATCGCCGACGAGCCGACCACCGCGCTCGACGTGACGATCCAGGCGCAGATCATCGAGCTGATGAACGAGATGCAGGAGCGGCTCGGCTCGGCGATCGTGCTCATCACGCACGACCTGGGCGTCGTCGCGGAGACCTGCGAGAACGTCTTGGTGATGTACGGCGGCAACATGGTCGAGTACGGGACGGCCAAGCAGATCTTCGAGTCGCCGAAGATGCCGTACACGATGGGGCTGCTGGAGTCGCTGCCGCGGCTCGACCAAGCCGGCTCGCGGCTGATGCCGATCGACGGGCAGCCGCCGAACCTGCTGCGGATGCCGCCCGGCTGCGCGTTCGCGCCGCGCTGCCGCTACCGCATGCCGATCTGCGAAAGCCCCGTCCCGCTCTACGACTTCGGCGACGGGCACGTCGCGCGCTGCTACCTCTACGACGCGCGCGCGGAGGGGCAGAAGCCGATCAAGACCGAGAACCGCCCGATCGTCGCCGACGGCGCGGTCGCGAAGACGCCGCAGGCGCTGGCGCAATGAGCGCCGAGTTCAGCGACAACGGCGTGGCGGGCGCGCGCGAGGACTTGGTCGTCGTCCGCGATCTCCACAAGTATTTTCCGATCACCGCCGGCGTCTTCAGCCGCCACGTCGGCGACGTGAAGGCGGTCGACGGCATCGACTTTGAGATCCGGCGCGGCGAGACGCTGGGGCTCGTCGGCGAGTCGGGCTCCGGGAAGACGACCGCCGGGCGCGTGATCCTGCGCCTCACCGAAGCGACGAAAGGGAGCGTCAAGTTCGAAGGTCAGGAGCTGGTCGGGCTCTCGCGGGCCTCGTTGCGGCCGCTGCGCAAGGAGATGCAGATCATCTTCCAAGACCCGTACGCGTCGCTGAACCCGCGCATGACGGTCGGCTCGATCGTCCGCGAGCCGCTGGAGATCCATCAGATCGCGACCGGCAAGGAGGCCGACACGCGCGTCCAGGAACTGCTGCGGCTGGTCGGGCTCCAGCCGTACCACGCGAACCGCTACCCGCACGAGTTCTCCGGCGGGCAGCGCCAGCGCATCGGCGTCGCGCGCGCGCTCGCCGTCGCGCCGAAGTTCATCGTCGCCGACGAGCCGGTCTCCGCGCTCGACGTCTCGATCCAGGCGCAGGTGATCAACCTGCTTCAGGACCTGCAGCAGAAGCTGGGACTCACCTATCTGTTCATCGCGCACGACCTCTCCGTCGTCCGCCACATCTCGAACCGGGTCGCCGTCATGTACGTCGGAAAGATCGTCGAGATCGCCGACCGCGACCGGCTCTACGACAACCCGCTTCACCCGTACACGCAGGCGCTGCTCTCGGCGATCCCGATCCCGGATCCTGACGTCGAGCGGCGCCGCAAGCGAATCATCCTCTCCGGCGACATCCCTTCGCCGGTGAACCCGCCGTCGGGTTGCCGTTTTCACACCCGCTGCCCGATCGCGTTCGAGCGCTGCAAGGTCGAGGTGCCGGCGTTCACCGAGTACGAGCCCGGCCATCGCGCCGCGTGCCACTGGGTCGAAGAGCACGGCGGCAAAGCGCCCGATCTCGCCGCCGGACCGGCGGCCGTCTCCTGAAAAAACGAGGAGCGGCTCGGAAACCGCTCCTCTGTGATGTTCCGGTGAGCGCTACTCTTTCTTCTTGCGCCCGCCGCTCTTGCGAGGGCCGTAGCCGCCCTTCTTGCGACCGCCGCTGCCTTTCTTACGGCCGCCGCCGCCTTTCTTGCGGCCACCGGTCTTCTTGCGCCCGCCGGTCTTCTTGCGGCCGTAGCCGCCCTTCTTGCGGCCGCCGGTCTTCTTGCGCCCGCCGGCTTTCTTCTTGCGCCCGCCGGCTTTCTTCTTGCGCCCGCCGGTCTTCTTGCGGCCGTAGCCGCCCTTCTTGCGACCGCCGGTGCCCTTCTTGCGCCCGCCGGTGCCTTTCTTGCGACCGCCGGTGCCTTTCTTGCGACCGCCGGTGCCTTTCTTGCGACCACCGGCGCCTTTGCGACGACCGTTGGTGGATTTCTTGCGGCCTGCGCCTTTACGGCGCCCGCCGCGACGGCCCGTTCCCGATGCTCCTTCTGAAGCTTCGCCGGTCGTGCCGTTCTCGGTATCCGTACTCATTCAACCTCCTCGTCCGCGCGGACGGAGTTTGCCAATCGTGCGCCGAGTCGTCGACGCATGTTAGTCGCAGAATACACAGATTTTGCGATTCGTGCAACTCTTCGGCCCAAGCGGCTGTTCCGCGCGCGCGCCGCGCGAGGCGATTGGAGGGTGTTGACGTGGGGGTTTATACTGTGGCCCGAAGCTCGTCGCGGACGAGCCGCACCCTCTGGAGAGCCCCGTGGCGAAGCCGCTGATCATCGTCGAGTCGCCGACGAAAGCCAAGACGATCAAGAAATTCTTGCCCCCGCGCTACGTGGTGAAGGCCTCGGTCGGGCACGTCCGCGACCTGCCGAAGTCGACGCTCGGCGTCGAGCTGGAGAACCAGACGTTCCTCCCGCGCTACCTCACCATCAAAGGGAAGGGCGACGTCATCAAGGACCTCAAGGCCGCCGCGAAAGGCGCCTCCGACGTCTACCTCGCGACCGACCCCGATCGCGAGGGCGAGGCGATCGCGTGGCATCTCGCCGAGCTGCTGAAGCTCGACAACCCCAAGCGCATCGAGCTCCACGAGATCACCAAGGACGCCGCGCTGGCGGCGCTCAAGCACCCGCACCAGATCGACATGCCGCGCGTCAACGCGCAGCAGGCGCGCCGCATCCTCGACCGGCTGGTCGGCTACAAGATCTCTCCTTTGCTTTGGGCGAAGGTGCGCGGCGGGCTCTCCGCCGGGCGCGTGCAGTCGGTCGCGGTGCGGCTGATCGTCGACCGCGAGCGCGAGATCCGCGCCTTCGTGCCGCGCGAGTACTGGACGATCACGGCGCAGCTCGCCGGCGAGGGATCGCCGGTCGTCTTCCCCGCCGATCTGTACCAGATCGACGGCGAGAAGGCGGAGATCACGAACGGCGAGCAGGCCGAAGCGATCCTGGCGGCGCTCGAGAACGCGCGCTTCCGCGTCGCCTCGGTCAAGACGCGCGAGACGCGCCGCAACGCGGCGGCGCCGTTCACCACCTCGACGCTCCAGCAGGAAGCCTCGCGCAAGCTGAAGTTCCGCGTCCGCAAGACGATGCAGATCGCCCAGGCGCTGTACGAGGGCGTCGACCTCGGCAAGAGCGAGGGGACGCAGGGGCTCATCACCTACATGCGGACCGACTCGACCCGGATCGCCGACTCAGCGCGCGAGGCGGCGCGCGAGTTCGTCGTCAAGCGGTTCGGCGAGGAGTACTCCAGCGGCGGGCGTCAGTTCAAGCTGAAAGAAGGCGCGCAGGACGCGCACGAGGCGATCCGGCCGACCTCCGTGTTCCGCACGCCGGAGTCGCTGGCGGGCGTCCTCAAGCGCGACGAGCTTCGCCTCTACCAGCTGATCTGGGAGCGTTTCGTCGCCTCGCAGATGTCGGCGGCGGTGTTCGACCAAACGACCGTCGACGTCGCTGCGGCCGAGCGCTTCACGTTCCGCGCGACCGGGAGCGTCCTCAAGTTCGCCGGCTATACCGCGGTCTACGAAGAAGGGACCGACGACGCCGCGCCCGCCGATGGCGCGCCGGCGCAGAACGGCAAGGGCGCGAAAGCGCGGCCGATCCTGCCGAAGCTGGACGAGGGGGAGAACCTCGACAAGAAGTCGATCGAGCCGAAGCAGCATTTCACCGAGCCGCCGCCGCGCTTCACCGAAGCGACCCTCGTCCGCGCACTCGAGGAGAACGGGATCGGCCGGCCCTCCACCTACAGCGCGATCGTCGAGACGATCCAGGCGCGCGGCTACGTCGAGCAGCTCGAACGCCGTTTCCACCCGACGGAGATCGGGGAGGCGGTGAACGATCTGCTCGCGGAGCATTTCCCGGACATCGTCGACCTGAAGTTCACCGCTTCGATGGAAGGAAAGCTCGACGAGCTGGCCGAGTCCGGCGGCGACTGGGACGCGACCGCGAAGGTCCTCGGCGAGTTCTACGGCGAGTTCGCCAAAGAGCTCGAAGAAGCGGAGCGCAAGCTGCCCAAGTTCGAGCAGCGCGACGATCCGACCGACGAGGTCTGCCAGAACTGCGGGAAGCCGATGGTCATCAAGACCGGGCGGTTCGGGAAGTTCATGTCCTGCACGGGGTATCCGGAGTGCAAGACGACCAAACCGATCCTCAAAGACACGGGGGTGAAGTGCCCCAAGTGCGGCGGGATGATCGCGGAGCGCAAGTCGCGCAAAGGGCGGACGTTCTTCGGGTGCGCGAACTATCCGGCGTGCGATTTCGTGTCGTGGGACCGGCTTGCGCCTCAGCCGTGCGCGGTTTGCGGTGACTATGTCGTCGAGAAGCCGAAGCGCGGGGGGGCGGTGGCGTACGTCTGTCACACCGACCGGCATCATGCTACCGGGCTCGGGAAACAAGAAGACGCCGAGGATGCGGAGCTCGAGACCGTCTGAGGTGGATCTCGGGCGGCGTTTCGGACGGCGTTCGGGGCGGGGATGGTCTTTCGCCGGGGACGCCCGCGATTTTCCATCCCTGGAAAATCGCTACTCGTTGAAAATTCGCTCCCGGCATCCTGCCTCCGCGAATTTCTCAAACGCCCCGGCAAAAGGCCATCCCCACCCCGAACGCAGACACGATCGTGGCAAGCACTGTCACCCTGAGCTTGTCGACGGGCGAGCCACCATCGTAAGACCGGAAATCGACCTATGCCGGACATCACCGTAATCGGCGGCGGACTCGCCGGGAGCGAAGCGGCCTGGCAAGCAGCGCGCCGCGGGGCAAACGTCACCCTCTACGAAATGCGCCCGCACAAGCGCGGCCCCGCGCATCATACCGGCACGCTGGCCGAGCTCGTGTGCTCCAACTCGTTCCGCGGCGCCGCGCTCGAGAATGCCGTCGGGCTGCTCAAAGAAGAGCTCGCGCGGCTCGACTCGTTGATCATCACGTCCGCGCGCGAAGCGGCGGTCCCGGCCGGTGGGGCGCTGGCGGTCGACCGCGAGCGGTTCGGCGCGCTCGTCGAAGCGCGGCTCTCCGCGCTGCCGAACGTCGAGATCCGGCGCGAGGAAGTCACCGGGATCCCCTCTGAGGAATTGGTGATCGTCGCGTGCGGTCCGCTTCCTTCAGAACCGCTTGCGGCGGCGGTCGACGAGTTCGTCGGCGGGCGGCTGCACTACTACGACGCCGCCGCGCCGATCGTTGCGCTCGACTCGCTCGACACTTCGGTGATGTACCGGAAATCGCGCTACGACAAAGGCGAGGGCGAGGACTACCTCAACATCCCGCTCGACCGCGAGACCTACCTGCAGTTCGTCGAGGATCTGCGCGCGCTCCCGAAACACCAGCCGCATGGGTTCGAAGCCGACGCCGCGGCGGGCGACGTGCCGTACTTCGAAGGGTGTCTGCCGATCGAGGAGATGGCGGCGCGCGGCGAGGACGTGCTGCGCTTCGGACCGCTCAAGCCGGTCGGGCTGCGCGATCCGCGGACCGGCAAAGCACCGTACGCCGTCGTGCAGCTGCGCAAGGAGAACGCCGCGGGGACCGCGCTCAATCTCGTGGGCTTTCAGACGAGGCTGACGTGGCCGGCGCAGAAAGAGGCTTTCGGCAAGCTGCCGGGGTTGGCGAACGCGGAGTGGCTGCGGCTCGGCGTGATGCATCGCAACACGTTCGTCGACTCGCCGCGGCTGCTGACGCCCGATCTGCGGCTGCGCGCGAACCCGCGCGTCTTCTTCGCCGGGCAGATCACGGGCGCCGAAGGGTACGTCGAAGCGGCTGCGTGCGGGACGATCGCCGGGGTCGCGGCGGCGCGCGAGCGGCTGGGCTTGCCGGCGGTCGAGGTTCCGGCGGACACCGCGCTGGGTGCGGTGATCGCGCACCTGCAGAACGCCGCGTCGCCCGACTTTCAGCCGGCGAACGTCACCTGGACGTTCTTCTCGCCGCTCGAGCGCACCGTGCGCGACAAGAAGCTTCGCCGCGCGGCGATGGCGGAGCGGGCGCTGGCGAAGATCGACGCGTTCGCCGCCGCGGTCGCATCGCAGCGCCGCGTCGCCGTGGGCGCGTAGCGCGTGCTCAGCGCTCGCGCGCGAGCGCGAGCAGCGCGGGCAGCTCGTCCATCGCGGCGAAGACGTGCGCGCCCGCGGCGCGCAGCGCCCCGGCGTCCGAGTCGGCGGCGTAGCCGAAGACCGTCATCCCCGCGGCGCGCGCGGCGAGCACGCCGCTCGGCGAGTCTTCGATCACGGCAGTGCGCTGCGGAGCGGCGTTCATCTTTTCTGCGGCGTACAAGAACAGGTCGGGCGCGGGCTTCGGGCGCGCGACCATCGACGCGGTGAAGACCTTGGCGCCGAACGGTGCGGCGAGCTGCGTCACCGCCAGCGAGAGGCGCACGCGCGGCAACGGCGACTGCGAGGCGACGCACGTTTGCAGGCCCCATGCCGCGACTTGCGTGATCACGTCGCGTACGCCGGCGACGGGCTGCAGCTCTTCGACTAGCCCGAGCGCGGTCGTCATGCCCCAGGTGTAGAGCTCCTCGGCGGTGAGTGTGCGGCCGAGCTCCGCTGCGACGAGCTCGGCGACTTGGCCGACCGTTTTGCCTTGCATTCGGCGGCGCGCTTCCGTGACGTCCAGCGGGTAGCCGAGCGTGGTGAAGAGCGCCGACTCGACGCGGTTCACGACCGGCTCGCTGTCGACCAGCACGCCGTCGCAGTCGAAGATCACCAGGTCGAGCGGCATATCGCCTCGCGATTCGGAGACGGCGCTGCGGCGTCCGCTAGCAAGGCAACTCAAGCGCGAGCGCCGGGCGAGGTGCAACCCGCGCGTCTGGCGGGGAGTAGACAGCCTAGATGCTGTTACCCGCGGGACGCCGCTTGCCGTGAAAATACGATCGACCACCATCTGCGCGGTTCGGCGGGACGGGAAGATCGCGATGGCGGGCGACGGGCAGGTTACCGTCGACAAGACCGTCATGAAGCACGGGGCGCGGAAAGTGCGCACCATCGCGGGCGGCAAGGTGCTGGCCGGGTTCGCCGGCGGCGCCGCCGACGGGATCACGCTGCTGGAAAAGTTCGAAGGCAAGATGAGCGCGTACAAGGACAACGTCGTTCGCGCCGCCGTCGAGCTGGCGAAGGACTGGCGGCAGGACCGCGCGCTGCGCCGGCTTGAGGCGTTGCTCATCGTCGGCACGCCGGAGCACCTCTTCGTGCTCAGCGGAACGGGCGACGTGATCGAGCCCGACGAAGGCGTCGCCGCGATCGGCAGCGGCGGGCCGTACGCGCAGGCCGCTGCGATGGCGCTGCTCGGCCACTCGACCCTCGACGCCGCGGCGATCGCGCGCGAAGCGCTGCGCATCGCCGGCCGCATCGACATCTACACCAACGACGACGTCGAAGTGATAACGCTGTGATGGCACCCGTTCGCAACGCCCAAGAGCTGACGCCGCGCGAGATCGTCGCGGAGCTCGACCGCTACATCGTCGGACAAGGCGACGCCAAGCGCGCGGTCGCGGTCGCGATGCGCAACCGCTACCGGCGCGAGCGGCTTCCCGAGGCCGTGCGCAAAGAGGTCGCGCCGAAGAACATCCTGATGATCGGGCCGACCGGCGTCGGGAAGACCGAGATCGCGCGCCGGCTGGCGACGCTCGCCGGCGCGCCGTTCATCAAGGTCGAGGCGACGAAGTACACCGAGGTGGGCTACGTGGGGCGCGACGTCGAGTCGATGGTGCGCGACCTCGCGGAAGCCGCGGTGCGGATGGTGTCGGACGAGCGCCGCAGCGACGTGCGTGAGGCGGCCGACGCGGCGGCGGTCGAACGGATCGTCGACGTGCTGCACCCCGAGACGTCGGCGCCGCAGCCGCAGCAGGCGAACCCGTTCGCGGCCTCGCTCGGCTCGATCTTCGGCAACGCGTTCGCCAACCAGCCGCAAGGCGCGACGCAAACTGCGACGCGGACGATCCCGGACGACGAGGCCGCGCGCGTGCGCGCCGCGGCGAAGGCCGACGTCGAGCGAGGATTCTACGACGTGCGCTTGATCGAGATCGAGGTCGAAGAGGCAGCGCAGCTTCCGATCGGGATGATCGGCGGCGCCGAAGGGATGGGTCAGGGCGGCGACATGGGCGAGATGCTCGGCGGACTGTTGCCGAAGAAGCGCGTGCGCAAGAAGGTCACCGTCGCCGACGCGCGGCGATTGTTCGCGCAGCAGGAAGCCGACAAGCTGATCGACATGGACGCGGTCAAGCGCGAGGCGCTGCGCCGCGCGGGCGATCACGGGATCGTCTTCATCGACGAGATCGACAAAGTCGCCGGGCGCGAAGGCGCGCGCGGGCCGGACGTCTCGCGCGAGGGCGTGCAGCGCGACATCCTCCCCATCGTCGAAGGCAGCACCGTGCAGACCAAGCACGGGCCGCTGTCGACGGATCACGTGTTGTTCATCGCGGCCGGCGCGTTTCATGTCTCGAAGCCGTCCGACTTGATCCCGGAGCTGCAAGGGCGGTTTCCGGTGCGGGTCGAGCTCGACTCGCTGACCGCCGCGGACTTCGAAGTGATCCTTACGCAGCCGGAGAACGCGCTGATCGGTCAGTACAAAGCGCTGCTCGGCGCCGACGGCGTCGAGCTCGACGTGACGCCGGACGCGATCTCGGAGATCGCGCGGCTCGCCATGCGGGTGAACGAGCAGACCGAGAACATCGGCGCGCGACGGCTGCACACGGTCCTCGAGCGCGTGCTGGACGAGATCGCGTTCAGCGCCCCGGAAGAAGGCGGGCAGAAGACGATCGACGCCGCCTATGTTCGCGCGCGATTGGAGTCGATCGCCGGCGATTCGGATCTGAGCAGTTACATACTCTGACGTCCGCCGTGCGGCGAGCGCCGCGCCGAAATAGTAGTCGAAGAAAAAATTGGCGGGACGGCCGCGCTCAAGCCGGTCGAGGACGCGCATCCCACCGGCCGAGCCGGTCGCGTAGTCGCACGAGATGCGGCCATTCGCCGGGGAGCGCGGTACCGTTCGCGCGCTCCACGCGAGACGTCAGGATGCCGTCGAGCGCGCGCAGCGCGGCGTCGCGGAGCGCTGGTCGCCGGTGAACGCGTGCGCGCGCATTGCGGGTCGTCTCGGGCCGCTCGACGCTGGCGCGACGAACGTTGGTTTTAGCTGGGGGAGGCGGTATTCTCCGAGATTCGTTCTAGAACCGCGATCACGTAGGCTCCGTAGCTCGGGTTTCCTAGCAGCGTGTGAATTCGCCAACCCTCGCGAGCGAGCTCCTGAAGCCGCACCACATTCGGATGATCGGGCGGTGTCGCATTTTGCGAATCGGTGAGGGGAAGATTTATGAATTGGTACTCGAAACCAGGCACAAGCGATACTCCTACGAGCCGGGCCATTACGCGTGAAAAAAGCGACACGACTTCGGGCCCATTTCGCGCCAACTTTAGTTCTGAGGCGAGGGTCCCCATTGTCGCTAACCAGGAATCCGGATATTGCGGTATGTTTGGAGGCCAGCTGTGTTCGGCGCGCTGCGTGAATATTGCCTCAGCGGCCGTGCGAACCGACTCGACGTTCAGCTGTCCTAACTCATCCAATAAAACGATGTCGACAATATCCCGCGCGCGATCTTGCACTGGATCAGCAATGATCGTAGGATTCGTTCCGGCGTGGATTTTCTGTGCGATTTGAGCCGCCATTGCGACGCAGGAAATCGGCCTTGGGATGGGGATGGCGAGTGTCTCGATCACGTCGATCGTCGGTGCAATGGGCTCCGTCGGTGCATCTTCGGGACCGAGGTCGACATCGATCGTTTGAAAGGGGCGGCCTTCGTATGTGATCGCGACTTCAACTCGTACGGTGTCCGCGCGCTCCATGTGGTATGGTTCGCGCCGTACGCGAAATGCGAATCTGTCGAAGCCTGCAGCAAGGGCTGCGCCGAATCGCTCCACACGGTGCGCACGAGTCCCGGGCAAGCCTACGTCAAGATCCCGAGTGGCGCGAACTATACCGGGGAAGCGCAGTTCGAGTGCCACGCCACCTTTCAGCTGATATGAAACGAGGTCACCACGCTCCACTGCGGTTTGTAGTGCTCCACTAACCGCTATAAATGAGACCCAAGTGCGTACCCGAGCTTCGGCCAATCCGTAAGCTCGCGCGATGCGCGGAATGGCGTTCGTAAGGCGTTCTTGCGGTCGGCGCTGCCTCAAGGACGTACCTCACGCATCAGGTTACGCGAGCGGCGCTTTGTCAATGCTCCCGAACGGACAGCGTCATTAGCGGCACGAAGTGCGAGGTCGTGTCGTCCGCTCTGCAGCACATCTGATATCGTCCGTTCGACCGACGTCAGCCGCAAACCATGCGACTCGTCGATGTCACGTTCGGGCAACGGCGCCTTGTGGAGTTTTATCCATCGTGGCACATCGCGACGGAGTCTTACGGTCGCCGGAATTGTAACGTGCACTTGTGCGGAAGATGCGTCAGATAATCCCCATACTTCGAGGGCGCTTTCGTGTGAAATCGCGGCTCGCGGCCCCTGGCCCGCCGTGAGGAAGGCGAGCGCTTCGTGCAGCTGTGCGTGCCGTGCCAGAGAGTGCGGGAAGGTCGGGAGACGATACACCCCTCGTGCAACGCGTTCGAGCCGGCCACGTGCGGCTAACTTTACGAGCGTCGCGGCGGAGACGCCCGCTGCGCGCGCTGCCGCAGCCGGTATGACCCCGTGATGGTCTTCGGCGACCAAGGCAAGCGTTTCGAGTGTTGTCGCCACTGACGCTATTATGCCATTTAGGGATAAAAGCGTCAAATGAGCCCTGTCCCGTGTCCTCTTGTGCTGCGGTCGTCTAGGTCTGGCAATCCCCGGATGCCGTGGCGCTCGCGCGCGCCGTACGCGGTTCGTGCTTCCGCGGTCAACCGGCCCGCCCGAACTCCCTGATCGTTACAAGAATGAGCAGGAAAAATGTGTAAAGGGACTCTTCGTGAAGGCCAGCGACCTTCACATAAATCATTCCGGCGATTCCAGCTAGCGCGATGATGGTAACCGCGGTCCACATTGCGACGTCGGATTCCCCTCCATTCTTCGACCGCGGGCTGCGCCAGGGCGGCGGGCTGCGTTTGCGGCGGATGTAGCGGACCTTCTTCACGGAACTAAGCCTCGTTGCAACTCTAAGCAGAAAAAGAAAAAAGCGTGGCGCCCAACCGGGTACCAACGCTATCTAGTTAATATATTGAGCCGTGTACCGCGGGGTTTGTCAAGCCCCCTTGTCCACATTGTCCACAGGAAACTTCAGTTGTCCACGGTGTCTCGCCGCAGTTTCCGGTATTTCCCGTCAATCCACCGCAAGAGCACGACTCACGTTTTGCGAAGCCTTCGCGGACCAGGGAAGGAGGCCATGGCACCGTGACGATGGTGTTGGCCCCGTCCCGCCCTTGGTTCACGTGCCCCGCTTCGTAAGCCGATCATTTAAGACGTCCCCGCGGGGTCCGCGGGTTGGCCGATAGCGCGGAGGCCGAATCCTTGTCTACGAAACGAACGCGACCGCCGTCGCCATGAGCACCGGACGCTTCACAATGGACGGCTCTGCGAACGGGGCCGTCGCGTAGGTCGTCGAAACCTGCTGGAGACGCATGTCACACGCAGCGGACGACTGGATCACGCCTTTATCCGATCGCAACCTGCTCGGACTCTTGGACGTACTCCTCGACCTGGACGAGCGGTTGCAGCTTGATCCGGACGCACGGAGTATCGGCATCTTGCCTGCGACCGTGCGATTCCGAGAGTTATTTCCAGGCGACGGTGTGAACATGCGCGACGAGTACGGCGCCCTGCGGTGGACCGTTGCCAAAATGCTCGAAACGCGCGGCGTGCTGCGGAACGTCGACACGACACGGGCCTTACACCGCTGGCAGCAACGGATCAAATTCCAAGCCGATCGTCAAGCCGTGGCCGATGCGCTCGCGGCGGTGAAGGGCGCGATGGCGGAGCGGTCCGTCGCGACGGACCGGCGCGCGCCGAACTCGGGAACCACCATCTTCATCGGTCACGGCCGCGCGAGCGACTGGATGGAACTGCGTGAGTTCATCACCTCGCGTCTCGGCCTACCCTATTGTGAGTTCAATTCCGTTTCGACGGCTGGCGTCGCGACGAAGGAGCGGCTCGAAGAGATGCTCGACGCGTCGTCATTCGCGTTTCTGGTGCTGACCGCCGAAGACCCGATGCCGGGCGGCAGCGTGCGGGCGCGCGAGAACGTCATACATGAGGCGGGGCTGTTCCAGGGTCGCTTGGGGTTTGAGCGCGCAATCGTGCTGCTCGAAGAGGGCTGCGAGGAATTCTCAAATATCCACGGGATCGGCCAAATCCGATTCAGGAGCGGCGAAATAAAGGCGACCTTCGAGGAAGTCCGCGCGGTATTGGAACGAGAGCGCATCATCAGCTAGCCGGCATTGCGTCGTGACGGGATGCACGCTCATCATGTGCGGAAGCCGGTCGGCACAGAATAGCTTCGTCGCGCGTCCGCGTGGTCCGTTGGCGTATCGGCGCGTAGGATCGGCGCTACGGCTGCTCCCGCTTTGCTTTGGACTCGGCTTCCGTGAGGTCCGCGGCTCCGGTCCGCTGCAGGATGGCGTCACGGTACGCGGCGGTCAGCGGCGTTACGATGCCGGCCTCGATGTTGTCCGCCAAGTAACGGATGCCATTACGGTCGCCCGCGCTCATGCTGTCGACTGCAAGCCTCGCTAGGTGCTCGGCGCTCCGCTCAGCGTCGGAAATGTTCGCGACGAGGTCCGCGAAAATCACATTGTCGAGCCCGCCAAGCGTCATGACCCTGATACGCTCGAGGGGAGGGTTGCGTTCGCGAGTCCGTAGCCATCGGCGAACCATCGATACGTTTCGGCGCTGTGTGTCCGCCTTGATGCCCAAGACGAGGATAGCACCTTTGACGTGCCCGCCCTCGGGATGGATCACCAATGTCGGCGCGTCGCTCCGGCCCCTGGAAGTACGCGCGTACTCAATCTTCCACGGGCTTCGCTGCGGAACTCGGCGCGATCACGTGCGGCGCGATGTTCGGTCCGGGATCCGTGAGCAGCGACCCGTAGCGGAAAACGCCGATATTGTCTCTGCCGTACTTTGCCGAGCCTTGGCGCATCATGAACCTCGCAGAAAGAATGTCTTCCTCAGCGAGAGCAATATCTTCCGCGACAATCGAACGCTTGTACGATTCTGTGGTATAATGCTGGTGGATCGACGTGCGGTAAGGCGCATCGTCGTACCGACAACTAGAGCGGCCCGATCAGTGCGCTAACACTGACCGGGCCCGTCACCCGATGAGGCAACATCGAATGACAATCCGCGAGTTCGACGCACGCGCGTCGAGCACCCGGCGCGCATCCTTACGCCAGGATCGCAGCCGCCGTTCCGTCATCAGAGCCGCGTGGCTCCTCGCCCGATTCATTCGGCGCGAGCCCGTCCGGTACGAGCTCTACGCCGCTCGCTTCGGCGCCCCCGAGGATGTGTTCCGTTGCGAAATTGCCGTTGTTCGCGCTGCCCGGATCTACCGCGGCACCGAGCTGCTCGGGAGCGATACGCGGTGAAGAAAAACGTCGTACCGTTCAAAGCTCCCGAGACGTTCGAGCGCTTCGGCATCGACTGGACAAGAGAAGCAAAGACCGACGCCGAGCGTTTCCTGCGCGAGGCGTTCCTCACCTACGAGACGTCGTGCGGTTCGAGCGGATTGGTCTCCGTCGTCCTGCTGGCTCTCGTCTCGCGCCGGCAAGGAGCGGTGGCGGCCGATCTGGCCGCTGCCGCGGACTTCGCCGAGATCATGCTGGCGATGCAACTGCGCAAACACGTGGACGACGCGCTGGTCGGTGTCAAATCGTTCATCGAGAGCGGCGGATCAGTATGGGAGCGGTAGCAGTTTGGGCTGCGCGGTGATCCCGAAGTGCTCGTCGAGGAAGAAATCGGCGGCGCCGCCGCGCTCGAGACGGTCCATGACGCGCAGCACGCCGGCCGAGCCGGTCGCGTAGTCGCACGAGATGCGGCCGGAGTAATCGCCGGGGAGCGCGGTTCCGCTCGCGCGCTCGATGCGGTATGTCAGGATGCCGTCGAGCGCGCGCAGCGCGGCGTCGCGGTAGCGCTCGTCGCCGGTGAACGCGTGCGCGTCGAGATGGAAGCTGGCGATTCCGGCCAGCCCGTTCGCCAGTCCCGGCGTGACCGACCAGGCGCGGTCCGTGTCAACAAAGATGCGGTCGAGCCACGGCGTGAATTCGTCGGCGCCGCCCAAGTGGACGACGCGCAGCAGCGCTGCGCCGATCCCGGCCGAGCCGTACGCCCGGTACGGCAGCAACACGCCGGGAAAGCCGGCGCGGTACGGCCACGACGCGCCGAGCCCGTTCTCGGTCGGCACGGCGTGCGCGAGATCGAAGCGCAGCGCGTCGCGCGCTCCGGCGAGATACCTATCCTCGTTCGTCGCGCGGCCGAGATAGGTCAGCAGCAGCGCGACGCCGCTCGCGCCGTGATACAGGCCGTAGTGCACGTCGCCGTCGTACGGCCAGTGCAGTCCGCGCTCGTCGTGTGTCGCTGCGAGCAGCAGCTCGTCGCCGCAGCGCCGGGCCTCGTCGAGATAGCGCTCGTCGTGCAATTCGAGGAAGAATGCGAGGTTCGCGAGCGCCGAGCCGGCCTTGCCGTAGGCGAGTCCAGCCCCACGGTCGCGCAGCGGATGGTCGTGTCCGATAGCGAGCACGCGCCGCGCGTCGTCCTCGCGGCCGAGCTCTAGCAGCGCCCATGCGATCCCGCTCGTGCCGAGCATCAGTCCGGGCGGATAGCGCTGCGGTGCGATCGCGCCGCGCAGCAGCCACGCGACGTGTTCGTCCGGCGGCGTGAAGCCGGAGCGCTGCAGCGCGCAGAGCACGCCGGCGGCGCCGTAGCTCAGGCTGAGCGGATTGGTGTCGAAGACGCGGAAGTCGGCGGGATAGAGCCGGTCGCTGCGCTGCGGATCGGCGCTCGCGAGAATGTACGACGCGAGCCGTTCGCGCAGACCGGGATGCACGGCGGGCGGCGGCGGTACCGACGTATCGCTGCTCGGTCCGGCGTCGAGTGAGGTGAGCGCCGCGGCGATTCGCTCCGGACCGATGCGGTTCTCGCGCTCCGGGCGCAGCAGCGAGCGAATCATCGCGGCGATCTCGCCCGGCAGGCTCGCGGCGGCGCAGAGCCGCTCGACGATCGCACCGACTCGCTCCGGAGCCAGCGAGAAGAACGGCGTGATCGGCATCAGAAACGCGCACAGCAGCGCACCGAACGCGTACCAGTCGTCGGCGACGTCGGCGGCGGTGACCGGGCCGATTCCCGGCGCGTCGAAGCCAGGCGTGGTCAAGTTTGCCGGGCGGTCGACGCCGATCTCGCAGGCGCCCTCGAAGTCGATCAGGGCGACGCGCCGGAGGTCCTCGCGCCACAGGACGTTCGACGGCGAGAGGTCCCCGAACACGACGTTCGCCGCGTGGAGCGTCTCGAGCGCGTCGAGCAGTGAGGTGAACACTCGCCGGGTGAGCGCGAGATACGCTTCGACGTCGGACGGAGCGGGACGCGTGCGCAGCAGCACCGAGCGCGTCGCGCCGAGCGTCGCCAGCGAGACGCCCGCGACATGCTCCTGCGCGACGAAGGTGTGCTCCCACTCGTCGAAGAGCTCGATCGGTTTGGCGGTGTAGCCGCTGTCGGCGAGCAGCGTGAGGATGCGCTGCTCCTTGCGCAGCAGCGCCCGCGCATCGTCGTCGCGGTTGAGCCAGTTCGTGTACGGGCGCGCCTCCTTGACGACGACGGTCGTGTTCGTCGTCATGTCGGTGGCGAGGTAGACGCCACCCGAGTTCGAGAACGCCAGCGGCGCGTCGATGCGGTAGCGGCCATCGCGCAGGAACAGCTCGCCGCCGGCGGGTGCGCGCGGCGCTGGCTCCGCCGCGACGGGATCCTCGATCCCCGGCGGCAGCCGGAACAGCGGCGCGCGCTCGTCGGTCGACAGCGCACCGTCGGCGCCGACGAACACCGCGACGCGCGTGCCGTCGACCGCGAGCGCGGTCTGCGACAGCAGCGTGCCGTAGCGGTAGAAGACGACCTTGCTGTCGCGGTAGCGGCGGTCGCTGAGGATGTACGGGCCGGCGAACTCCTTGGTCGCCGCGTCGAGCTGCGCGAGCAGGGCGGTGAACTGCTCCACGTCGCGCGGGTAGACGGTCATGAACTTGCCGCTGCCGCCGCGCGACCAGCGTTTGCTGTTGATCAGCGAGAGCAGGATGCGGTCGGCGGCTGTCTTGAACGGCACGCGCTCGCGAACCAGGATCGGCACAACGGCGGCGAGCAGCGCTTGCGCGGTGTGCGTCGTTCCGGAAAGATGGATCTTCCAGCCTTGGACCGGGATTGTCGCACCGGGCGGCAGGCAGTGAAACCACACGCCTTCGTGCCGGCTTTCCCAGCCGACCGGCAGCAGCGCGCGGACCGGCGCCATGTAGTACGCTTCGTCAGGGACGTACGTGTTCGGCGACTCGAACCACTCGCGGTTCGTCAGCAGGTGGAGGACGTGATGGCGCGTTCGCATCGTTCACCGTGCGCGCGAGGACCGGCGCCGGCGCACCGGCCCTCGCGCTTCGCGGGCTAGAAGTAGTGCTCGCTTTCGGCCTGATCGACGCAGGTGTTGCTCTTCGTCGAACAAGCGTGGCTCACGATGCTGAACAGGCTGTCTTCCTCACCTTCGCCCGTGCGCGACGGCGCGGCGGCGAGTGCCTGCAGCGACAGGATGGTGTGCATGTATTCTCCTCGCGAGTGCTCGCGCGCGAGAACCGTGAACGGCTGGGACGGTGCCCCACGTCTCAAGTCTGCGCCGCCACAACCCCTATGCGCGCTTCTTGGACACCTGCCGACACTAATCGACTTGCCTGGTGGCTTCCTGCGAATCCGCGCGATCACCGTTCGAGTGTGACGTAGCTCTCGAAACCGCCGCGATTGTCTGGACCACACCAATCGTCGACACAATACGCACCGCCGGTACATTTGCCGGAACAAGATCGCCATTAGTTATTTGAAAGAGACGGCCTCCATCATGTGGTCACGACTTGAACGGTACCGCGTGCTCCATAGGATAAGGCTTGTGCCGCACGCGAAATGCAAAATTGTCAAAAGCTGGCAGCAAGAGGGAACGATATTGTTGGCTTTCGGCGCGCGTCGTTAAATCGTTCATCGAGAGCGGCGGGTCAGTATGGGAGCGATGACCGTCGCAAGCGGGCCAGATCCTCCGTACGGGGGTGCGCGCCAGTATTGACAAGGGTCGATATATGGGTAATATCGACGTATGTCGATGCAGCGGTGCTGCCCGCCGGCCAACGTTGACCGCCGAGAGCGGTCCGACCACGCCGCGCTGTTCAAAGCGCTCGCGGACCCGCACCGCCTTGCGATGCTGGCGACGCTCGCGCGTACGGACGACGAAGTTTGCGTGTGCGACTTCACCGGCGCCTTGCCGCTCAACCAGCCCACCGTCTCGCATCATCTTCGGATTCTCCGCGAAGCGGCGCTCGTCACGTGCGAGCGCCGCGGCACGTGGGTCTACTACCGCCTCGCTCACGACGCACGCGCCCGCATCGACGCCGCCTTGCATTCCGTCATCCCGGAGAACGCCCTCGCATGAAGATGCACCTGAACCTCGCCACGCGCGACCTCGACGCGAGCGTGGCGTTCTACTCGACGCTGCTCGGGACGCCGCCCGCCAAGCGGCTCGGCGATTACGCTTTGTTCGTCACGGAACAGCCCGGTCTCGAGCTGGCGCTCGATCTCGATCCGTCGGCGCAAGCGCCGCGCGGTCATCACTTCGGCATCGTCGTGGACACCGTGGACGACGTCGATGAGCAGATTACCCGCCTTGAGGCCGCCGGCTACGCGACCGACGTCGAGCGCGCCGAGACGTGCTGCTACGCGAACCAGACGAAAGTTTGGACCGCGGATCCGGAAGGCCGCCGCTGGGAGATGTATATCGTCCACGAGGACACCGACGAGCGCGACGGCGAGGAAACGACGTGCTGCCGTACGGAAGCGGCGGTCGCCTCCGGCGCGACGTGCTGCCGCTGAGGACGCTCCGCCGGCTGCTGCTCCTCGTCCGAGAGGTGTTCGGTTACGAGCCGAACGTGGAGTGGCTGCGCGTTCTGCTCAATCGCGCGGTCGTGCTGGACCGCGCGCGGGCGCAGGCCGCCATAGCCGAGACGGAACGCTGCTTGCGATTGCGCGCGCAAGGCGGCTTCTGCCGGCGCTTCGCGGACATGCGATGACGCTCGCGGTCCGGGACGCCTCACTCGAGGACGCCGCCGCGATCACCGCAATCTACAACGCCGCGCGAACCGGTGTGGTCTCCTTCGACACGGAAATCGCGACCGTGGAGGAGACACGCGAGGACTTGCGCACGAACCTCGGCCGTTTTCCCGCGGTCGTGGTGCAGGCCGGCGGCGATGTCGTGGCGTTCGCGTCCACGGCGCCGTACCGACCGCATCCGTGTTACGACGGCGTCGCCGACTTTTCGGTCTACGTGGCGCCTGCGGCGCAGCGGCGCGGTGCCGGACGGCTCGCGCTGGCGACCCTGCTCGAGCGTGCCTCGGCAGCCGGTCTGCACAAGCTGCTCTCGCGCATCATCGTGGACAACGTCGCGAGTCGTGCGCTGTGTGCTTCGTTCGGATTCCGCGAGGTCGGCGTGTACGAGCGCCACGGCCGCGTCGACGGCGTGTGGAGAGACTGTGTGATCGTCGAGCGCCTGGTGCGTGAGGTGCCGCGGAGATGAGCGCTGCGCCGAAGAGCGTTCTATTCGTGTGCATCCACAACAGCGCGCGCAGCCAGATGGCCGAAGCGTTCGTCAATGCGCGCTGCGCGGGCGCCCTTACGGCGTACAGCGCCGGTCTTGAGCGCGGCACGCTCAACCGGACCGTCGTCGACGCGATGCGGGAAATCGGCTACGACATCTCGGCAAATGAGACCAAGAGTGTCGCCGACCCCGCCGTGCGCGAGTACGACTATGTCGTAACTGTGTGCGACGAGGCGAGCGACGAGGCATGTCCCATCTACCCGACGACCGGGACACGTCTGCACTGGAGTTTCCCCGACCCGTCGTCCTTCACAGGCTCTTCCGACGAGCGCCTGTGCCGCACGCGCGAAGTCCGCGACGCGATCTCCGCGCGCATCGTTGCGTGGTGTGCGGAGGTCTGCCGGTGAATCCACGCGCCGTCGTCGCGGAGCTCGTCGGCACCGCCATGCTGCTCATCGCGATCGTGGGCTCCGGCATCATGGCGCAGCGCTTGTGCGGCGGCAACGTGGGTCTGGCCTTGCTGGCGAACGCGCTCGCGACCGGCGGCGCGCTGATCGCTCTCATTCTCGCGTTCGGTCCGGTGTCGGGCGCGCACTTCAATCCGGTCGTGACGCTGGCGGATGCGAGTCGCGGCGGGCTCGCGTGGGGCGGCGTTCCCGCGTACGTCGCGGCCCAGGTTCTAGGGGCCGTCGGCGGAGTCGCGCTCGCGGACTGGATGTTCGGGGTTCCGACCTTCTATCCGTCGCACCACGTGCGGGCTGGGGCGCCGCTGTTCGCGAGCGAGGTCGTGGCGACGTTCGGGCTGTTGGCGGTCATTTGGGGACTTGCGCGCACGCGCCCGACCGCCGCCCCCTACGCTATTGCGGCGTACATCGTCGCCGCGTACTGGTTCACGCCCTCGACCTCGTTCGCGAATCCGGCGGTCACGCTCGCGCGCTCGCTCACGGACACGTTCGCCGGGATCCGACCCGCCGACGTCTTACCGTTCATCGTCGCGCAGTGCATCGGCGGGGCGGTCGCGACCGCCCTGCTCGCGTGGCTGTCCCCGGTGCGGCACGCGGCCACCGACGACCTGCGGCGCGAGCGCCCCGCACCCGCAGCGTCCTAGGCCAGAGACGTAATCCTGATGGATCGACGAGGCTGTGCCTGTGGTCAGCGCGATGTATGATGAAGCGAGCCGGCGACCAGGACTGCTGCGCCGAGCGCGTTGTTCAGTGCGTGCAGCGCGATTGAAACCCACAGATTTCCGGTCGCCGCGTAGGCGAGTGCGGCGATGAAGCCGAGCGCGGCGAGCGTCGGGAAGAGAACCAGATCGCCGTGCGTTGCGCCGAACAATATCGCGGTGAGCAGCGCGCCGGCGAGCACACCCATGCGCGGCGCAAGTGCGCCGAACAACAGCGCGCGGAAGATCATCTCTTCGACGATCGGCGCCAGGACGACGGTGGCTACGACGACGAGCGCGATGCTGAGCGTCGTCACCGCCGGGACTTTGCTGACGACGGTGAAGTGCTCGAGCCCGGTTTGAACGTGCTTCGTCTGGCCGGTGTAATAGAGCTGAACCGCGGTTCCGACGTGGACGAGGATCAACGCTCCGACGCCGATCAGAAGCACGCGGCCGTCGGAGCCGGTGAGCCTGCGGAAGGGGTTGCGGCCGATCGCGCGCAAGCGCCACCACGCGAACGCGCCGCCGACGATGTAGACGATCACCTCGGCTGAGGCGAGGAGCGGGTGGCCCGGGTTCGTCGAGGGCATGTGGCCGGTCGCCAGCATGAACGCGACCATGATCACGATCAGCGCGACGAACATGCCGATGATGCCGATCACCATCGCGCCGAGCGCGGAGAGGATGCCGTTCCAGAACGGCACGGCGATGCGATCGGCGCTGATTCCGCGACGGGCGGGCGGCGCGGTCAGCGTCGGAGCGGACATCCCCGGCTTATGCTAGTGCGAGGCCGCGATCTCCCCGTGGGCGCAGCGCGCCGTGACGGCGTGGCGCGGCGAGCGCAGCCGTTCGGGGGAGACGATCTCCAACGCGACCCACGGCGCCGTTCCGCGCGGCGTCCACGTGTCGCGGACCGCTTGGGCAACGGCACCGTCGCCCGCCACGGCGAGCGTACCGGTGCGCGAGACGCTGCCGTCGCTGCGCACGAAGCGGTATGAGACCTCGTGCGGGGTGCTTGCGTCGTAGGCGACGATCGTCGCCGTGCTGACGACTGCGCACGAACGGGCGAGCGGGCGAGCGTCGAGCGTCACGGCGATGTTCCCGGCACCCGAAGGATCGGGACCGGCGGCCAGCACCGCGAGGAGGGCGCCCGCGAAAACGCGCATCGTAGGACCATCCTACCCCCGGCCTTCTTACGAGACGCTTACGAAAGGCCCGGACGGCTGGCGCGTCGCCTGGGCAAAGGAAGGGCAACCGGCCGCTTCTGTCGACCTAATCGCGCGGGAACCCGGGTGCTTCCCCCGCCGGTTATACTTGAGAGCACGTCATGGCGTACATCCGCGAGATCATCACCGAAGGACATCCCACGCTGCGCAAGGTCGCGAAGAAGGTCGACCCGGCCGAGATCGCCGACCCCATCTTTCAGCAGCTCCTCGACGACATGTTCGAGACGATGTACGACGCGCCGGGAATCGGTTTGGCCGCGCCGCAGATCGGCATCTCGAAGCGCATCTTCACCGTTCACCTGCAGGACGAGGACGATGCGCACGGGCCGTTCGTGGTGATCAACCCGAAGTTCACCGTCACCGAAGGCGAGATCGAGTCGGTCGAAGGCTGTCTCTCGGTCCCCGGAATGGTCGGCGATCTGACGCGCTTCGAGCGCGTCGTCTGCACCGGGCTCGACCGGCGCGGCAAGAAAATAACGCTCGAAGGGACGGGACTCTTCGGGCGCTGTCTGCAGCACGAGATGGATCACCTCAACGGCGTGCTGTACATCGACAAGGCGAAGAACATTCGGGCGGCCCAGACCGACGAGGAAGTCGCGGAGGCCGAGGCGGTCACCGCCGGCACTCGCTGAAGCTCGTCGTCTTCGGGACGAGCGAGTTCGCCGTCCCGGTTCTGGAGGCGCTCGCCGAGCGCCATGTCATCGCCGGCGTGGTGACGCAGCCGGATCGTCCGGCAGGGCGCGGGCACAAGCTCACCCCGACGCCGGTGAAGCGCGCCGCCGAAGCGCGCGGGCTGCGCATCTCCACGCCGGAGCGATTGAAGCCGTTCGCGGACGAAGCGCGGGCGCTCGGCGCGGATGCGTTCGTCGTCGCGTCGTATGGCAGAATCGTGCCGCAAGCACTGCTCGACGTCGTCCCGATCGCGTTCAACGTCCACCCGAGCCTGCTGCCGCTGTACCGCGGCGCGACGCCGCTCCAGTCGGCGATCCGCGACGGGCGAACCGAAACCGGCGTGACGATCATCGCAATGGACGCCGGCATGGACACCGGCGACGTGCTGCTGCAAGAGCGCACCCCGATCGGTCCGGAAGAAACGTACGGCGAGCTCCACGACCGGCTCGCGCAGCGCGGCGCGAAGATGGTCGTGGAAGCGCTGCAACGTTACGAGGAGGGATGTATCAAGCGCCGCTCGCAAAACGAGATTGCGTATGAGCTGGAAATTACCGGCGAAGAAATCGTTCGGACTCTGACGCGTCCGCTGCGCAAAGAGGATCTCGTCATTTCAGGCGACTTAAAGGCCAAAGAGATTGTCGATAAAATCCGTTCTCTGGCGCCAGCACCGGCAGCCCGCATGAAGTCGTCAATGAGCTTTGCGGGGCCGGTAAAAGTTCTGAAGGCAAGCGTCTCAAGCGATGCGCCTTTGTTGCCGTCGGGCGTCATCGATCCGGGACAACCGGTACTTGTCCGAGGCCGCATCTGGATCGAAGCTCGAGACGGTATGGTCCGCGTCGATGAGCTTGTCGTGCCCGGTAGCAAGCCAATGAGTGCCAACCAATTCAAGATCGGCTATCCAGGTCTTACGGGGCCGGAATATCTTCTGCCTTATTTGCGCCGATATCTTGAGACGTCGCCATGACCGCCCGTCAGCCCAGCGCGCGTGAGGTCGCGCTGCAAGTGTGTCGCGACGTGTTCGGGCCGCATCCGCGCGGGGCGCGCGAGTCGCTCGACTACCGGCTGCGCAAGACCAATCTCTCGCCGCGCGACCGCGCGTTCGCGACCGAGCTCGCGTACGGGGCGATCAAGATGCGGCGTTTCCTCGACTTCGAGCTGCAGCCGTACGTCGGCGACCGCGCGCAGGCGCTGCCGCAGCCGATCGCCGAGATTCTGCGGCTCGGGACGTATCAGCTGCGCGAGATGCGCGGGGTCGAACCGTACGCCGCGGTCTCGGAGAGCGTCGGACTGGCGCGCAAGTACGGGCACAAAGGGACCGCGGGGCTCGTCAACGCGGTGCTGCGGCGCGTCGCGACCGCGCCGCCGCGCGAGGTCGAGCTGGCGACGCGCACTTCGCTGCCGAGCTGGGTGGTCAGCCACTGGCGCGAGCGGTTCGGCGAGCAGCGGCTGCGCACGATCCTCGACGGCGTGAACGCGCCGTCGGCGAGCGCGATCTGCGTCGACCTGCGCAACGTCACCCGCGAGGACGCGCAGCAGGCCCTCTCCGAGGCGGGAATCGCATCGACGCCGAGCCCGTTCGCGCACGACGTGCTGATCGTCGATCCGAGTGCGCCCGGCGGTGAGGTCGAACGGCTGGCGAACCACCGCTGGCACGTGCACGCCGAAGCGGCGGCGTTTCCGGTCGACATTCTCGATCCGCAGCCCGGTCAGCGCATCGTCGAGCTGTGCTGCGGGCGCGGCAACAAGACGCTGCAGATCGCCAGCCGTACGCGCGACGAGGCCACCGTGCTCGCGGCCGACGACGACGAGCGAAAGGTCGCGCAGACCCGCGCGCGGCTCGAAGCGGCCGGGATCGCGTCGGTCGCGCTGGTCACCGCGGACGCGGCCTCGATGCGCGCCAGCGCGGACGCGGACTTGGTGCTGCTCGACGCGCCGTGCTCGGGGCTGGGAATCCTGGGCCGCCAGCCGGAAGCGCGCTGGCGCAAGCAGCCCGACGATCCGGAGCGGATGGCGAACGTTCAGCGCAAGCTCTTCGAGGCCGCCTCCGGCGGCGTGAAGCCGGGCGGCGCGCTCGTCTACGCGGTCTGCTCGACCGATCCGCGCGAAGGCGAAGCGATCGTCGACGCGTTCCTCACCAACCACCGCGACTTCTCGCGCGACACGATCCCGCCGCGCTACGCGCCGTTTCTCACCAGCTCGGGCGACGTGCTCGTTCCGCCGGGGGTCGAGGGGCGCGATGGTTTCTTCGTCGCTCGGGTAATTCGCAAGCCGTGAACGTGTTCGCTCGGGTCGAGCATGCGTGCGCGCGCGTCGTCGAGGACGCGTTCGCGCGCGTCTTTCCGAGCGCGCTCGATCCGGCGCAGATCGGGCGCCGTCTCGTCGCCACCGCGCAGGCTTCGCCGAGCGACTTGTACCTGGTGCGCGTCCATCCCGACGACTACGCGCGGTTTACCGCCGACCGCGACTTCCTCGAAGGGCGCTGGAGCGCGATGCTGCGCGAGGCGCTCCCGCGCGAGCGCGCCGAAGCGGCGCGCGTGGTGCTCGACGAAGATCCCGACGTCGTCTCGGGCTCGCTGGCGATCGAAGCGGTCGTCGACGAGCGCGCGCAGGCGCTCGCGCTCGAGCGCCCCGACGGCACCAAAGTTCCGCTGACCGAAGGGCTCACGATCGGGCGCGCCGACGACAACGGGCTGGTCGTGCGGGACGCGCGCGCCTCCCGCCATCACGCCAAGATCGTCGCCGACGGGAGCGGCTGGAGCGTCGAGGACACCGGCTCCTCGAACGGCACCTACGTCGACGGCGCTCAGGTCCGGCGCTCGCGGCTCGACCGCGGCCAAACCCTGACGGTCGGCGACACGCCGCTCAAGGTGGTCGACCCGGCGTGACGGATCCCCGGCTGCTCACCCTCGGGCTGTCATGCGCGTTCGCGGCTTACGTCGCCCTCGTGCGCGACCGCCGCGGCGCCCCGCCGGCCCGCGCGATCGAGGCCTCGATCCCGACCGGGATCGAGCTGACCGTCGCCCATGCGGGAACGATCAAGACAAGACGCTTCGGGAGGCGTATCTTAGTGGGGAGGGCACCGAGTGCCGACCTTCGCCTCGACGATCCGCGGATAAGCCGGTTGCATGCGCGAATCGAGATGCGGGACGACGGCGTCTACGTGGAAGACCTGGGGAGCCGGAACGGGACGGCGGTCGACGGCGAGGCCGTCACCGAGCCGCGGCGTCTTCAGATCGACGACGAAGTGACCGTCGGCGAGGCAGCCCTCGTCTTTCGAGGAGTCGGAGCATGGAGATAGCGGTCGGGTCGCGACCCGGCGTTCCCCAGCGCGGCGGCGACGAAGCATACGTCGCCGAGATCGTCGCGCCCGGGATCGTCCTGCTTGCCGTCGCCCACGGCTTCGGCCGCATCCGCGAGCGCACCGCGCCGGCCGTCGCCGCGTTGGCCGTCCGCGACCACCTCAAGCGCCGCGTCCGCGGCGAGCGCCGCGATCCCCGCACGGCCCTCTCCGCGGCGTTCTCGGCCGCCAACGCGCGCATCTACGCCCATTCCGGCAGCACCGACGACTACGTCGCCTCGGGAACCTCGCTGACCGCGGCCCTGATCGTCGGCGACCACGCCTTCGTCGGCCACGTCGGCGCGACGCGCGCCTACCTCGGCCGCGACGGCGCGCTCACCACGCTGACCAGCGACGACACGGTCGGTGACGGAACGCTGCGGCTGCTGACCCGCACGCTCGGCACCCAGCCGAGCCTCGAGCCCTCGCTCGCGCACCTGCGGCTGATGCACGGCGACGCGCTGGTGCTCGCCAGCGGCGCGCTGCACGAGCTGCTCGACGAGGACGAGATCGCCGACGCGCTGCGCGCTTCGGCCTCGTCGGAAGACGTCACCGCGCGGCTGCTGGCGATCGCCGGGATTCGCGGCGACGGCGCCGCGACGGTGATCGTCGGGCGCGCGTTCAACGAGGTCGCGAGCGAGAGCGCGTCGCCGCATCCGCGCGTGCGCGAGGCGTCGATCGCGCTGGCGGCGGTGCTCGTCGCGACGATCGTCGCGCTGCTCATCCTGCACAACATGTTCAGCCTATGACCGCGGCGCGTCCGCGGCGGGCCCTCCGCTTCGCGCAGGGCTTGGGCGCTTGCGCGCCGATGATCGTCGCGCTGATCCTCGCCGCGCTGACGCTGCAGCTTCTCCCGCGCAGCGTGCTGCGGCCGGAATGGCTTCCGATCGCGCTCGCGCTGCTCGCGCTGGCGTGGCCGCTGATTCGGCCGCTCAGCGTGACGCGCGACGACTCGCTCCCCGCGCTGGCGGTGCTGCTCGCCGCGGTCGGACTCGCGGTCGTTGCGCGGCTGCAGCCCGATTTGGCGCAGAAGCAGATCGTGTGGCTCGCGTTCTCGCTCGTGCTCGCGGTCGCCGCGGGACCGGCGTTCGAGCGCTTCCGCGTGCTCGCAGCCTACAAGTACATCTGGATCCTGTGCGCGGTCGCGCTGTTCGTCGCGCTCGCGCTGTTCGGCCAAGAAGTCAACGGCGCGCGCTTGTGGATTCGCTTCGGCCCGGTGCAGTTCGAGCCGGTCGAGGTCATCAAGCTGCTGGTCGTGCTGTTCATGGCGTCGTATCTCGCCGAGACCGCCGACGTCATCGCGCGCACGCGCCCGTGGTCGCTGCGCGCCAACGCAAAGTACCTGGGCCCGCTGTTTCTCGGCTGGGGCGTCTCGATGGGAATCCTCGTCTTCGAACGCGACCTCGGGATGGCGACGCTGCTGCTGGCGACGTTCGTCGCGATGCTGTACGTCGCCACGCGCCGGGTGGACCTCGTCGTCGGCGCGAGCGTGGTGTTCGGGCTGGCGGCGTTCTGGGCCGCGACGCACTACGCGTACGTCGAGCGGCGCATCGCCGTGTGGAAAGACCCGTTCCACGATCCGCTGGGGGCCGGCTATCAAGCGGTGCAGTCGCTGTTCTCGCTCGCGAACGGCGGGTTGTTCGGCACCGGCTTCGGACGGGGACGGCCGGACTTCATCCCGGAGGTCGCGACCGACTACATCTACGCGGCGTTCGGCGAAGAGTGGGGCGCGATCGGGGCGATCGTGCTGCTGTGCGTCTTCCTCGCCGTCGTGCTGCGCGCGCTGCGCGTCGCGCAGCGGCAGCCGGATCTGTACGCGAAGTTGCTCGCGACCGGATAGCGGCGGTGTTCGGCTTTCAGATCGTGATCATCGTCGGCGGCGTGCTGCACCTCTTCCCGCTCACCGGCATCACGCTGCCGTTCATCTCGTACGGCGGCAGCTCGCTGGTGACGAACTTCTTGCTCATTGCCCTGGTGTGGGCGATCTCCAGCGAACGCCGCGAAGCGACCTAAGAAATCAGCCGCGGTGACGGAGCGGAACCGGCGTCGTTCGCTTCTCCTTGCGGAACGGCAGCGCGACCGGTGGGGCCGGCGCGGTCACGGTTTGCTTGAAGAGTTGAAGTGGGGGCGCGGCGACGAGCTGCGCGACACGCAGCGCCGCAAGCAATCCGGATTGCAGCGCACCTTCCATGAAACCGAAGAACGGCGGACAAGCGTGCTCGCCGGCGAACAGCAGGCGGCCGTGATACAACGACTCCAGAAAGGGGCCGATCGTCGTCACTTGGCCGGGGCGCGGGCACGAGTAACCGGCCATCGTCCACTCGGTGCGCGGCCAGTCCATGAAGCGCGTCGCCTCCGCATGTTGCGCGTAGCCGCCCAGAAGCGAACCGAGCCGTTTGTCGTAGTATTGCCGGCGCTCGCGCTCGTCCGGCGGCACGGCGTTCGCCGCGTCGCCGCCGGCAAACAGCGAGACCTCGAAGGCGTCGCCGCCGATCTGGTTGTCGGTCCCTTCCCAGATCATCCCGATCTCGTCGGAGAGCCCGCTCGGCGCGCTGCCGTGCTCGATCCAAAAGCGCTTGTCGAGCGCGGTGAGGTACTTCACCGCCGGGCCCATGTTCGGCACGAGCTGCGGCGGGATCGCGGGCGAGACGTCGATCGCGTTCCACGTGCTCGGCGGCACGGCCAGCACGACGTAATCGGCGAGGTACGTTTTGTCGGCTTGCACGGTGACGGCATCCACGTCGATCCGGATCGATCGGACCGGCGCGTCGAGCACGAGCTTCGCGCCGCGGTCGGCGGCGGCGTCGTGCAGCGCGCCGGCGAGCGAGTCGTTTCCGCTGACGCAGCGAAAGGTCTCGGAGTTGTTCCAGAAGTCCATCGGCTCTTTGCCGTCGCCGATCGCGCCGCCGGCGACGAGCCCGAGGTTCGCGAGGTAGCTTTGATTCTTCGGGCTTTCGGCGTTGTCGTTACCGAACTGCGCGCGCAGCGCGAGCTTCGTGAGCGCGGAGACGTCACGAGATTCGATCCACCGCTCGAGTGAAAGCGCGTCCCATTCGGCCGCGCGCGTCGCAGTCCACGGGCGGTACGGATCCGTGATCTCTTCGGCGTCACGGCTCATCTGGCGGAACACCGTCGTCATGCCGGCGTAGATTTTCTCGGCTTCACCGGGCGCGATGGGACGGCCGTCTAGGACGAGCGGCATCTCCAGCCCGGCCGCGGCAAGCTCGCTCTCCGGCGTGATGACGCTGAGCCCGAGCCCGAAATAGCGCGCCAGCTCCACCCAGGCGCGATGGTTGGCGCCGATGAGCTCGGCGCCGCCTTCGATCAAGCGCCCGCGTGCGATCTCGTTGCGGAGGGTCCACACGCGGCCGCCGAGGCGGTCTCGCGCCTCGAGCAGCGTAACGGCGTGCGACCGCGCCTTGAGCAGCCAAGCCGCGGCGAGGCCGGCGAAGCCGCTGCCGACCACGACCACGCTTGCCGTCGGCCCGCCAGCGGTTGCGCGCGGCGGCGCCAGAAGTGCGCCGACGTCGAGCCGTCGCTCGTCGACGCGAGCGACAAGCTCGGCTCCCGACTCCCGTGGGCCGAAGCGGCGGTGCAGCGCGGCGTACAGCGATCGCGACATGAGGGTCCTCCGTCGGCCGCGGCCGCATTCGCCTCAAGGCAACCGAGCACCCTTTGCATTCGGCCGCCGAAGGGGTAAGCAAGGGTAGAGCGGCGTCGTCGCGAACGTCCCGCGCCCGCGTCTTTGCGGCAGGGAGGGACGGTTGCGCACACTTTCGCTCATCCCGGGGGCGCTCAGGGACGATACTAAAGAACCCACCGGGCGCGCCGATACGGTAAGAACGACCATGCCTGACCAGGACGCGAGCTCCCCCGAGGAGCGGTTCCCGGCTTTCGACCGGCGCCGCGGCCCCCGGCGTGTGGGCGAGCCCGGCGAGGTCGAGGTGGAACGCCGCGGTCCCGACCGCCGCAAGCGCAAACCCGGGATCGCAGGGCTGTTCGGCGCGATCTTCGGCTACGGGCCGAACGAAGACCTGACGGAGCGGTAAGCGCTCGCGCTCCCCGAACGGTAGCGCATGGTCATCCGAACCACGCTGCTTCTCGCCGGCGCGTTCGTCGCGTCGCTGGCCGCCGTCGCCGGCGCGGCGGGCAATTCTTCGCTCGCGAACGGCAAGGCGATCTTTCTGACCGGCCGCGACCTGCACGGCAAGCAGATGCGTGCGGCGCGGCCCCCGTTGCGTCCGAGCTGCGCCGCGTGCCACCGCGTGAACGGCGCGGGCGGGATTCATCTGCCGGGTGACGCGGTCAGCGCCGACTTGCGGCACGCGGCGCTGGTGACGCAGATGAAGCCTCCGTATACGGTCGCGCTGCTCGAGCGCGCGATCTCGAAAGGAATCGACAGCGACGGGAAGCCGCTCAACCGCGTCATGCCGCACTGGCAGATGTCGCGCAGCGACCTGCACGATGTGGCAGAGTACGTTTTCACCGCCTTGAAGTAGCGCCGGTCGCGACGTGCTCGACGCCGAGGTCGTGATCGCCGGTGCCGGCTTTTCCGGTCTCGGCATGGGAATCCGGCTCAAGCAGCACGGCAACGACTCGTTCGTCATCTTGGAACAAGCCGCCGAAGTCGGCGGAACGTGGCGCGACAACGCGTATCCCGGCTGCGCGTGCGACATCCCGTCGATGTTGTACTCGTACTCGTTCGAATGCCGCGCCGACTGGACGCGCACGTATCCGCGCCAGCCCGAGCTGCTGGACTATCTCAAAGCGGTAAGCGCGAAGCACGGCCTCGGCGCGCACCTCCGGTTCAACGCGCGCCTCGACGAGGCGCGCTTCGACGAAGAGCGCGGAACCTGGGAAGTGCGCACCGGCGACGGCGCGACGCTCACGTGCCGGTATCTGATCTCGGCGATGGGGCCGCTCAGCAAGCCGAGATATCCCGACGTTCCGGGGCTCGAGCGGTTCGCGGGCGCGGCGTTTCATTCGGCGCGCTGGCGGCACGACGTCGATTTGCGCGGGAAGAACGTGGTCGTCGTCGGCACGGGCGCGAGCGCGATCCAGTTCATTCCGCAGATCGCGCCCCAGGTTGCGCGGCTGACGATCCTGCAGCGCACGCCGCCGTGGATCGTCCCGCGCGCCGACGCGGACGTCGGGCCGGTGCGGCGGTTCTTGCGGCGCCGGCTGCCGGCCTACGCGTGGCTGGTGCGCAAGGCGGTGTACTGGACGCAAGAGATCCGCGCAATCGGGTTCGTCGTGAATCCGAAGGTGCTGGAGTCGCGCGAAAAGCTGCTTCGCCGGTTCATCGAGCGGTCGGTGCGCGATCCGGAGCTGCGGCGGAAGGTGACGCCGGAATACCGCGCGGGCTGCAAGCGCATCTTGATCTCCGACGACTACTATCCGGCGATCCAGCGCGAGAACGTCGAGCTGGTGACGACGCCGCTCGCCGAGGTTCGGGAGCATTCAGTGGTCGACGCGGACGGGCGCGAGTATCCGGCCGACGTCGTGATCTACGGCACCGGGTTCAAAGCGAGCGAAGGAATCGTGCCGGTGCGGATCTACGGGCGCGCCGGCGCCGAGCTGAGCGCCGCTTGGCGCGAAGGGATGTCGGCGTATCTCGGCACGACCGTCGCGGGCTTTCCGAACCTGTTCTTCCTGATCGGTCCGAACACGGGGCTCGGCCACAACTCGATGATCTTCATGATGGAAGCGCAGTACCGCTACATCCTCAGCGCGCTCGACGAGGTGAAGCGCCGTCGCGCAAGCACCGTCGAGGTGAAGCCGGAAGCGCAAGCCCGCTTCAACGCGCGCCTGCAAGAGAAGATGAAGGGCACCGTCTGGGCCACCGGCTGTTCGAGCTGGTACCAAGACGCGAACGGCAAGAACGTCTCCCTGTGGCCCGGCTTCACCTTCGCCTACCGCCGCCTGACGGCACGGCTCAAGCCGGAGCGGTTCCGCTTCGGCTGATCAAGTTCTCTTTGAAGACGCGCGGGCGCGCCGTGTCGGCCGGCGTGGTGGGCCGGCGACCGCATGCGTCGTGATTTTCACCTCGAACTCGTCTTCGATTGCCATCGTGAGATCGGACAGCTTCCGAATCAGCGCAAGCTTCTCGTTCACCGGCACCGTCACGGCATAGTCGAAGCCGTAGGCGCCGACTGTCAGCGTGGTGAGGTCAGCGATCTCGTTAAGCCGAGATATGTACTCGACGGTTGCGCGTATGAGCACGGTGGTTTTTTCTGCGACTTCGGCGACGGCTTCCGGATTCGTTACGGGTACGAACATAGCAGGCGCTCCAGATCCTCCGTAAGTTTCGTTGCTGTCTTTAGCAGCTCGTCGATTCTGTCCCTTGTGTAGGGTTCCACACAGGGACTTGCACCATAGTCGGCCTCGACCCGTATGTGGTAAAGCTTGTTGGCTTGTTGGTATGCCTCTGTCCCGTTGTAGTGTGCCGACGTTGGTCCAGGTGAACCACCGGGATGTTGCACGTTACCACGCTTGTTGCCGGTATACAGCGCCCAGACAACGTCGACGAACTCGTTATGGGCTGAATTTCTGATCGACGATCTCCTTCCGACCGCGCCAGTGAGTCGCTTTAACCCCGTGCTTCCCTGCGGCATACGAGGCCGTCACGTACACGACGTAGTAGGCACGAGCTACCGACTGGAGCAGCCGGTTTCCGGCGCGCAGCGTGTCGCGAGCATCCATGAGCCGGCTGCGCAACGCGTCGAACTCGGCGCGCGAGTAGTCGGCGATGGCGCGGTCGTCATTCATCGGTCCGGCGGTTCTCAAGCGGCGAGGTCGTAGACGAAGAGGCTCTCAAGAATCGCCGCCATCGGCGCGTCGAGCGCGCGCAGGCGGGCGCGCGTTGCTCGCGGCCACGGTGAGCGCGGATCGTTCGCTTCGACCCACGCGCGCAGGCATTCTGCGAAGTACTCGTCGAGGCCCGAGGCGGCGTACGGGGTAATGAAGGCGCGCGCGCCCTTGAATGCACGGCGCACGCGGGGATCGACGCTGCTCAAGTAGACGCCCCCGCCGAGCGCGCAGTCGAGCGCGTGCGCGAACTCGTGGGCGACCGTCATCGGCGAGGTCGAGCGCAGGTAGACTGCGCGTTCTTCGACGACGAACAATCCGGCCGGCGGAACCGGCCAGTCGTCGACGCCGCCGGCGAGCCTGCGAAGCGCGCGCGAGCGGTCGCGAAAGGCTTCGCGGCCGCGCAGATGGATCAGCCGAACGCCCGAGCTTGCGGCGAGCCGCAGGGCGCCGGATCCGAAGCGGTCGAGGACGGAGTCGATCGCGGCCCGCGCTTCGGGGCTCGCGTCGACGGCAGGTCGTGTGCGCATCGGCCCGAGCGTATCGGGCCGCGCGACCTGCACCGTTTCCGAGATGTTACGAAACGCGTGAGGCCGGGCCCGGGGTAACGCGCGCGGGCAGGAGGCGCGCCTTGCGAGGTGAGAACGGCGCGGGGTGCTGCCGGACGTTCAGTTTGCCGCGACCGCGTTCGCGACGGCTATCACGATCATCGATCCGGTCGGGATGATCCCGCTGACGATCGTCGCGACGGCTTCCACGCCGCAACGCCGGCAGCGGATCATCAACGAGGCGGTCGTCGTCGCCGCGGGCGTGGTCCTGGTCATGGGACTCATCGGGCGCGACGTGCTCGCGTATCTCGGCATCACGCTGCCGGCGTTCACGATCGCCGGCGGGATCTTGCTCTTCCTGATCGCGATCGACATGCTCTTCGCGCGGCCGACCGGCGCCAAGCAGACGAAGGAAGAGACCCGCGAGGCGCGCGACACCGACAACCCGGCCGTGTTCCCGCTCGCGATCCCGATGATCGCAGGGCCCGGCACGATCGCCACCGTCTTGCTCCTGGCCGGCGAGACGCGCGGCGACCGGCTGCGGATCCTCATCGTCTTCGCCGCCTACGCCACCGCGCTGCTGGCGACATGGCTGTGCATGAGCGCCGCGCCGCACTTGCAGCGCATCATCCGCCCGACCGGGATTCACGTCGTCACGCGGCTGCTCGGGATCATCCTCGCCGCGCTCGCCGTGCAGTTCGTCATCAACGGCGTCGTCGGAACCCCGTTCTTCACGCACGCGTAGCGAAACGCGAGCACGCGGCTCCGCTAGGCACGCCGGGAGACGGCGTATCACAGCTTGCTTTAAGCATCGAGGCGTAAGCAGCGCACAAGAACCTCTTTTGTGCTGCGGGTTTGCTACGCATTCGATCGGAGCAACGAGCCATGCCGGTGCACAAAGCGCGCGTCGTCGCCGCCCTCACGGCGGTGTTGGTTTCCGCGGTGTTGGTCGGCGCGCTGCTGCGGCCCGGGACGGCGCCGGTTCGGGCGGCGAGCCCGGCGTTCAAGCACGTCATCGTCATCGTCCAAGAGAACCGCACGCCGGACAATCTCTTCCAAGGCTTGTGCCACCCGCCGTACGGCACCGCGAAGAGCTGCGACGCGGGCGGGAAGTACGACATCCAGACGAAGAACTGGGCGGACAAGTTCGCGCCCGGCGGCGTCATCCAGCCCTCGGCCGTGACGCTCGCCCACACCGACGATTTGGATCATTCGCACGCGGGATGGCTGCGGCAGTGCGACCTGAAGACCGGGACGCCGCGGACGTGCCTGATGGACGGCCGCTCCGGCTGCAAGACGTGCGCGCCCGACGCGCAGTGGCACTACGTCAACTACACCAACGGCACCCTCAAGCCGTATCTCGAGCTCGCGACGCAGTACGGCTGGGCGAACGCGATGTTCCAGACGAATCAGGGACCGAGCTATCCCGCGCACCAGTTCTTGTTCGGAGGGACCTCCGCGCCGAGCGCGACCGACGACGACGGCGGAATCTTCGTGTCGGAGAACCTCGTCGGCACGGGCGGCGTCGGCGGTTTCAACAAGACCGCGGGTTGCGCCGCGCCCGAGACGACCAACACCTTCGTGATCAGCCCGGGCGGGAAGGAAAGCAAACTCTATCCGTGCTTCGAGCACCGCACGCTCGTCGATCTGTTCGACAGCTCGGTGACGTGGCGGTATTATGCGCCCGCGCCCGGCACGATTTGGACCGCGCCCAACTCGATCAAGCACCTGTGCCTGCCGACGGCGCCGGGCGGCACGTGCTCGGGCGCGATCTGGAACGACCATCTCGACTTCGAGCCGAAGGACGTGCTCACCGACATCGCGGCCTGCAACTTGCGTTCGGTGAGCTGGGTGATCCCGGCCGCGCGCTACTCCGATCACGCCGGCCTGAAAAGCGCGAACGGCGGCCCGGCGTGGGTCGCCTCGATCGTGAACGCCGTCGGCAACAGCACGAAGTGCGACAGCGGCAAAGGCTACTGGGAAGACACGGCGATTCTCATCACCTGGGACGACTGGGGCGGCTGGTACGACCACGTCCCGCCCACGTTCTTGGCTCCGCCGCAGGGCGACTACCAGTACGGCTTTCGCGTTCCGCTGCTCGTCGTCTCGGCGTACACGCCGCGCGGCTACGTCAACAACGTGCACCACGACTTCGGCACCGTCTTGCGCTTCATCGAGCACAACTACGGCATCGACGAAGGCGCGCTGAACTTCGCCGACCGGCGCGCGAGCGGCGACCTCACCGCGTTCTTCGATTTGAGCAAGCCGCCGCGCGCGTTCACCTCGATCGCGGTCAACGCGCCGGGGCTGACGGCGGCGATGCTGGACGACACCTCGCCGCCGGACGACGACTGACCGCGGCGCCGCGCGGCCGCTGAGGCGAACGGGGCTCAAGCGGCCCGCCCGGCTTGCCGATCACCGAGGGTACGGAGTTTCTGCACGGAGGACGCGAGCGGTGGTCATGGACTTTCTCGCCCTGTGCCTGGGCGGCTTGATCGCGGCCGGGGTGATGTATTGGAGCGGGCTGCGCCGCGACGCCGACCGCGTCGCCGCCTGGCTGCTGGTGGCGAACATGAACACGCTGCTGCGCCTCGATCTGGACCATCTCTCCGGCGACGACGAGAACTTCGGGCTGGCCGAGATGCGCGCCGCGCTCAAAGAGCTCGCCGCGAAGCGGCCTGCGCCCGAGGCGAAGCTGCTCGAGCATTACAACGCGCTGGTCGGGATCGCGATCCGCTTCGGAACGAAAGTCCACGACGCGCACGGCAACGTCGACTTGCAAGCGGTCGCGATTCGCCGCGACCACGTGCACAACGCCCTCGCGTCGGGCGAGCGCATCGAAGCCGCGCTCGGCGGAATCGACGAGCTCGCCAAAGGCAACGACGCCGACCGGCCGGACCCGATCGGCCGCCGCCGCTACCGCACCGCCGCCGCCTGACCGCGGCGCTGCTCCTCTTCCTGCAGCGCGCGCCACTGAACTTTGCCGGTCGCCGAGCGCGGTAGCGAGTCGGCGAACTCGATCTCGCTCGGCACCTTGTACGCGGCCATGTGCTCGCGCGCCCAGCTCATGATCTCTTCGGCGCTCGCCTGCGTGCCCTCGTACAGCACGACGACCGCTTTCACCTGCTCGCCTTTGCGCGGGTCGAGCGAGGCGATCACGCAGGCTTCTTTGATCGCCGGGTGCGCGAACAGCTTCGTTTCCACTTCCGCAGGCCACACCTTGAAGCCGGCAGCGTTGATCATTCGCTTCACGCGGTCGACCAAGAAGAAGTATCCCTCGTCGTCGATGTAGCCGAGATCGCCGGTGCGGAAGAACTTCTTGCCGTCGTGCTCGACGAACGCCTCCGTGGTCGCTTCCGGCTGGCGCCAGTACCCGCGCATCACCTGCGCGCCGCTGATCACGATCTCGCCGGTCTCGTTCGGCCCCAGCTCGCGCAGCGAGTCGGGATCGAGGACGCGCGAGTCGACGCCGAACGTCGGGATCCCCAAGCACTGCAGCTTCGTGCGGTCGGGCGGGTTCGCGTGCGTCATCGCGATCGTCTCGGTGAGCCCGTAGCCTTCCATGTAGCTCAGGCCCAGCCGTTCGGTCACCTCGCGGCCGACCGCGGCGGGGAGCGGCGCGCCGCCGCCGCCGAGCGCCATCAGCGAGCGCAGCGCTTCGGAGCGGTAGCCCGGATGCGAGAGCAAGTCGACGATCATCGTGCTGATCGCGGTCATCCCGGTGCACTCGTAGCGCTCGATCAGCGCCTGCGCGGTGGCGGGATCCCAGCGCGTCAGCATCACGATCGTTCCGCCGTTGCACAGCGTCGCGTTCATGTCGCCGGTCATCCCGGTCACGTGGAAGTACGGCAGCACGGAGAGAACCCGCCCGCCCGGCATGTTCGCACCGCTCCACATCGGCGTCGCCCACGCGGTCGTCTGCATCGAACGGTGCGTGTGGACGCAGCCCTTCGGGCGCCCGGTCGTGCCGGAGGTGTACGGCAAAAGGGCCATGTCGTCGGCCGCGGCGCTCGTCGGGCTCGGCGGCGGCGCGCCGGCGAGCGCGTCGCCCCACGCGACGAACCCTTCGCCTTCAACGCTTGCGCGCGGCGCGGCGACCGCCGGCGGCAGCGCGACCTTCGTCTCGCGCTCGACGTAGTCCGAGTACGCGGCGACGACGACGTGGCGCAGCGGCTGCGGCACGTACGCTTGCAGGCGCGGCGCGAGCTCCTGACCCGTCAGCGCGACCGTCGCGCCGCTGTCGTCGAGATACGTCCGCAGCTCTTCGGCGACCAGCATCGTGTTCAGCGGAACGACGATCGCGTTCGCGCGCAAGATCGCGTAGTACGCGATCACGAACTGCGGCGAGTTCTGCATGAGCAGCAGCACGCGCTCGCCGGGGCGCACGCCGGCGCGGTGCTCGAGGTGGCCGGCGAGCGCTTCGACCTCGCGCCAGAGCCGCGCGTACGCGATCGGCGTGTCGTAGTAGACGATCGCGGGGTGGTTCGGAAAGCGCGCCGCCGAGGTGGCCAGGTTGTGCGCGAGGTTCGTCGCCGGGACGGGAAACTCGCGCGGCCGCCGCTTCGGCCAGAACGGGAAATGGCGTTGGTTCAATCGAGCTCCCCTCGCGCGGCGGCTGGTCTGCAAGCCCGATGGATTCCGGGGAGGCTCGCGCCTTTCATGCGAACGGGGGAGCCGTGTCGATTCCGCTGGAGCTTCAGCGTCCCACCACGATCGGCGAGGGGATCGTGCAGATCCGCCTGCCGATGGCCGGCAACCCGATGCGCTACGTGAACGGCTACCTTCTCAAGGACGAGGGCGGTCTGACGCTGATCGACTGCGGCTGGAAGGGCGCCGACGTCCTGGCCGCGCTCGAAGACGGGCTGGCGCGCTGCGGCTACGCGCTGCGCGACGTGCGCCGGCTGCTGGTGACCCATTTCCACATGGACCACTACGGGCTGGCCGGGACGCTGCGGGCCGCGGGGGTACCGGAGCTCGGGATGCACCCGCGCGACTGGCAGATCGTGCAGATCCGTGCGGCCGAAGGCGACGACGACGCGATCGTCGACTCGTGGCTGGCGCGCAACGGGCTGCCGGTCGAACCGGAGGACGACGACCCCGACTACGAGCGCTACGACGTCGCCGAGCCGACGCGTCTGCTGGAAGACGGCGAGCGGGTCGGCCGCCTGCGCGCGATGTGGACGCCGGGACATTCGCCGGGTCACCTCTGCTTCGTCGACACGGTTTCCGGGCGGACGTTCACCGGCGATCACGTGCTCGATCCGGTGACACCGCACGTCGGGCTGTGGCACGACCGCGGCCGCGATCCGATGGGCGAGTACGTCGCCTCGCTGCGCGCGGTCGGCGCGCTCGAGACGAGCGGCGTGCTGCCGGCGCACGGCGAGGCGTTCCCCGACCTCGCGCGGCGCGTCGAAGAGCTGCTCGCGCACGAGGCGGCGCGCGAGCGCGACGTATTGCGCGCGCTCGACGCCGGACCGTCGAGCGCGACCACGGTCGCGAGCGCGTTGCGCTGGCGCCGCCGCGGCGACCGCTTCGACCAGCTTCCCAACGGATACCGGCAGTTCGCGGTCGCCGAGACGCTCGCCCACTTGGAGCACCTGCGCGCGCGCGGCCTCGTCACGCGCAACGAGCGCACCGCGCCGATCACCTGGGCGCTCGCCGCCCCCTCCGCTACGGCGGCGCAGTAGCCGCGAACGCGGCCAGGTGCGCGCGCACCTCGGCCGCGGCTTGATCCTCCGTCGCCGCGGGCGCCATCGCGCGCACTTGCATGAGCTCCGCGCCCGGCAGGCCGAGCTGACGCGAAAGCGCAAGCAGATCGTCTTCAAGGTCGTTCGTCGGCTGCGGAACGGCCGGCGCAGCGGCGAGCAGCGCCGGCTCGACGCTCGGCCGCGGCAGCGTCGCCGGCGTGTCGTCGCGCGGCTGCTGCAGCGAGCACAACTGCTCTAGCGTGTTCGCGGCCGCGTCGCGCGCGGTGAGAAATCCCGGCAGATCGAAGAGCACCTTCGCGGTCGCGGGGATCGAGGTGTGATCGTACAGCGTCGAGTCGATCTTGTTCTTCGGGATCAGCGGCGAGACGACGATGGCCGGGACGCGCACGCCGTACGAGGCGAAGTCGAAGAACTGCGTCGCGTTGTCGGGCGGCGTCGCGGCCGGCGGCGGGACGTGGTCGTAGAACCCGCCGTGCTCGTCCCAGGTCACGACGAGCAGCGTCGTCTCCCACTGCTTCGACGCGCGAAGCGCTTCGTACACTTCGGCGACCAGCAGCTCGCCGTTGACGACGCCGTGGATCGGGTGCATGTCGTTCGCGCGCGCGCCGAACTCGTTGAAGTAGCGCGGTTCGATGAAGCTGTACTGCGGCAGGTTGCCGTTTTGGCAGTCGCGCACGAACGCCTGGCCGTACAGCTCGTACTTGGTGCGGAAGTACTGCCGCTGGTTCGCCAGCGCGAGCGACTGCGGAAAGTCGTGATAGTAGATCCGCCAGTTGATCCCCTTGGCGGTGAGGTTCTGGTAGAGCGTGCGCATCGGGTAGTTGCGGATCGCGTTGTCGATGTAGCCGCCCGAGGTCGCGCAGTGGACGAAGAAGCGGTTCGGCCACGTCCCGCCCGGCATCGAGGAGAACCAGTTGTCGCAGATCGCGAACTCCTTCGCGAGCGTGCCGATCACCGGCAGCCGGCCGTCGCCGAAGCAGCGCATCACGTGACCGGGCTCGGTGACGTTGCGGACGTTCGAATAGTCCTTGACGAACCCGACGTTGCTGCCTTTGCTCGGCTCCGGTGACGGAACGGCGCCGTGGAGTTGCATGGCGACGTTCGGGAAGGCGTGGTCGGGGCCGGGATCGAGATCGGGCACGTACGGCGCGTCCGGCGTGACCCGGACGGGCGTCCCGGACGGTCCGAGCGGATCGGGGTAGTTCTGCTCGGTCCCGTCCAGCCCGCGGATCGGGAAGGCGGGCGACTTCATGAAGCCGACCAGGTGGTCGAACGCGCGGTTCTCCAGCATCAGCACGACGATCTGGGTCACAGACATGGCGATGTACCTCGTACGCTCGACTTGTGCTATAGGGGTGGCATTCGCCTGCTGCGGGAAGCGCGACGGCGCGCACAGGCGTCCGTTCGTGCGTTCCGGCCGGGCGCTGACCCCGATATACTGAGCAGATGGAGGCCACCACGGCGCTGCTCCGGATCGCCGCCCGCATCGCGGGCGCCTCGGCAGCGCTCGTCGCCAGCCCCGCCGACGAGGCGCCGGTCGCGGCCTGGGGCTGCGACGCACTCTCCGCGACGGCGCTGCTGCGCGTCGCGCGGCGCGCCGGCCCGCGGGGCGCGTGGTCGTTTCGCAGCTTTCCGACCATCCTGCGCGACGGACAGCCCGGCGAGCTGCTGCTGATCGCGCCCAGCACCGACCCCGACGACGTGACGCTGACCGCACTCGCCGCGGAAGTCGGCGCGACCTGCGATCCGAGCGACCGGGTGAGCGAAGCGTCCGGGGCGATCGAGCGGCTGACGGAGAGCGTCGAGCAGCTCAGCGAGGCGATCGCGATCCTGGGGACGCCCGCGGACGGGAGCGGTCCGTCGCATTTTCTGCACGCGAACTCGACCTTCACGCAGCTGTTCGGCTTCACCGCGCGCGAGCTGGTCGGCCGCAGCGCCGACGTGCTGTGGGGACCGCTGACCGATCAGCCGCGCATGCTCTGGCTGCGCGCGCGGGTCGCCGACCGCGTTCCGGCGCGGGCCGTCGTGATGCTGTACGCCAAGGACCGCGCGCCGCTTTGGACCGAGGTCAACTCGACGCCGGTGCGGCTCGAAGGGACGACGGTGCATCACGTGGTGACGTTTCGCGACGTCACCTCGCGCAAGCAGTTCGAAGACGCGCTGGCCGGCGAAAAGCGCAAGCTGCAGACGACGCTCGCGGCGATGGCGGAGGCGGTCGTCACCGTGCTCGCCGACGGCCGCGTCGAGTTCGTCAACGCGGCGGCGCAGCGGCTGCTCGGCATCGCGATGATCGAAGCGTACGGCGCGCACGTCTCCGAGGTGCTGCGGCTGGTCGACGACGAGGCGAACCCGGTCGACGTCGTCACGCTTCCGCCCGGAGAAACCGTGCAGCGCGGTGCCGGACACTTGCGCACCGCGAAAGGGATCGTCGACGTGGCCTACGTTGCGTCGCAGATCGACACCGAGGAGGGCGGAACGATCGTCGTCCTGCGCGACGTCACCGCGGAGCACCGGCTCGCGATGCGGCTCACGTTCGAGGCCTCGCACGATCCGCTGACGGGCTTGCAGAACCGGCGCGCGTTCGCGGTGCGGCTCGACGAGGCGGTCGAGGGCGCGCGCGAGCGCGGCGAGCACCACGCCGTCGGCTTTCTCGATCTCGACCGCTTCAAGGTGGTGAACGACCGGTTCGGCCACGCCGCCGGCGACCGGCTCTTGCGCGAGATCGGCGCGGTCATGGCCGGCGTCGTGCGCGGCGGCGACGTGCTGGCGCGGATCGGCGGCGACGAGTTCGCGCTGCTGCTCGCCAACTGCCGCCTGAGTGACGCCCGCCGAGTCGCCGAGAAGATCCGCGCCGCCGTGGAAGAGTATCGCATCGAGCACGGCGGCGAGATGCTCGACGTCGGCGTCTCGATCGGCCTGGCGCCGATCGAAGCCGACACGCCGAGCGGCGCGCAAGCGCTCGCGGAAGCGGACGCGGCGTGCTACCAAGCCAAAGCGGCGGGGCGCAACGCGATCGCGGGATAGCGACGGCTCTAAAACGGAGATTATATTCATGACGGCGCCGCGCTTCAGCGCTAATCTTCTGGATCGCCATTGTCCGCGTTTGTGGGTGACGAATCGAGCGCCGAAGCAATGACAGGAGTAGCCTTAAATGTCAGCATCGCGAACGCTCCGACGGCCCGTCGCTCTAACTTATTTTGGCGCAAAGCCTCGTCGAGGGGCTGTAGCTTAAGACGCTGCAACTGATTCCGGCGACCGTTCAGCAAGAACCAGACGGCAGTCAACATCGTCTTCAGATTGTTTGGAAGTGCTGACGCGTCGTATTCCGTCCATGGGCCCGAAATGGAAGTAACCGCAGTAAACGCCTCCCATAGCTTGCGCTCTTCGACCGCAGTAAACATATAACGAGGCACGCGCTTCGCGGACTCGTTTTTCATGTACGAGCTTATTCCGTTCTTTGTTGAGTGCGCTAAGAAGTTCTCTCTCCTCGGCGTTCAGAAAGCCTAGCGCGTAGGCCAGTTTTATTTTGCCGCTAATATAAAGGTCGAGTTCCGCATATAGGTTCAGCGGCCTCGCAAGAAACTCCTGAAAGCATCTGTTGAGGGACGCTTCAATAAGCACAAATCCACGCAGGAAGATTCCCAAAGGGTCGAGCGTCGTCATAAAATGCGCAAGATGCTCCGCTTCCCTGCGGTCAAATACATCCAACTTCTTGAGCGTCTCCACGGCTTGGTTGACACCTGGAGAGCCGGGCTCGACGCTCATCTTCGAAAGGCTCTCGAGAATGCTTTCCATGATGAGATACGGCACGAGGCGAATGTACTGCTCAATTATCCGTAGTAGCTCTAGAGCGCGCGCGATGGCCTGACGCTCCGCGTCGCCTAGCTCACCTGCCGTATCAAGTGCGTCTCTTGTCGATTGAAGTTTCGCGTTCGCTTCCCGCAACAACTGTAAATCTTCGTCGCAAATGTCACGTGTCAGTGTAAGACCCGTAAACGGGACGTCGTCTGGATCATAGTCAGCGATTTGCTCGGACACGTCCGCGATAACTGAATCGATCGCTTGTGGATCCGTCATGTCCACGGCGTTTATGCGCTTGCGAAGCTCCTTCAGACGACCACCAACTTGTGCGATCACAAATTCTTGCAAGCTGCTATGTCTTTCCGGGCTCCGGCTCACGCAGATGGGTGGAAGTTCGGGTCTACGCGCCTAACCTCCGGCTTCCGGCCCTCGTAGTCGCGTCGGTGTTCCCGTCATGCTCATCAGAGGCGACGGCGAAGTTCGTCGTTCGACCAATTGATGTCTTCGAGGATTCCCTTGAGTGTCCCCGGCTTTATGGTCGTCCCAGCGTGAACCGGTACGGACGTCTTGCGACCGTCCTTATGAGCTAAGAAAAAGTGCGACCCGCGGGTCCGAATCAGAACGAAGCCGGCTCGCTTCAAGGCGCGCAGCATTATGCCGGCCGTTACCACCGGCAGCTTCGAACTCATACCTGGGAAGCTGGACCTTCATATCGGTATTACGCTGCCGGGGTCGAGACTTCGACTCGCTCAAAGCGTGCGCCGACGTCACTGGGCGGGATCTCTTCGCCGCGCATCGCGCGGACTTCAAGGACGAGCGCGATAACCTCGCGGGCGTTTGCGAGGCACTCTTCGATAGTTTCGCCTTGCGTGTGTGCTTCGGGAAGGGCAGGGATGATTACCGAGAAGCCGCCTTCTGCCTCCGGTTCGAGGATCACGGCGTACGAGCGTGGCGCGTCAGCCATGAATGCTGAATTCGACATAGCTGATTGCATTTCCCCCGTGCAGGAGCGCTCGTGCACTGACGTATGTTCCATGCTACGTGGGATAGCGGCGAACCCTTTCCTCAGGGAACGCGTGGCGACCGTTCTGGGCCGCTGGGCGCCACTGCCGGCTTCGCAGTCTGAGTAAGAGCGTGCGGCGGCCTGAGTAATCCGGCTCTGGTGCGGAGCCGGATTCGGCTGCTATGCTGGTCCGGTCCTCGTGAGAGCCGGCCGGGTGAGGCCGCGACCATCCGCTTTCGAAAGGAAACTATCGACATGCGCACCCTGGCCACCATAGCGCTCGACACCGCCGCCGCCAACGCCGCGATCAAGAGCGGTGAGCTGACGAAAGTCATGTCGGCTACGCTCGAGAGCCTCAAGCCGGAAGCCGCCTATTTCGGCGTGCGGGACGGACGGCGCACTGCGTACATCATCTTCGACATGAAGAGTCCCGCGGAGATGCCGCCGTTCTTCGAGCCGATGTTCCACGTGCTGGAGGCGAGCGTCGAGCTCCAGCCGGTCATGAACGCGGACGACCTGAGAGCCGGCCTCGAGGCGTACGGGCACGGCTAGCCGCGGCGTCCGCCCCGCCCGCCGCCGTTGACACGCATTTAGTTTAGGTATAAACTATCTACGCCGCAAGTTTTTAGCTGGGGGCGTTGTGCGAATCGTTTGCATCGGCGGCGGGCCGGCCGGCCTGTTTTTCTCGATCGTCATGAAGTCCGCGCGGCCGGACGCCGAGATCGTCGTCCTCGAGCGGAACCGCCCCACCGACACGTTCGGCTGGGGCGTCGTCTTTTCGGATCAGACGCTGGGGAACATCGCCGCCGCCGATCCGCCGACATACGAGCGCATCGTCGCGAGCTTCGTCCACTGGGACGACATCGACGTGCACTACCGCGGCCGCACCATTCGGGCCGGCGGTCAGGGGTTCGCCGGGATCGCGCGCAAGAAGCTGCTGCAGATCCTGCAGGAGCGCGCCGCCACGCTCGGCGTCGAGCTGCGGTTCGAGGTCGAGGCGAACGACGAAGACTATCCCGACGCCGACGTGATCGTGATCGGCGACGGCGCGAACTCGCCGACCCGGCGCAAGTACGCCGCCGCCTTCGGGACGACGCTCGAGAACCGCCGCAACCGCTACGTCTGGCTCGGCACGCACCAGCGCTTCGACGCGTTCACCTTCGCGTTTGAGGAGACGCCGCACGGCTGGTTCCAGGTCCACGCTTACCAGTTCGACGCCGACACGGGCACGGTGATCGTCGAGTGCCGCGAGGAGACCTGGCGCGCGGCCGGGCTCGACACCGCGAGCACCGAGGAGTCGATCGCGTTCTGCGAGCGGCTCTTCGCGCGCTATCTCGGCGGCCACCGGCTGATGAGCAACGCGGCGCACTTGGCGAACCCGTGGATCTCGTTCGTGCAGGTCAACAACGCGCGCTGGTACGACGGCAACCGCGTGCTGATCGGCGACGCCGCGCACACCGCGCACTTCTCGATCGGCTCGGGGACGAAGCTCGCGCTCGAAGACGCGATCGCGCTTGCGGCCGCGCTGCGCCGCAACCCTGAGTTGTCGCGCGCATTCGAAGAATACGAGGCGGAGCGGCGGATCGAGGTCCTTCGGCTGCAGAACGCCGCGCGCAACAGCACCGAATGGTTCGAGAACGTCGCGCGTTATGCGAGCCTCGAGCCGGAGCAGTTCGCGTACAGCCTGCTCACCCGCAGCCAGCGGCTCACCCACGACAACCTGCGCCTGCGCGACCGGGAGTACATCGCGAACATCGAGGCCTGGCTCTCGCAGCGCGCCGGAACCGCCAAGCCGGTGCCGCCGATGTTCGCGCCGTTCAAGCTGCGCGAGCTCGAGTTGGCGAACCGCGTCGTCGTCTCGCCGATGGCGATGTACAGCTGCGTCGACGGGCTGCCGAACGACTTCTATCTCGTGCATCTGGGGGGGCGCGCGCAGGGCGGCGCGGGGCTCGTCTTCACGGAGATGACTTGCGTCGCGCCGGAAGGGCGCATCTCGCCGGGCTGCGCCGGGATGTACCGCGACGAGCACGTGCCTGCGTGGACGCGGATCGTCGACTTCGTCCACACCTACACGAAGGCGAAGATCGCGCTGCAGCTCGGCCACGCCGGCCCGAAAGGCTCGACGCAGCGCGGCTGGGAGGAGCCGGACGAACCCCTTCCCGCCGGCAACTGGCCGCTGCTGGCGCCTTCGCCGATCGCGTACGGCGAGCGCAACCAGCTCCCGCGCGCGATGACGCGCGCCGACATGGAGCGCGTCAAAGAGCAGTTCGTGCGCGCGGCGGAGATGGGGCTGGCCTGCGGGTTCGACCTGCTGGAGCTGCACTGCGCGCACGGCTACCTGCTCTCCTCGTTCATCACGCCGCTGACGAACCGCCGCACCGACGCGTACGGCGGCTCGCTCGAGAACCGGCTGCGCTACCCGCTCGAGGTGTTCGCGGCGATCCGCGCGGTATGGCCGGCACACAAGCCGATCTCGGTGCGCATCTCGGCGACCGATTGGGTTGAGGGCGGGATCACGGCGAACGACGCGGTCGAGGTCGCGCGCGCCTTCGACGCGGCGGGCGCCGACCTGATCGACGTCTCGGCAGGGCAGACCTCGCGCCTCGCGCAGCCGGTCTACGGCCGGATGTTCCAGACGCCGTTCTCGGACAAGATTCGCAACGAGCTGCGCATCGCGACGATGGCGGTCGGCAACATCACCGACGCCGACCAGGTGAACAGCATCATCGCGGCGGGGCGCGCCGATCTCGTCGCGCTCGCGCGGCCGCACCTGGCCGATCCGTACTTCACGCTGCACGCCGCGGCGCAGCTCGGCTACGACGAGCAGCACTGGCCCGAGCAGTACCTGCCGGGACGCGAACAATACCTGCGCAACCTGCGCCGGGCCGCGCAGATGGCGGCCGACGCCGCCACGGAGGTCACGCGCTGATGCAGCAGATCGTCGACCTCGAGTCGCGGACGACGCGCGACGACCATTTGTCGGTGCGGGTCTGGCTGCGGCTCTTGGCGTGCACGAACCTCGTCGAGGGCCGCATCGCGGGGAAGCTCCGCGAGGGGTTCGACACGACGCTCCCTCGCTTCGACTTCCTCTCGCAGCTCGAGCGCAACCCGGCCGGCTTGCGCATGACCGAGATCTCCAAGCGGATGATGGTGACCGGCGGGAACGTCACCCGCATCGCCGACCAGCTGCTCGGCGAAGGGCTGATCTCGCGCACCGTCGCGCCCGGCGACCGGCGCGCCGCCATCGTGCGGCTCACCGCCGCCGGCCGCCGCGCCTTCGCCGAGATGGCGCGGCGCCACGAACGCTGGATCGTCGAGCTGTTCGGCGGCCTCACCGAGAGCGAGCGCACACAGCTTTACGCGCTCCTCGCCAAGCTCAAACGCCACCTCAACGCCCTCGAAAGCGACGCCGCGCGATGAACCGAGACCGAACGCTCGCGACCTACGAGGCGCGGCACTTCCTGTGGCGCGCCGAGCGCGGCGTGGCGACGCTCACGCTGAACCGGCCGGAGCGCAAGAACCCGCTCACGTTCGAGTCGTACGCCGAGCTGCGCGACCTGTTTCGCGAGCTCGTCTACGCGCGCGACGTGCACGTGGTCGTGATCGCGGGCGAAGGCGGAAACTTCTGCTCGGGCGGCGACGTGCACGAGATCATCGCGCCGCTCACCGCGATGGCGATGCCGGAGCTGCTCGCCTTCACGCGCATGACCGGCGACGTCGTCAAGGCGATGCGCGCCTGTCCGCAGCCGATCGTCGCCGCGGTCGACGGCGTCTGCGCCGGCGCCGGCGCGATGCTCGCGCTCGCCTCGGACGTGCGCTACGGGACGCCGAGCGCGCGCGTCGCGTTCCTGTTCACGCGCGTGGGGCTCGCCGGCGCCGACATGGGCGCGTGCGCGCTGCTGCCGCGCGTGATCGGCCACGGGCGCGCCGCCGAGCTGCTCTACAGCGGCCGCGCGATGCCCGCCGAGGAGGCGCTGGCGTGGGGATTCTTCAACCGCCTGTGCGAGCCCGGTGCGCTGCTGCCCGAAGCGCACGCGTTCGCGCAAACGCTCGCCGACGGGCCGGCGTTCGGCCACGCGATGACGAAGAAGATGCTGCACCAGGAATGGGCGATGGGGCTCGACGAGGCGATCGAAGCGGAGGCGCAAGCGCAAGCGATCTGCATGCAGACGAAGGACTTCCGCCGCGCCTACGAGGCGTTCGCCGCGAAGCGCACGCCCGTGTTCGAAGGCGACTGATGCCCGACGCGACGTACCTGTCCTGGCCGTTCTTCGACGACGAGCACCGCGCGCTGGCCTCGTCGCTCGACGCATGGGCCGCCGAGCACGTCGACGATGATGAGTACGAGGACGTCGATGCGGCGTGCCGCGCGCTCGTCGGCGAGCTGGGCCGCGGCGGCTGGCTGCGCTATGCGGTGCCGGCGGCGTTCGGCGGCGCGTTCGACGAGGTCGACTCGCGCGCGGTGTGCATCGTGCGCGAGACGCTGGCGCGTCACAACGCGCTGGCCGACTTCGCCTTCGCGATGCAGGGGCTCGGGAGCGCGCCGATCGTGCTCGGCGGCCGCGCCGAAACGCAGGCGAAGTATCTGCCGCGCGTTTGCGCGGGGACGGCGCTCGCCGCGTTCGCGCTCTCCGAGCGCGGCGCCGGCTCGGACGTCGCGGCGCTCGCGACGACCGCGCGCGCCGACGGCGATCATTACGTGCTCGACGGCGAGAAGACGTGGATCTCGAACGGCGGGATCGCCGACTTCTACGTCGTCTTTGCGCGGACCGGCGAGGCGGAGGGGAGCCGCGGGCTGAGCGCGTTCGTCGTCGACGCGAGCAATCCGGGGCTCGAGATCGCCGAGCGCATCGACTTGCTGGCGCCGCACCCGCTGGCGACGCTGCGGCTGCGCGAGTGCCGCGTCCCGGCGGCCGACCGCCTCGGCGAAGGCGGTGAGGGGTTCAAGCTCGCGATGCGCTCGCTCGACGTCTTTCGCGCCAGCGTCGCCGCCGCCGCGCTCGGCCTCGCGCGGCGCGCGCTCGACGAAGCGCTCGACCGCGCGACGGCGCGCGAGCTGTTCGGCGCGAAGCTCGCCGACTTCCAACTGGCGCAGGCCGCGCTGGCGGAGATGGCGACCGGGATCGACGCGAGCGCGCTGCTGACCTATCGCGCGGCCTGGCTGCGCGACTGCGAGAAGGAGCCGACGACGCGCGAGGCCGCGATGGCGAAGCTGACCGCGACCGAGACGGCGCAGCGCGTGATCGACCGCGCCGTCCAGCTGCACGGCGCGCTCGGCGTGACGCGCGGAACGATCGTCGAACGGCTCTACCGCGAGATCCGCTCGCTGCGCATCTACGAAGGCGCCAGCGAGGTGCAACAGCTCATCATCGCCCGCCAGACGCTGGCGCGCTACTGCGAGGAACACGCATGACCCCGACCGCGCACGCCGACACGTTCGCCCGCGACCATCTCCCGCCGCGTGAAGAGTGGCCGGAGTTCTTGTTCACGCTCCCCGAGCTGCAGTACCCGGAACGGTTCAACTGCGCCGCCGAGCTGCTCGACGCGACCGTGGCGAAAGGGCTCGGCGCGCGTCCGGCGGTGCTTACGCCGCAGCGCCGGCTGACGTACGACGAGCTGCTGGCGGAGGTGAACCGCATCGCGAACGTGCTGCGCGACGACCTCGGCCTCGTGTCGGGGAACCGCGTCTTGCTGCGCGGCTTCAACAACGAGGTGACGGCGGCGTGCTGGCTCGCCGTCGTGAAGGCCGGCTGCGTGGCGGTGACGACGATGCCGCTGCTGCGCGCCAAGGAGCTGACCGACGTGGTGAACGCCGCGCAGGTGACGCACGCCATCTGCGATCTGCGGCTCAGCGAGGAATTGCAGAACGCGCTCCCGGCGTGCCCGACGCTCGGCACCGTCGTGTTCTCGCACGACGATCGTCCGAGCGGTCTCGCCGCGCTGGCCGCCCGGAAGCCGGAGACAGTCGACACTGTGCCGACCGCGGCGGACGACGTCTGCATGATCGCGTTCACCTCGGGGACCACCGGCCGGCCGAAGGGAACGATGCATTTCCACCGCGACGTGCTGGCGATCTGCGACACCTTCCCGCCCTCGTCGTTCGCGCCGGCGCCGGAGGACGTGTTCGTCGGGACGCCGCCGCTCGCGTTCACCTACGGGCTCGGCGGCGCGCTGCTGTTCCCGCTGCGCGCGGGCGCGGCGACGGCGCTGATCGAGAAGCCCTCGCCCGAGGCGCTGCTCGGCGCGATTCAAAGCTTCGGCGCGACGGTCTGCTTCACCGCGCCGACGTCGTACCGCGCGATGGCGCCGCTCGCGAAAGACTACGACCTGCGCACGCTGCGCGCGTGCGTCTCGGCCGGCGAGACGCTCCCGGTGGGAACGCGCACGCTGTGGGAAGACGCGACCGGCGTGCGGATCATCGACGGGATCGGCTCGACCGAGATGCTGCACATCTTCATCGCGGCGTCGGGCGACGAGATTCGTCCCGGCGCGACCGGCAAGCCGGTCCCCGGCTACGTCGCGTGCGTCTTGGACGACGACGGCAAACCGCTGCCGCCCGGAAATGTGGGACGGCTGGCGGTGAAAGGTCCGACGGGCTGCCGGTATCTCGCCGACCCGCGCCAGCGCGAGTACGTGCAGCACGGCTGGAACCTCACCGGCGATGCGTATCTGCTCGACGAGGACGGCTACTTCTGGTACCAGGCGCGCACCGACGACATGATCATCTCGTCGGGCTACAACATCGCCGGGCCCGAGGTCGAGGGCGCGCTGCTCGAGCACCCGCGCGTGCTGGAGTGCGCCGTCGTCGGCGCGCCCGACGAAGCGCGCGGCACGATCGTGAAAGCGTTCGTCGTGTTGCGCGACGGTGTGGGAGATGCGACGCTGGTGGCGGAGCTTCAGGAGTTCGTCAAGGCGCGGATCGCGCCGTACAAGTATCCGCGCGCGATCGAGTTCGTGAGCGAGCTGCCGCGCACGCAGACCGGCAAGCTGCAGCGCTTCAAGCTGCGCACCGCGGAGGCGAAGGCGTGACCATCCTGCAGCCCGCCGGCTGGCCGCGGCCGAAAGGCTATTCCAGCGGCGTGCGCGCCGACGGAACGCTGGTGTTCGTCAGCGGGCAGATCGGTTGGGACGAGACCGGGCGCTTCCCGGCGCGCGACATCGCAGGCCAAGTGCGGCAGGCGTTGCGCAACGTCGTCGCCGTGCTCGCAGAAGCGGGAGCTCGTCCCGAAAACGTCGTGCGCCTGACCTGGTACGTCACCGACAAGCGCGAGTACCTCGCGGCGCAACACGAGATCGGCGTCGCTTACCGCGACGTGATGGGGCGCCACTACCCCGCGATGTCGGTCCTCGCGGTGAGCGCGCTGCTCGAAGACGACGCGAAAGTGGAGATCGAGGCGACCGCCGTCCTGCCGCGCTGACGGCAAAACGCTCGGTCATGCGGAGCACTGACGACCGGCCGCCGGCTCATGACACCGCGTCGGGACACGGGAAAGGAGCGTGCATGAGCTCACCACCCGGAGCAGCACGGCGCTCGGAGACGATGACGGCTACTGCAGCCGCCGAGACGGCGTTTCGCGACGCCCTCGACGAGCATCTCGCGGCACTGCAGGCGCGTGACGCCGCTCGGTTCGCGGCGACGCTGGGCGAAGACGTCGCCGTCGTCGACGGCGGGGGCGAGATCAAACGTGGCACCGAGGCCGTCCTCGACTCGCACGCCGAATGGTTCGCGCTGCCGGTCCGCTGGCGCTTCGACTACGAGGTCGTCCTCACGCGCGAAACCGCATCTTCCGGTTTGGCGTTGTTGCGCGTCACCTACACGCACGAACCGGGCGCCGAAGCGGTGCGGTTCTTGCTCTCGCTCGTCTTCGAGCGCGATGAGGGCGAGGTGTTCAAGTTCGTCTACGATCAGAACACGCCGTTGGAGTAGGCCATGCACGCGTCGAAGGGACGGACCGGAACCTCCGTCCCGAGCGACTACTTCGAACAGCTCTACCGCGACCAAGACGATTCCTGGGAGTTTGCCGGCTCGGCATATGAGAGCGCGAAATATCGCGCGAGCATCGCCGCGCTGCCGCAGGAGCGGTCGACGTCTGCACCGATCTCGATCTGCACCGCGGGACCGTCGCGCTCGAACGCTACGCGCTGCTCTGCACGTTCGGCCACGACGAGTACTGGACGCGCGAGAAGCGCGCGCGCGTCGAGACGTTCGTCGAGGAAGGCGGGAACGTCGCGTTCTTCGGCGGCAAGGGCGTCGTGTTCAACGCGGGAACCGCCGACTGGGCGCGCGCGCTCGGCTGGGGCGACGCGCGGGTGAAGGCGGTCACGCGGTCCGTCGTCCGACGGTTGAGCGAGCGAACCCGCGGGTAAGTCGCACCCGCCACGACTTTCAACTCGGGGGATTTCTTACACGTGCAAACCATCAGCGTCCGGGATACGGCAGGCTCAAAGCATACGCTCGGGACGGTTGTCGTGACCGGCGGCGCGTCCGGTTTGGGCGCGGCGATCGCCGACGCCGTCGCGCGCCACGGCGGCACGCCGGTGACGTTCGATCTGGCGCGGCCGCGCGCGACGCGCGACTACGAGCACCGCATCGTCGACGTCGGCGACCGGCAGGCCGTCGAGCGCGCGGTCCGGGAAATCGCCGAAGGGAACGGCGGAATCCTCGACGCGGTCGTCGCGAACGCGGGGATGGACGCGTGCGGCGACTTCGACCAGGTCGACCCGGACGCGTGGGAGCGCGTGATCCGGGTGAACCTGATCGGCACCGCCTCGCTGGTGCGCGCCGCGCTGCCGTATCTGGAGCGAGCGGCGAATCCTCGCATCGTCAACGTCGCCTCGACGCTCGGGCTGCGCGCGCTCGGCGCGGCGACCGCGTACTGCGCTTCGAAGTTCGGTGTCGTGGGGCTCACGCGCGGGCTCGCGCTCGACCTCGCGGGCCGGGTCGGCGTGACGCTGCTGATCCCGGGCGGGATGAACACGCACTTCTTCGACGGCCGCGACGAACAGTTCAAACCTGCCGCCGACGCATTCGAGAAGAACCAGCTCAACGACCCGAGCAACGTCGCCGAAGCGGTCGTGTTCGCGCTCTCGCAGCCGAAAGGCTGCGAGGTTCGCGAGCTGATCGTCACTCCCTCACACGAGACGAGCTGGCCGTAAGCGATTCTGCTGGGTGGCGACTCGGGCAGCGAGCGTTAGCCGGCCGGCTGAGGAACCTGCGCGACGTACCAGTCGAGCAGCTCGCTCGCGGCCATGACGCGGACGCCGTCGTAGTTGTGCGCGTATTCGAGGACGCGGTCGAGGACGCCGATGCGGTGGGCCGCCCCGGTCAGATACGGATGCAGCGCGATCGCAAGGACGCGCGGAGAGCGCGCGCCTTCAGCGTACAGCGTGTCGATCGCGGCGGCGCAGCGGCCGTAGAATTCCTCCACCCCGTGGCGCTCGATCGCATAGACGACGATGTCGTTCGTCTCGACGGGATACGGGATCGCGACCATGCGGCCGCGCGCGACGCGCAGGTCGAACGGCAGATCGTCGGCCGGTCCCCAGTCGCAGCAGTATTCCAGCCCGGCTTCGGCGAGCAGATCCAGCGTCTGCGGCGTCTCGACAAGCGCCGGCCCGAGCCAGCCGCGCGGGCGTTTTCCGGTCGCTTTTTTAATTTCGTCGATCGACTCCGCGATGACCGCGCGCTCGTCGTCGACCTTCGCCATGGTGCGCTGCACCACGCCGTGCGGCATCATCTCCCAGCCGGCGGCGGCCGTGCGCTCGACGATCTCCGGGTACTCGCGGCAGACTGCCGAGTTGATGCTCAGTGTCGCGCGCGCGTCGTGGCGTTCGAGCACCTCGAGCAGCCGCCAGATGCCGACGCGCTGGCCGTACTGGTACCAGGCGAAGTTCGGGACGTCGGGGACCGTTCCGCCGGCGGGCGGCGGCGGCAGCGCGGTGCGCGGCATCGGCTGCTCGTAGTCCCACACCTCCACGTTGACGATCAGGTGCAGCGCCAGGCGCGCGCCGCCCGGAAACGGCTGCAGCGGCGGGCGCGCGAACGCGGGCGTGTAGATCGTGCGGCCGTGCGAAATCATCGGGCCCGCTTCCACGCGCAAGGCTCCGGCCCTCGAATCGCCAAGACGCCCGCATGGCGGCGACGATGCGCGCGGCGGTCTTTCACGGTCCGCGCGACATCCGCATCGAGCGCGTTCCGCGCCCGCGTCCGGCGCCCGGCGAAGTCCTCGTGCGCGTCCACGCGAACGGCATCTGCGGCACCGACGCGAGCGAGTTCACCGGCCCGCAGATGTATCCGCTGCACGCGCGCCATCCGCTCACCGGCCACGAAGGTCCGCTGATCCCCGGCCACGAGTTCGCCGGCAGCATCGAAGAGGTCGGCGAGTGCGTCGAAGGCTTCACCAAGGGCGACGCCGTGATCACCGGCGCGGCGCTGTGGTGCGGCGAGTGCCCGCAATGCCTCGCCGGCCGCACCAGCATCTGCGCGCAGTACGCGACGGTCGGCTTGCACCGCGACGGCGGTCTGGCGGAGTTCGTGCGCGTCCCCGCGCACATCGTCTTTCGCGCCGCGGAGTTCGGCCTCGCCGGCGATATGGCGGTCCTGACGCAGCCGATGGCGATCGCCGTGCACGCCCTTCGCCGCGGCGCACCACGCGCCGGAGAAAACGTACTGGTGATCGGCGCTGGCGGAGTCGGCGCGTTCTTGATCTATGCGCTGGCGCGGGGTGGCGCGCGCGTCGTCGCGTCTGATATCGCCGCCGAACGATTGACGATCGCGCGACGGCTCGGCGCGCTCGAAACGATCCGCGCCGGCGAAGCGCCGACCGCGGCCCTCGCGCAGCTCGGCTTCGCACCGACGCTCGTCTTCGAAGTGACCGGCACGGACGACGGCATGGCCGCCGCGATCGCCGCAGCCGCCCCGGGCGGTCGCATCGTCACCGTCGGAATCGCAAATCACCCGGTCGCAATCGACGCGCGCCGCGTGACGACGAAAGAGCTCGAGATCATCGGCACCAACGCCCTCATCGGCCGCGACGACGTCCCCGAAGCGGCGCGATTGCTCGCACTCGATCCGACCGCATGGTCCGACGTCGCACCCGTCGCGATCCCCCTCGACCGCGTCGTCGAAGACGGCATCATCCCCATGCTCGAAGGCCACGCGCCGCAGATCAAGCTGCTCGTCGACCCGTGGGCGGCACGTGCGCGCGAAACAGTGATGCGTTGAGCGAGTGCCCCTATGGCGCCGGCCGGCCACGGGCGCGACGAATTCGGATCGACAGAACTCCGGCGGCCTCGATGAGCGCTGGATGGTCAAGGGTCAAGGGTTCAAAACCGAAGCTTCGAATCGCGGAACGATCCCACAGTCCGATGCTTGCCCACCGCGAATCGTGATATGACCACCATCGTACACCGGCCCAATGGTGCTCCGCGAACAAGCGCAGCGCCCACGCCTGCGACTGGGCGTAATTGCGCGTGATGACTCGTGACGGTCGCAGCGCACGCGCTAGTAGCTGTCGAGGATCGTCGAGGTCACAAATGGGCGCGGCGGCAGCGTCGAGCTCGTACCACGCGAGCACGCGCCGCGATGCCGGTACGCCGGGCAGTCCGCGCAACGTGTCTGCCGTCCATTCCTTGCGATACTTGCCGCGATTGAAGACCTCTGCGCAGACGCCGGCTTGCGAATCCCCCACGTACAGGGTCGCGTAGTCGGACGGGTTGTCGATGCGGCCGGTGTTTTGAGGGGGAATAAAAAGAACGCCGCCCGGTTCTGTTGGGGCGGCGCCAGGGAGATAATAAAGCACGCGATACAGTGTCATGCGAACGCTCCGGCAGCAACCCCGTCAAGTGCAGCTATAACCGGTCCGGTACCTTTGAGCGTCAGCACATTGAGAGGTATGCTTCCACCGGGAAGCGGGTCGGGCTCGGTCAGCCACGGCCCCACTTCGTCGGTGTGCATGACGTGAAGGGCGCGATCCAGGACGTACTCTACATCAGTAATGCGTCGGCTGAGCTCGGCACTGATTGCCTCTTTCCCCTTTCTGCATCGGTCGAGCTGCGAGCGGTCCACCCCAAGAACGTCGGCGGCGGCCGCCAACGACAGGCTGTCGATAATGCGCTGCAGCTTCGTCACAACCGCGAACTTTGTAGAAGCGTTCGATTTGAGCTGAATGACGCGGTCGGGCCGCACCTGCCACCGAGAAGCACGAAACATACCGCCACTCGGAACCTTCTCGTCGACATCTTCCTTTTTAGCCGCAGATCTCGCCATGGTGTCTCCCCCGCGACTATTTTACTCCACAAAAATCGTGGAGTAAAGGCCTCCTCCACAATTTCTGTGGAGAAATTGGCGAGTGCCCGTTTTGTGAGGTCCCAGGCGTCAGGCAGTTCGGGCCAGGGCGAGCATTGCGGCCATCGAGGCGAGCTTTTGGTCGGCGCGCCAGGGTGGGCTGGCGAGGTGGCCGATCTCCGTGATGCGGCGTTCGAGCGAGGCGGAGTTGATGTGCAGAGCGTGCGCGGTTTCGGACGCGGCGTCTTTCTCGGGTACGGCGATGAGTGGAACGCAGGCGGCTCGTGCGGCTGCAGCGAGCGCGTTGCGGAACATATCCCCTTCGGCGGCGTGGATGCGCGCGTGTGAGGCGAGAATCGCGGATAACGCCGGCGATTCGCGCGGTGTGCCGATCATGCCGCACGCGACGATGTTTCGCGCGCGGGCGCGCTGTTCGTCAACGACCTTGCGAAGCATGCGTTCAACGAAAGCGTCCACGGCGGCGACGGTTTTCGCGACCAGCTCCGCGGAGGCTTCGAGCTCGCGCTCGGCGGCGGCGTGATAGAGCTGGTCCGGCACGCCGGGCGGGAGCAGCTCGAGCCGCCTGCAGTCGATCAGCGCGGACGGCGCGCGGCCGATCACGACCAGGGCCGCCCAGCCGGTGTGCGCGCGCAGTCCGATCGCCGCTTCGATCATCTCAGCTCAACCGCACGACCTCGCTCGTGCCGTACCAGTCCACCGGGTCGTCGAGGTTCACGATGACGCTCTTCGTGGTCGTGTACTCGCGGTAGCCTTCGAGGCCGGTCTCGCGGCCGATGCCGCTGTCTTTCATGCCGCCCCAGGGGAGCGCCGGGTCGATGCGGTGGTGGTCGTTGACCCAGACGATTCCGCAGTCGAGGCGCTCGGCGAGCTTCATGCCGCGCGCGGCGTCCGCGGTCCAGATCGATGCTGCCAGGCCGAACGGGATGTCGTTCGCGATGCGCACCGCTTCGTCGACGTCGCGATACGTCAGCACGCACGTTACCGGCCCGAAGATCTCGTCTTGCGCGATCCGCATCGACGAACGCACGCCGCTGAAGATCGTCGGCTCGTAGAAGAAGCCGGTGGCGAGCGCGCCGTCGAGCCGGCGGCCGCCGCATGCGACGGTCGCGCCTTCGCCGCGCCCGATCTCCACGTAGCGCTCGGTTCGGTCGAGCTGGCGCTGCGAGACGAGCGGGCCGAGCTGCGTCGCAAGGTCGAGCGGGTCGCCGATGCGGATCGCGCGCGCCCGCGCAACCATGCGCTCGAGCAGCACGCCGGCTTGGGTCTCGTGCACGAGAACGCGCGTGCCGGCGACGCAGGTCTGCCCGGAGGCGATGAACGCCGCGAAGACCGCGCCCGCCGCCGCGCGGTCGAGGTCGGCGTCGGGCAGAACGATCACCGGCGCTTTGCCGCCCAGCTCGCACGTCACGCGCACGAGGTTCTCGCCGGCCAATTTCGCGACCGCGCGGCCCGTTTCGGTTCCTCCGGTGAGGTCGAGCTTGCGCAAGCGCTTTTCCGCGCACAGCGCCGCGCCCGCTTCCACGCCGAAGCCGGTGACCACGTTGAAAACGCCGCGGGGAATCCCCGCTTCGAGCGCGATGCGCGCGAGCTCGAGCGTGGTGAGCGGCGTGTATTCCGAGGGCTTCACGACGACGGCGTTGCCGGCGGCCAGCGCGGGCGCGAGCTTTTTGGTGAGAATGAGCAGCGGATGGTTCCACGGCGTGAGCTGTCCGACGACGCCGAGCGGGACGCGCCGCACGTAGTTCAGGTACGGCCCCTCGAACGGCGTCACCGCGTCCTCGGCGGTGCGCGCGACGGCGGCGAAGTAGCGGTAGAACTCCGGGATGCGGCCGAGCTGCGCGCGCATCTCGCGCAGCGGGCGGCCGACGCACGTCGCCTCGAGCGTCGCCAGCTCGGGAAGTGCGGCTTCGATCGCGTCCGCGAAGCTGTTCAGGATGCGGTAGCGCTCGCGTACGGGCAGCCGCGACCAGCGCCCGTCGGCGAATGCCGCGCTCGCCGCGTCAACCGCCAGCGCGATCTCCGCCGCGCCGCCTTCGGCGACGCGCGCGACGAGCGTTCCGTTCGCGGGGCTGCGCACCTCGAAGCTACGGCCGTCCGCGCTCGGACACTCCCGGCCGTCGATGAAGTGGCCGTAGACTGCGATTCCGTCGAGCGTGGTCATCGTGCGTAACCTCAGGGCGCGGTGGGAAACCGCCGCATGTCCGCGTAGTGGCTGATTGATATGGAAGGCACCGAGCACGAACCTCCCATGCGGATCGACTGGGACGTCGCGATCCCGATGGACGACGGTATCGTGCTGCGCGCCGACGTCTTCCGGCCGCCCGGCGACGGCCGCTATCCGGTGATCCTCACGTACGGCCCGTACGCGAAGGGGCTCGCGTTCCAAGACGGCTACCCGAGCGCGTGGAACCGCATGGCAGAGCGGCATCCGGACGTCACCGCGGGATCGACGAACCGCTATCAGAACTGGGAGGTCGTCGACCCGGAGAAGTGGGTGCCGGACGGCTACGCCTGCGTGCGCGTCGACTCGCGCGGCGCCGGACGCTCGCCGGGATATCTCGATCCTTGGTCGCCGCGCGAGACGCTCGACATCGCGCAGTGCATCGAATGGGCCGCCGCGCAGCCGTGGAGCAGCGGCAAGATCGGGATGAACGGCATCTCGTACTACGCGATGAACCAGTGGTACGTCGCCTCGCTCCAGCCGCCGCCTCCGCATCTCGCCGCGATCTGCGTCTGGGAAGGCGCGGCCGACTTCTACCGCGACCTCACGCACCACGGCGGCATCCTGTGCACGTTCGCGCAGAACTGGTACGACATGCAGGTGAAGACGGTGCAGCACGGCGCCGGCGAGCGCGGACCGCGCAGCCGCGCCACCGGCGAGCTTGCCTGCGGCCCCGAGACGCTCGCAGAGGATGAGCTGACGCGCAACCGCGCGGACTTCGGTGCCGACGTCCTCGCGCATGCGCTCGACGACGACTACCACCGCGCGCGCTCGCCGGTATGGGGCAACATTAACGTCCCGCTGTTCTCCGCGGCGAACTGGGGTGGTCAGGGCCTGCACCCGCGCGGAAACTTCGAAGGCTTCATGCGGGCCGCGTCGCGGGAGAAGTATCTCGAGGTTCACGGAATCGAGCACTGGACCGAGTTCTACACCGACCACGGCGTGACGCTGCAGAAGCAGTTCTTCGCGCACTATCTCAAAGGCGAGGACTCGCTGCGCGACTGGCCGCGCGTGCGGCTGCAAGTCCGCCATCTCGACCGGTTCGAGGAACGGCACGAGAACGACTGGCCGATCCCGTGCACGCGCTGGACGAAGCTCTATCTCGATCTGCACGCGCGAACGCTGCGCCGGGACCCGGCGAGCGAGCCGGCGCGCATCGCATACGACGCGTCCCGGGACACCGTGACGTTCGTCGGCGAGCCGCTGGAGGAACAGACCGAGATCACCGGGCCCCTCGCCGCCCGGCTGTTCGTCTCCTCGGAAACCATCGATGCGGACGTGTTCGTGATCCTGCGCGCGTTCGCGCCGGACGGCACCGAGGTCGTGTTTCAGGGCGCGATCGATCCGCACACGCCGCTCGCGCAGGGCTGGCTCCGCGCTTCCCACCGCGCCCTCGATCCGGCGCTGAGCACCGAATACCGCCCGTATCACCCGCACACCGAGTTGCAGCCGCTCGTCCCCGGCGAACCGGTGCAGCTCGACGTCGAGCTGTGGCCGACCTCGATCGTGCTGCCGCGCGGCTATCGCTTCGCGCTGACCGTGCGCGGCACGGACTACGTCTATCCCGGCCGCAGCGGCGGGCGCCTGTCGAATTTCAAGAACGAGCTCACCGGCTGCGGCCCGTTCCTGCACGACGATTCGCGCGACCGGCCGGCCGAGATTTTCGTCGCGTACAACGCGCTCCACGCCGACGAGGACCGCGCGCCGTACGTGCTCCTCCCGGTCGTCCCCGGCGCAGCGTAGCGCACGGCGTGCCGAGTCGGTACGCTACCGCACGGCCTATTTGAATCGTCGAACGGGTATCGTACTTCGGATGGACCGGGATGCCCGAGCAGCTTAGCGCCGCCTACACGAGCGGCAACGCCGTGATCGACACGCTGCCGAAGGCGGAGCGCGAGCGAATCATCCCGCATCTGAGTGTCTTCGACGTCGAGGTCCCCGGCTACGTCGTTCCGCACGACGCGCCGTTTCATGAGGTTCTCTTTCCGATCGGTGCGATCTTCTCGGTCACCGCGACGCTCGAGCGGGGTCACACGTACGAGGTGGCGGCAACCGGGAAAGAGGGCTTGATCGGAGCCGAGCTCGCGCTCGGCGTGGCGTTCGCACCCCGGGCCGTGCTGGCGCAGGTCGAGGGTGCTTCGGCCGCGATGCACCCCGCGACCTTTCTGCAGTGCCTCGCGCGCAGCATGACGTTCACGCAAGCCGTTCACCGCCACATGGTTCGCCGCTTGTTCATCGCCGAACAGTTCGTGGCGTGCAACTTCGCCCACACGCTGACGCAGCGGTGCGCGCGATGGATCCTGATGCTTCGCGACGAGGCGGGCCGCGACGAGTTCGGTCTGCGGCACGAGTTTCTCGGGATGATGCTCGGACTCGATCGCTGCGAGGCGGAGCACGCAACCGAGATGCTGCGCAGCTGCGGCGCCATACGGTACACGGACGAAATCGTCTCCGTGCTGCAAGTGGAAGTGCTCGCCGAATTTTCCTGCGAGTGTTACGAATCGCAGCGGCGGCTGCGGCCGACGACGCCGAGCCCGGAGAATAACGTCGACCACTAGGCCCTTTCAGCGAGGGTGGCGCAACGCCGAGACCGCCTGGCCGCTCCACACGTGGAGCGCCTCGTCGAACACCGCTTTCGTCTCCGCGTAGCAGCTGCAGGCGGCCGACTCGAGCAGCGGCCGGTCGGTGATCTTCACGTGACCGCGCCGGTAGTCCAGCGCGCCCAGCCGTTGGAGCTCGCCGGCGGCATTGGTGATCGTGGCGCGCCTCACGCCGAGCAGGATCGAGGCGTGCTCGTGCGTGAGCGCATAGCTCTCGCGGTTGGCGCAGTCGGAGAGCGTCAGCATCCACCGCGCGAAACGCTGCGAAAGCGAATGGACGGCGTTGCACGCGCTGAGCTGTTCGATGAAGAACGTGCGCGCCCACTCCGTCGCGCGCACGACGCCGTCGAGATGAGCGCTGCGGCGGATGGCGTCGAGAAACGCCGCTGCCGGCATCCGCGCCATCGTGCCGGCGACCTGGCAGACCGTCGTGCGCAGCACCGGCGTGCCGAAGGCGACCTCAACTCCCGTTGCGCCCTCCCGGCCGATCGTGCCGACCTCGCAGGTCTGTCCGTTCTGCATCGCCACGACGACCGAGAGCGCGCTGTCGATCGGAAAGCCGACCCACGCGATCACCTCGCCGGGCTGCTGAATGACGTCGCCCGAGGAGACCTGCACCACTTCTAGGGCGGGAACGATCGCGTCGCGCTCATCAGTGGGGAGCGCGTCGAGCAGCCTGTTTCCGCGGTGATATACGCCGCTTATCATCTATCGCTCGCCAGGTATTCGGAACCGCTTCCGCGCTTCCCCCAGGGAGGCGCCCGGCAGTTGCCGCGCTGAACATCGGCGGCGTGAGGACATGGCTGCTCCGTACGGCTCGAATCGCGTCGGCGATCGTCTCGCTATGTTGGGGCGTGAGAGACGTTGCAAGCGCCCAGCCGACGCCCCCCAGCGCGACGCCGTCCCCCGAGCCCGGCGCACCGACGGCGATTGTGGAGCGGCCCGATCTACGGACGCTGTGGCGAGCGGGCATGGCGTTGGAATATCACCGCACCTCGCCGGGTGACCTCGTCGGAGACGTCTCACGCGACGTGCTAGAAGAGTTCACCAAGGACAACTGCTCGGTGTCTCCGTGCTCGAAATGGCGCGTGTACTTTCCGAAGAAAGATCCGAAGCAGCGCGACGAGGAACGCGAGGCGTACGAGTACTTCGACGGCGACGGGAACCTGTACGACGTCACGACGCTGAAGGGAAGATCGGTCGCGTCTTGCTTCCCGCGGGTACTGCGGTTCCCGCTCAAGGTTCCCAGCGACGCGCAGGACGGCTGCAGCGCCGTCGCGCTTCAAGGCGGGGCAAATCACGTGTCCTTTCAAATGCACTATGAATGGCAACGCGTTCCGAGCACCTATAGCGGCCGCCAAGGCGTGTGGGCGGTGCACGTCACCATCAAGCGAACCTGCACGCTGTGCACGACCCCCGCAATCTCTCATGCGTACTACTATCCGCCCAAAGCGGTATGGGTCTTGCGCGTCGAAGGCGACAACGTCTACGACTTGGCTTCGATCACTCCGTGAGCCGGTGCGGCCCCTGCCTATGTGACGCCGGGCAGGCGGAATGCTAGGATGGTACATAGAAGCTAACCCTTCGCCCACGACCATTTCGCGTCGCGAGGCATTCTATAATAGAAGGGTGCTTACACATGCAGCTCACGATGCGCCGTGTTCTTCACGGCGCCGGGTTCGCGGTTTTGTGCGCTTTGCTCGCTGCGTGCGGGCACGGAGGCGCCGGCTCTTTATCTGTCGCACCGCCCAGTCCGGACCAAGTCGGGCACGGGAGCGGGTTGTCGAGGATCGCGCTTAGTCATGCCGACGCGGTAGAGCTCGCGAAGCGCGTCCTCCGCGGCGGCGCTCACGCGCTTGCCCCTCACGACGGGACGGGGAAACCGCTGGGTCGCGTCCTCCGGCCGCAGTCCGGTGATCCGCGCGCCTTGACGAACTACGGCGGGCCGACGGTCCCGAACGCGACGTCATACAACCTCTACGTGAACTGCGCGGCGTCGTGCTGGGGAACGCCGTCGACGTTCTTGACGAACCTCGCGAACAGCACGATGATCCATCTCGTCGACCAGTACGTCAACGTGTCGGCGGAGATCCGGTATCCCTACGGCAGCAGCGTCGCGGTAAGCTATTCCGCGGGGACGCTGCACGACAGCGATGTCTACGCGATCGTTCACCAAGCCGCCGCCTCACTGGGAACGGGCTACGGGGTGGTCTACCACGTCTTTGTCCCACCGGGAACCGACGTCTGCAGTTCAGTCGCAGCCGGCGGCAAGTGCTATTCGCCCGACCAGCCGGCCCAATGGACTTTCTGCGCGTATCACGGCAACACCGACTTCAGCGACATCGGCCACGTGCTGTATTCGGTCGAGCCGTATCAAAACGTGACCGGAACCTATAACGGTCAGCAGCTGAGCTGTCAGGCACAGTACGCGCCCAACGGGCAGGTCGTCGATGCAACTGCGTCCACGCTCTCGCACGAGCTCTTCGAGACGATCACGGATCCCGACGTCCCGAACCATCTCGCCTGGTACAACCAAACCTACGGCGAGATCGGGGACATCTGCCGCTTTACGCCGACCGGTGGTCCGGTCACGATCAATGGCGTCTCGTACGGGCTCCAAAAAGAATACTCGAACGCCGATCAGGACTGCGTCTTCGGAGCGCCGGCGTGGCGTGCCACAGGCGGGTATGCCGTCGACGTTGGTGCGACGAACGGCACGACGTGGGCGATCCCGTCCGACGGAAGCCTGTGGTACCAGACGAATTCCGGGTGGAACAAGACCAACGGCGCAAGCGCGACGAAGGTCGAGGTCTCGCCGAACGGCAACGCGTGGGCGATCCTCAGCGATGAATCGATCTGGCACTACGCCTCCGGTTATTGGCAGAAGATCGGAGGTCTCGGTGTCGACATCGCGGCCGGCGCCGACGACAATCCATGGCTCATCGGGGCGGATGGCCTCACGCCGTTCCATTACGTGAACGGAAACTGGCAGCAGCTGCCCGGTCAGTTCACGCGCATCACCGCTTCGCCGGAGAACGTCGCATATGCCATCGCGCCGGACAAGCAAATCTGGCAGTACGACCCCGGCTCGAACAGCTGGATCCATGTCGCGTGCTGCGCCGACGATATCGGCGTCGGCGCGAACGGCAACCTCTGGGTGATCGGCGACGGGAATGCGATCTGGCACTGGAACGGTGGTTCCAGCTGGACGCAGTGGCCGGGCACGGGCACCAGCATCGCGGTCACCCCGAACGGCACCCCGTACGTCACCGAAGCGGGGACGAGCGCGGTCAAGTACTACAAGTAGCGGTTGCGTACCGGCGCGTGGCTAATGTCCTTCGAGCGGCTCCGCGCGCTGGTACGCCCCGTGGCAGAAGAGGAGCGTCGGTTTGCGCTCGTAGGTGTAGCGCTCGACGTGGCCGAGAAAGATCTCGTGGTCGCCGCCGTAGTAGCGGTCGACGATGCGGCATTCGAAGTGGGCCGCCGCGCCCTCGATCAGCGGGACGCCGTACTCGCCGAGCGAGTGCGGGACGTTCTCGAACTTGTTCCGGTGCGGGCGGGCGAAGCGCAGCGCGAGTGCCTGTTGCTCGGTGGCCAGCACGGTCACGCCGAAGTGCGTTGCGGCGCGGAACGCCGGCAGGCTCGGCGCCGCGCGCGAGAGGCTCCACAGCACCAGCGGCGGGTCGAGCGAGACGGAGCTGAACGAGTTTCCCGTCAGCCCGTAGAGGCGCCCGGCCGTGTCGCGCGTCGTGATGACCGCGACGCCGGTCGCGAACGTGCCGAGCGCGTTGCGCAGGTCTCGCGCGTCGAACGCCGCGCCGCCGGGCTCGTGTGCCGTGATCGGTCGTCCTCCGCAGAGGCAGGTTTATTTATCTAGCGATAAAATGCACGCTGGCGAGGTCCCTGTCAAGGGGGCGGCCGGGGCGACGAGGGCTTTTTCGTGCCGATCTGCATCGACTGCCACGCGCATTTTCTTCCCGACGACTTCGTTGAAGCGCTCCGGCGCCGCGGCTTAGTCGACGCTCGCAAGGACGCGGGAGTGCTGCACCTGGCGCGTGCCGTCTGCGGCTACGCCGCGGAGCACACGCGGCTGCCGTACTTCCCGCTGCTCTACGACCTCGACGCGCGCACGGCCCTCGCCGAGCAGCAGGGGATCGATCGTCAAATCACCTGCTTGCCGCCGTTCTATTTCGCATACCTCGCCGAGCCGGAGCTCGGCACGGCGATTTGCCGGGCGGGGAACGACGCGCTCGCCGCGGCGGTCGCGCGCGCGCCGGAGCGGTTCGCCGCGTTCGCGACCGTCCCGTTGCAGTCGCCGACCGACGCCGTCGCCGAGCTGCGCCGCGCCGTCGAAGAGCTGGGCTGCTGGGGGGTTGAGATCGGGTCGAGCGTCGGCGGCGCGCCGCTCGACGACCCGGCGCTCGACGTGTTCTGGGCAGCGTGCTGCGAGTTGGACGTGCCGGTGTTCATGCACCCGCACCACGAGCTCGGCGGCGAGCGCGCCGCGCCGTACTATCTCGGTAACCTGTTCGGCAACCCGTCCGAGACCGGCCTCATCGCCGCGCGGCTGATCTTCGCCGGCGTGTTCGAGCGGTTTCCGGAGCTGCGCATGATCCTCGCGCACGGCGGCGGAACGCTGGCCGCGCTCGCCGGCCGCCTCGACCACGGCTACCGCGTCCGCAGCGAGACGAAGACGATTCCGAAGCCGCCCAGCGCATATCTCTCTCAGATATTCTTCGACATCGTCACCCACGACGACGCGTACCTAACGTATCTCGTGCAGCGCGTCGGATGGCGCAGCGTCGTCGTCGGGACCGACCGGCCGTTCGACATGGGGATCGACGACCCGCGCGGCGTGGTCGCGCGCATCGCGGGGATCGACGACGCCGCGCGCGCGGCGATCCTCAGCGAGAACGCGCGGTCGTTCCTTTCGCGGCACGCCGCCGCGCTGGCCTGAGCGTCGTCGCGATCACCGCCGGGACGCCGTCGAAGAACGAGGTCGCCAAGTTCGCCACGATCTCGTCGACGTTCTCCGGAATCTCCAGCCCGTAGATCCACTTGCGGATCCCGATGTAGAAGATGCTCGCGTGCAGCGCCCACACCAGCTCGAACTCCATCTCGGTGATCGGCAGCTCGGCCGGCGCGGGCAGCCCGTACGCGAGCCGCACCTCGCGAATCACGCGCGTGTAGATGCGGTCGCGCACGAGCGTCAGGTACCGGCTGTTCAAATTGTTCCCGCCCAGCCCCGCGAACATGAAGATGCGGATCCACTCGTAGCTCAGCACCGCCTTCGCGTACTCGCGGTAGAACGCGACGACGCGCTCGCGCGCCGGCTGCGAGTGGTCGTCGAGCAGCTCTTCCCAGTGCGGGTCCCAGCGGTTGAGATAGACGTCGCGGTAGACGCGGTCGATCAGCGCCTCTTTGTTCGGAAAATAGCGGTACAGCAGCGGCTGCGTGATCCCGAGCCGCTGCGCCAGCTCGCGCGTGCGGCCGCCGAACCCCACCTCGCAGAAGAACGCGACCGCACCGCGCGCGATCAGCCGCTCGCGCTCGTCGGGGGCGAGCCGCGTGCGCGGCGGTGTGCGCCGGCGGCTCGCCGCGGCGCGCGGCTTCGAGGCCATCATGGCTTTGAATATCGCAGCGGGTGAACGGCGTCCTGTCGGCAAGGAAATTTGTGCTGATCGGCCGATAGATAGCGGGCGGAGGATCGGCGATGCGGCTTGGCTACTTCACGATGCCCCTTCACCCCCCGTCGCGGAACTACACCGACGTTCTGAAGGAGGATCGCGAGGCGATCGTCCTGGCCGACCGGCTCGGCTACGTGGAGGCATTCGTCGGCGAGCACGTGACCGATCTCGCCGAGCCGGTCACCTCGTGCCTCACGTTCATCGCCTCGCTGCTCGACCGCACCGAGAAGATCGTCCTGGGCAGCGGGACCGTGAACTTGCCCAACAACCACCCCGCGCAGGTCGCCGCGCAGGTCGCGATGATCGACCACCTGCTCGAAGGACGGTTTCTGTTCGGGATCAGCCCAGGCGGTTTGCTCTCGGATGCGGAGGCGTTCGGCAACCTCGACCGCGACCGCACCGCAATGTTCGTCGAAGCGATCGATCACGTGCTGGCGATCTGGGCCGGCGAGGCGCCCTACGATCTGCGCGGCGAGTTCTGGTCGATCACGACCGCGCGCACGATGAAGCCGGAGATCGGCCAAGGCGGGATCGTAAAGCCCTACCAGCGCCCGCACCCGCCGATCGTGGTGACCGCGGTCGCGCCGTTCTCGAAGGGCGTCACCGAGGCGGCGAAGCGCGGCTGGACGCCGATCTCGGCGAACTTTTTGCAGCCGAACTGGGTCGCCTCGCACTGGCCGAAGTACGTCGAGGGCTGCGCCGGCGGTCCGCGCGCCGCCGATCCGGCCGACTGGCGCGTCGCGAAGAGCATCTTCGTCGCCGACGACGAGGCGACGGCGCAGCGCTACGGCAAGGGACACGACGGCCCGTACGCCTACTACTTCCGCTCCATCATGACGAAGCTGATCGGCAACGGCCGGCCCGAATTGTTCAAGGCCGACCGCGCGATGCCCGACGAAGCGATCACGCTGGACTACGTGCTCGACTCGCTCGTGATCTGCGGCACCGTCGACTCGGTCGTCGAGCAGCTGCTCGCGTTCCGCGACCACATCGGCGACTTCGGGACGCTGCTGTACGCCGGCCACGACTGGGCCGACCCGGCGCTCGGAAAGCGCTCGATGGAGCTGATGGCGACCGAGGTGATCCCGCGCGTGAACGCGGCGATCGCGAACGGCCGCGCGCCGGCGCGCAGCTCGTCGGTGGCCTAGCGCATGGCGCAACGCGTCGGTTTGCTCGGCCTGGGGATCATGGGCTCGGCGTACGCGGGTCATCTGATCGACGCGGGCTTCGAGACAAGCGGGTTCGACGTCGATCCCGGCGCGCTGCGGCGCTTCGAGGAGCGAGGCGGGCGTGCCGCGGCCGACCAGCGCGCGCTCGCGCGGGAATCCGACGTGGTGATCAGCGCGCTGCCGAGCGTCGAGGCGGCGGACGACGCGTTCTTCGGCGCCGGCGGCATCGCCGCGGGAGCGCATCGTGGACTGATCGTCCTCGAGGCGAGCACGCTGCCGCTCGAGGCGAAAGAACGCTGCCGAAACGGGCTCGCGGCGCACGGCGTCGCGGTGCTCGACGCGCCGGTGAGCGGCACCGGCACGCAGGCGCGGGTGAAGGATCTCGCGATCTACGCCAGCGGGGAGCGCGCCGCGTTCGACGCGGTCGCGGGCGTGCTCGGCACGCTGGCGCGGGTGGTGCGCTACGTCGGCGAGTTCGGCGTCGGCTCGAAGCTCAAGTACATCGCGAACCTGCTGGTGACGATTCACAACGCGGCGGCAGCCGAGGCGGTCGTGTTCGCGCAGAAGGCCGGCCTCGACCCGGCGATGATGATCGAAGTGGTCGGCGAAGGCGCGGGCGCATCGCGCATGCTCGCAGTGCGCGGGCCGATGATGGCGGCGGGATCGTACGAACCGGCGGCGATGAAGCTCGACGTCTACAAGAAGGATCTGCACATCATCGCCGACTTCGCGCGCGAGGTCGGCGCGCCGACCCCGCTCTTCTCGCAAAGCGCAGTTTTCTACAAAACCGCTATGGAGGAGGGCCGCGGGAAACAGGACACGGCGGCGATCGCCTCGGTATTGAAGACCATGGCCGGACTCCCGCCGGATCCCTGATGGACCATCTGCTCCACCCGGATCTGCGCTTCGTCGCGCAGAACGTGCTGGGCGGGCTCGCCTACGGCAGCCTGCTGTTCTTGATCGCCTCGGGGTTGACGCTGGTCTTCGGGCTGATGCGGATCATCAACCTCGCGCAGACCGCGTTCTACCTGCTGGGCGGGGACGTCGGGCTGACGCTGGTCGCGCACGGCACGAACTTCTGGCTCGCGAGCGCGGCCGCCGGAATCGTCACGATGGTGCTCGGACTGGCGGTGTACCGCGCGTTCCTGCACCGCTACCACGCCGACCCGCTGACCTCGCTGCTGCTCACGCTCGGGTTCACGCTGATCCTCGACGACGCGATCCTGGCGATCTGGGGCGGCGATCCGCACTCGATCGCGCCGCCGCCCGCGCTCGCGGGCTCGGTGCAGCTCGGCACGCTGGTGTTCCCGGTGTACTGGCTGGCGGTGATCGTCCTGAGCGTCGTCGTCGCGGCGGTCATGTTCATCGCGCTGCAGCGCACGATGCTCGGGGTGATGATTCGCGCCAGCGTCGACGACGAGGAGATGGCGCGCGGGCTCGGGGTCGACGTCAACCGCGCGTTCTACGTGGTCTTCGCGGCCGGCGCGCTGATCGCCGGAATCGGCGGTTTGCTCGGCGGGCCGATCACCAGCGCCTATCCCGGGCTCGACGGCGAGCTGACGCCGCTGGCGTTCGCCGTGGTGATCGTCGGCGGGATGGGCAGCCTCAGCGGCGCGCTCGTCGGCAGCCTGCTGATCGGGCTCGTCAACGCGTTCGGCAAAGCGATGTTCCCGGAGCTCTCGTACTTCACGATCTTTGTGCCGGTTGCGCTGATCATGGCGTTCCGCCCGCAAGGGCTGTTCGGAAGGAAGCTGTGAGGGCGCGCCGCCACTGGACGCTGGTGACCGCCGCCGGGCTGATCGTCGCGCTGCTGCTGCCGAAGCTCGGCGTGCCGACGTTCTACGTCTCGCTGCTGACGCAGACGTGGATCTTCGCGATCGTCGCGATGAGCCTCGACCTGCTGATCGGCTTCACCGGCTTGGTGAACTTCAGCCAAGCGGCGCTGTTCGGCGTCGGCGCGTACGCGGTCGCGATCGCGGCGACGCGCTTTCACGTCGTCGGGTTCGTTCCGGCGCTGGGACTTGGAATTATCGCGGCCGTCGTCACGGCGGCGGTGTTCGGGCTCGTCGCGCTGCGCAGCGAGGGCGTCGGCTTCATCATCATCACCATCGCGCTGAACGAGATCGTGTGGGGGCTGGCGTACCAGTGGGTCTCGGTCAGCGGCGGCGACAACGGGATCACCGGCCTGGTGCGCCCGGCGGTTGGCCCGTTCGACGTCTCCGCGAACACGGGCTACTACTACGTCTGCTTCGCCTTCTTTGCGCTCGCGCTGCTGCTGATGCTGCTCATCGTGCGCTCGCCGTTCGGGCTGGTGCTCAAAGGCGTGCGCGAGACGCCGCGCCGGATGCGCGCGCTCGGCTACAACGTCTGGCTCTACCGCTACCTGGCGCTGATGCTTTCCGGCGCGTTCGCCGGGCTCGCCGGCGTGCTGTTCGCCTGGTACAACCAGTTCGTCGGCCCCGTCGCGCTCTCGCTCGACCAGTCGACGCAGTTCCTGATCATGGTGATCCTGGGCGGGATCGGGACGCTCTACGGCCAGCTCTTCGGCGCGTTCGTCGTCGTCTTCCTGAGCAACGAGCTCAGCGCGATCACGCCGCGCTGGCAGCTGATTCTCGGCTTGGTGTACTTCGCGGTGGTGATGTACGCGCCGGGCGGTTTGGTGGTGCTCGTGCCGCGGCTGTGGGCGCGACTGCGCGGGCGCAACATTCCGGTTGTCGCCTCGGAGCCGCTGTGAGCGCGAACGGGGTGTGCCTCGCGCTGGACTGCGTGACGAAGCGGTTCGGCAGGCTCGCCGTGCTCGAAGAGGTGTCGTTCTCCGTGCCGGCGGGACAGCGCTGCGGGATCATCGGTCCGAACGGCGCCGGCAAGTCGACGCTCTTCAACATCGTCGCCGGCGATCTGCCGCTGACGCGCGGGTCGGTCCGCTTCCTCGGAGCCGACGTCACCCGCCGGAGCGCGCACGCGCGCGCGCGGCTCGGGCTGGGGCGCACGTTCCAGACGACGACGCTGTTTCCGAAGCTCACCGTGCTGGAAAACCTCGTGCTGGCGCTGCAAGCGCATAGCGCCGAGCGCTTCGCCATGCTCGTTCCGCGCAGCCGCTACCGCGCGCGCGACGAGGAGGCGCTCGCGCTGCTCGAGCGCGTCGGGCTGACGGCGCGCGCGCATCATCTGGTCGACGCGCTCGGCTACGGCGAGAAGCGGCAGATCGAGATTCTGCTCGCGCTCGCGCAGCGCCCGAAGCTGCTGCTGCTCGACGAGCCGACGGCCGGTCTGGCGCCGGCCGACGCGACGCTCGTCACCGCGATGCTCAAGAGGGAGCATTCGGACTTGACGATCGTGCTGATCGAGCACGACATGGGCGTGGTGTTCGACGTCGTCGAGCGGCTCGTCGTGCTGCACCACGGCCGCGTCGTCGCCGACGGGCCGCTCGAAACGATCCGCGGCGATCAGCGCGTGCAAGAGATCTATCTGGGCGGGAAGCTGTGAGCCTGCTCGAGGTGGACGAGATCCACACCTACTACGAGCACAGCCACATCTTGCAAGGCGTCTCGCTGCGCGCGGAGAGCGGCCGCGTCACCGCGCTGCTCGGCCGCAACGGCGTCGGCAAGACGACGCTGATCCGCTCGGTGATCGGGTTCACCCCGCCGCGGAGCGGACGGATTCGCTTCAACGGCGAGCCGATCGAACGGCTTCCCTCGCATGCGATCGCGCGCCGCGGCGTCGGCCTCGTGCCGCAAGGTCGGCGCATCTTTCCCTCGTTGACCGTCGAGGAGAACTTGCGGATCGGCGGGCTGCCGGCGCGGGCGGGGCGCTGGTCGCGCGAGAGCGTCTACGAGCTGTTTCCGCGGCTGCGCGAGCGCAGCGGGCACTACGGCGGCCAGCTCAGCGGCGGCGAGCAGCAGATGGTCGCGATCGGCCGTGCGCTGATGGCGAACCCGGTGCTGCTGCTGATGGACGAACCGTCGGAAGGGCTGGCGCCGCTGATCGTGCGCGAGCTGGAGCGCACGCTGCACTCCCTCAAGCAGACCGGGCTCGCGATCGTGCTGGTCGAACAGAACCTGCCGCTCGCGCTCTCGGTCGCCGACGAGGCGTACATCATCAGCAAAGGCCGGGTCGTCTTCGACGGCGATCCGAACGTCATTCGCACCGACGACGAGGTTCGCATCAACTACCTGGGGGTTTAGCACAGCTCGTAGCACACCGGAAACGGAGGATCATCGCGATGAGGACGTCCACCACAGCGAAGTTTGCGGCGCTCGCCGCGCTGCTTGCGATACTCTCGTCCGCGGCGGCGCCGCCGGCGCGCGCGGCCGATGCTGGACCGATCAAGGTCGCGCTGCTCGCGCCGACGTCCGGTTCGGCGGCCGCGGCCGGACATGACATGGTCGCCGGCTGGACGCTGTACTGGAAGGAGCACAACGACAAAGTCGCCGGCCGAACGGTGCAGACGACGGTCTACGACACCGCCTCGAACCCGACGCATGCGCTCGACCAAGCCCGGCACGCCGTCGAGCAGGACGGCGCCCAGATCGTCGTCGGCCCGTACCTCGCGAACGAAGGGCTCGCCGTCGCGCCGTACACGATCCAGCACCGCATCCCGCTGTTTCTCCCGACCGTCTCGGCCGACGATCTGTCGCAGCGCATGGCGAACGCGTTCGTGATCAAGGTCGCGGGCTGGAGCTCGAGCCTGCCGACGCACCCGGCCGGCGAGTGGGCGTACGAGCAAGGCCATCGCAAGATGGTGACGCTGGCGAACAGCTACGCGTTCGGCTACGAGAACGCCGGCGGCTTCGCGCAGACGTTCACGCAGAAGGGCGGCAAGATCGTCGACCAGATCTGGGCGCCGCTCGGGACGGCCGACTACTCGCCGTACATCTCGCGCGTGCAGGCCGCGGCGCCCGACGCGCTCTTCGTCGAGATGGTCGGCGCCGACGCGGTCCACTTCCTCACCCAGTGGAGCCAGCTGGGGCTCAAGAACAAGATCCCGCTGATCGCGAACGAGACGACGACCGATCAGTCCAACATCCGGTCCATTGCGCCGGACATCGTCGAGGGGATCACCAGCTTCGGGCACTTCGCCGAGTGCCGCGACGCGGCGGCGACCCGAGTGTTCATCGACAAGTACGGCAAAGCGGAAGGCGTCCTGCCGTCGTACATGGCGACCGGGTTCTACACCGCCGCGCAGTGGATCGCGCACGCGATCGAGAACATTCACGGCAACACGAGCGATCCCGGCGTGCTGCTGCGCGCGGTGCGCGAGATCAAGCTCCCCGACTCGCCGTTCGGCCCGATGACGCTCGACCAGTACGGTGCGCCGGTCGAGAACGTGTACGTGCGCAAGGTCGTCGCGACGAGCGGCGAGGCGGCGAAGTATGCGAAGACCTGCAACGCGGTCGTGAAGACGTATCCGAGCGTCTCGCAGTTCTGGACCTGGCGCGCGGCCGACTACCTCAAACAACCGGTGTACTCGCCCAGCTATCAGGGGTACGCGAAATGACGAACGTCAAACGGATGGCCTGGCTCGGCGCCGTGAGCGTCGCGCTGGCAACGCTCGGCGCGCAGCCGCACCCAGCGCGCGCGCAAGCGAAAACGTTCAAGATCGGGTTCCTCTACCCGGTGACCGGCGTCTTCGCCGCGCCCGGCAAGTACATGCAAGAAGGGCTCGAGCTCTATCTGAGAGAGCACGGCAACAAGCTGGCCGGGCTGAACGTCGACGTCGACGTCGCCGACGATCAGGGAAATCCGTCGGTCGGGCTGACGCAGATTCGCAAGCTGGTCGAACAGGACCACGTCGACGTGCTCTTCGGGCCGCTGTCGGCGGCGGTCGGCTCGGCGATCGTGCCGTACATCGAGCAGCACAAAGTTCCGGCGGTCTATCCGATCGTCTCCTCGGACGATCTGACGCAGCGCACGCCGAGCGAGTACATCCTGCGCACGGAGTGGACGAGCAGCCAGCCGACGCACGTCCTCGGCGACTACGCGTACAAGACGCTCAAGTACCGCAAGGTCGCGACGATCGCGTACGACTTCAGCTTCGGCTGGGAGAGCTTGGGCGGCTTCATCGACACCTTTCAGCGCGACGGCGGGAAGATCGTCAAGGAAGTCTGGACGCCGCTGGTGACCTCGGACTACTCGCCGTTCCTCTCGGCGCTCCCGCGCGACGCGGACGCCGTGATGTGCAGCTACTCGGGCGCCGCGGCGGTGAACTTCATCAAGCAGTACAAGGCCTTCGGTTTGAAGATGCCGCTGATCTGCCAAGGCAACACCACCGACGAGAGCACGCTCCAGGACAGCCCGGACGCGGTCGGAATGATCACCGCGCTGCAGTACAGCGCCGCGCTGAAGAACCCGAACAACGAGAAGTTCGTCGCGGCGTACACCAAAGCGTACGGCCACGAGCCCTCGTACTACGCCGAAGGCACCTACGTCGGCGCGGAATACCTCAACCGCGGCCTCGCCGCGGTGCACGGGAACGTCTCCGACCCGGTCGCGTTCGTCAAAGCCATGCGCGCCGTGCACGTGACCGACGCCCCGCGCGGCCCGGTCCATCTCGACGACCGCGGCAACCCAGTTCAAAACATCTACATCCGCCGCGTCGAAAAGGTCGGCTCACAACTGCAGAACGTCGTCCTGCAAACCTACCCGAACGTGTCCCAGTTCTGGACGTACAACCCGGCGGAGTACTTGAAGCAGCCGGTCTACGACCGGACGCACCCCCCGTGTAACGCCTGCGGAGGGTAGTGCCTAGTTTGCGGTGATGGGGACGGTGTCGTAGCGCGAGTAGGCGACGTGCGAGGTGCCGTCGTCGTCGAACTGTAGGCACGAGTCGATCGGCTTGGCGTAGACGTGGAGGGTAATCGCGCGGCCGTCGCACGAGCCGACGCGGTGGACCGAGAGGTGGCCGCTGCGCATGTCGATCTCGCCTTCGTGCAGCGTGCGGGTCGTCGTGCGGCGCAGGTCGCGCGGGCCGCGCTCGAAGCCGTCGGGATAGGCGACGCGGTAGTTCTCGCACGTGATCGCGCCTTGCTGCAGGACGAAGGCACAGTCGGAGTCGGCGTGGTCGTGGATCGCCGAGCGCGCGTCCTTCTCCCAGCAGATCGCGATCAGCTCGAACGCGTCGTCGCGGACGACGAGGTTGCGCGTGTAGCGGCCCGGCGTCCAGCTCAGATACGGAGCGAGCGTTCGCCGGTCGACGCGCACGCCGCGCAGCGCCGCCGCCACGCGAACGGGCTGCAGCACGTCGCCCAGCTCGCGCAGGGCGACGACCAAATCCTCGACCGCGTGGAGCGTCGTCATCGCTCCGAGTGTTCGGGACGATGCGACGCTTTCCCGTGCCTTGAGCGAACTTGCAGGACGATTCGTCCGGGGCGATGAGGTGCACCAGCCAACATCTCGTGCGCTTCTTGCGCGCGTTCGAGAGGAAGCATTTCACCGATGCGCGTTTTTAGAGCGCCGCTTTCGAACAGATCGGTAAGCTTGTCCAGTCTGTCCTTCGTCACATCGACAATGAAATAAACGCCGCGAGCGCCGGATCGCCTTGTGTCTTCTTCCCGCGGTTGCGCGACGGCTGATACAACGACGCCACCACGCCGCACGACGTCGAACGAACGCGACAGCACTTCACCGCCCACCGTGTCGAGCACGACATCGACGTCATGAACCGCACGGTCGAACGGCTCGGCCCGAAAGTCGAGAAAACGTTCGGCGCCGAGACCGAGGACATAATCGCGATCGCCGGCCGAGCCCGAAGCGATCACGCGTGCGCCGGCGTGGTTTGCGAGTTGCACGCCATACGAACCGACGTTCCCGCCGGCCCCGTGAACGAGTACCGTTTGACCTGGTTCGACCTTTGCGTACTCGAAGAGCATCTGCCATGCGGTCACGCCGACTACCGGCACCGAGGCAGCTTCGAGGAAATCGAGATTCGCAGGTTTGCGCGCGAGCATGGCAGCTTTGCAGAGCGCGACCTCTGCATAGGCGCCTGTGAACGACGGATTTGTAGCTCCATACACCGAGTCACCAACGCGAAATTCACCCGCGTCCGTACCTACCGAAAACACGGTCCCCGCGAGATCGGCTCCCGGAATCAACGGAAGGTCCTGACCGAGGCCGCTTTTGCCCTCGCGAACGAGCGCGTCCCATGCTCCGACGCCCGCCGCCTCGACGCTTACGGTTACCTCACCGGACGCGGGCGCCGGCGCCGGTACGTCCTCATAGCGGAGAACCGGCGGCGGACCGAATTCATGAACGACGATTGCTTTCATGGTTGACAGCTCACACGTTCGAGTCGGAGTAATGCGATCTCTCTGGGACAATGATGCCACGCACCTCGTTTCGCCGGTGAACGGGCTTGCGCTCGCTTGGGAAGGCACACTCCGCGTCCGCGAGAGGAGCCGCACCGTCTCGGCCGGGAGTACCCGCGGGGAGGCAACTCGATTTGGTTCAGGAACTCGCGCGCACCGTTCGCGCGCCGCGCGGGAGCGCGTTGCGCGCTCGCAGTTGGCAGACCGAAGCGGCGCTGCGGATGCTGATGAACAACCTCGATCCGCAGGTCGCCGAGCGACCCGACGAGCTCGTCGTGTACGGCGGGATCGGCAAAGCCGCGCGCGACTGGGCATCGTTCGACGCGATCGTGCACGAGCTGGAACGGCTGCGCGACGACGAAACGCTTGCGGTCCAGTCGGGGAAACCGGTCGGCGTCTTCAAGTCGCATCCCGACGCGCCGCGCGTCGTGCTGGCGAACTCGAACCTCGTCCCGCGCTGGGCGACCTGGGAGCACTTTCACGAGCTCGACCGCAAAGGGCTGATGATGTACGGCCAGATGACGGCCGGTTCGTGGATCTACATCGGCTCGCAAGGGATCGTGCAAGGGACGTACGAGACGTTCGTCGAGATGGGGCGCCGGCATTACGGCGGCGACCTCGCCGGCAAGTGGATTCTCACCGCCGGGCTCGGCGGGATGGGCGGCGCGCAGCCGCTCGCCGCGACGATGGCCGGCGCCTCGCTGCTCGCGGTCGAGTGCGATCCCACGCGGATCGAGAAGCGCTTGCAGACGCGATATCTCGACAAACGCGCGGACTCACTGGACGAAGCGCTCGCGATCATCGAAGAGTCGAAGCGCACGACGATTCCGGTCTCGGTCGCGGTGCTCGGCAACGCGGCGGAGATCGTGCCGGAATTGGTCCGGCGCGGCGTGCGCCCGGACGCGGTAACCGATCAGACCTCGGCGCACGATCCGGTGAACGGCTATCTGCCCGCCGGCTGGACGCTCGAGCAATGGCGTGAGATGCGCGAGCGCGATCCGCAGGCGGTCGCAGACGCGGCGAAGCGCTCGATGGTCGGGCACGTCGAAGCGATGGTCGCGTTTCACCGCATGGGAATTCCGACGTTCGACTACGGCAACAACATCCGCCAGATGGCGCACGACACCGGGCTGCAGGACGCGTTCGCGTTCCCGGGCTTCGTGCCGGCGTACATTCGGCCGCTGTTCTGCCGCGGCGTCGGACCCTTCCGCTGGGTCGCGCTCTCCGGCGATCCCGACGACATCGCGAAGACCGACGCGAAGGTCAAAGAGCTCCTGCCGAACGACAAGCACCTGCACCGCTGGCTGGACATGGCGCACGAGCGAATCGCGTTTCAAGGGCTGCCCGCGCGCATCTGCTGGATCGGTCTCGGGGACCGCGACCGCGTCGGCCTGGCGTTCAACGAGATGGTTGCGCGCGGCGAGCTGAAGGCACCGATCGTGATCGGTCGCGACCACCTCGACAGCGGCAGCGTCGCCTCGCCGAACCGCGAGACGGAAGGGATGAAGGACGGCTCGGACGCCGTCAGCGACTGGCCGCTGCTGAATGCGATGCTCAACGTCGCCGGCGGCGCGACCTGGGTGTCGTTCCATCACGGCGGCGGGGTCGGAATCGGTTTCTCGCAGCACGCCGGCGTCGTGATCGTCGCCGACGGCACCGAGGCGGCGGCGAAGCGCATCGCGCGCGTGCTGTGGAACGATCCCGCCAGCGGCGTCGCGCGCCATGCCGACGCGGGCTACGACGAAGCGGTCGAAGCGGCGCGCGCGCACGGACTTCGTCTCCCGATGCACGACGCGTGAGCGCGCCGGCGCTGGACCGTTCCACGATCACGCTGCGCGCCGGCGAGCTGCACGCGGCCGACGTGCGCGCGCTGGTGTGCGAGGGCGCGCGTCTCGCGCTCGCGCCGGACGCGCGCCCGGCGGTCGACCGCGCGGCCGAGGTCGTCGCGTCTATCGCGGCGCAAGACACGAGTGTCTACGGCGTCAACACGGGTTTCGGCAAGCTGGCGCAGACCCGCATCCCGCGCGAGAAGCTCGCCGACCTGCAGCGCAATCTCGTCCTTTCGCACGCCTGCGGCGTCGGCGCCCCGCTCCCGCGCGACGTCGTGCGGCTGATCCTCGCGCTGAAGATCAACTCGCTCGCGCGCGGCTATTCCGGCGTGCGGTGGACCCTCGTCGAGACGCTGCTGGCGTGCCTCGAGCGCGACGTGCTGCCGGTCATCCCGGGACAGGGCTCGGTCGGCGCGTCCGGCGATCTCGCGCCGCTCGCGCACCTGTCCGCCGCGCTGATCGGCGTCGGCGACGTGCACGCGAACGGCGCGCGCCTTCCCGCAGCGGAGGCGTTGGCCCAAAACGGGATCGCGCTGCTGGAGCTGCAAGCGAAGGAAGGGCTGGCGCTGCTGAACGGGACGCAAGTGTCGACGGCGCTCGCGCTGCGCGCGTTGATCGGTGCGGAAGACGTGCTCGCCGCCTCGCTGGTCGCCGGCGCGCTGTCGATCGAAGCTGCGCTCGGCAGCGTGCGGCCGTTCGACGCGCGGATCCACGCCGTGCGCGGTCACGCTGCGCAGAGCGACGTGGCCGCGGCGGTGCGCGGCCTGATCGAAGGGAGCGAGATCAACGAATCCCACCGCGACTGCGGGCGCGTGCAGGATCCGTACTCGCTGCGCTGCATCCCGCAGGTGCTCGGCGCGTGTCTGCGGACGCTGCGTGACGGTGCCGCGGTCCTGATCGACGAAGCGAACGCGGTCTCCGACAACCCGCTCGTCTTTCCGGAGACCGGCGAGGTGATCTCGGGCGGAAACTTCCACGCGGAGCCCGTCGCGCTCGTCGCCGACGCGCTCGCCGTCGCGATCGCCGAGATCGGCAACATCAGCGAACGCCGCTGCGCGCTCCTGGTCGACCCGACGTTCAGCGCGCTGCCCGCGTTTCTGGCGACCGATCCGGGATTGGAGTCCGGCTACATGATCGCGCAGGTGACCGCCGCCGCGCTCGCGTCGGAGAACAAACTCCTCGCGCATCCCGCCAGCGTCGACAGCATCCCGACCAGCGCCGGACAAGAAGATCACGTCAGCATGGCGACGCACGGCGCGCGCCGCCTCGACGACATGCTGCGCAACGCCGCGAGCATCGTTGCGATCGAGCTGCTCTCCGCCGCGCGCGGGATCGCATTCCGCCGCCCGCTGCGCACCTCGGGCGCGCTGGAAGCCGTGCTCGCCGAGATCGCACCCGACGGCGGCGGTACCGGCGACCGCTATCTCGCGCCGGAGATCGAGCGCGTCACCGCCCTGGTCCGCAGCGGTCGCTTCACGCCGCTCGTCGCACCGCTCTTTCCGACGACTACCGCTCACCCTTCGACAAGCTCAGGGTGACGAGCTGAAGGCGAACATGTACGAACGATGTCAGTGTGAGTGAGGCGAGGCGACGATGACGAACGATGAAACCGCGGCCGACGGTGGTGTCACCCTGAGCCCGTCGAAGGGTGAGAGAGCCTCGTCCTCGGAGCCGTACGACCTTGAGTGCGGCGATTCGCCGCTGCTGATCAGCGCGCCGCACGCCGGCACGCTGCTTCCCGACGACATTGCGGCGCGTCTCACGCCGCCGGGACGCGCGCTGGTGGACACCGACTGGTACGCGGACCGGCTTTACCCGTTCGCGAAGGCGCTCGGGGCGACGGTGCTGCGGGCGCGCTGGTCGCGGTACGTCATCGACGTGAACCGCGACCCGGCCGGCGTCTCGCTCTACCCCGGGGCGCGCACCACCGGCCTGGTGCCCGTCGAGACGTTCGAAGGCGAGCCGCTCTACGCGCCCGGCGATCAGCCGAACGACGAAGAGATCGCCGCGCGGCGCGAGCGGTACTTCGAGCCGTATCACGACGCGCTGCAGTCGGAGCTCGCGCGGCTGCGCCACAAGCACCGGTACGCCGTGCTGATCGACGCGCACTCGATCTGGAGCCCGCTGCCGCTGTTGTTCGAAGGCGAGCTTCCCGACGTGAACGTCGGCACGAACTCCGGCCGCTCGTGCGATCAGGACCTGCGCGACGCGGCCGCTGCCGCCGTCGCCGCATCGCCGTACTCGCACGTCGTCGACGGCCGCTTCAAAGGCGGCTACATCACCCGCCGCTACGGCAACCCCGCCCACTCGGTGCATGCCATCCAGCTGGAGATCAACCAGAAAACCTACCTCGCCGACGGCTCACGCACGGAATGGGACGACGCGAAGGCGGCGCGCTTGTCCGCCGTGCTGCGCACCGTCTGCGAAGCCGTGCTGAAGCTGGCGGGCTCGCGCGCCCCGAGCAGCAGCTCGATCGTCTAAAAACGGGAGGAAGTTCCAGCTTCGCCGAGCAGAGTCGCGTTCGTCATGCAACAGCAACAGCAGCAGCACACGCACGACGTCGCGCGCGCCGAGTTCGTTGACACCGGCGAGGGTCATCGCGCTTACCTGGCGGTTCCGTCCGGCGCGGGTCCGTTTCCGGGCGTGCTCGTCTTTCAGGAAGCGTTCGGGATCGATCCGTACATGCAAAGCGAGGCCGAGCGTCTCGCGAAGCACGGTTACGCCGCGATCGCGCCGGACCTCTTCGATGGGCAGACGTACTCGTACGACGACCGCGACAGCATCGGCTCGCGCCTCTCGGCGCTCACCGACGAGCTGATGCTCGACCACACCGAACGCGCCGCGACCGTATTGCAAAAGCTGCCAGTGCTGAAGAAGGGTCCGCTCGGCGCGGTGGGGTTCTGCATGGGTGGCCGGCTCGCGTTTCTCGTCGCTGCCGCGTTCGGCGAGCGGGTCGCCGCGGCGTCGTGCTTCTACGGCGGCTCGATCGGCTCGGAGCAGAAGCGTTTCTTCGAGCCGCTGCTCCACCGCGTCCCGGATATCAGTGCCGAGCTGCTGCTGCTCTACGGCGCCGACGATCCGTCGATCGAGCCGCGCGAGCACGGCCGGATCGCCGAAGCGCTCTCGACCAACAAGAAGCAATTCACGCTGACGGTCTTCGCCGGCGCCGGCCACGGCTTCGCCTCCCGCGACCGCGCGTCGCTCTACAACCCGAACGCCGCGGAGCTCGCCTGGAACGAAACGCTCCGGCTCTTCGACCGGACCTTGCGCTAACGCGCGCGCAAGCGCACGACCAGCCAGTCGCGCACCGTGTCGAGCCGGGGCTCGGATAGCGTCAGCCGGAACCGCCGTCGTGGGGCCGGCCGCCGATCACGACGCCGGCGCAGCGGGTCGCACCGAGCCAGTAGCATAGCTCGGCCGGCGACCCGACGTCCCAGAGCGCGAGATCGCAGCGCGCGCCGGCGCGCAGTTCGCCGCGATCTCCCAGCCCCAGCGCGCGCGCCGCGTTGCGGGTCGTGCCGGCGAGCGATTCTTCGGGCGTGAGGCCGAACAGCACGCACGCCATGTTCATCACCGTCGGCAGCGTGAGGACCGGCGAAGTTCCCGGGTTGCAGTCGGTCGCGAGCGCGATCGGGACGCCGTGCGCGCGCAGCGCCGCGAGCGGCGGCTTCACCGTCTCGCGAAGATAGTAGTACGCGCCGGGCAGCAGCACGGCGGCTGTTCCCGCGCGCGCGAGCGCCGCGATCCCGTCCTCGCTGGTGTGCTCGATATGGTCCGCCGACAGCGCGCCGTACCGCGCGGCGAGCGCCGCCGCGCCGGTGTCGGCGATCTGATCGGCGTGCAGTTTCACCGCGAAACCGAGCCGTTTCGCCGCCTCGAGCACGCGCGCGGTCTCTTCGGGCGTGAAGGCGATCGTATCGCAGAACACGTCGACCGCGTCGGCAAGCCCATCGCGCGCGACGAGCGGCAGCATCACCTCGCACACGAAACCAAGGTACTCTTCGCGCCGCTCCGCGTACTCCGGCGGGACGACGTGCGCGCCCAGGTACGTCGCGCGCACGGTGATTCCGAGCTCGCGGCCGAGCCGGCGCGCGACGCGCAGCAGCCGCAGCTCGGTCTCGAGGTCGAGCCCATACCCCGACTTGATCTCCACCGTCGTCGTGCCGTTCACGATCATCGTGCGCGCGCGTTGCGCGGCGTCCCGAAACAGCGTCTTTTCGTCGGTCGCGCGCGTCATGGCGACGGTGTGCGCGATCCCGCTCCCGCCGCTCGCCGCCGCGGCGTAGCTCTGCCCGGCGACGCGGCGCTCGAAATCGCCGACGCGCTCGCCGCCGAAAACGAGGTGCGTGTGAGGATCGATCAGCCCCGGGGTGATCCAGCGGCCGCCAGCGTCGATCACGCGCTCGGCGAGCCGCGCAGGCGCGCCGGGCAGCTCCGCGCTCGGCCCGATCCACGCGATGACGCCGTCGCGCGCCGCAACCGCGCCGTGCTCGATCGCCCCGTACGGCGCGCCGCCCGGAACCATCGTCGCGAGCCGCGCACCGACCCACAGCGTCTCCCACCGTTCGCTCATCCGTTCGCGTAGTACGGCGAAGCGGAACGGTTCCCGCTTGCGCGAAGCCGAGCGCCGATGCGGCTGTTCGCGCGCGAAGCGTTTCTCCCGACCGGCTGGGCCCCCGACGTCACGCTCGACATCGCGCCCGACGGAACGATCCTCGCCGTGCAGGCCGGCACGGCGCCGCGCGACGCGGAGATCGCCGGCGGCCCGGTTCTGCCCGGAATGCCCAACCTGCACTCGCACGCGTTCCAGCGCGCGATGGCCGGGAGCGCCGAGCGCAGCGCGACCGCGGACGACGATTTCTGGTCGTGGCGGGAAGCGATGTACGCGCTCGCGGCGCGGCTCGAGCCGGACGAGCTGCGCGCGATCGCGCGCGAGGTCTACTGCGCGATGCTGGCCGCGGGCTACACGGCGGTCGCGGAGTTTCATTACCTGCACCGCGATCCGCGCGGCGCGTGGTATGCCGACAAAGCCGCGACCTCGCGCGCGCTGATCGAAGCGGCGCGCGACGCCGGAATCGCGATCTGCCTGCTCCCCGCGCTCTACGCGCACTCCGACGCCGGCGGAAAACCGCTGCACGAGCGCCAGCAGCGCTTCGCCACCACGCCGGACGACATACTTCAGATCGCCGCTGCGCTGCGAAAAGACTACGCGAACGACGACGACGTCACGATCGGAATCTGCGCGCACTCGCTGCGTGCCGTCACGCCGGAGGAATTGCGCGCGCTGCTCGACGGCTCGCCGCGCGACGTCCCGGTCCATGTGCACGCCGCCGAACAGACGCGTGAGGTCGACGCGGTGCGCGCCGCGCTCGGCGCGCGCCCGGTGGAGTGGCTGCTCGCCAACCACGACGTCGACGCGCGCTGGTGCCTCGTGCACGCCACGCAGGTCGACGAACGCGAGCGCGACGCGCTGGCACGCAGCGGCGCCGTGGCCGGACTCTGTCCGACGACCGAGGCGAACCTCGGCGACGGGCTCTTTCCGCTCGCGCCGTATCTCGCCGCGGACGGCGCATTCGGGATCGGCTCCGACAGCAACGTCTCCCTCTCGCCCGCCGAGGAGCTGCGCTGGCTGGAGTACGGCCAGCGGCTCGCGCTGCGCCGCCGCGTCGTCGCGGCCGTCGCAGCAGGGACGTCCTGCGGGGAGACGCTCTATGCGGGCGCCGCGCGCGGCGGCGCGCGCGCCTGCGGCTTGAACGCGGGCGCGCTCGAAGCCGGCTGCCGCGCCGACCTGATCGTCCTCGACGCGCGCGCCGAAGCGTTCGCCTCCGCGCCGCCGGGCGAGCTGCTCGACCGCTACGTCTTCGCGTGCGACCGGGCCGCGCCGCGCGACGTGATGGTGCGCGGGCGCTGGCGCGTGCGCGACGGGAATTTGACACGCTGAGCGGCGCCGAGCGAGGAGCGAGCGCCGCCGCCCGACAACGTCGCCGCAAAGGAGCGGCACCGCGCATGGCGACCATCGAGTTCACCCAGAACTACAGCGACCTTTCGACCGACCAGGGCTTTCAGTTCAAGTTCTTCTGCGACCGCTGCGGCAACGGCTACATGTCGAGCTTCCAGTCGAACCCGCTGGGGATGGCCGGCGGTTTGCTGCGCGCGGCGGGCGGGCTGTTCGGCGGCATGCTCGGGAACGCCGGCAACAGCGCCTACGAGGTGCAGCGCGCGGTCGGCGGACCGCAGCACGACGCGGCGCTGAAGAGCGCGGTCGAGGAGATCAAGCCGCTTTTTCACCAGTGCAAACGCTGCGGGACGTGGGTGTGCGGCGAGGTCTGCTGGAACGCTGACCGCAGCCTGTGCAAGCAGTGCGCGCCGATCCTGCAAGAAGAGCTGGCCGCGGCGCAAGCCAGCGTCGCGCGCGACCAGGTGTACGAGCGCGCGCAGTCCGTCGACCAGACGCACGGGATCGACGTCGCGGCGACGGCGTCGTCGGCACCGGTGTGCGCGGCGTGCGGCGCGCCCGCCAGCGGCGGGAAGTTCTGCGCCGAATGCGGCGCGCCGCTCGGCAAGACGACGTGCGCGAAATGCCACGCCGAGCTCGCCCCGAACGCGAAGTTCTGCGGCGAGTGCGGGACGCGAACCGGTACCAGCTGATGTACCTTCCGGACAGGTTCGAGTAGTCTAGCCCGCCGACGAGGTAACGCTAGCGAGTTCGGGCAATACCGAGGTCCGTGAGCTCGCTTACGCTTCTCGGGTGGAAGCTGCGTTGAGCGCCCTCGGGCCCCGGCCCACCGGGCGCCGCGCAGGCGCACGGACGGTGCTGCGCGACGCGCGCGAAGCAGCGTCCGCAGGTGATTGGGAGCGCGTCGTCGCGCTGCTCGAGGGCGCCGAGCTGGAAGAGCGCGGCGAGCGCGTCGAAGCCGCGTTCTGGCTGGCGCGCGCGGCGCTGCGCGGCGGATCGCCCGCGCGCGCGCTGGTCGCGCTCGACGACGTCGCCGATCTGCCGGAAGGGACCGAGGAGCGGGTCACGGCGGCGGCGCTGCGCGGCACCGCGCTGGTGCGGCTCGGCCAAAGCGACGAGGGCGTCGCGCTGCTCGAGCGCGCCGTCGGCGACGCCGCGCTCGTCGACGGCCCGGCGCGCGCCGAGGCCGGCTACGACCTCGCGCTGGCGTACTTCGGGCTGGGCCGGCTCGACGACGCCGAGAGCACGCTCGACGCTCACACCGATCCGGCGGCGGGAATCACCTACGCGCGCGCGCTCGAGCTCTACGGCTGGATCGAAGTTCGCCGCGACCGCTATCCGATCGCCTCGCGCCACTTCCTCGACGCGCTCGACGTGCTGCGCACCTCGCCCGAGCGCGACGCGCCGATGTCCGCGGCGCTGCTCTACGCGATGACGACGATCGCGCTCGACACGCTCGACCTCAAGCTGTTCGCGCGCGTCCGCGGGGACGTCGAGGCGCTGCTGAGCGCGCCGGCGCTGCAGACGCGCTCGTTCGCGATCCGCCAGAACCGCGCGTTCGTCGAGCTGCTCGACGGCAACGCCGCCGAAGCGTGGCGGATCGCCGACGAGACGCTGGCGGAATCCTTGCCGGGCGCGCAGCGCGTCGCCGCGCTCGTCACCGCGGCGCGCATCGCGCGCGCGGCGGGCGACGCGTTCACGCCGGAGCAGCTCGGGCGCAAAGCGGGGGCGATCGCGCTCGACGTCGACTGGGGCGCGACCGGCGCCGACGAGCGCGCCGCGCTGCCGTCCGCGGTCCGCGAGGCCGCCGAGTTCGACCCGGTGCTGGCGGAACGGCTGCTCGCGCTCGCCGAGGCGCTCCCGCCGCCGCGCGTCCCGGTCGAAGCGCTCGAGGGCGTGCGGCGGCTCGACGCGCTCGAAGATCTCGCCCGCGCGGCGCTCGCCCGCGCGCACGGCGAGACCGCGAAGGCGACGGCGCGGCTGCGCGCGGCCGCGGCCGCCTTCAACGCGCGCGGGCTGCGCTTCGACGAAGCGATCGCGCTGCTGGGACTGATCGAGATCGTCTCGACCGACGAAGCGCTGCAGCGCGCCGACGAGCTGACGCGGGTCGTCCCGCGCTCGTGGCTGCGCCGGCGCTTCGCCGCGCTCGCCGAGCGCGCGCGCGGCGTCGAGCAGCTCAGCACGGCCGAGCACCGGGTGATGCTCGCGATCTGCGAAGGCCGCTCGACCGCCGAGATCGCGGCCCGCTTCGGCCGCAGCAAGAACACGATCCGCAACCAGACCCGCCGCGTTTACGAGGTGATGGCGGTGCGGACGCGCTCGGCGCTGGTCGCCAAGTGCGCCGCGCTGGGGATCGTCCCCGGAACGTCGTGAGCCGGCTCAACGGACCCACGCGCTGGTTCAAAAATACTACTGTATAGGTCGCCTGCGATAGTATGATATAGAGGTGGGCGCGAGGCCGCCTGGCCAACGTCAGCCCTCGTGTGGTACTCCGGGACCGGCCTGGGCTCGTGATTCACGTCGTTGCCGAGCGCCGTTTGGGGCGGCTCGCGGTGTACGGTCCAGACGGGCACCTGTGGCATCTCGCCGACGCGAGCGGCGAAGCGCGGGGCGCCGGAATGCGCGCTCCGTACGGGCCGGGTAATCCGATCGCGCCGGGTCACTACCGGCTGCTGGGCCAGGTCGAGCACGATCCGCCGACCGCCGAGGACGGCCCGGGCGCGATCGACGTCGGCGATCTCGACAACACGACGCGGCGCCGGCTGATCGACGCCAGCCGCGCGCGGGTGCGCGGCGATGCGCTCGAGATCGCTTCGCTCACCGGACGGGCCGGCGGGCTCGCGGAATACGGTCGCACCGCGATCGTGATCCGCGGCGGCGGCACGATCCTGGCGCACCTCACCCCGCCCGAGGATCCGCTCGCGCCCTACCAGCGGCTGACGCGCAGCGACGGCGGACTCCGCCTGCACAACGCGGACCTCGCGCGGCTGCTGATCATCCTCAAGCCGGCGTTCAAGGACGAGACGACGATCGTCTTGACGGTGCTCGGCGAGCCGCCGCGCACCTCGCTGCACTAGGCGCCCGCGAGCGCTTCGGCGAGCACGAGATCTTCGATCGCCAGGCCGACCGATTTGAAGATCGTCACGTCGCTCGGGGCACGGCGAACCTGCGCGCCGTTCACCAGCTCGATGCCGAGCTCGCGCGTTTTCGCGAGCACGGGTCCTTCGCGGCCCGGGACGCGCGCGATCGCGTAGACGCACGCGACCTCGACGAGCGCGGCGATCGCCTCGACGTGTGCGAGCGCTTGCGGGCCGGTGCCGAAGACGACGACCCTCGCCGGCGCGTTGCGGTCGGCGACCAAATACTTCGTTGCGAGCGCAGAGACGGCGGCGGTCCGGACGCACGTCAGCGCCGCGGCGTCGAGCACCGCGAGCGGCGCCAGCGTCTCGCGCGCGAGCAGCACGTACGCGCCTTGCACGCGCGGCACACCGGCCGCGGCCGGCAGCGCGTTCACCGTGACAAGCTTCACCCCAGCGGTCCCGCTCGCGGACTGCGCCGGCATCATCAGCAGCGTCCCGCCCGCGAGCGCGACGTGCGCGCGCGGGACGAGCGGCGGCAGCGGGGCCCGAAACGCGCGCTCGAGGATCTCGACCGCCCGCCGCGGCGGCAGCGCCCGCGCGACGTCGCCGGCCGAAAAGGTGCGCACGGCGCCGGGTTTCGACGGGTTGCCCGCCGATCCGTCGAATCGTGCCCCGATGGAGTCTGACGAGCTCGCGGCTTTGGCCCGGCAGATGTCCGCGGCGATCGAGCACCTTCACGCGATGACCCAGCAAATCGCCGGCAACGCGCGCACGCAAGCGGCCTCGCTGCGCGAGGTCGTCGAGACCACGCGCTCGGCATCGCGCGAGCTCGCCGGGACGCTCGAGGTCGTGCACGCGGTGCGCGGCGAGGTCGGCGGCGCGACCGACGCGGTCGGCGTCGCCTCGCAGCAGATCGCACAGCTGGCGCACGCCGTCGACCGGCTCGCGGCGCAAAGCCGCGCCGGCGCCGGCGCGATCGAGCAATTGCTCGCGGTGAGCGCGCGGATCGGCGCGGCGGTCTCGTTCATCGAGGAGGTCTCGCAGCAGACGAACCTGCTCGCGCTCAACGCGTCGATCGAAGCGGCGCGCGCGGGCGTGCACGGCCGCGGCTTCGCCGTCGTCGCAGGCGAGATTCGCAAGCTCGCCGACTCGACGCGCGCGGCGACGACCGAGATGAACGCGCTGCTGCGCGAGATCGAGGCGAAGGCCCGCGACGCGCAAGAGATCGCCGGCGGCACCGAAGAAGCGGCGCGGCTCGGCGCCGACGCATCGGCGGTTGCCGAGCACGCGCTGGCGTCGATCTCGAGCGCGGTCGGAAGCGTCGCGGCGTCGTTCGAGCGGGTCGACCGCACGATCGCCGCGCAGGCCACGAGCACCGAAGAGCTGGAACGCGCCTCGCAAGGCGTGCTCGACATCTCACGCGCGCACCATACCGCCGCGGCCGAGTCGCGGCTGTCGGTGAACGCGCTCGCGCACCACGTGAAGCGGCTGGCGACCGGCGTCGAAGCCGCGGCGCTCGTGCGCCGGCGCAACGTGCTGCGCGTCGCGACGATCCTCGGCGACTCGCCCTCGGCCGCGGCATGGAAGCAGTTTCAGACGCTCGTCCGCGAGCGGACCGGCGGGCTCGTCTCGGTCGAGCTGGACATCCCGTACACCGGCAAAGGCCGCGGCGAGGTGAACGTCTTCGACGATCTGCTGGCGGGCGAGCTCGCGCTGGCCTCGGCGTCGTGCTCGGTCTCCGGCAACGTGATCCCGGCCGCGCAACTGCTCGAGCTGCCGTTCTTGTTCGATTCGCCCGGGCACGCGTTCGCGGTGCTCGACTCGCCGGCCGGTCAAGAGGTGCTCGGCGAAGCGGCCGCCGTCGGTTTGCTCGCGTACGGCTACCTCGAGAACGGGATGCGGCACCTGACCTCGTCGGTCGCGCCGGTCCGCTCGCCCGACGATCTGCGCGGGCTGCGCTTGCGCGTGATGGAAGCGCCGATCTATCTCTACCTGGCCGATGCGTTCGGCGCGATCGCGGTGACCGTGCCGTACTTCAAGCTGCCGGAAGCGCTGCGCGAGGGCGAAGCGCAGGCGCAGGAAAACCCGCTCGTCAACATTCGCAGCCTCGATCTGCCGCGCGTGCAGCGCTATCTCACGCTGAGCGCGCACACCTACACGCCGCAGATCGTCTTCGGCAACCCGCTCGCGATGGAAGCGCTCGGCGAGCACCGCGCCGGCGTCGAAGGCGCGCTGCGCGAGGCGATGGCGTGGCACCGCGAGCGGGCGCGCGAGATGGAGCGCGAGGCGCTGGCCTGGCTGCGCACGCGCATCGAGATCGTCGAATTGGACGCGCGCGAGCGCGCGGCGTTCCGCGCCGCGGCCGCGCCGGTCGACGCGCACCTCGAGCGGCTGGTCGGCGGCGGCCGCTGCGCGAAGCTGCGCAACGCCGCGGCGGCGGTGCGCACCGGCCGCGGCATGTCGGCGCTGCGCGCGTAGCGAACGCGCCGCAGCGTGACGGATCAGGATCAGCGCGGCGTGACCGATCAGGACGAGCGCCGCGCGAGCGAGCGCGAAGACCGGCGCCGCGGCGAACGCCGGCGCTCGCAGCTCAGCATCTTCGCCGAACGCCGGCTCGGCGAGCGTCGCCGCATCCAGCGCCGGCTGGTCGACGTCTTCCGCAGTTTCTTGGGGCTCCCGCCGCTCGAGCGATGACCCTCGGAAACCTCACTGCCGAGCCGGTGCTGCGGCGGCCCGATCTCGTCGCGCCGTCCGTGCGCGATGCGGTCGAAGCGTGGGGCGGTGCGACACCGCCGGAGGCGTTTTGGGTCGCGGAGATCGACCCGCAGCTTGCCGACACGCGCGCCTTCTGCGAGCGCTACGGTGTGGGGATGGACGAGTCGGCGAACTGCGTGATCCTGGCCGCGCGCCGCGAGGGACGCGCGTGGTTCGCGGCCTGCGTCATCCCGGCGTCGACGCGCGCCGACGTGAACGGGCTCGCGAAGAAGGTTCTCGGCGCGAGCAAGATCTCGTTCGCGGCGATGAACGAAGCCACCGCCGCATCGTCGATGGAGTACGGCGGGATCACGCCGCTCGGGTTACCGCCGGAGTGGCCCGTGTTGATCGACGCGAACGTCGCGGCCGCGCCGCGCGTCGTCATCGGCAGCGGGGTGCGCCGCTCGAAGATCTCGCTCCCCGGCGCAGCGCTCGCCGAGCTGCCGAACGCGACGGTGCTGGAGTCGCTCGGCCGCGCGTAGCGGTTGATTCCGGCTGCGCGGCTTTCGTCTAGCGCGACGCGGTGAGCTGTTCTTGAATCCAGCCGGTCCAGGCGGCGCCGAGCTCCGGTGCGGCGAGCAGCTCGTGCAAGCGTGTGCGCTCGAAGAGATAGATCGTGAAGACATCGATGATGCGGACGCCGTGCGCAGGCCGTGAGGTAACGGTGATCGCGTCGCCTTCGGCGATCGTGCCGGCGCGCGCGATGCGCAAGTACGGCCCCGGGCGGCGCGCACCGGCGAACGTCTTCACGAAGCGCGGATCGCGCATCCGCGCCGCGAGCTTGAAGCAGGGGACGCGCGGGATCGAGACTTCCAGCTCCGCCTCGCCGATCGCCCAGCGCTCGCCGACCAATGCTTCGTTCACGTCGAGGCCGCTGGTGGTGAGGTTCTCGCCGAACGTGCCGGGCTCGAGCGGCCGCCCGAGCTCGCGCTCCCACCAAGCGTAGTCTTCGGCGGCATACGCGTACACGGAGCGGTCGGGACCGCCGTGCACTTCGCGGTCGGCTTGATCGTCGCCGGCGGCGTTGACGCCTTCGAACCGCACCCGCCCGCGCACCGGCCGCTTGACGATCGCGCTCTGAACCGGACCGCGCGGCGTTTCGAGCGGCGCCGGCCGGCCGACGTTGACCGACCTCACGCGCGCGGATGCTGGGTTCACGATGCTCTCCCGAACGAAGCGAATTTTCACTGACGACCGCGTCCGGCGGCGTCGGGTTTCACCGACGACGCCTCGCGGGCGGCAAGCCGGATCGCTGCCGCACTCTGCGGAAGGTTGCGCTGAAATGGATCTGCGCCTTGTCGTCGCCGGCTTCATCGTCGGAACGATCGCCGGTGTCTCGGGGATCGGCGGCAGCTCGCTGCTCGCGCCGGTCCTGATCCTGATCTTCGGCGTGAACGCCTCGATCGCGATCGGGACCGACCTGATCTACAGCGTCCCGATGAAAGTGCTCGCCGCGGTCACGCACCTGCGCCAGCGCACCGTCGATTCGCGCGTGATCAAACTGCTGTGCGCGGGCGGGATCCCCGGCGCGCTGGCCGGCTTGTTCGCGTTCGGGTTGCTTCGCTCGCACGTGCGCGGACACGAGCTGGAACAGTTCCTTCGCCACGCGATCGGCGTGGTGATCCTCTGCGCCGCCGCGGCGGCGGTTCTCGCGCACGTGCTGCGGCCGCGCCGTGACGACGCACCGGCCGTGCCGGCGGGGGAACCCGCGCGGCTGCGGGTGATCGCGATCGGCGCGGTGGTCGGCTTTTTGGTCGCGATGACGTCGATCGGTTCGGGCTCGATCACGCTGCCGCTGCTGTTGCTAGCCCTGCCGGCCGTGGCGCTGCGCTCGCTGATCGGCTCGGAGATCGTCTTCGCGGCGGTGATGGTTCCGGTCGCGGCGGCGGGCCACGTGACGTTCGGAAACGTCGATTGGATGATGGCGCTCAGCCTCACCGCCGGCGCGCTGCCGGGCGCGTATCTCGGCGCGCGACTGTGCCTGTGGCTCGGCGATGCGGCGCTGCGGCCGGTTATCATCGGCGTGCTCGCCGTCGCCGGAGCAAAGCTGCTATGACAACGGAGTCTCGTGCCGACACAAGCAAGCGCATAGCTGACTGAGGTCTATCCGTGCGGCAGCTTGCCGCCGAAAGAAGAGGAGTACGTCGCTGCACGGAGGTGGCATGGCGCTCTCGCCGATCACGCATTTGTTCTCCACGCCGGTGAACCGGAGCCCATTCGCCGCCTTGGCGGAACGGACACACGCCGCGAGCGGCGCCGGCGCGCCACAGGCCGCGCAGGGTTCGTTCTCCGCGCACCTCACGCTCACGCTGTACGGCGCGGACGGCCTCGTGCGCAACCTGCAGAACGGCGCGGCGTCGCTCACCGGTGCGCCGCTCGCGACGGACACTGCGGCCGTGATCGAGGTGCAAGACGCAGAGGGCCGCGAGATCAGCGTGTCGGTGCGCAAGGACGGAACGTTCGTCGCGGTCGAGCACGCCGGCGGCGGGATCGCTCGCTACGACAGCCGAGCCGGAAGCGCGGAAAACTCGGCGCAACACGAGTTGGCGAACCGCGCCGCCCGCATCGCCGGACTGGCGGTATCATCGGGAACGGGAGCGGCGCTCGCGACCGGAGCGCAAGGCGCGCTCGCAGCAGCCGCCGGAGGGAACGGCGCAACGGAAAACGTCAGCGTGACGATCACCGACACGAACGGCGTCTCGCGCTATGCGGGCGGCGCCGACGGCGTCGTGTCGGCGTGGCGCACGACTGCGGACGTCGCCTTGGAAAGCGTAACGCTCGATCACGGCGTGCAGACCGATGCGGTGCGGCGCACGGACGGTTCCGGCTCGACGAAGATCAGCGGCGGCGCGCTGGGCGGAACGATGTTCGTGCTGACGCACGACCGCGACGGCGCCGAGCACGTCGACGTAACGAGCGGCGGCGGCCAAGGCGCGTCCGCCGGCGAGGCCGCCGTCGCCGCGTTCGACGCGTTCGGCGAGCGGATCACGATCGGCGCCGGCTCGCAGGGAGACACGACGGTCGAGCTGACGGACGCGGCCGGCACATCCTTCGAGCTCACCGGCAGCCTGTCGGGTGCGTCCGCCTCGCTGAGCGTGAACGTCGGCGTCGGCGACACCAGCGGCACCCGACGCGCCGAGCTCACCGAGGACGCGACCGCGATCAGCGCGACCGGCAGCGATGCGCGCGCGACGACGTCGCTGGTTGCCACCGCGCGCGACGCGAAGCACGCCGGCATCGAAGACGGCACGTTGGCGCTCACGGTCGACGCGAGCGTCGTGTCGGCGAAGGGGAACTCCGGAGTCGAGGAAACGCGCAGCACGGCCACGCTCGGCGTGCACGCTCGAGCCGGCGGCACGCTCGACGTCGCCGGCGTTGCAGCAGCCCGCGTCGACGACGGCTTCCGCGACGAAAACGGCAAACAGCATCTCGTCGCCGGCTCCAGCACCGATGCGGAAGGCGGCGTTTCGTTCGAGCATGCCGTACCGCGTGAGATCGTCGCCGTCGAGGTGGACGCGCTGGGCGACGACCTGCGCAGCCGCGGCGCGCCGCAGACGTCGACGACCAACGACGACGGGATGATCGCGATCGACGCGTTCGGGCACCGCACCAGCGCGATGAGACACGACGACATCTCGCGCATCGCGGACCACGTGACGGTCGCTTCGCGCGACACGCTGCTGTAAGCTCCGCGCGCGGGCCTCCGCCGATCGGCATACTGGGTCTGCCTGCTTAATCTCCCCAGGAAGGGAAAGGGTGCGGCGCTCCCGTAGGTTCGGGCCTTCGCACGGCTACGGGTTAGGAGCAGCGACATGCCACAATACACGCGCCAAAATGTTTGGAAGAACGGCGGCGACTTCGACGATCCGGTGATCTTGGCGTACGCGCAGGGCGTTGCCGGAATGAAGGCGCGCGCTCTCGCCACGCCGACGAGCTGGCGTTTCTACGGCGCGATCCACGGGTTCGATCCTGATCTCTGGCAGCAGCTCGGGTATTTCGATCCGAACGAGCCGCAGCCGAGCGACGACCTCATCGCGCAGTTTTGGAAACAGTGCCAGCACGGCAGCTGGTATTTCGAGCCGTGGCACCGCGGTTATCTGATCGCGCTCGAGGCGAACATTCGCGCGATCGTGCAGCAGCAGCCGAACGCACCGGCCAACTGGGCGCTGCCGTACTGGAACTATTTCAACCCGAACGAGAACCAGCTGCCGCCGGCGTTCACGCGAGCGGACTGGCCCGGCGACGGCCCCAACCCGCTCTATGTCGCGCAGCGGTACGGGCCGAACAACGACGGGAACGTCTACGTGCCGGTCGACCAGATCAATCTCGACGCGATGCAGGATCCGGACTTCACCGGCGTCGCGAGCGGCGGCAGCCCCGGCTTCGGCGGCGTCGACACCGGCTTCGAGCACGGCGGACCGGTGCACGGCGGCATCGAGACGCAGCCGCACGACTACGTGCACGGCTTGGTCGGGGGAGCCGATCCGAACTCGCCCGACCCGAACAACCCGAATCCCGGCCTGATGTCCGACCCGGACACCGCCGGACTCGACCCGATCTTCTACCTGCACCATGCGAACATCGACCGGTTGTGGCAGGTGTGGCGGCAGAACCCGTCCTCGCACGTCGATCCGCCCGATCCGAACTGGGTCGACGGTCCGGGCAACATCCAGGAGCGCATCTTCGCGATGCCGATGCCGCCGAACGGCGACGCCTGGAACTATACGCCCGGTCAGATGTCCGATTTTTCGACGCTCGACTACACCTACGACGACCTCTCGCCGCAGGTCGCGGTGCAGCCGCATCGCCGGTTGCAACTCTTCGGGGCGGCGCCCGAGTTGGTGAAAGCCCAAGGAGCTGCGCCGGTGCCGAGTGGGAAGAACGTCGAACTGATGGGCGCGAGCCCAACGCCGCTGAAGCTCAGCGGAGCCGGCGAGGTGCGGACCGCCGTCCAGCTCGACACCGGCGTGCGCCAGAAGGTCACGCAAAGCTTCGCCGCGGTCCCGGAAACGGCGAAAGAGCCCGACCGCGTGTTCCTCAACTTGGAAAACGTCACCGGGCTCAACGACTCGACGGCGTTTCAGGTGTACGTCGGGCTGCCGCAGGGCGCGAGCCCGGCCGATCATCCCGAGCTTCGGGCGGGGAGCATCGCGCTGTTCGGCGTGCGCAAGGCGAGTCTGGCCGACGACGAGCACGCGGGGAAAGGCCTGACGTTCGTCTTGGAGATCACGAAGATCGTCGACGCGCTGCACTTGAGCAACTCGTTCAATCTCAACTCGCTCGACGTGCGGATCGTGCCGGTGCGGCCCATTCCGGAAGGTGCGAAGATTCAAATCGGCCGCGTCAGCATCTTCCGCCAAGGCAGCTGACGCGGTTCGCCGATGACGCCGGCCGCCCGTGAGCGCTTGCGCGTCCGCGTGCCGCTGCTGTCGATCAGCGGCGGCGCGTGGCTGCTGCTCGCGCTCCAGCCGAGCAGCATGGCGATGCCGGCCTACTGCTCGGCCGCGACGCTGGGGGCGATGCCGGCATTGTCGTCCATAGCAACGCTGGTTGCGCTCAAGCCGCCGACGTCAATGGCGGCGGGTTGGGCGTTGATGCTGGCGGCGATGATGGTGCCGACGCTGATCGGGCCGGTGCGTCACGTCCGTGACCGCAGCTTCGCGCGACGGCGCGTGCGCGCGATCGTGTTGTTCGCGTTGGCATACGCGGCGATTTGGATGGCGGCCGGCATGCTGCTGCTCGAGGCCGCAATCGTGCTTCGGCTGGCCGTTCCCGAGACGGTACTGCTCGCGTCGGCGATCGCCGTCGCGGCGGTCTGGCAGTTCTCGCCCGGGAAACAGCGGTGTCTCAACCGTTGCCATGCGCGGCCTGCGCTAGCGGCGTTCGGTGCGGCCGCCGACGCCGGCGCGCTTCGGTTCGGGTTGATGCAGGGGATTTGGTGCGTCGGCTCGTGCTGGGCGCTGATGCTGCTGCCCGTCGTCGTCATGGGCTGGCATGTTGCCGCGATGGCGATGGTGGCGCTGTGGCTCTCCGCCGAGAGGCTCGACACGCCGGCGCCCCCGCGCTGGCGTTTCCGCGTCCCGGCCAAAGCTCTGCGCATAGCGCTCGCGCAGGCGCGCACGCTGCCGGTCGCTACGCGCGCTTTCGCTGAGCGAGGTAGTCGCGCACCGCGCGCTCCGAAGCGCGGGCGAGCCACGCCTCCTCCACGAGCTGCTTGAGGTCCTTGGCGGATATGTTGTCGAGTTGCACCAGCACGGCCGGATAGCCGTCGAAGTGCGGGATCGTGAACAGCGCCGCCGGGCCACTCGCGAGCAGCGCCTCTTTCATCTCGAGATCTGCGGTGCGCACGCCGAGGATCTCGCCCTTCGGCGCCCCCTCGCCAAGCACCGCGAGATCCGACTTGCGCAGCGGGCGCTCCCACACGAAGAACTTCTTGTTCACCAGCCACGCCGCGCTGCCGCGCGACGTCTCTTCGCTCACGCCGGGCAGCGCAAAAGCATACCGCCGAACCTGATCCCACGTCGCCATTGTACGAGCTTCCCGCGGCACACGGCCGATCCTTCGTGCTAGGTCCTTATCGCAACTGGGTTGGGAATTCGCAGTCGTCGAGTCCGTTGGGATGTTGTTGCGGCAATTTCAGCACATCGACGTAGCAGCGGGCCTTTTCCGTCATCAACTGCTGCGAGGTCTTCGATAGGAACCATCCCAGCGCCGGGCGCGGGTCCTCGCGGTGCCGTAGAAGCAGCCCCAGTGAGATCTCGCAAAAATCATCGCCCTTGCGTGCTTTCTCCTCGAAGAGGGCCGCGCAAGGGGCGATTCGCTGCTCGGGAGACTCTTTGCGGAATGCGACGAGCTGGCGTCGTGCGTATTCGATCGCAGCTTCCCAATGCGCGTTCACGGCACCGCTGGTTATCGCTTCGGCTTCGTAGTTCCAGGGCGGATGGGCCGGCAAGTTCGGGTTCGGCGACTGACGGTCGTCAGGAACGTTGGTCGTGATCAGCATCCGCGACGGAGGGTTCGGCGGGTCCGGTACGTCGTCGCGTGCATTTTCCCACCCAGCGGCGCTCGACGGATCGTTCGAGATGAAGACGATCGACACGTGAAAGGTATCCGAGACCTTGGCTGCGGGCGGTTTGTCGAGCGCCCGCACTTCGTTGGCGATGTCGTAGGCTGTCACCAAGCCGGTTCCGTCGAAGTAGCCCCCGTCGACGAGCCGGCCCCAGAGCCGGCCGCGATTCCCGCCCGAGTCGTGCTCGTAGGCGGTCCCGGCCGGCGTGACGAGCGGGAAGCTGGCCGACAGCGTGACCGCCGTGCGGGCCGGAAGAGATTTCAGCCTCAATGACTGATCGTCGAACGCCCAATACGTGTCGATCCCGATGACGCCGCGCGTATTGTCCTGCCTGCGGTCGCTGGGCTTTGCGACGGTTCCCAAAATGAATCGTTTCCCGGTTTCGACGTTGGTCGAGTTCATCAACAGAACGGGGAACTCCGGCATATCGGTCGGGAAGCGGGCTTCGAAAACGTTGGTACCATCCTCGCACCCCAAGTCGGCGATCCACCGTTGCGACATGTTGGCTTCGAAAGCTTTCGCGCGGTCGAGCTGCGGGATGCTCCAAGGCCACAGCCATTGAAAGGCGTTGCCGAAAACGAGACCGGCCATCACGGGCGAGAGGTGGTCGTCGCCGAGGTACGCCGGGAGGAAGCAGTCGGGGTTACACTTCGGGTTGTTCTCCGCAAGCTTCGTTCCGGCGAAGTACGCGAGCGTTCCGAGCGAACCGCCCGAGATGCTGCTCACCGCGAATACGGTCGAGCTGAACTTGGGCAGCGGCGGCGTCGTATGCTTGTCGAGCTGGGCGAAGATCTCAGCGGTCCAGAATGCCGCGCGCAGGCCTCCACCCTCGGCTGCGACGATTCGCAGAGGACAAGGATGTTGCTGGGTACAGTTATGAGTCCTTCGCCAGTCGTTCACGGCAGTTTCGAACGAGCGTCGCGCCGGCGCCGGTGCGCCGTACGCGCCGCCGTCGATCTCGTGGTTGTCATTCCAGTTGGAGATCAGCAGCGCCCAGGCAATCGGGAGCGCCCACAACGAAGGCCAGCCGACGAGACGCGGCCACGCGATAAACACGCGTGAGCCCCAGAGTGCCCAAAATCCAAATGCGACATAGACGAGAACCCACGTCCCGAGGGTGCGCGCCACGGGCGGCCCCGCGGTAATAACCGCGACGGAAATCGCGAAGCCTATTGCAATGAGAGCGATCTCGTACGTCGTGCGATGGTTCGCGAGGTGCTCGTGAAGCGCGTGTGCCGCCAGACGAGTGCCGTGCAACGCGCGCGGCGTCTTCGGCGTCACCGCGAAACTGTATGGCGCGAACGGGATCGCGAGCAACACGAGGAGAGCGACCACGTTGAGGATTGTTGCCGCGTCTACGTTGAGTGGACCGAAGTGGTAGGTAGGGTTACCCCAAACGAGCCCGATCGCGCTCAGGAAAACGAGTCCGCCGAACCAGAATGGGACGGTCGAGTCGAGGCGACCGGCAAATGGCAGCGCCTTGCCGGTTATTCTTGCCGCGTTGGTCAGCGACGTAGAGGCCGCGATCCAAATGCCGATCGCGCAATACAAGAGCGCGAGCGCCATGAGGATCTGTTTCGACGGTGGGAAATTGATCAAGGCGTTCCCCAGTTCGATTCCCTGGGCCGTCCGCGGAATGGCCACGTTCAAGAGGACCACTGCGATGAACGCGTAGGCGCAGATCCAGACGTCGCCCAGCGCGCGCATGAGCTTTCGTCCGTACCAGCTCAGGAAGACACACAGGCGCGTGCCCGTGAACCAGATAAGGAAGTCTCGGACGGCGTTCACTTTGCCGACTGCAGGCATTTGTCGGTCTTGACTTTGTGCGCTTGCCACATCGCTTGCGAGGCGCTGATCAAGTTTATTCCCCAACCGTGATTGGCGAGCGAGACCGGGCTGCCTTGGGTGTTCCGGGCGTTCTGGTAGGTGATGCTGAGCACCGCCTTGCCGAGCACACCCAAATTGATTCCGTTCGTCGGACCGACGTCGATGCCGGCTTCGAGCAGCGATCCGGGTTGGAACGCGCTCCCGTCCTGCGCGATGTTGTTCTTGTACGTCAGCGACGGTTCGGCGCCCCACGGGCCGTTCGAGTCGCCGTTCGGGTGCCCGCAGAAGTGAAACGCGACCAGCGCCGTCGTCAGAATATTGTTCGCCGGAATCGTGCCGGAGACCGACGTCGGGCTCACCCGCTGCGAGCCCGGCGCGGTGTTTGCGTACAGCACGAGACTCTGCCAGCCCGCGTTCAAGCCCCACGTCGGCTTGTTCGTGTACGGTGAGATGCAGGTCGGACTCGCGGCGTTGCTGGTGCAGCTCGGCGAGTGGGTCATCGCGAGACCAGCGGTCACCGTGGCGGTCCAGTCGACGGCGTTGCTCGGATTCTGCAGCTGAAGGTCGAGCGTCGCGGCGTCGTTGTTGAGCAGGTTCAGGTTACCTCGCGGATAGATGAAGTTCCCCGATTGCCGGGCCAGCACCGTGGCCGAGATGTACGAGCGTTGGAACAATCCGTTCGCGGAGATCGTCCAGTGCTCGGGCTTCGGGTGCGCGTTCGTCGGAATCGACGGCGACACGCCGAAGCTGCCGTACTCGCGCGTCGCCCAGTCGTTCGCATAGACGCCGGCGACGGTCAGCGTGTACGGCAGCGTCCCGCTGCGGTCGTCGATTTGATCCGCCTTGTCCCCGTTCTTCGGGCGCGTCAAGGCGAGGCTCGCGCGGCCGAACCAAATCGAATTGCCGGCGAGCGGGTCGTAGTTTGCGAGCAGCGGATCGTAGGTGTAGCTGATGTGCCGGTAGCCGGCCATCGCGCTCAGGCCCAGCATCGTTCCGTCCGGTTTGATGGCGTGTCCATCGCCGAGGTCGGAGCCGGAGATAGCGGCGAGGTAGTCCCGCCCGTATCCGTTCGTGCCGGCACGTAAGAACAGCTGGAACGGCTGTGCGGCATCGTTGCCGTTGCCGAACTTGTACAAGACGCCGCCGACGGTATTCGCGCTGTGCCGCACGGGATTCGGCGACGGGCTGGTGACCGGGTACGCGACTAGCGCCGGGTTCGGGTTGGGATATGCGATGTACGCGTTATCCGGCGTGGCGACGCGGTTTCCGATCACGTGCGAAACCCCGACCGAGAGGTTCGACGTCACGTCTTGATCGACGTGGAACACCGTTCCGCTCTCGCCCAGCGACGCATCGTGGAACCAGCCCAGGGACGCGACGCCGAGCCGCTGGTCGAACGCGTTGAAGAACGGATTGACCGAAGAGATTTTTCCGCCCGCCGTGACGACCTTCATCAGCGAGACGTTGAAGGGCTGCAGATCGAGCACGTCCGTTCCGTCGAACGCTTGCGCCGGCTTCGTCAGCGTCGTGGCCGGATCTGTGTACCCGCGGAACGTCGAGGCCAGCAGGCGTTGGAGCAGATCGGCGTCGGCCGCGTTGAACGCCGTCGACGTCGTCGATGTGCCGATTTGCGGGACGAGCTGTCCGAGTTGCTGCGCGGCCTGCTGCTGCACGACTTGTGTCAGCGTCGTGTTGGTCTGCTTCGAGAGTGATGGCAGCACGAGGTTGTCGATGTTCCCCTCGCCGCTGACTTGCCAGTACGGCGTGAGCGGTTGTGCCAGCGTCAGCGTGAGCTTCGGCGCCGCCGCCGGTGATGGGGTCGGATTCGGCGCCGCGCCGGACCCCGAGGTCGCCAGCGCGCGCAGCCGGCCCGACGTTCCGGCCGTGGATCCCGAGGAGGAGTCGTTCGACGCGTTTCCCGACTTCGAACCGGTGCTGTAATTGTAGCTTCCTTTCGTGGCATCGCGATAGACGACGACCAAGTCGAAACACCCTCGGTATTGATCCGGCGCAGAAGGCGGCGACATGACGAGGTCTTTATAATGCTTATAGCGCGTCTCGACCCGGCTAAGTTTGTTCGGGAACTCCGGTCCTGTTTCATAACACACGCGAAAGCCGACCGGCTCTCGGATCTTTCCGGGCTGTGCCTGACGCTCCGCATCACTGTTCCACTTGACCGCTTTCGCGTCGACCGAAGGCGGAACGGGGCGCGCAAAGAGCTCGTTGAGCGCGCTCCACGGCACGGTGACAATGCCGTCGAACCTGGGAGTCGTGCCGGGTGTTGGCGACGGGGTCGGATTCGACTGCGCGCCCGGAGAAGGCGTCGGTGACGGGGTCGGAGTCGCGCTGACTTTGCACGCTTTGTAGTACTCGTCCGTAATCATCGTGCTGCTTTCGACGCAGGCTCCTGCGACGTTCACCTCCATCACCAGGCGCGTGTCGTCGAGCCGCCTGTCATCGCGCAGCGGCGGCAACGGAGTATCCGACTTTTGCGGCTGCGGTGGTCCGGGGATGCGTTGAATCACGATCGCCAGATGCGCCTCGCAATCGTTGAGCGGAACGCCGTTCACGAGCCGTGTACCCGGGGTGGGGGTCGTCGTGGGGGTCGGGTTTGAGGTCGATTTGGGCGGCGGCGTCGCGGCGCATGGCGTCGCAAGGGACTGAACCTTCTTGAAGTCGATTAGAAGGCCGGCAGACCCGTCTTTGGGACTGGTCTCAATGGAAATCGGAGAGACTGCTACGAGCGACGCTGGCGGGTGGGCCAGGTTACCGACCGTGTTTCCGCTCGCATCGCGCGGAAGCCCGAGATCGGGTCCCGCGCGATACTTGAAGCACACCGTTAGGTCGACCGGAATGGGCGACGGGTTCGACGTGTCCCCCGGCCCCAGGGTCGGCTGAATTTGCTGCGGCGAGACACAGGCGGGTGGACTCGGGCTCGCGCTTGACGTCGCTGCGGGCGTCGGAGTGGCGTTCGCAGTTGGCGTGGCATTCGCAGTTGGACTGGCGGTCGGAGCTGCGATTACGGTTGCCGCCGGCGCCGAAGTCATAGGCGTTCCCGTGGGAGGCGCATCGGCTTGATTCGCGGCGGCGGCATTCGAGGCATCGGACGAACTCGTGGCCTCTGCGAGCACCGGCATGGCGTCCATGGCGTCGGGCTCGGTCCCGCCGACAGCACCGCCTGCCAACGGCGAAATAATGATGCCCAAGGCGATAAAATAGACGCCGGTGTGCTTTAAAAAGACTCTGTTCATGGCTCGTCCCCTCGGCCGCGAAAGACTAAGAACCATCCGTTCGCCTCGGTAGGTGAGGCAACCTTCTCTATTTGCTGCCATGGGCTGGGACCGCGTAGCCGAAACTGACCCCTCGGGTCCCAGGCGCCATTTCTTCTCGACCACGCGATCCAGATCGTCGACTCAGGACCGCGCTACGGCCCCGGTGGTGAAGGGCCGTCGCTCTACGTGCGCGATCCGGAGGGGAACACAATCGAGTTGAAGCAAGGCGCCGGGCACGACGCCGCTTCCTAATTCTAGCTGAAATGCTCGACTATTATGGTCGCTTTGACGAATCGCAAAGACTTCGCGGCGCGGACGACGTGGAGTATGTGCGCACGCAAGACATCCTTGCGCGATACCTGCCGCCGGCGCCGGCCGTTCTCCTGGACGTCGGAGGCGCGACCGGCGCCTACGCGCTCCCCTCGCCGCGGACGGCTACGACGTCCATCTCGTCGATCCCATCGCGCACCACGTCGACGAGGCGGCACGCCGGTCGGCGAATGTGCCGCGGGCGCTGGCGAGCTGCGCGATCGGGGATGCCCGGGCGCTGGCCTTTACGGACGGCTTCGCGGACGCTGTTCTGTTGCTCGGACCGCTCTATCACCTCACGTCGCGAGCGGACCGGCGGCGTGCGCTTGACGAGGCGCGCCGCGTCCTCCGCGCCGGAGGCCGGCTCTTCGGCGCGGCGATCTCGCGGTTCGCCTCGCTGCTGGACGGAATCCAACGCGACCTCATCGCCGATCCGGCCTTCGTCGAAATCGTGAAGCGTGATTTACGCGACGACCGGCATACGACCACCGGAGATCCGCGCTACTTCACCGATGGTCAGTTCCATCTGCCTGACGAGCTTCGAGCGGAAGTGGCCGAAGCGGGGTTTACGGTCGACGCGCTGATCGCCATCGAAGGCCCCGTTTAGGACAGCGCGCGGATTCTAGGCTGGAACGACCCCGAGCGCCGCCCGCTCATCCTTGAGTTGCTCCGCCGCGTCGAACGCGAACCGGCGTTGCTCGGCGCGAGCGCGCACCTGATGATCGTCGCGACCCGCTAAGGGACACGTCGAGTACGAGATCGAGCTCGTCGCTGAGCGGAATCGTCCGCCTGAAAGGTGCCGAGAAGGTGACATGCTAGCGCGTGAGCGCGAATTTCAGCGCTTTCCGAGGCGAGTCCAATTGCGTTTGCAGTAACGCGCCGCATCGTCTCGGCATGGCGGATTCGCCGGTCGACGTGCTGCGCCGCGTGGCGCATCATCGCATCGTCCTTGTTCTGTGGCTGTCGCTCGGAACCGTCGTCGCCGCGCGCGAGCTCGCGCGGTCGCCGCTCTTTCATGCGGACCGGTGGCCGATCGATTTCCACGTCTTTTGGTGCGCCGGGAAAGTAACGGCGCAGCATGCGAACCCGTACACCGTCGAGCCGTTGCGCAGCTGTGAGCATGCCCAGGGAGCGAGCGGTCTCCGGATGGCGCCGAACGAGGTGATTCCCTTCGTCTTGCCGGCATACGATCTCGTCCCGTTTCGAGCCCTTGCGCAGCTGCCATCACAGTTTTCGGCCGCGGTCTTCAGTGCTGCCGCCGTGATTGCGCTTGTATTCGGCATTTTCTTGATCGCGCGGACGACGGAGACGCCGCTCGCCGCGTCCGCCGGCGCGCTCGGGCTCTCCGCCGGTCTGCCGTCTCTGGTCCTCGGGCAAATCGTGCCGTTCGAGCTCTTGTTCATGGGCGTCGCAGCGTGGGCGCTGCGCACGAACCGTCCGCGGCTGGCCGGAGCGTGCGCCGCGCTGAGCTTGGCGGAGCCGCACGCCGGCGTCTTCGTCGTGACTTCGCTGCTGCTCTTCGTTCCGCGTTCGCGGCCGGCGATTGCGGTCGGCGTCGTCGCGCTCTTCGCGGTCTGGACGATGCAAACGGGACTCCGAACCGAATTGTCGTATCCGGCGGTCCTGCGCGGTCAGGCCGCGGCCGAAGCGAATTTCTCGGAACAGTACAGCGCGACGTATGCCGCGACGCTGGCGGGCTTGCCGAAGCCGGCGGCGCTGGTCGTCGGTGCCGTGAGCTCGGCGGCATTGTTCGGCCTCGCGCTGTGGCTCGCGCGCAAGCTGGCGCCGGCGATGTCGGCTCCGGCGCTGGTGTACGTTCCGGCCGCGTGCGCGGTAACCAGCGGCACGTACGTTCATCTGCCGCAGATCGCGCTCGCCGTGCCGGCCGCGCTGCTGGTCCTTCTGCACGCTCGACCGCGAGGTGCGCGCGCGCTCGGCGCCGTGGCGGTGATGCTGCTTGCGGTGCCGTGGCCGTATGCGATCGACCTGAAGCAAGTGCTGGCGGCGGCACTGCTCGCGGTTGGGCTCGTCGCGTGGTACGTCGGCGGCGGCTACCGTTGGGCGGCGATCGCCGTCGTGACGTGCTGGATCGTCTTGATTCCGTTCGAGAACCGCCCGCCTGCGCCGCAACCGAGTCCGCGCATTGCGCGCGCCGCACCGAACGCGTCGCCGACCGTGTCCTGGGCGGCGCTCGTCGATCAAGTCACGTCGCGTACCCCGAGGTCGCGCGGCGAGAAAGCGCCGACATGGCTGGGGCTCGTAGCGCTCCTGGCTGCGGCGGCGCTGTGCGCGTCCCGGACGCGCGCGCCGATGAACGCCTAACGTGGCGCCCTGCGAGCAGGCGACGTTCCGCAGACCTCGTACTCCGAGCACATGCGGGACTCGCTCGTTTCATCTGTCCTCCACTTCGGCGCTGCCGTCGCGCTCGCCGCGGGCATCGCCTGGTTTGCGCCTGCGCGCACGGCGCACGCAGCCGACGATCTGCCGGGACCGTTCGACGCGGCGAGCATCGACCGCACCGCGAACGCATGCTCGAACTTCTTCGACTACGCGACGGGCGGCTGGCGCAAAGCGCATCCCATTCCGCCGGAATACACCGAATACGGATACATCGAGCGGCTGCAGGACGAAACCCAAACGCTGGTTCGAAACATCCTCGAAGCGGCGGCGAAGAACCCCGGCGCCGCGGGAACCGCGACCCAGAAGATCGGCGACTTCTATGCTTCGTGCATGGACACGGCCGCGATCGAGCGCGACGGCCTCAAGGCGCTCGACCCGGAGCTGGCGCGAATCAACGCGGTCACGACGCCCGCCGCGCTCGACGAGGAGATCGCGCACCTTCACTCGCTCGGCGTCGGCGCCGCGTTCTCGCTGCGCGCGATTCAAAACCCGCACGACTCCACGCACGTGATCGCGAACGTCAGCAGCGGCGGAACGCGGCTGCCCGAGCGCGGCTACTACTTCCGCGACGACGCGGCGTCGCAGAAGCTGCGCGAGCAGTACGTCGCGCACATCGCGGCGATGCTTCGGCTCGCGGGCGACCGCTCTCCCGAGGCGAGCGCGAAGGACGCGATGGCGGTCGAGACGGCGCTCGCCGAAGGCGCGATGACGGCCGCCGAGCGGCGCGACCCGAAGAACACCGACCATCCGATGACTGCGAGCGAGGTGGCGGCACTCATGCCGCACTTCCCGTTCGACGTCTATTTGCACCGAACGAGCATTCCGCCGAGCGGAACGATCAACGTAGCGGTGCCGAAATTTCTGACCGCCTTCGACGCCGAGCTGACGAAAGCGCCGCTGCCGGCCTGGCGCGCGTACCTGCGCTGGCAGCTCGTCGACGCCGCCGCACCCGGGCTGCCGAAGCGTTTCGAGGACGAGGAGTTCGCGTTCAACGGCCGGATCTTGAACGGTGCGAAAGAACAGCAGCCGCGCTGGAAGCGCTGCGTCAGCGCCACCGACGCGAGCCTCGGGATGGCGGTGGGCCAAGTCTACGTCGCAAAAGCGTTTCCACCGTCGGCGAAGCAGCGCGCGCTCGACATGACGCTGAGAATGCGCGATGCCTACCGCGCCGAGATGGCGTCGCTGACGTGGATGTCGGACGCGACGAAAGCCACCGCGCTCGCGAAGCTCGACGCGATGGGCTTCAAGGTCGGCTATCCCGACGTGTGGCGCAGCTACGCCGGGTACCGCGTCGAGCGCGGCAGCTACGCCGGAAACCTGATTCGCGGCGCCGCGTTCGAGCGCAACCGGCAGCTCAGCCAGATCGGCCGGCCCGTCGACCGCACCGAGTGGGGCATGACGCCGCAGACGGTCAACGCCTACAACGCGCCGAGCTTGAACGAGATCGTGCTGCCGGCCGCGCAGCTGCAGCGGCCGTTCTTCGACGAGCATGCCGACGACGCGTCCAATCTCGCCGCCACCGGCGCGGGAACCGTCGGCCACGAGATGACGCACGGGTTCGACGATCAGGGCCACAAGTTCGACCTGCACGGAAACCTGACGAACTGGTGGACGCCCGAAGACGCCGCGCGCTTCGACCAGCGCGCGAACTGCGTCGTCAAGCAGTTCGACGACGCGGTCGCGGTCGGCGACACGCACTATCAGGGAAAGCTGGTGGAGGGTGAGGCGATCGCGGACCTCGGCGGCGTCGTGATCGGATACCGCGCGCTCGAGACCTCGCTCGGGAACCGCCCGCGCACGACGCTTGACGGCTTTACGCCGGAGCAGCGCTACTTCATCGCCTTTGCGCAGTCGTGGACCGAAAGCGTCCGCGACGAAACCGCGAAGCGCCTGGCTCTGAGCGACGCGCACCCGCTGCCCCGCGACCGCGTCAACCTGACGCTGCGCAACGTTCCCGGCTGGTACAGCGCCTTCAACTGCACCCCGCCCCCGTCGGTCTGCTCGGTGTGGTGAAACGCGGCGGGATCAAGAGGTGAGGGCGCTCACCGCTTCCCGGAACGATCCTTCGTCGATCTGAAAATCGAACGGGCTCGGCCCGATCTCGTTGTCCGCCCGCATCGCGAGGCTCTCGCCGGCGAGATAGGCATATTCTAAGTCGGCCGCCTCGGCGATCGCGAAATAATATGGGAAGACGTGATCGGTGGGAACGAGCTCGAGAACCCGTGTTCCGGGCCGGCAGAACACGAGGTTCGCCAGCGCGGCACCGTGCGCGCCCACGACGACGGCCGCCGCTGCGAACGCTTTGATTTGACCGTCGGGATCGTTTTCCGGCCGGTAGATCTCGAATCCGTAGGACTCGGCAATTTCGATCAGCCGGTCGTCGTTGACAGGCTTTCTGCTGGACCGTGGAATGTAGAGCCGGCGCAGTGCCGGCGAGGTCGAGCTCAGGCGGCTGCGAAGAAAGTCGGCCGCCCAACGCGGCATCCCGCGGCGGGTTCCCGGCAATGTCGGAGCGACTAAGACCGCCGGCTCGATCGCGACCCCATCCTCCGGCTGCACGATCTTCCGGTCCTCGATGCCCAGCATGCGAAGTAACGAGAGGCAGTATGAATTCGGCGCGCCGGTGATGAACCAGTCGAACCCGGAGAGCGCGTATCCGCTGATCCGCGCTAGCTCGATGCGCGGCAGCGTATCCATTATGAAATGAGAGTAGTTTCGGCTTGAAAAGTCACTCGCGATCGAGAGACAGCGTCCCGGCAAGCGCCTGACCTCGTGCGGCGTCATCGGGACGTTCATTTGGTCGGCGTGCCCGCGGTACCATGAATGGTCGGGGAGGACCGTACCGTCGTAAGCGCACACCGTGCCGTGCCGCCCGACCACGAAAAGGCGTTCCGCCTCCAGCGTTCCCGCATCGGGAACGAGGCGATCGATTTTCGACGCAAGGTCGACGTGGAGCGCTCCGAAGCGCGTGTGCGGCGCGAAGCTGTTTCTGTGCGCTGGAACCGCGATGTTCCAGAGCGCACCGTTGCGAGCCGCATACTCGGCTGAGCCGATGAACCGCCCTTGCGGAGTGAAGGTATCGCTTCGAGACTCGAACATTCTGCCGGGTTCCGCCTTCGCGGCGGCGTGCGAATATCCGCCCCATCGGCTGCCATCGTCGACGGCGATGGCAACGCAACCGTCCGGCTGCGCGGCGGACAATTCGACTGACACGCTCACAGGGTTCACGATCTTCTACTAGCGAAGGCGAACGCATGAGACGATTGCTCGAAGTGGTTGCCGTAGCACTCGGCGTTGCCGCTTGTACCGGCGTTGCCGTCGCAGCGGTCATCAGCGCGGACGAGCTCGCGCCGTATCTTCAGCCGCAGACGTTGGTCGATGTGGGTGGGCACAAGATCAACCTGTATTGCACGGGCCAAGGCTCGCCCACCGTCGTCCTCGACGCCGGTGAGACCGAGACCATGTTCACGTGGCGCAAAGTCCAGCCGATGATCGCGAAGTTCACCCGCGTGTGCTCGTACGACCGCGCGAGCATGGGATTCAGCACCGACGGACCGCTGCCGCGAGATGCGAGCGCGATCGTGAGCGATCTGCACACCGCCCTTCAGCGCGCGCGTGTTGCGCCGCCGTACGTCCTGGTGGGCCACTCCATCGCAGGCTTGTACGCGCCGCTCTTCGCGGACCGCTATCCGCAGGACGTCGCCGGAATGGTGCTCGTCGATCCGTCGTTTCCCAATCAGCAGCAAGCATTGGAGGCCGTTTCGCCCACGATGAAACGTATGGGCGCGTTGGGGAATAGCGCGTTCACTGCGTGCTATCAAGCCGCCTTGCACGGAAAGCTCGGCCTCGATTACGGCTCCGAAGCGAATGCACCATGCGGATTTCCTCCGAACACGGCTGCCGCCGTAAAAGCGGGATGCGAAAAGAACGGTACGGCGTGGTGCCAACTGCAGCACGTCCAATATTCGCATTTGCTTCGCCCAGGCTTCTGGCTGGCACTACGGTCCGAGGACGCGGCGTCGGATGCGACGGATTCCGCGGAGCTCCTCAAGGAACAGCGCAACTACGGCGCGATGCCGCTCACCGTGCTGACCGCGGCGAACGACACGGACGAATCCGCGCCGATCCCGCCGGCCGAGATGCGCGAGGTGCAGCGGGTGTGGAGCGCCGGACACGAACGCATCGCGCACTTGTCGTCGGCCGGCACGCATACCGTCGTTGCGAAGTCCGGGCACTTCATCCAGCTCGACCAGCCCGCGGTCGTCACCGCCGCCATCGAAAAAGTGGTAAACTCGGCCAAGCACTGAAGCGCCGGCTATTGCCGGCAGATGATCTCCTCACCGTGGACGACGATCGACGTCCCGCCCCAGTCGCGCACCAGCGCCTCGCGAAGCCAGTCGTCGCCCTCCGCGGATTTTCGCCGTACGTTCATCGGACGCGTCCTGCGAGGGCTAATTCCCGACTATGGGACGGTCTCGGTCTCGAAACTCGCCGGAAGGGTGATCTCGAGCATTTCGAGATCCGCGCTGTGCGCGAGCTCGGCGTGGCGGATTCCTGGCGGTTGTACGACGGAGGAGCCTTGCTCGAGGCGGACTCGTCCGACGCCATCGTACTCGAAATCGACCCAGCCGCGAAGGACGTACACCAGTTGGAAATCGAGCGCGTGCCGATGCGGTTCGCCCGGCTCGTTCGACGCGCCGCGCGCGCGGATGACGTGCGCGCCGACGCGACCTTCCGTCGCTTGCGCGACGCCGAGGTCACGGTAGGCGAAGAACCCACGCAACCCGTCGTTCCAGTTCGCATCGCGCGCATGATTCATGACCACCATGCCTATGCACTACGCCCGCCGAACGGTCTGGTCCTCGATTTCCGCGCGGCGCGAGAGCGTCTCTGATCAGCAACACAAGGGCATGGATCGGGCTCATCCAGCACCTGAGCGGTTCGGACTCGTTCGCACCGCCGAACCGCCGACGGCGAAGAGGGCATTGGCGGCACGATTTGCGGAGCGCACTCGCCAATCTTTGAAGAGAAGCTCAACGATCCCGTACGAGAAAGGTCTTGCGGTGAAATGGGCTTTCTTCATCGAACGGGACGAGCGGATCGATGAACCCGCCCTCCCAAATCCGTACGGCGACAATTTCTGCGTGAGCGGGAACCGCGGCGTGCACCCGTGATGTGAATGACTCGCCGGGCTTGATAGCGGCGTCGAGCTTTGGATCCCATGGCGACGGCGCGGCGGAATACCACGTCCCGCGAGCGTCGATGAGATAGAGGCGCGGATCCGATCCGCGCTGCGTAACGCGTTTTGCAATGCTTCTGACCCGTACGTTCGCCGTCACGACGCGGCTGCCCGAAGAAGCCGGCGCGTTTTGCAAACTCGTCACTGTTGCGCACCAATCGTCGAAGCAAAGATCCGTTCCGAACGGCAGGCGACGCTCGCGGCTCGTCACGCTGCCGGCGATCATCAGCAGCGCATAAATGCAAAGGGCCGCCGCGAGCGGTTGAAACGCCGACAGCGGCGGCGA